>Ga0070731_10000094_pt1 | contig 168503 bp, 152 predicted proteins | sample Coa_R1_2_FD_66448 | JGI IMG/M metagenome (GOLD analysis project Ga0070731, IMG submission 66448) | Surface soil microbial communities from Centralia Pennsylvania, which are recovering from an underground coalmine fire - Coalmine... | ecosystem: Environmental > Terrestrial > Soil >... | reverse complement strand
CTGTCCTTCCTCCGCGACGGCGTCTGCCTGGCGGACGGCGCGGAGGCCTTTGGGCGGGCTGTGGGAGATGTTCTTACAAGCCCTGAAGTACGCCGGAAGCTCGAACGGGATGGACGAAGGGCCGTTTCCGAGTTTCTGTCCCCCGACGCTTGCCACAGCCCGTTCGCGCGCGCCGTCGAGGCCGCCCTCCCTGATGCACAACCTTCTTGTTCTCGGCACGGCCCGTAGCGGCACGAGCCTGGTCGCCTCCCTGTTCCGCAACGCGGGCTGTTACTGCGGGGATAATTACATCCCGCCGAGGGTTTCCAATCCGCGCGGGTTTTTTGAAGACTCGGTTATCAACTGGATCAACGACGTCATTCTCGGGCGGCTGCTATTGACGAAGCTCCTGCGGCGCCTTCCCGGGTTTGTGCGTCCGCGCGTCATCTCGGATGGGCGCGCGCTCTGGCTGGCCGCTCCGCGCTTCCTGCCGCCCGTGCCGCTTCCGGCCGGCATTCTCGAACGGATGCGCGAGAGGGCCGGCCGTTCGCCCTTTTGTTACAAGGATCCCCGGTTCACGTTTACGCTGCGTTACTGGCGGCCGTGGCTGCCGCTGGATACGCGTTTCCTCGTCGTTTTTCGCGACGCCGCTTCGACCGCCGCGAGTATGTTGCGCGAGGCGGAGGAGGGCCACTACATCCCGCCGATCAAGCTGACTTTGCGCGATGCTCATACTACCTGGCGGCGCGGTTACGCGAACATCCTCGCCGAGGCGTCGGAAGGCGGGTTTTGGTTTTTTGTGAACTTCAACTCCATCCTCGACCATTCGGCGCTGCCGGCCATGGCGGCTTTCGCCGGCGCGGAGCTGGAGACGACCATCATCGACGCCGGCTTGAGCCGCAGTTCCGCGCCGGGCGTTTCTTCCAGCCTGTATGAGGCCCTTTGCGAGAGGGCCGAGGAAGACAAGCGCCGATGGACGCGTTAAAAAAAAATGAGCCGTATCCCAGTCTCGATCATCGTCTGCACGTTCAATCGGGAAGAGACTCTCCGTGTGACGATGCGGAGCATTCTCGCGAATAAAGTCCCGGAGAATTTCGACGCGGAACTTTTGATCGTGGATAACGCCTCGACCGACGACACGAAACAGGCGGTCGCCTCGATGCAGTCGGAGAAGATCCCCGTTCGCTACGTCCATGAATCGCGGAAGGGATTGAGCAACGCACGCAACAGGGGCGTCGCGGAGGCCAAAGGAGACATCCTCCTTTTTACCGACGACGACTTGCGCCCGCCGAAGCAATGGCTGGAAGCCATGTGCGCGCCGATTGTGGAAGGGCGTTCGGACGCGGTGCTGGGAGGCGTTGAGATGGCTCCGCGCCTCGCGAGGCCGTGGATGGGCCCGGTGCATCGCGGTTACCTCGCGTGCACAGGCCCGTTTTTGGAAAGACACCGCCCGGGCAATGTTCTCATCACACCCTCGATGGCGTTGTCCCGCAAAATTTTCCAAAGGGTCCCCCGGTTCGATTCCGAGCTCGGCTGCGGCGCCCTGGGGTTCCATGAGGACGGCCTTTTCTCCTGGCAGCTCGCGCGGGCCGGCTTCACCTTCGAATGCGTGAAGGTCGTCTCCGAGCATCATTTCAGCGAGGAGCGGCTCCTGCGCTCCAGCTTTCTGGCCGCCGCCCGCCGCATGGGGCGCTCCTCGGCGTACGTCGCGTGGCATTGGAATCACAAGGAAGTCCGGCTGCCGCGCCTCCAGTCGCTGCTCGCGTCGTTCAAGCTGGCGGCCTATCGCGCGAAGCATCCCGGGGCGGACGGCGAAGGCTGCGCCGAGGCCGAAATCCGGCTGGAGCAGGACGCGGCCTTTTTCAAGCGCTACCTCGTCGAGTCGCGGCGGCCCCGCAATTACGAGCGGCGCGGACTTGCGAAGCGTGATTCGTGAGGATCTCCTTCATCACCAGCCGCGATTACAGGACGGGGACCTACTTCCGCCAGCACAATCTCGCGTGCGAACTGCTCGCGCTTGGGCACGATGTTTCCGTCCTGACGCAAGGCGGACGCCATTTCGGCGTGCGCAGACAGACGCGCGACGGAGTTCCCTACATCATCCTGCCGTCCGCGCCCGGAAACAGGCTGATTCATTTTGGAGTCAACCCCGGCAACATCGCCTGGAGGCTGCTCTCGCCGCTGTCAAAGGCCGATGTCCATCATCTCTTCCAACCCTACCCCAACGCCGCCCTGCAATGGCTCGCCCTCAAGCTCCTGAAACGAGGGCGCGCGTTCTTTTACGATTGGGACGATCTTCTCATGAACGACATGTCCGGCTTGCTGAAACCAAAGTCGCCAAAGGATTGGTGGCTGGCGAAATGGGTCGGCTGGATGGAGCGCAACCTGCCGCGCCGCTGCGACGTCCTCACCACCGTCAGCGAGGAACTCGCGGAACGCGCCCGCGCCCTGGGCGCCCGCCGCGCCGAAGTGCTGCACAACGGCTGCGCCACGTATGCGCCCATCGCGAAAGGCGAGGCGCGGGCCAGGCTCAAACTCCCCGCGGACGCCTTCTACGCCGGTTTCATGGGATGGTGCGGGCCGGAGATAGACTGGGTGCTGGAGGCCGCGCAGGAACTCGCCGGGCGCATGCCGGAACTGCGCGTCGCTTTTTCAGGGAGAGACCCGGCGGCGGTGGCCGACCTTGGCAAGTATCCCGGGTTGCGGGGGAGGATAGACTACTTCCATTTCGAGACCGCCGAGGAATGCAGGGTGCTGAACGCCGCGATCGATCTCGCCCTGATTCCTCTTGCGAATCTGGAGTTCAATCGCTTTAGGTTGCCCATGAAGTTTCACGATCACTTCGCCGGCGCCGTCCCGATCCTCTGCTGCGACGTGGGCGAAGCGGGCAGGCTCGCCAGGACGCTTCCCGGCGTCACGCTTTGCGAACCGACGAGAAGCGCGTGGTCGAAAGCCTTTGAAAAGACAGTCCTCCGCATCCGAAGCGGCGCGGGCGAACCGCGCGCGGAGATGCTCGCAGAGGCTTCGGCCTTGTCGTGGAAATCCGTCGCCGTTCGCCTGCTGAAAATTTATGATGAGACGATTGCTTAAAGCGCTCGGGCTGGAAGTCCGGCGCCGCCGCCCGCCTTGCCACGCGGGATCCGAGCACAGGCCGGTGGGCGACGCGCACTCGTTCCTCGAGGATCTCAAGGCGAGGGGGTTCATCCCCCGGACGATAGTGGACGTGGGAGCGAACGAGGGCGGCTGGAGCAGGATGGCAAAGACCGTCTTCCCAAACGCGGCGTGCCATCTCATCGAACCGCAAAGGGAAATGAAACCCGCGCTTGAAGCATTCTGCCGCGAGTTCGACGACAGCAGGTTTTTCCTCGCGGGAGCGGGGGCCGAGGCGGGCGAACTGCGGTTCTCCGTCTATGAAGACCTGGTGGGATCCTCCTTCCTTTCGGGCGGACCGGCCGGCTCGGAGCGAACCGTTCCGGTCATCACCATCGACAGCCTTTTCGCGGACGGCGAAATCCCGCCGCCCGTCCTCGCCAAGCTCGATGTCCAGGGTTTTGAACTCGAAGCGTTGAAGGGCGCCGCCGAGTCCCTGGAGAAGATCGAAGTCGTCATCCTCGAGGTTTCGTTCTTTGCATTTCAGTCCGGCTGGCCTCTCTTTCATGAAGTGATCGCGTTCATGCATTCGCGGGGGTTCGTCGCCTACGACTTCGCCGGGTTCCTGCGCCGCCCGCGCGACGGCGCCTTGGGCCAGGCCGACGTCTGCTTCGTGCGGGAAGAGGGCGTTCTGCGGCAAAGCTCGGACTGGTCGAAATGATATCGGTAATCGTGCCGAGCCATAATCCGAACCCGGCTTATCTCCGCCAGGTTCTGGATTGCCTGAAAAACCAGACGTTGCCTGCTGGGAGTTGGGAGATGCTCCTCATCGACAACGGGAGCGACCCTCCGCTGGCTGGGGCGTTTGATGTAGCGTGGCATCCGAACGGGCGGCATATCCGGGAGGACGAACTCGGCGTCATGATCGCCCGGCGGCGTGGCATCCGGGAGTCGAGAGGCGACCTGCTCGTGAACGTGGACGACGACAACCTGCTCGCGCCCGATTTCCTGGAGACGGCGTTGAAGATCGGCTCGGAACACGCGAAGCTCGGCGTCTGGGGCGGCCGGTTGGAACCCCGTTTCGAGACCGAGCCGCCGGAGTGGACGCGCCCGTGGTGGAACCTGCTGGCCATACGCCGCTTGGATCGCGACCAATGGTCGAACCTCTATTATCAAGACCAGACCACGCCCCCCGGCGCGGGGATGTGCATCCGCCGCGCCGTCGCCGAGCAGTACGTCAAGAACACCGAAGCCGACCCGCGCCGCCTGAAGCTGTGCCGGCGCGGGAAGGGGGTCATCTCCGCCGGAGACTGCGACCTCGCGTACACTGCGTGCGACATCGGCCTCGGCACGGGGTATTTCAACGCGCTCAAGCTCACCCATCTCATCGCGCCCCACCGCGTCACGGAGGAATATCTCCTCCGCCTGGTCGAGGGGATCAACTACTCCACGGTGATGCTGCGCGCCCTGCGCGGGATGAAGGCCGAAGCTCCGCGCGCTTCGCTGCCGGGCGCGCTTCGCCACATCAAACACGCGCTGAGCCTCGGCGCCCGCGACAGGCGCTTCTATCTCGCGGCCAAACGCGGAAGCGACGCCGCCCTGCGCGAACTCAACCATGCGGCGCCCGACGCTAGCTGAATTGCCCCCGCCGCCGCCACGGCGCGCGGGCTGGCCCTGGAATGAGGAATGCGCGCCGCTCCCCGACGCCGCGCCGGACGGCTCCGCGTGGCCTCTTCTCAGCATCGTCACGCCCTCCTACAACCAGGGCGCTTTCCTGGAAGAGACGATCCGCTCCGTCCTCCTTCAGGGGTATCCGAATATCGAATACATCATCATGGACGGCGGCAGCGCGGACAATTCCATTTCCATCATCAAGAAATACAAGCACTGGATCAGCCATTGGGTCAGCGAGAAGGACGGGGGGCAGACCCAGGCGCTCAACAAGGGGTTTTCCCTCGCCCGCGGAGACCTTGTCGGCTGGCAGAACTCGGATGATTTTTACGACCGGGACGCTTTCGCCGCGGGCGCGCTCGCGAGCCTGCGCTTCCCCGATGACGACGTTTTCTTCGGGGAGAACGATTACGTCGACGCCTCCAGCGCGCTTGTTTGCAGGAAGAAAATCAGCTTCCCGACTTACGAGGCGATGATCCCGTGGCCGTGCATCTCGAACCAGTCGATGTTCTTCCGGCGCGCCGTCTTCGAGCGCGGCCTCTTTCTCGACGAAGGGTTTCAGCACTACATGGATTACGAATTTTTCTGGCGGCTGCTTCTCCGGGGCCTCCGCTTCCACCATGTGCCCGAGATGAACGGGATGCTGCGGACCCACGCGGAGGCCAAGGGCGTGCGGCAAGGCGCCATCGCCCAGGCCGAGGGGTTCAAAATCTACAAGTGGCTTGTGGGCTCCGCGAAGATGCCGCCGCGCGTGCGGGAGCGGCTGCTGGACGCGATGCGCCGGGAGTGCATCAACGACTTCGGGCACTACCGCGCCGCCACGTACCGGCGTCATTTTTTTGAATTGATGGGGGCGGGCGGCCTGAACGCCGTCACCCCGGAACTCGTGGCGCGGTTCATCGTGGCGTTGTTCGGGGCGCGTTGCATCCGGCTCGTTGTGGACAGGAAAAAACGATGCGTTACGTAAAGGGACTCACCCGCCGCGTTTGCGTCGAACTGGCGGCGCGCGGCAGGGCCGCTTTCCCGCGGGAGACGCCGTCCGTCTCCAGGGCGGAGCGCGAAGCGCCGCTCGACCTAGCGAGCTTTTCCGGCAGCCGCGACATCCGGGAGCAGTGTCTGAGCGTGCTTACGTTTCTTCATTGGGTCGGCAAACCGCGAAGCTGGACGATCTATTCCGACGGCACGCACCAGCCCGAGGACAAGGAATTGCTGGAGAGTTTCGGCGTCCGCGTCGCGCCCTGGAATGCGAATCCGGCGCGCAATTCCGTGATCGAGACGTATTCAAACCACGCGACGCAGCACGCGATGGGCAAGCGGCTTTCCGCGTACTCCTCGCATCCGCTCGCTGGACCCACGCTTTTTCTCGACAGCGACGTTCTCTTTTACGGCAGGGCCTTCGAATTGCTGACCGCGGCGTTGAATGAACCCGCGCACTGGTTCCTGCCGGATGTCGATTGGGGCCATCTCGACACCCGTTACATGGCCGGGCATGGCCGGGCGATGTATCAGCTGAACGGCGGCTTCTATCTCTTGCGGCCCTCTTTTGATTGGACGCGCGTCACCGATGCGCTGGCCGCGTACAGCCCGGACTTCCAGTATTTTTCCGACCAGACCTCGTACCACATCGGTTTGCTCGGACAAGGCGCCCGGCCGCTCGATCCCCGGTTCTTCGTCGTGGACGCTTCCGATCAGTTCTCCTTCGCTCCGGCGTATCGCCCGGCGGAAATAGCCCTCCGCCATTACACCGGCCCCGTCCGGCACAAGATGTGGCAATACGGCTGGAAATGGCATTTTCGCTCATGCGCCTGACCCGGATCGTCACGCTCGCCAACGCCGCCAGCCGCCTGCGTTTTCTCGCGATGGAACGCTCCCTGCGCGCCTGCGGGTGCGATCTGCCGCTCGCGGTCATCCCGTTCAACGACGATCTCTTTGACCTGCCGCCGCGCGCGGAATGGTGGGTCGTTCCCGAACTCCTGGACTGGTTGCGCGCGGAGAAAGCGCATCCCATGATGGCGAAGTACCAGTGCCTGACCATCGCCGATTACCACTTCGTGGACACCGACGTTATCTTCCTGCGGAATCCCGCCGAGGCGCTCGCCCAGTGCGAGGGCTTTGTCGCCTCCTGCGGCCAGTGGCGCGACCCGTATAATGCGGTAAACGAGACTTCGCTGGAATTCTTCCGGCGCCGAAGTTCCTTGTGGCAGCGGCTTGTTTTCAACGCGGGGCAATTCGCCTGCGACCGCGCGCTCTACCCCGCCGCGGAGTTGAAGGCGAAAGTCCTGGAGTTTGCCGGCGCGTGTTTCAAGCATCCGCGCGACCCGTTTCTCGTCAATGACCAGACGGGGCTGAACCTGCTCGTGCTCGCCTCCGGCGTTCCGGTCACGAATTTGAATCTGCCGCCGTCCCGCATGGAATCGACGTGGGCGGGCGACTATCCCGGGGAGTACGCGCCGTTGTGGACGGACGCGGAGCGCACGCCGTATATGATACATTGGGCGGGCGTGGAGATGACGCCTCCCCGGCCATTGAACGACCTCTTTTACAAATACCTCACCCCCGCCGAACGGATGGAATGGGATCGCCAGGCCGCCGAGCGCGCCGCCCGCGTGCGAGCCAGCGCCCGTTCTCCGCGCGTCGTGGCCGGCCGGTTCAAGAAGGCCCTGGTGAGCGCGCTGAAATCGCCATGAGCGGCCCGCTGTTCACCGTCGTCATCCCGACCTTCCACCGGAACGACCTGCTCGCCCGGTGCCTCGAAAGACTGGCGCCGGGCGTCCAGCAGATGAAGGACTACGAAGTCATCGTGACCGACGACGGACGCGAGACCACGGCGCGGGAAATGCTGGCGGACCGATTCCCCTGGGCGGTCTGGACAGCCGCGCCGGGCCGCGGCCCCGCCGCGAACCGCAACAACGGAGCGAAGCTGGCGCGCGGCGAGTGGCTGGTTTTCACCGACGACGACTGCATCCCCGACGCCGGCTGGCTCACGGGCTTTCAGGCCGCCGAGGCGGAGAACCCCGGCTGCCGCGTGTTTGAAGGACAGATCTACGCGGATCGCCCAAAGCGCAGCCTGGACGAGATCGCTCCCGTGAACGATACGGGCGGTTATCTCTGGTCGTGCAACTTCGCCATCGCGAGAAACCTGTTCGAGGAAATGGGAGGTTTCGACGAGCGATTCCAAACCGCGATGGAGGATGTCGATCTAAACCACCGGCTGAAAAAAGCGGGGCATCGGGCGCTCTTCGTCCCTTCGGCGAAGGTGTGTCACCCCTGGCGGGCGCGGGGGCGCGGCAGGGATGGTTGGAAACACGCCGGCAATTATTCGAACGACACCCTGCGCTATCTCGAAATTCACCCGGAGGAAAGGGCGAACCTCAGCGCCGGGCATTTCCTGCGCGGAACGCTCCGCGCCTTTTGCAAGGAGACGCTTCCCGGGGTTTTTAAATTCAGGGGGCGCGGAATCCGCGGGGCGCTCTTCTTTCACGCCGAAGCGCTGCGGCTCGCGTTTCGCCTCTTGCGATGTTGAGCAAGCTCTGGCAAAAAGCGTTCTTCCGCCTCCGGCAGGCGGCGCACGACCGTGTCCGCTCCCCTCTGCGCAAGGCGTATTGGCGGATGCAGGGCGCCGCTTTTGGCCGCCGCGTCAGCCTCGCGCCGGTGGCGATGACGTGGCCGCACCAGGTGTCCGTCGGAGACGATTGCATCCTCGAACGCGGGATAGTTTTCAAGTTCGACAGCTACTGGCTGCCGGGGCCGCGCATCGTCGTCGGCGGGCGGGTTTTTATCGGCTCCGGCTGCGAATTCAACATCCGGCGGGGGATCACAATCGGCGAGGATTCCGCCATCGGGTCGAACTGCAAGTTTATCGACCACGACCACGGAACCGCCCTTGGAAAACCGCGCGACGCCGAGCCGGGCGGGGAGGGGGAGATCGTCATCGGGAAGGATGTCTGGCTCGGCGCGGGGGTGGTGGTGCTCAAGGGCGTGTCCATCGGCGCGGGCGCGGTGATCGGCGCGGGCGCGGTCGTCACCAGGCCGGTGCCCGAATACGAGATATGGGCCGGGGTTCCCGCGAGGAAACTCGGCGCGCGCCGTTGAAAACCGTCATCCACGTCGCCGAGGCGGAGATCGCGGAGGAATCCGGCATGGGGCGCGTTGCGTGGCATTGGCGGGACGCGTTTCAAAAAGCGGGCTACGAATTTCTCCACGTCGGTCCGGCGCGCGTCGGCGGGCCGGTTCACCCCGCGTATTTTCCCGCGAAGGCGTTTCGCGCGGCGCGACAACTCGGAGTCAAGGACGCGCTGTTCCTCGTTCACGAACCCGCGGCGGCCCCTTTCGTCAAGGCGCATCCGCGGACCGTCGTCTTCAGTCACGGCCTCGAACGCCGCGCCTGGGAAGCCTCTCTCCGCATCCCGGAATGCGGAAAGCATATTCGCTTTCGCTCCAAAATCCTGTTTCCCTTCTGGAGGCTCCGCGGCGCGGATTATGGATTGAAACGCGCGCGAGCGGCGCTGCTGATCAATCGGGACGACAGGGAATACGCTTTTCAACATTACGGCCGCGCGCCGGGGAACACGTTCCTCTTCAGGAACGGCGTTTATCCCACCCCGCCGGCTCCGCCTCGGGACGGCGCGGAGATCCTCTTCGCGAGCCAATGGATTCCTCGCAAGGGGACGGAGACGCTCGTCGAGGCCGCGCGGCTTTTGCGGGGCGTTCCGCTCCGCTGGACGCTTGCCGCCACGGGGCGCGGCGAGGCGGAGGTGCTGCGCGGCTTGCCGGAGGAGTTGCGGCCGATCGTGAAAATCATCCCCCGCTTTCGGCGCGAGGAGGAAGGGGCTTTGTTTCGCGCCGCAACGCTGTTTGTGATGCCCAGTTTTTTTGAAGGCCAGCCGCTCTCCCTGCTGCAAGCGATGGAAGCGGGGCTGTGCTGCATCACCACGGACTGCTGCGGCCAGAAAGATGTCATTCAACACGGAGAAAACGGATTTCTCTTTCCGCCCGGCGATGCGCGGGAGATGGCGCGGCTCATCAAGCTCTGCCTGGAGGACGGCGCGTTGCGCGAGCGGGTCGGCGCGCGCGCGAGGGAGTCGATGCGCGAAAGGAGCTGGGAGGCGGTGTCGCGCGAAGTGAGGGAGTGGGTCGAGGAAAAAGCGTGAAGATCGCCTTTGTAACAAGCGGCCTCGAACCCGAGGCGAACGGGGTGGGCGACTACACGCGCAGGCTCGCCGCTGAGTTGACGCGGACCGGACACGTTTGCCGCTTGATCGCGTTGAATGAGCCTCCCAACGGCGGCGGGATGCTGGGCGGGCCGTTGCGGTTGACGGGGGAAATGGAGTGGCCAGGTCGGGTGCGGCTGGCGGCGCGGGCGCTCGACGAGTTCAATCCCGACTGGGCCAGCCTGCAATTCGTCAGCTACGGGTTCAATCCGCGCGGGATCATTCGCAACCAGGCAGCCGGGCTTGCGAGCCTATTCTCCGCGCGGCGCACGCATTTCATGTTTCACGAAATCTGGACGGGCGAACGCGCGAACGCGGGTTGGAAGGAGCGCTTCACGGGCGCCATTCAAAAAAAATACATCCTCGATTTGTTCGGCAAAATCCGGCCCCGGCTCGTTACGACCACGAACGCCGTGTACCGTGCCGTGCTCGCCAGGAACGGCGTCGAGGCGCACGAGCATCCGCTCTTCGGCAACATCGAGCCGGGGACGGCGGCCGCCGGGGATTGGCTGCGGCAGCGGCTTCACCGCGCGGGAGTCGAGATTCCGGGGGAACGGAACGGCTATTGGCTCTTCGGGTTCTTCGGGATCATCCAGTCGGAATGGTCGCCGGAATCCGTCTTTCCGCAAATCGCGGAGGCCGCCGGCGGGAAGCGGCCCGTGATGCTGTGGGTGGGTCGCGCGGGCGGAGGCCGGAAGCGCGTCTGGGACGCGATGGCCCGCGATTACCCCGCTTTCACTTTCATCCGCCTGGGGGCGCAGCCCGCGGAACGCGTATCGGAATTCCTGAACACGATTGACGCGGGCATTTCCACGATGCCGGTGGAACTCATAAGAAAAAGCGGCACGGCGGTCGCTATGTTCGAACACGGCGTGCCGGTGATCGTTTCTCGGGAAGAGCCTTTCCGGGGAATCGGGAGCGAAGCGCCGGACGAGCCGTTGCTCCGCCGCGCGGACGGTCTGGCCGCGGGCCTCCCTTCCCGAGGCGAACACCGCTGCCGCCTGCCGGAAGCCGCCGCGATGCTGTTGCGCGACATGGAGGGCTGAGATGGTCGCCGTAAGCCACCCCACGGGAAACGCGAATGTCCGGGCCGTCCTCCGGGCGCTCGAGGAGGCGAAGCTTCTCGCCGCGTTTTTGACGACCGTGGCGGTGACGGGCGATCCCCGGTTCCTGCCTGCGAGTTTGAGAGCGGAGGCGTCGCGGCGCTCGTATCCCGTCCCGCCGGGGAAGATTTGGCGGCGCCCCTCGCGCGAGTTGCTGAGGCTCCTTGCCGTGAAACTGCGGTTCGCGCGCTGGGCTGACATCGGCGGCGTTTGCCGCGATCTCGACCGGCGCGGCGCGGAGTATCTCCGCAAGCGCGCGAAGCGGGACGCCGTCACCGCGGTTTATTGCTACGAGGACAGCGCGCTCGAATCTTTTCGCGCGGCGAAGGCGCTGGGCATCCGGCGTTTCTACGATCTTCCCATCGGCTATTTCCGCGCGGCGCAGCGCGTCCTGGCGGAGGATCGCGAGCGGATGCCGGAGTTCGCGGACGCCTTCAGCCTGGATGGAACGCCGGAGCCGGCGTGGAAGCTGGAACGCAAGGAGGAGGAGGCGCGGCTGGCGGATGTCATCATCGCCTGCAGCGAGTTTGTGAAGGCCACGCTGGCGGAGGGCGGACTGCCGTTGGAAAAAGTCCGCGTCGTTCAATTTGGAAGCCCGGAAGGCATCGCCTGCAAGACGTGGAGCGCGGAGGATTCGCGCAGGCCGTTGCGCGTCCTCTTCGCGGGGCTGGTGTTGCAGCGCAAGGGGATCGGGTATCTGCTGCACGCCATCGAACGGCTCCAGCGCAAGGATGTCGAACTGGTGGTGATGGGCAGGCTTCCCGCGAAGCCGCAATCCATCCTTCGCTATAAACACTTGTTCCGCTACGAGCCGCCGCGCCCGCACGCCGGGGTTCTGGAGTTGATGAAGACGTGCGACCTCCTCGTCCTGCCGTCGCTTTTCGAGGGGCAGGCGCTCGTCGTCCTGGAGGCGATGAAGTGCGGGCTGCCCGTCATCATCACGCCGAGCACAGGCGCGGCCAATCTTGTCGAGAATGGCCGGGAGGGTTTCGTCGTTCCTGCCTGCTCCACGGAGGCGCTCGCCGAGGCCGTGGAGTGGTTTATGGCGCACCGCGATGCGATCCCCGCCATGGGAGAAGCGGCGCGCAAGCGGGCGGAGAGCGCGACATGGGAAAGCTATCGTTCGCGGATTGTGCAACTTGTGGAAGAGGAGTAAAACCTGACATGGCCTCCGAACCCCCGCCGCTGGACGCTCTGCCGAATTCCGACAAGCGCGTACGGCGTCTCATCTGGCTCTACTTTTTCCTGCTGCTGTTCGAAGGCGCCATACGCAAATGGCTGGTGCCCTCGCAAATCTCCAGCCCGCTGGCGATCATCCGCGACCCGGTCCTCCTGTATATGTACTGGCTGGCGTTCCGCGCCGGGAAGCTGCCGACGAGTCCGTTCGTCGTTTCGTGCGGGGTGCTCGCGATTCTCTCGTTTCTCGCCGGACTCCTGCCGGACAGGAACGTGCTTTTCGTCGATCTCTACGGCGCGCGGACGAATTTTCTCCACATGCCCTTCATCTTTCTCCTGCCGAAATTCTTCTCGGGCAAGGATGTCGTCAACCTCGGGAAGTGGTGTCTCATCATCATGATCCCGGTCTCCTTCCTGATGGCCGACCAGTTCCTCTCCTCGCCGGACTCCTGGATAAACAAGGCCTCGACCGACGAGGCCGCGCAGATCGGCGGCGGCAGCGGCAGGGTGCGGCCCCCGGGCATCTTCACCTTCGCCACGGGCGCGGCGGAGTATTCGGCGCTCTGCGCGGTATTCCTTATCTACGGGACGATGTTCCCGCACGCGTATCCGAAATGGGCGCTGGTCGGGGGAGGCGTCTCTCTCGTGGCGGGCATGGCCCTTTCCATCAGCCGCCTGAATCTTACCTCCGTGGGGGTCGTGATATTATGCCTTCTTCTGTTCAACTGTATGCGACCGGGGTTCGTGCCCCGCTTCATACCGGTCTCCATCCTCGGGGTTGTGGCGCTGTTTTTCCTGCTGCAACTCCGCCCGATACAGGAGGGCCTCGACGCGTTCAACGCCCGGATCAACGACGCCAGCGCCAGCGAAGGCGGCCAGCAGGGATTCATCCGGCGCGTCACCTCCGTCTTCACCGAAGCCTTTTCCGAAAGACTGTGGGAAGGGCCGGTCGAAGGCCACGGCCTCGGCATGGGCACGAACGCGGGTTCGCGCCTCTTGACCGGAAAGGACAGCTACCTGCTCGCCGAAGGGGAGTGGCAGAGGGTCACGCTGGAAAGCGGGCCGATCCTCGGCACGCTGTACCTGCTGTGGCGCGTGGTCCTGGTTCTCTGGCTCTTCCGGCGTTCCCTTTCCTTTGCGTACCGGGGGCGGCCGCTGCCGATCCTTCTCTTTGGCGCGGCGCTGCCGCTGGTTCTCATAGGTCAGCTTGGGCGGCCCACCACGCTCGGGTTCACGGTGCTGGACGCGGGCCTTTGCATCGCTTCCATGGACGCGCCCCTGGCGATCAAACTTCGGCCTTTCCGCCCGTTGAGCCGCAAATCCTTCCGGCCCGCGTCGAAACCCCTGCCGTCCGCTTGAGCGCGCGCCTCACAGTCCTTCTGCTTGGCAACTACGCCAACGACCGCGTGGAAAGCATGGAGCGTTTCGCGGACACTCTGCGGCGCGGATTGCCCGAGTGCGGCGTGGATGTCGAGACGATCCGGCCCGAGCCGTTCATCGGCAGGCTGAAGCCTTCCGCCAGGGGCGTTGGCAAATGGCTGGGGTATTTCGACAAGTTCCTGGTTTTCCCCTTCGTCCTCCGGCGAAAGCTGCGGGCCATGCGGAAGCCCTTCGTCGTTCACGTCTGCGACCACTCCAACGCGCACTACGTCCATTTCCTCCAGCGCGCGCCGCATCTCGTTACCTGCAACGACCTGCTGGCAATCCGTTCCGCGCGCGGGGAAATCCCGTGGCACAGGACCGGGCGGACGGGCAAAATCCTCCAATGGCTCATCCTCGGCGGGCTGAAGCGGGGCAAGCGGTTCACCTGCATCTCGGAGGCGACCCGCGCCGATCTGCTGCGGATCGCCGGCGTAAACCCCGCGAGCGTTTCCGTGACTTACATGGGGCAGAACCACCCGTACTCCCCGATGCCGCGCCAAGACGCTCTCGCACGGCTGCGCGTGCTGCTCCCGTTCGTGGATCTCTCCGCGTTTATTTTCCACGTCGGGAATAACGATTGGTACAAAAACCGCCTCGGGGTCATCCGCATCTACAAAGCGCTCAGGAAAACAATGCCCGGCGCGCCTCCGCTCGTCCTGGCCGGCAAACCGTTCACCCCCGAGATGGCGGCGCTGGCCGAAGGCATGCCGGTTCACCCGCTCGTGGATGTATCCAACGAAGACCTCCGCGCGCTCTATTCGGCGGCAAGCCTGCTGCTCTTCCCCTCGCTGGCGGAAGGGTTTGGCTGGCCGATCATCGAAGCGCAGGCTTGCGGCTGCCGCGTGGTGACATCCAACCGCGCGCCGATGACGGAGGTGGGGGGTGACGCCGCGATTTACATCGACCCCGAGAATGAGCCGGCCGCCGCCGAAGCGGTCCGCGACGCGCTGGGGCGGGACGCGGCGGAACGCATCGAAGCCGGTTACAAAAACGCCGCGCGTTTCCCGACCGGGCGGATGGTGCGCGAATATGCCGGCATCTATTTGGAACTGGCGGAGCCGGCCCGGTGAGGCTGCTGCACGTCATACCGAGCCTGGCGCCGGAGGCCGGCGGCACGGCGGAGATGGTCAAGATCATCGGGAAAGCCCAGCGGGAGATGGGGCACGCGGTCGAAGTATTGTCCCTCGACGAGGAGCCGGGCGAATCGCATCTCAAGGTTCACGCCATGGGAAAAGGCCGCCTGAAATACGGCTACAACCCGAAGCTGCGCGAATGGCTGCGGGCGCACGCCTCGGAATACGACGCCATCATCGTCCACGGCATCTGGCAATACACCAGCTTTGCGACGTGGAGCGCCCTGCGCGAGAAGCGGCTGCCGTACTACGTCTTCACCCACGGGATGCTCGATCCCTGGTTCAAGGAAGCCTATCCGCTCAAGCACCTGAAGAAGTGGCTCTATTGGCCCTGGACGGACTACCGGGTGTTGCGCGACGCGAAGGCCGTGTTCTTCACGAGCGAACAGGAGCGCCTCCTGGCCCGGCGTTCCTTCTGGCTTTACCGCTGCGTCGAGAAGGTCGTTTCGCTCGGAACCATGCCCCCGCCCGGCGACGCGGAGCGCCAGAAGACGCTCTTCCTCCGGGAATTTCCCGCCCTCGCCGGGAAGCGCATCGTCCTGTTCCTCGGGCGCATTCATGAAAAAAAGGGATGCGACCTGCTCATCCGCGCCTTCGCAGGCGTTCCGGAGGATGCCCGTCTCGTCATCGCCGGGCCTTGCGCGGCCCCGGTTTATCTCCAGGAACTCCAGCGGCTCGCCGCGCGGGAAGGCGTATCCTTCACATGGACGGGACTCCTCTCGGGCGACAGAAAATGGGGAGCCCTGCGGGCCGCCGATGTCTTCGCGCTCCCTTCGCACCACGAAAACTTCGGGATGTCCGTCTCGGAAGCAATCTCCTGCGGCCTGCCCGCGCTCATTTCCAGCAAGGTGAACATCTTCGAGGAGATACGGGACGACGGCGCGGGCCTGGTGGAAAATGACGACCTGGAGGGTACGCGCCGCCTGCTCACCCGCTGGTTTGCCATGTCCGCCGCCGAGCAGGATGCGATGCGACTCGGCGCGCGGCAGTGTTTTCTCTCGCGGTTTGACGCGCGCGTCGCGGCGCGGAGGATAACGGAATTGGTCTCGTGAAAAGACTCGCCTGGATCGCGCTCGTTTTGCTGATAGGCGGGGAAGGAATCGCCCGGTTCAGCGGGATAGCCGATGTCCCTCTTTACCGCGTCGATGACGAGATCGGCTACATCCCCGCGCCGAACCAGTCGGGCGCTTTCCTGCGCAGGAACGACTGGGTTTTCAACGAGCGGAGCATGGGCGCGCGCGCGTTCGCGCCGGAGGGGAAGAAAAACGTCCTCCTGCTCGGCGACAGCATCGTCTACGGCGGAGACGCGTACCGCCAGCGCGAAAAGCTGGGGCCGCGCCTGGAGGAAACCCTGGGGGGCGGCTATGCCGTCTGGCCCGTCGGCGCGGGGCGCTGGAGCGCGCTGAATGAGACGACCTATCTCCAGAGAAACGCGGACTTGCCCGCGCGGATGGAGACCTTGGTCTGGGTGCTCATCACCGTGGATTTCGAGCGCCGCATGCAATCGTGGTCGCCCCTGATCCACCCCCAAAAACCGCCGTTGCTCGCAGGCGTCTTTGGACTGAGGCGCTTCATCTTGCCGCGCCTCGGCGTCACCCGCGACCCGGCTTTCCCTCCGCTCGCGCCGTCCGTTCCCATCGACAACCAGTTCCCGCTCTTCGACAAATACCTGTCGTCGCTCCGCGCGTCCAATCCGCGGCTGCGCATCCTGCTCGTGCTCTATCCCAGCTTGCTGGAAGGCGCGCCCGCGCAAACGATTGCGGGTAAACTGGGCGCGCTTGCGAGCCGGCTCGGCATCGGCTTTTTCCGGGTCGCGAAGGAGCCGCGCTGGAACAGTTCCTACTATCGCGACGTCATTCACCCCAGCGCGGCGGGCAATGTCGTCCTGGCGAATTTGGTAAAGGAACATTTGGAACACTTAAGTCGATAAATATTTCTTTTATTCACCGGAGTTATTCCCCAGTATGTCTTATAGTGAATGCCGTGACCCCCAAATCGGCCCCCGCGTTGCCGCGCGAATCCACCCGGGTGCGCAATGATCTCTTCGATCGCACCCAGGGTTGCGTCCGCGGCAAGCCGCGCTGGTTCGAAGTCTCCTGGTATTTCGTGAAGTGCGTTTTCTTCCTGAGTCCGATTCCGTGGCCGCAGGCCGTGAAGCGGGCGTTGCTTCGGCGTTTTGGAGCGGAGATTGGGCGCGGGGTGAACATCAAGCCGCGAGTGAACATTCACTTCCCCTGGAAGTTGCGGGTGGGAGACTACGCGTGGATCGGGGAGGAAGTGTTCATCCTCAACCTGGAGGAAGTGGTCATCGGCTCGCACACGTGCATCTCGCAGCGGGCGTTCATCTGCACGGGAAACCACGACTACAAGAGCGCGGACTTTTCGTATCGCAACGCCGGCATCACCATCAAGGACGGCGCGTGGATCGGCGCCCAGTGTTTCGTCGCCGCGGGCGTATGCATCGGAACCGAGGCCGTCGCCCTCGCCGGTTCGGTGGTCGCGCGCGACCTGCCGGACGCAATGGTCTGCTCGGGCAACCCGTGCGTCCCCGCGCGGCATCGCTGGGAGGTATGACCGTCCTCGCTCTGCTCTTGCTGGCCGTCTCGGCCTTCGCGCAGGACAAACTTCCCGTCGACATCCCGGCCTCGGCGGCCGCCCCCGCCGACCAGGTGCGCGGGTTGAGGATGGAGTTCTACCCCTTCGATCCCAACGCGCCCAAAGGGCTTGATTCTCTCGATGAAGCGATGACCTTTGTCTTCATGAGCCAGCCCCAGCTTTCCGAACTTCTGGATGTTCCCGCCGTCGATTTTCCGAAGAACGCGCGGACCGCGCCGGATACGGTCATCTCGCTGGGCGACTATTTTTTTGGCGCCCAGGCTTTCGCCGCGCGCAAGGCGTCGCTTCCCGCCCGGATGTCCGCTCCCATCGGCCCGCGTTCGGTTTTTGTTCTCCGGGGGTTTTTCAATGTTGAAAAGCCCGGCTCCTACAATTTCAGATTCCCGGTGGATGACGGCGCCGAGGTTAAAATAGGCGGGCAGGTCGTCCTGTATCAAAAGGAGTATGGCGGCATGTTCCCGGACGCCGACCCGAAATACGCCGCGACGGTCAACTTCTCAAAGGCCGGCGTCTACGCGATCCGCATCACGCATTGGGACCGCGGCCAGGAGCTTGGCATCCACGTCTATTCCGATCTCACCGCCGCCCAGCCGGGCGCTTTCGTCCTGCTTCCCATTCTCACCGGGACGGGCGGAAGCCATTAAGAAAGTGCGGGCGGTCGATCTTCCCCGCTGGGGCTTTCTTGCGAGCCTCGTTTACGCCCCCTGGGCGTTCGGTTCCACCAGCCACGCCGGCGCCGATTTCCTCGCGCGCCTGCTCCTCCTGGTCTCCGGGGCGTGGCTCGCCGCCAATCTGCTCGACCGGCGGTTTCCCCGCGTTCATCCCTTCCCGCTCCTGCTCTTCGCGTTTCTCCTCGCGCAAGGGTGGGAGATGGCCCGCAACCCCCGCGCGATCTTCGACACGGACTACGTGAGGTTCTTCCCGCTCGCCCACGACGCCGCCTGGCCCGCGAGCCTGGACGCCCGCCTCACGCGCGAGAAGATGCGCCTCGTCACCGGCCTCTTTGGCGCGTTCTGCATCGCGTGCGATCTCGCCCAGGAGCGGAGATGGCAGGTTCGCCTCGCGACGGCCATCGGCGTGGCGGGGGCGAGCGTCATCCTCTACGGTCTCCTGCTGCGGCTGCTGAACATCCGCATGATCCTGTGGAGATCGGACATTCCCGGCAACACCTGGCCGTTCGCCACGTATCTGTATCACGGAAACGCCGGGGCCTTCATCAACCTGGTCTGGCCCGTGGCCGCCGCTTTCGCCGTCCTCAGTTTCCAAAGACGCACGGCGGTCGTCACAAAATGCTTCTGGGTAAGCGCCGCGGCCGTCACCAGCGCCGGCGTCTTCGTCAACGCCTCCAAGGCTTCCACCGCGATAGGCGCCGGGCTCCTCCTGGTCATGATCTGCTGGGCGGCTTATACGCTGCTCTGGAGAAAACACGGGTTCGGCAACCCTCTCGTCGGCGCCTTGTATGCGGTATTGATAGTCGCGGCCTTCGCGGCCGTGGCGTGGTCGGTCGGTCTGGACGTGACGCTCGAACGCTGGTCCCGCCTGAATGCCGGGCTGGCGACGCACAACGCCCGGCTTGTCGTGGACGAGGTATGCCTCTCCATGGTCAGCGACGCCGGGCGGTGGGGTTTCGGCCCCGGAACATTCGCCGCGCTTTTCCCTTTCTACACGTTCGACGCGGCGTGGCGCGGCGGCGTCAACATCTCGGGCATATGGCAATACGCGCACGAGGATTACCTGCAAACCCTCATCGAATGGGGCGGCGCCGGCGCGGCGGCTTGGGGGCTGCTTTTTTTCGGCGGCATCCTCGCGGCGCTGATACCCCCTTTTTCAAGAAAGCTCTCGCGCACGGAGCGGGCGCTCCTTGCAGGCAGCGCCGCCGCGCTTGCGGGGATTGCGATCCACGCCGCGGTCGATTTTCCGCTCCAGATAGCCTCCCTCCAGCTCTATGCCGTGACGTTCCTCGCCCTGGCGTGGGGAGGCCGCTTCTGGGACATGGAGAAATCTTGACCTGTTGGTGTAGAGGCGCTCTGCCGGCCGCCTGGGCTTAAAATAGGCAACCAAGAGCAGTCAGGACCGAATGAGCTTCTCCAGTTCGCGCCGGAACGCCGTCTCGGCCTGCGCCGGGGTGTCGTAGCCCGATACGATCACCTCCAGCACGCGCTGGTCGCCGCGCTGCCGCTTGCCTTGCAGGACGCGCGTCAACCGGTCCGTCCTGCTCCAGTTCACCGGCGCGGACTCGCGGGCTGTGAGGTCGTTAGAGACGCACCGGAAGACGTAGAGCATCCTGCCGTTATTGTCGAATTGGTAACGCTCGAACGGGACATCCATTTTATTTACGAACAGGCGCTTGTTGCCGGGGTTGCCCACCAGCGCCATGCCGGAGCTTGGGAGGCAGACTTCCGGGACGTGCTCGTGTGCCGCCTGCGCCGCCCTCAACCCGGGACGCCAGCGGAAATAATAGGCCTGCCAATGGCTGCCGTCCCGGGCCGTCCAGCCGGCGGAACTCCCCTCGTCGTAAAGAAGAAGCGCGCGGCTTAGTTCGGAAATCGGGAACGCTTTGAAGGTCGGGTTGTCCGAAGGCCATCGCATCGTCCACGCGGGCGGCTCCGGCGCGTTGGTCTCATGAATCCGGTACCAAAGTTCTGTCAACAGCCATGCCGCGGGCATCCAGCCGATCAGCGCCACAGCCGCCGGAACCGGGAAGCGGTGCGGTCGCGCTGATGGGGAAGGGGCAGGCTCATTTGGCGCAAGCATCCGCGCCAGCAGCCATACGCCCGCGAAGCTGACGAGCAGAACCGCGACGCCGAGCGGGTCGTGCCAGTTTTCCATCGCCTTGATCCCGCGGCTTGCGGCGACGCCCGCGAGGAGAGTGGAGCGCGCCACGTTGCAGACGAAGGCGAGCGCCGCGCCGAAGCCCAGCACCCAGCACGTCCGCGCGAGGCCCAGCCGGAACTGCGCCCCAAGGAAGAGGGAGATCATGACAATGGCCTGGAGCGAACGTATGCCGCTGCACGCCTCCTCGATTCCGACCATACCGGTGGGGCCTTCGATGACGTTTCCGTGCTGCACCGCCGGTATGCCCCAGAAAACGAGTATCTCCGTCGCCACCCGCGTGACGACGCCCGTCAGCCCCAGGACGACGGCGTGTTCCAGGAAGAACGGCCATGGCACGGCGGTGACGAGGAAGACGGCGGGAGGCGCGAAATGCCGCGCCCAGGGAGCGCCGCCCGCGGTGTAAGCGAGCAGGAGAAAAAGGGCGATGACGAGAAGGGTGATCGTCCAGGTGGGGAGCAGCCAGTCGGGGTTTGCCTCCTTGATGAGCTTGACCGGGAGAATAGCCAGGGCCGCGACCGCCAGCGCCGCGAAGGCGGAGCCGCGGGCGCGCGCCGTTTCCGGGCGCGATTGCCAGCGCCGCGCCAGGAGGAAGAGAAAGAGCAAAGGGACGGCCCAGCCGTAGTTATAGTCGGGATCAATCGACCATTGGGGGCTGACTTCGGCAATAAACAACACCCACACGCCCAGAACGCACGCCAGAAGGGGAAGCGGGATGTCGCAAAACGTCATGCCATAAGGAAGTGTCCCCGATCTGGCAGGACCTGGTCGCGCGCCAGTTCGACGTCGCGGCACTGGCCGAGAAACTCCAGCAGCACGCGCACCCGGTCCTTCGCAGGCATGACGCTCGTGACCACGCTCGCCAGCCCGCGGAACAATCCGTGCGCCACGATCACGCTATCCCCCTCGCGAATCTCCTGGCTTATGGCTTTACATTCCGTTTCGCCCATCTCCACCCGCAACCCCTCGATGGCCTCCGCGGGCACTTGCGCGATCTCCTCGCCAAACCGGACGATGGACGTGACGCCGTTGGAATAGGTGACCGCCTTCTGCGACAGCAAGCGGTCGAACCGGGCGAAGAGATAACCGGGAAAAAGCGCCTCGACGAACCAGACCGGGCCGCGCCGCGTGACCCGCCGCAGCCGGATGCGCGGGCAAAAGACCTCGACGCCTTCCAGCGTCCGCAGGTGCGCCGCGGCGATGTGCTCCTGCTTTGGCATGCTCCGCACGCAATACCATGCGGGTTCGGGGTTCGGCGTCATCCTGGCAATATACTCCGGGCCGCGGGCCGCTCAAGGGAACTTAAGGGAACTTAAGGGAACTTAAGGGAACTTAAGGGAACTTAAGGGACTTCGGAGATGGAGAACTGGAACGGTTTCCCCGGAACGTGCGTCGCGCTGCCGAACTTGAACCCGGTCGTTTCGGACTGGCCTTCCAGCGCCACGAAGTTCACCGCTTGCTGGCCGTTGTAATCCATGACGGAGAGGTAGTTCACTCCGTAAGGAAGCCGGTTGTTGTTCGAGATTTCGGTCGCCACGGGATCGACCAGGCGGGTGTCGCGCAGGTAGCTCACCATGTCGCCGTTCTCCGTCAGGCGGAAGATGACGCGGTCGCCCCGGCAGGTGATGTAGAGGTCGTTCGGGTTGGCGTCGCACGCCTGCGTGCCGTAAGAGATGTCGGTCGGGTTCCGGGAGATGGTCTTGGTCGCCACGAGCGAGGGGATCCCGGTCTCGCCTTCCGTATTCAGGTTGGTTACATCGAAGATTTCAAGCTGCCCGGCCATCGTCGCGACATAGGCGCGGTTGGCGAAGTTCCCTTCCCAAGCGCCGCCAGCCGGCTGGCGCCACCAGAAGTTGTTCCCCCTGTGGAAGCCCGCCGCCACCGCCGTCGGCTGCTGCACCGTCGTGCACCAGGCTACGGTGGGCGTCTGCTGGGGGGCGTAGCTGAACGTGAACGGCCACTGATTGGCCGCGGCGCCTTGCGTCTTGGTGGCGTTGTAGTTTGCCTGCGTGGTGAAATACATCCGGCGGTAATAATCGAACAGCGGTTGCAGGTTCACGAAGGCGACCTTGTTCTCGGCCCGGGAAGCGACGATGGCGTACCCGGTATGGGCCGTGCGGCGATACGTGGAAGACCAGTTATACCAGTTGTTGCGCTCGGCCTGCGAATCCCAGTTCGTGCCGTTCAGTTCGCCGCTGCCGCGTCCGTTATCCATGGAAAGATCGGTCGAGACCGCCACCGAGGTCGGCGCCATGAACGGCAGCGGGACGTACCCGAGCACTTTCAACGATTGCACGCCCTGCCAGTTCGGCACTCCGTAACGGAAGCTGCCGCCGCCGGCGACCATCCAGCCGTTGACCGCGATCACCGCGAGCTGGCCCTGCTGCAACGCGGTGTCCCACACGGTCACCAGCACGAATTCGTTGTCCAGCGTCATGCAGACCGCCGTCGGAACCTTGTTGGCGGCGAGCTGGGCGTAGGCGTAGCGCGGCGCCAGGGTGTCGGAATCGTTGCCGGTGCCGAGCATCGCCACGAGGCCGTTCTCAAAGATCGTCGCACCCGGCATCCCGGCCATGAAGCGCGCCCGGGCCACGCCGATGGCGGGCGTCGGCGGGCGTTGAGGCCAGCGGCAGGGGGTAAAGCAAGGGTCGGGATTCGAATTGTAGTAATTGCACTGGTCCGGAGTGAACGAGAGGCGGAAATCATAGAACGGCCCGGCGTTCGTCATGTAGATGGAGCCGTTCCGGGCGCGCGCGAGGCCGGGATCGGTCGCGTAAATCGGCGCGTAGAGCATCTGGCCCGACATCGCAAACCAATCGGTCGCGCCCTGGTAGTTCCAAGGCGCCGGATACCAGCTTCCCGAACCGAGGACGGGCGTCGTGGCAGGGACAATGCCGCCGGAAGGGTGGTAATCCGCCCACGCGGGCCCCAGGCGGTAATTCAGGGTCTTGGCGGTGTTATATCCCTTGGCGGCGGCGACGTACTGGGCCGGGATGATCTTGTTGTTGGCATCGACCAGGATTTCAGTCCACGAACCGATCTTGGCGGGACCGGCGATGCAATTTCCCTGCGCAAAAAGGCAGGCCGCGGACAGTATGGAAAGGATGGAAAATCTCATATTTCCAACCTATAAGCAATATGCGTGCCATAATTTTCATTTCTGCCATATTTACGGTTACTTCGGCGCCGCCGAGGGGGCGTCGCCGATGGATGCCTCCGCCTTGACTTCCAACTGCTGTTCCTCCGGCAAGAGCACCGCCTGCTTTGCCAGCTTCAGATAGGGCCGGGCTTGCGAGGGATCGCCGCACGCCGCGAGGATGATGCCGTTGTACAAAGCGACCGAGGGGATTTTCAGTTGGGAGCCGAAATGGCTCATCACGTTCAAGGCTTCCGTCTTCTGGCCCTGGAGATAGAGCGAGAAGGCGTAGGTGGACCCTTTCCGCGCATCGGTCGGCTCGCCTTCGTAGGCCCTCTTGGCCAGCGCGTGCGCCTGGTTCTCGTTCTTTTTCAGGAGGAGGGAGACGAGGGCAAAGTTATTGAGCACGACGGTGTTTGCCGGCTCCAACTCGCGCCGCCGCGCCAGCAGGCGATACAGCTTCCTGGTGTCGCCTTCGGCCATGAAGCGTTCCTGCAGGGCCTCCAGGATGGCCTCGGGCGGATGCGGAGAGTCGACGACGCGCCACGCCAGTTCCTCGGCTTGCGTCTCCCAGCGCCAGCCCCAGGCGATGGCCGCCGCGCAGAGCCGCACCAGCGATTGCGGGTTATCAGCCGCCTTCAGAGTCGCGAGGTTCCATTGATCCTGGGCTTGCTGCGTATCGCCTTCCTCCGAGAGCGCCCTGGCGAGCAATCCAGCGCGCAGGAAATCGATGTCCCTCCAATCCGCATCGGTGGTCAGGGCCTTCAGATGGGGCCAGTCCCCCAGGGTGAGATACGCCTCGCCCAAGGCGAGTTGGACCCGATTATCGGCGCGCACTTCGGGGGGGAGATTGATGATCCACTCGATGGCCAGCAGGGACATTTTATGGGCGTTCATCCAAAAGACCAGGCGCGCCACGTCTCGCGGAGCGCGGACGACGTCCTTATAGTCCCGCAACTCGGCGGTGAGCGCCGGGCTGCGGGTGCGCAGGAGGAAGTCGAGAAATTCAATGCGATCCTCGGGCGCGATCCCGGGGGTTTTTTTCATCAAGAGGAAATAGTCGGCGGCGCGCGCGTTCTGGTTATGCCGGACGGCGTCGCGGAAGAGCATTCGCAAAGCCTGCAAGCGCAGAGTGGGATTGGCCGCCAAGGCTTCGAGATCCTGGCGCCCCTTCTCCCGGGAATCGCCGGGCAGAAGAAGACGGACTTTCGCCAATTCCAGCGCGTAGTCCGTCCTGGTTGAACTCAAGGCGGCGGCCTTTTCCAAGTGGTCGACCGCGTCCTGGAGATATCTTTGGGCGAAAGCGGTTTCTCCCGCCAGCCATTGATAATCCGCGGTGTTGGCATCCGTCCGGCGCATCCTGTCGAGTGCATGGCGGGCGAGCGAGGGATTTCCAAGACTCAATGCGGTTCGAGCCCATGCCAGGCAGTTCGCGGGATCGCCCGGCTGGACATTGTCAAGTTGCTGATGCCAATAGAGCGAATCCCTCGGCCAGCCCTTGTCGGTTGCCTGGGATATGACCTTTAGAGCGGCAAGGTTTTGGGGATCGTCGCGCAGCAATCCCCTCGCGAAGATCGCCGCGCCCCGGTTGTCGCCGCTCCGCAAGGCTTCGGTCGCATGGGCGAGGAGGCGTTGCTGTTTTACCCTGCCGTAGAGACGCCCGCCGCCGAAAAGGGCGAGAAGGAAGAGGAGCAGCGCGCAGAGGGCCGCTTTCCAGTGTTCAATAAAGTACCACAGGCCGAACTGGCGGTGGATGTTGTTGATAACCTGAAGAACGCGCAACCCGCGCGCGAGCAGCGCATGCCAAAGTTCCTCGATCATTTAAATGAAAGATAACGCGGCTTTCTCCGGGCGCACGAAGATTCCGCGGGCGGACGGATACGTCCACGCCTGGTTTGAAGCGAAAGGGAGGGGATCGCCGTCCACGCGGCGCGCCCGGTCAAGTCAATTTCCCTGGACTGAGCTTAGGCGACCGCCACCGCTTGTTTGCGCTGGCGCCACGAGGTGAGTGAACCCCCGGCGCAGGCAAGCAGGAGCAGTGCGGCAAGGGTGTTGCTCGCTTCGGGAACAGGAGGAAGTTCGCCGGCCCCGATAAACTGGCCCGACTCCGTATTGACGGCAAATGCTTTGATGGTGAACGAGTCCGGAAGATTCGGGTCGCCGCCATTGCCGTCATTGCCGATGCTCAGTTCGATGTAGCCGAGATCTCCGTTGGCAGCCTGAAAGCCGATGAAATACCCGCTCGCGTTAATCGGGAAAGAGCCCGAGACGTCGGTGCCGCCGCCTTTTTTGATGCGAATGGGAAGTCCAAAAACAGGAGCGCCCGCGGTCGAGGCGAGGGCGAAGGGGCCAGCGGCCGTGATCGCCGAGCCATTGGCAAGTTTCTTTACGGCGTGGGAGGCCGCCCCGTTGGTAAGCAAGTTGCCGCCGATGGCTTTGACGCCGCCGTATGGCGCACCCGCATAACCGTAACCCTTCAGCACGATCCCGGGGGAGTGAGAGGAGATATTCAGGTGGAATGTCCCCGTCGAGACCCCTCCATTCACATTAAAAGGAACCGTTTGATTTACATGCTCGTAGATGATGGCGGCATTCGCCTGGCTCGAAAGTGAGAAAACCGCCGCGCCCGTAGCCGCGATCATGCCTCCCGTAACCGCGGCCCCGCTCGCCGTACGATTGTTTTTCAGGGAAGCGTGGCTGGTAACATAGTTCGTCCACTGGTTTTCAAAAGTGAATTTGTCCATTTTTAGGAAGAGGGATTTAGATGGGTGGATTACGGGGTGCGCGAGACTAATAATCGACCTCGGATGGGAGTTCAAGAAAAAAATTTATATTTTTGTCAAATAAATCCATTTTCGGTTCCAGTCCTTGACTTTTGACCTTTCCTCAGCGTAGGAAGTAAGGGGTTTTTGCCCGCGTCTCTTTTGTTACGGTGAATCTCTCTCGCAAGCTCCTCCTCGTGGGTTGGGACGCGGCTGACTGGAAGCTCTTGAATCCCCTCATGGAGGCGGGGGAAATGCCCAATCTCTCCCGTTTGGTGGAGGAGGGATGCATGGGGCAGATATCGACCATCCACCCCGTCTATTCGCCCATGCTTTGGACATCCATCGCCACGGGCAAGCGTCCGTATAAACACGGCATCCTCGGCTTCGCGGAGCCGCTTCCCGACGGATCGGGCGTTCGCCCGGTGAGCGGGTTAAGCCGCAAAACGAAGGCGTTCTGGAATATTTTTCACCAACAGGGCTGGCGCGGCCATGTCGTTGGCTGGTGGCCCAGCCACCCCGCGGAACGGATTAACGGTTGCATGATTTCCAACCTTTGCCACCACGCGGTCGGCCCCGTGGGCGAGCCGTGGCCCGTTCCGCCGGGAGGCATTCACCCTCCCGAATACGTGCAGGCGCTGGCGGATTTGCGGTTTAACCCAAACGAACTGGTCGAGGAGATGGTGCGGCCGTTCATTCCGAAGGTACGGGAGATTGACCAGAAAGAGGACAGGCGCTTTGCCGCCTGCATGAAGGTGATCGCCGAGGCCGTCACCGTGCAAAGCTGGGCGGTGTGGCTCATGGAGAACACCCGGTGGGACTACATGGCGGTCTATTTTGACGCCATCGACCATTTTGCCCACGGGTTCATGAAATATCACCCGCCGCGGCGGTCGTTCATCAAAGAGACGGAATTCGATCTTTACAGCGGCGTCATGGCCCAGGCGGCCCGCTTCCATGATATGATGCTGGGCGCGCTCTTGGCTCGCGCGGGTTCGGAGACCACCGTCATCCTGCTTTCGGATCACGGCTTTCACCCGGATGAATTGCGGCCCAGCTCGCTTCTCCCCATCCCGGCCGCGCCGGCGGAGGAACATCGGGACTTCGGCATCCTGGTGATGCGGGGCGCGGGCTTGAAGAAGGACGAGATTCTGCATGGCGCCAGCGTCCTGGATATCGCCCCGACGCTTCTTGTCCTGGAAGACCTCCCCGTCGGCGAAGATATGGACGGCCGGCCCCTTCTCGGAGCCTGGGAACGCCCGCCGGACGTCCGGTATATTCCCAGTTGGGATGAAGCGCCGGGAGAGGACGGGCGGCTGCCGGCGAACTTCCAACGCGATTCCGCGAGCGAACGGGCGGCCCTGGAGCAACTGATAGCCCTCGGCTATGTGCAACGCCCGCCCGATAACGTCCAGCTGGCGGTCGCGGAGACGGAGCGCGAACTGCAGATAAATCTGGCGGAAGCCTACATGGACGGCAGCCTCGAAATCAAAGCGCTTCCCATCCTGCGGAAGTTGTCTGCGGATTGGCCGGATGAATACCGTTTCTCCCTGCGCCTGGCGATGTGTTGCAAGGCCCTTGGCCGGGTCGACGAGCTGCGCGAAACGGTCGAGTCTCTCGAAAGCAAACGGCCCAAGGCGGAAGCGGCCCGGAAGGAACTGGTCGAGTTGCGCAAAGAAATCGCGGCCCGCGCCCGCGCGCGCCAGGAGGAGGCGAAGCGCAAGGCCGAAGCCGGCGAGACTCCGCCTCCCGACGCAAAAAAAGAGCCGGCGGCCACTCCGCAAGAAATGGAGCGGATGGCGAAGCTGGACGCCGTCGCCAGCCTGAACACGCATGGGATCGATTTCCTTCACGCGGTGGTCGCGATGGCGGAAAACAAACCGAAGGAAGCGCTCGAATATTTGCGGCAGGCTGGAAAGGGGATGCCCCGGATGCCCGGTTTGCATCTTCAGATCGGCGAAGCCTGGGCGCGCTTGGGGAAATGGAATGAAGCCCTCGCATCCTTCGAGCATGTCTTGAAGATGGACCCGCATAATCCCCACGCTTTCGTCGGCCAGGCGCGCTGCTTTCTGGCCCTGCGACGCAACGAGGAAGCCGCCGGGGCCGCCCTCAACGCCATAAACCTCCTTTACTATTATCCGCTGGCGCATCTGTTGCTGGGCATAGCCCTGCTGCGGCTCGGCCACGCGGAGCGCGCCGTTCTCGCATGGAAAACGGCCGTCGATCTCAACCCGATGTTTTGGCCCGCGCATATACGCCTGGCGCGTTTGTTGAAAAACAGCGACCCGGAAGTCGCCGCGGCCTATCGCGAGCGGGTTCGGGAGATCCGGCTGAACGCACGCGCGATGGCCCGGGGTGAGCAACCGGAGGTGAAGCCCAGTCTTAGAATCCCAGCCCACCAGCCGTCGCCCGCGCCTTCGCCCGCGGAGCCCCCGCTTGCTCCCTTTCCGCCGGAACGTCTTGGCAAAGACATCCCGCCTTTTGCCGAAGACGCAGTGACCCTTGTTACAGGCTTGCCAAGGTCGGGAACCTCCTTGCTGATGCAAATGCTCGCGGCCGGGGGCGTCAAACCCCTTACCGATGAGGTTCGCATCGCCGATCCCGACAACCCGCGCGGTTATTTCGAACTGGAAGCCGTGAAATCGCTGGCCGAGGACTCCTCGTGCCTGCTCGAAGCCGGGGGCAAGGCGGTGAAAGTCATCCTGCCGCTGCTCCAGCATGTGCCGGCGGGGAAGCGGTACCACGTCCTCCTCATCGAGCGCGACCTCAACGAGATATTCGCCTCGCAAAAAACGATGCTGGACCGGTCCGGCAAGGCTGTCGCCGATCCCACGACGCTTCGTCCCGCGTATGAAGGGATATTGAAACGGGGGCGCCAGATTCTTTCGAACTCACCGCGCGTGCGGGCTTTGCGGTTGAGCCACAAATGGGTGCTAACGCATCCGTTGGAGGCGGCGCGGGCGATAGCCTCTTTTCTGGGTCTGCCTATGGACGCCGCCAAAATGGCGGCAGTGGTGGACCCTGCTCTCTACCGTTCTCTTCGAGCCGAAGAGAAGACGGCGCCTTGAGAAGCGCCGGGGTACAAACTAAGAGCGTGCAATCGTCAGGATTGCACGCTCTTGGAAGAAAGATCAAAGTCGATCCGCCTATTGGCTGGACGGTGTTTGGACGATGGTGGAATTCTGAAGGACGATACCTGATGCGGCCACGACGCCGTCTACTGTTGAGCCGACCGGGTTGCCGCCCACTATGATCGAGTTCATCACGAACGTGCGGCTGGGCGCAAGGACGCTGCCGTGAAGGATGGAAGCCTGCATGTTATAGGTGTCCGGGGAGGCGGGCAACCCTTCAATATTGAAGACCACGTTGTCCTCCGTCAGTCCGCCCGAGAGAAGAACTTGAGAATTACTCAGGCGAAACGACCCGGACGGTGATGCGCCTTGCGCGGAGATGTTGAAGACGAACTTGGTGTTCGCATTGCCGCTAAGCGTCAGCGTCGAATTCGCGAGGGTGAAGCTGTTAAGGTTCAGAACGGATTGCGTGTTGGCCGTCCCGGTGATGGTGATGGACTGGCCGCTCATGTTCAGGTTAAGATTTCCGGGCTTGTAGACGAGAGTCCTTCCCCCGCCAGTGTCCGGGGAAGCGTAATTGATCGCATTTGGCAAGGCGCCGAGGGCGCCGCTTGCGGAGATCAACTGATTCCGCTGGGTATCCAGCGTAGTGGGGTTGCCTTGGATGGCGTGATGAGCAACGAAGTTGCTTGAACCGGTGTAAACAGGGGCCCCGTAGAAGGTCGTCCCGGGATAGTAATAGAGATTTCCGTTGATCGTATTGACGGAGTTATCGAAGCTGACGACCGAGTTCGAGTTTCCGATTGCAACGTCGCCGGTGATGGCGCTGCCGTTGGTCATCAACAAGGTCGTCGTGCCGGTTCCCATCGTAAACGCGGCGTAACTCTCTCCATCGTTCCAGAAATATTGATTCTGCAGGGTGTCCGCCCAGGCGGTTGCCTGACCAAGGATGAACATACCAATGATCGCCGCGAATGGGAAAAGGTTTCTCAGTTTCATAGGTGTGGAGTGGATGGAGGTAAAAAGGGAGGGGAAATTTTTTGCGCTTTAGAACGAATTTTGATCAGGAAACGCACATTGTCAATAAAAAGTTTCCGACGCGATGCTTTTTTATTTAAGAAGCGCGGTCCAACGCCTATTTTGCCCTGGTTGACCTCCTCCCGCGCATCCTCGGAGTCCACGCTACCCGGTTTTGGCGAGCTTGCAATCCTTGGGCTGACTCTTCTGGCGCCTTTGCTGGGCGGCTTGACCCAGCTTTGGGCCCAGGGAACTCTTCTTGTCCTAACGGGATTGCTATTCCTCGCCCGCCCTCCCCGCCGTTCACTCGGCCTGGCGGCAAACGTCGTCTTCCTGTTGCTGATCGCGGTCGCCCTCTCCGCGTTCCTGCCGGCGGCCTGGTTTGGCGTCCCGGAGTGGCGGCGAACGCTCATGGAAGAATTTCCCGGGCAGTTTCCCGGAACGCGAACGCCGCAGCCTTGGATAACGCTGGAAAACTCCCTCCTTTTTTTGACGGCGCTCTTGTGGGCCTATTACCTGCAATGTCAGGACTGGAGCGCGGAAAGCCGCCGTGGCGCGCTACGGTTTTATGTCTTTGGGATGGCCCTTCTGGCGGCGGCGGCGGCGGCCTCGCTTTTTTCGAATCGCACGGTGCCGTTCTGGGCGGGCTACCCGGGCAAGCCGGGGGCCGCCTGGGTATACCATAGCTTTTTCCCGAACCGCAACCAGACGGCCGACGTGCTCGCGCTCGCGGGAATCGTCGCCTATGCCGCCGCGCTGGACGCGTTGCGGGGGAAGCGGTTCGTCCAGCTCGGCTTCCTGGTGATTTCCCTGGCCGTTCTTTGCCTGGAGGTTGTCTGGGTCTATTCCCGCGCCGGCATCCTCCTCTTTTTTGGAGGGACCGCCGCGTGGCAGATGTGGTCTTTCTATCTCTCCCGTTCGGCGCAACGCGCGGGCCTGGCGGCGGCGGGGGTGGCGCTCGTTTTGGCCGGGTTCTTTTTAGGCGGAGGCGAGACGCTCCAGAGGTTCCAAGATAAAAATCTTCATGAGCTTTTGCACGGAAATGATTTTCGAGTGTTGATCCACCACGACGCCTTCCAGATGGCGAAGGCGACTCCCGGGCTGGGCGTTGGCCTGGGCAATTTCAAGGCGCTCTTTCCTTTGAGCCGGACGGCGTCCGTCCAGGAAAACGTTATCCTGCACCCGGAGAGCGACTGGCTCTGGTTTGCCGTGGAGTTGGGATGGGTTGCCGTGGGATTGATAGCCGCCGGTGTCGTACTCTGGTTGAGGAAGTGTTTCCCTTTCAAGGAAGGGACGTCGCGTTATCTGCGGGCGGCGGCGACCGTCTGTGTGGCCGCCTTCATCCTTCACGGTTTTGTGGATGTCTCCGCGCACCGGCTTGGCGCGCTGTGGCCCGCCCTCTTCCTCGCAAGCATCGCAGTGAACGCCGCGGAGGGGCCTATGAAGGGTGGCGGGTTGATCGCGCCGCTCTTCCGGGCGTTTGGCCTGGGGCTGGCCGGGATCGGAATTTTATGGGCGGCTTCCAGCAATGGCGTTGGCGTGAAGACGATTCCCACCACCGCCGACGTCAATCGATTGAGGCGCGAGGCGGCGACCTTTATCGAACAAGGGGACTATAAGGATGCCATCGCAAGTTCATCGGCGGCCATCCGGATCGCCCCCGTGGACTGGACGCTCTATTTTCAGCGGGCCGCCGCGGAGGCGCAGCTAGCGTTGTCGGACCGCGACGCGCGGCGCGACTTCGCGACCTCTCGGTTCCTGGAGCCGCATTGGGACCAGCTCTGTTTTCAGGAAGGGGGGCTTTGGCTCGCGGCGGGAAGGACCGATTACGCGATCAATGCGTGGACGGAAGCGATGCGCCGCTCGCTGGAACCCGCGCCGGCCCGGAAAGTAAAGACCGCCCCGATACTCTTCCGCCAGATGCTGGCGGCGGCGAAGCCCGACTCGACTCTTCGCGGGGCGTTGAGGCTGCTTTCAAGGCGGGATTCCGATTGTCTCCTGCTCTTTCTGGGCGCGGCGGATCCGCTGGAGTTTGATATCGAGAGCCTGCGCCTGCTCCGGGAGGATCCTGAGCTTCGCACCTTCTCGGAAGTGCAGCGCAGGCAGTTCTTCAAGTTATGGTACGAGAGGGGGGACCGCTACGCGCTGGCCGACGCCCTCGAATCCCGCCCGGAATTCCTGCCCGCGGCCTGGAGCTGGCTGGCCGCATGCTACGCGTCCTGGGGCCGGTATGAGGAGGCGTGTAAAACGGTGTTTAAACTAGCCCCGGCTCCCGCCATGCCCCGGCCCGGGCCGCGCGCGACGCTGGAGGCATTGCAGCGGGACTATTTCGTCAACCAGGGCGACGTGCAAAAGGGGGTGGCGCTATGCCTTGAACAGGAGAAGGAAGGCCAGTTGGATGCCGCCTTGTTTACGCTCCATTCCGTGCAGCCCGCCTCGCCGCCGCTTTATTTTCCCTACCTTCAGGGCCGGCTGTGGGGAGAGAAGGGGGATTGGAAAGAGGCTTGGGCCGCGCTGGGCCCGTTCCTGGCCCGCTAGACTAACTGGAGCGTTTTTTCGCCCCCAGGCGGCTGGCACAGCCGCCTCTACAACGAAAGGATCGAAAGAACGCGCTAACCCGGATATTTCACCATTAGCTAATACGCCGTCTTCGGCGGCGCGATCATGTGCCAGGCGCTCGTGATGATGATGATGCAGTCGAGCGCGAAGGTCCAGTTTTCCAGGTAGGTTATGTCGGCCTTCAGCCGGTTGGCGATGTCTTCGGGACTCTTCGCCTGCCCCCGGAAGCCCCATATCTGCGCGAGGCCCGTCACCCCGGGTTTCACGAATGTCCGGACGTGGTAGTTCCCCATCAAGCGCGCGAACTGCCGGTTGTGCTCCATCAGGTGAGGACGCGGGCCCACGACGCTCATGTCCCCTTTCAGGACGTTCCAGAACTGCGGTATCTCGTCGATGCTGAACCTCCGTATCCAGCGTCCCGCGCGGAAGACCCGCTCGTCGTTTTGGGAAGCCTGGCGCGCGGGGTCGTCGTCGTGGTTGTTCGGGCGCATGCTGCGATACTTCAGGATCGTGAATTCGTGGTTCTGAATGCCCGCGCGCGGTTGCTTGAAGAAGAGCGGTCCGGGCGATTGCCGGCGCTGGACAAGCCAGACGACCAGCGATGTGAATGGGAAAACGAAGATCAGCACCAGCGTCGCCACGGTGATGTCCAGGAGGCGCTTGAACCCTCTGTTCACCGGGTTCTCCAACGGTTCCCGGCGCAGGGTGATGAAATGGAGGCCGTCATCCTCCACGTCCACCACCGGGTGGCTGAGTTTCTCCTCCAGGTCGTTCAGGATCAGCAGGCGCACTCCGAGTCTTTCGAGCACCGAGACAAGATGCATGTGAACATTGCGCAGCGTCGGCAGTTCCAGGAGGATGACCTGAGTCACTCCCTTCGCGGCGACGACCGCCTCCACTTCGTCCGAATACCCCAGGCACGGCAGGCCGTGCACATCCCCCGCGGGCTTCTCGTCGCACAGGATGCCCACGACCTCGATGCCGTAGGCGGCCTTGCGCACCAGCCAGTCTCTGAGCCTTTCCGCGTGCGCCGCGGAGCCGATGAGGAGCGTCTTGTCCGCGTGTTCCTTGCGAAAAAACCGCCGGGCGAGGATGGTCGGCAGGCGATAGTTCGTCCACAGGAGCAGCAGATAGAACAGCGCGCTGTAAGCGAGCATGAAGAAGCGGGAGATGAAGGCATCCTTGAAGACGGCCAGGTAGAATGTCACCAGGAGGATGGAGAAAACCGCCTGCCGCAGCGCGATCTGGTGCCGCGACACCAGGTCTTGCTGGAAGAGAGCCGTCCGGCGCGGCGCTTTGTCCCGGTCGAATGCTTCCAGGACGACGCCCACGAGAAACAACCCGCAGTAAACGGCGTAGTGCGTCAGGAATTCGAGGTCTATGCCCCCTATCGCCACGAACACCGCCACGCAGAGGCAGAAGAGCGCCGCCGCCAAGGCGCATTGGCAGACCAGGAGCGCGTTCCGAAGGCCCCGGATGCGTTGGGAAATCATGACTTCGTGGAATGGCGCATCGCGTCCCGCAAGGACGGAGACTCAGCCTGGGAATTGGCGCCGGAAGCGGGAGGGATGGGTTGCCATGGGGATGCGGATACCCTGTTAACGTGCCATCCTTCCCGGCGGAGGGCAACCCCTTCGTCAGGGGAAACCCTTACGCTGGCGCCATTCCCCGCGCCATTCGCATTTGCCGCGCGTCCCCGCATCGCGTATGGCTTTCCTGCCGCCTGCGTTTCCATGAAAATCATTCTGGTTCTCTGCCTTCTCGCCGCCGCCGGGGCGCCGGCCCAGACGATTCCAGATATCAACCGCCTCGTCCTGGCGCGGATAGCCACGATGCCCGTTGGCGGCGCGTACGCCGCGAGCCACGACGCGAGCCTTCGTCTCCAGGGCGCCGCGCGGCTGGCCGGCGACGGGCGGCTCCTCCTCCAGCCGGAGGCCGCGGCGCCCACCTATTGTTCGGGCGCCACCTACCTCGTCTTTCTCGGGGTTATCCAGGCTTTGCGCGACCGCGGCGTATTGGAACTGGATGAAGAGACCCTGGGCCGTCTTCCGGTTCGCGGGCAGGCGGACGGGCAGGGCGTCTGGGGCCGCTGGAACGCCAACGGGCCCGGCACGGCCCGGCTTTTCCACGAGTTGCGGCTGGGCTCCAACTTTTCCTCCATCCGCGACGCGCTCCCCGGCGACTTCATGAAAATCTTCTGGACGCCCGAAGTCGGCGCGGCGGAACACGGGCATTCCGTCGTCTTCCTCGGGCTTGAAACGCGCGATGGCGCGCCGGCCGTTCGTTTCTGGTCCAGCAACAAGCCCGGCGGTTACGGCGAGAAAAGCGTCCCGCTTTCACGGGTCAGCCGCGCCATTTTCTCCCGCCTGGAGACCCCGGCAAACCTCTCCCGCGCCCGGGATTTGCCCGCCGTCGACTCCTATTTGTCCAGTCTGCAAAGGAAACGCTCCAGTTTTCGGGAAGCGGCCCTCCAATGCGGGTTCCTCCCCTCCGAGCCGTAGGAGAAATCCTCTCCGCGGTATTCTTTATGCTCATCTGGCGGTCGTGAACGTCAAAGAATTGTATGCGAACATTCCCTTCCTGATCACCGCGGAAGAGGAGAAATCCTTCTGGCGCCGCTGGGGCATAGGCTGGTGGATCAGCGTCGATGGCGTCCTGGTCAGTTCCTGCAAGTCGGACGCGGAATTGCACGACCACATCCGCGAGATAAAGCTGGCGCGGCAGACGGGCAAACTCGTTCCCTGCCGCATCCACGGGCATTACAGCGAGCACGAATCCATCGCCGTCACCGAGGCGGTGGCTGCGGCCAACGGGTACCGGGTCGTCATGACCGACGACGGAGAGGAATCGTTCGTAAAAGTTCAGCCCACGGAAGACGCCTGGCGCTTCCACCAGAAACGGATGCGGATGCTGGGCCGCCACGAGGGAAGCGTCCACTCCTGGTGGGCGCGGCCCGAGCTTAAGAAAGAACCGGTTCCGGCCGCCCTCGAATCGAAGAAGTAGCCGTCCCCGGTTGTTTTTTTATTCGAAGATGCCGGCTTTCTCGGGCGTCTGGCTTTCGGCCAGCCAGAGGCCCAGCGCCGCTTCCACGCCGTAAAAGACGCGCGCGATGGCGGTGTGCGCGGCGAGTTCTTCGATGGCTCTCCGAAAGGGGCCCGGCCCTATGTCCCAAAGCAGCGAATGCCAGCGCGGCTTTACAAAGCCCGCGATGCCGTCGCCGATCATGACAAGAGCCGCCAATTGAATCACACGTCGTAGTATCATGGTTTTACGTACGTTACTCCAGCGGGGGCAAAATACAAATGCCCGGCTTGACCTGGTCCGGCCTTCGCGGTGCAATCAGCCCGCATGCCGCTTAAAAAGGCCGATTTCCTTTTGATCGATATCAGCAACTCCTTCACCAAGATGGCGTTTTCGACGGGAAAACGCATCGGGGGCGTGAGCAGGATTGCGACCCGGTTGCTGACGCCGCGCTCCTTTGCGAAGGCGTCCGCGGGCAGGGCTTTCGATGCCGTCGTCCTCTCCTCCGTCGTGCCGGAAGCGGAGAGGGTTCTCCTGAAGGCGCTTTCGAAAAAGCGGGTTCTCCGCGTCGGGCCGAAGCTGAACCTTGGGGTGGGGATCGATTATCCGCGTCCGCGCTCCATCGGCGCCGACCGTCTCGCGAACGCGGCCAGCGCCCTGGCGCTTTACGGGGCGCCGGTCATCGTGGTCGATTTTGGGACGGCGGTTACTTTTGATATTATTTCGGCGCAAGGCCGGTATGTTGGAGGCGTCATCGCTCCCGGACTGGAGGTGATGACGGACTACATGTACCAACGAACCGCCCTGCTCCCGAAGATCAACCTGCTCGAACCGGTGCGGGCCATCGGCAAGTCGACGCGCGGCGCCATGCTGGCTGGCGCCGTCCATGGCTATCGCGGCCTGGTGAAGCAGATACTCGCCGAGATAAAACGCGAACTGCGCGCGCCATCCGCGGAGGTCGTCGCGACGGGCGGTTACGCGAAGCTCATCGCGGCGAAGCTGCCGGAGATCGGGAGGATTCACCCGCATCTCACGCTCGAAGGTTTGCGCATCATCGGCGCCTTGAACCGATGAAGGTTCCCTTCAGCCTTTTTCTCGCGCTCCGCTACCTGAAGCCGAAGCGGACGTTTGTTTCCATCATCACGCTCATCTCCGTCCTGGGCGTCACGCTCGGCATCACGGTGTTGATCCTCGTCATCTCGGTGATGACGGGGTTCGACCAGGAGCTGCGCGACAAGGTGCTCGGCTTCGACGCGCACATCGTCGTGAACAACGAGGATATGGCGGAGGGCGTCATCCAGGACTGGCGCGACTTGGTGGCGAAGATCGACAAGACGCCCGGCGTGGTGGCCGCCGCGCCGTACGTGCAGGGGCCGGTCATCGTCGAGTTCGAGCACCGCAGGCTCGCGCCGGTCATCCGCGGCGTCAACCTGGACGAGCAGGAAAAGGTCACCCCGCTCAAGAAATCGATCATCGCCGGCAGCGCCGTTTTGCGGGGCGACAGCGCCATCATCGGCAGCGAGATCGCGCGCTCGCTCGGGATCGGCGTCGGCGACAAATTGACCGTCTATTCGCCCGGGAACATCAGCGACGTCAGCAAGCTCATCGACGAGCTGGAGAAACATCCCAACGATCAAAAGCGCCTGGCGGACTTGAAAGGCCTCGTCTCGCCGAACGACCTCACCGTCACCGGCATTTTCGAGTCGGGGCGGTTCATCTACGACTCCGAATTCGTCCTCGTGCCGCTGCACATCGCGCAGGAGCTTTACGCGATGGAGGACGACGTGCACGGCATCACCGTCAGGACCGACGACCCCTACCAGGCGGAGGCGATAAAGAACCGGCTGGCCTCCTTCCTGCCGCCGCCCATGGCCGCCTCCACGTGGATCGACCAGAACAAACAGCTCTTCGACGCCATCCGCACCGAGCGCAACGTCATGTTCTTCCTGCTCCTGTTCATCGTCATCGTCGCGGCATTCGGCATCATGAACACGCTCATCACCGTCACCGTGCAGAAGACGCGGGAGATCGGCATCATGAAAGCGCTCGGCGCCACCACGCCGCAGATCATCTGGGTCTTCCTTTCGCAAGGGATGATCGTCGGCCTGTTCGGCAACGTCAGCGGCCTCGCGCTGGGCATGACGCTCATCCGTTACCGGAACGAATTCCGCGACTGGCTGGGCCGCGTCCTGCACATCCAGATATTTCCGGCGGAGATATACCAGTTCAGCGCCATCCCGGCCAAGGTGGTGCCGCACGATGTCGCGATCATCTGCCTGAGCGCGTTTGCGATCTGCTCGCTCGCGGCGCTGGTTCCGGCCTGGGCCGCCGCGCGGCTCGACCCGGTCACGGCGTTGCGCTACGAATAATCCGGCTCGCGACGACAGCGGATCGATCTCCTGCAACCGCGCCTTTTCCTTCAAAGTAGCTCGTCCTTAAGTAGAAGGGTTCGATGCAGGTCGCGAATTTGGTCCCACGGCTCCCTGGAAGTGTATGCTTCACTTCGTCATGAGGTTCCGGTCAGCGATTGTTCGAGTTCGGCGATGACCTCATCGAGCCATTGGCGCATAGGGACGCCCCGAAATCTTTCCGGACTATAGTAGCAGTCAATTTCCAGCATCGCTCGGTTGAGGTCCGGCCCTTGAAATTCCGCAATAATTTGGCGAAGATCATGTAATGCGCCAGCCCGGGTTCGGGGGCTGGCATACTTTATATATTCAGCCACGGCTTCTTCGGGTTCATCAAAGTCACAGTGCCAGTCCGGGTTGAAGTAACAGCCGAGGAACTGGTTGGCATGCTCAAACCGCTCTCTAGTTTTCATCAGATATTCGGAGGTTGAATTGTTTAGCGAAGCATTGGAATCCAGTTTGGATATAGTAACCAGCAGGGGAATTCGGATTAGATCTCAGAAAAAAAGCGGAGGACGAGGTGGAAACGGATACACCCTCTTTTGTGACGATTTTTCCAACGGACCTGTTTAAATTACCGTGGATTAATAGAGTTCGGTCCTCACCAGCCTCCAACCACTTTGTGATCTGCCCGGCATTGGCTTTGATGGCCTGCGCCGCTGCTGTTTCGGCGGTGACTTGGTCGACGAAAGACGACACCAGACCGGGGGCTGACGGGTCGGTCATCGCCCTAGAAGTGGAATGGCCTTTTAGTATTCAGGCTTAAAATTGGGATCTATCCACGCTCTCTTAACCTGCCCCGGTTTTAGTTTGATTTCGTCGATATCGAATTTTTCGAGCATGGTCAGAAAATCATCGAAAGAATTGGCCACTTTTGGATCCGCTTCGTCCACCTCATGGTCCCAGAAGTGGATGGTTCCGTCTGCAGGATTCAAGTATATATAATCCCCTCCTTCGGCTTCGGCAAATGGCAGCATGTTTTTAGGAAAGCCCTCAATGGCATTGCAACAACGAATGATGTCAGCCGCTGGGATGAACTGCCGAACATTGGCGCTTGTTCGCTCGTCGATTTTAAAAATGTTCTCTTCCGGCTCCGCGCCGTCATGTTGATTCAGGAAAGCCTTATAGCTTTTCGGGAGTTCTCCAAATCGGATCTCCAGAGCTTTCAACGCTGCAGAGGGCCTTGAAGGGGTTATCGGGATAATTACGCTCATTTGTCAAATCCTCCATTGCGGATAATAGCCGCCCCTCCAGTGTGCTTCACTTCGTCATGAATGTCTATAGGGACTAACTGCATTGTTTCGCCATCCTCCACGTGATGCCAAACGTAACCTTTTGGCGTCTTTTGCAATCCGACGGCTTTATTGGCAAGCTTGGAATCGATCCCCTTGTTGCCAGTGAGACCATCCACCTCAACCTCCGCAAGTGCGTGGTCGCTGAAATCGGGGAAGCCTTGAAGCGTGAACTCAACTCCAGCCGGATGCATCTTTCCCGCATACTTGCTATTTATGGGGCGGCGGCCATTGATCGTAGGGATTTGGGTAGCAGGCGGCCCCATCGCTTTCTCATCGTAGGCGCTCCTTTCTTCTGCGTCCGAAGCTTGATCAAAGGGGCTTTTAGCCGTGATGCTTCCCGCGTCCCCGGACATCCCCCCTTCAAACTCCTCCAGAACTCCGCCCAACAGCATCATTGCCATCGAGTCAACAAAATCGAGGTCGTCCTTTTGGGAGCGGATATATGGGTGTTGCAGTTTCAACCAATTCAGCGTGGCTTGATCGTTGAATTTCTCCGCGTAGTAAGCGGCGATGTGGTTCAACTCCGGGTTATTGATCCCGTATTGCTTCAGCATCAGCGGGCGGTAATCGTCCTCCTTGCCGTGTTCCAGGATGTATGCCCGCCGCTGCATCTCTTCCGCCACTTGTCGCGCTTCTTCCGCTGCCGCGTAATGGCGTTGATATTCCCTGTCCGCCCAGGGCTGGGGTCCCCTCCCGAGGTCCTCCTCCGCGGCTTTCTCCAGACAACGCTGCGCCAGGAGCGCAAGCTTCTTTGCCTGCGCGGTTCTTTGCGCCTGGCGCTCTGTTCCTCCGGGGTCTCCGGAGGTCCATCGGCCCCCGCCCGGCTGACCCGCGGGCATGCGCGGTTCATCGGGATTATATCCCGCATTGGCGAACGAATCGTCGGTAATGATCTCGATGGCCGCCGCCGCCGGTGCAAAGATCAGCTCGATCGTTTTTTGGCGCGGCGATTTCTCATTGGAAATGTCGGCCCGTGCTTGCGGCCATAGGGGGAAGCTTGGACCGATTAAATCCACCTCACGCCCCGCCTCTTCCGCGCCGCGCTCGTTCGCAAAGTCTAAGTTATAGTTGCCCGCCGCCGTTGGTTCCTTCGTTGTCGTCATTGGCTCATGCTTTCTACTCGCTTCGCTTTCCGCCGAATTAGCCCTGTTCCTCTTGTTCTCTTCAACTTTAACACGGAAGCTCTCGCTATCCCAGGGTTCCGTTGGCTCCATTGGCTCCATTGGGGAAAATTTCATCGGCGGCTGCACGCCCGCCTATCCCAGGATTTGCGGGTGCATTCGGCGCGACCAGTCGAGCCCGCGTCGGAAGCGCCTTATCGGGACGTTGTCGATAGTGCCGGCGTTTCCTGGATTCGCGCCGCAGAGCGGTCGAAATGCGAGCGGAAGGTTTTCTCCAAACCGGGGTCGTCCATGATGATCATGTCGGTGTCGTGCGCGCGGTTTCCGTCGTTCTCCCAGATTTCGTTCCACCAGCAGAAGCCCGCGACATGCGGCCAGCGGTTCGCAAAAATGTCCGCGAGCGCGGCGTCCGCCCACGCGGCGGCGGGCAGGGCGCTGTTCCCCGCCGTGCAGCCGAATTCTGAGACGAGGATCGGCTTGGACGGATCGAGCGCCGTCAGCCGCGCATAGACGCCGTCCATTTGCCCGCGGAAGCCGGGCAGGTCTTCGCGCTCGCCCGGCGTGCGCGCGCCGTAGTCGCTCACTCCGATCCAGTCGATATAGGCGCCGCCGGGGTAGTAAGCCTCCAGCCGGTTGGAGTCCGTCTCCGGGTCGTCGCTGTTGTTGACGTGCCAGACCCAGGTGATGTTGTCCGCGCCCCGCCCGCGCATCAGCGTGATGATCCGCCGGTACGCCTCCGCGAATTTCCCGGGATCGCCGCTCCAGGGGAACCACCGGCAGTTGCATTCCACGCCCCATTCCACGAGGAGCGGGCCTCCGAAGTTCCGCGCGGCGTCCGCCCATTTGCGGAAGGCGCCGTCGAATTTCCCCGCCGCGATGGCGGAAACGGTGTAATGCCTCTCGGGCTTGAATTCCTCCGCGCGCGACCAGGTCATCAGGCGGATGTAGGGGACTTTGCCGAGAGCGCGAATCCAGCGGCAGGTTTTCAAGGGGAAATCCTCTCCTTCAAACCACTGCTGGGAGAAATAGATGTAAGCGGCTTTTTTGCCCACCGCCGCTTCGTATCGGGCTGTGTCCTCCGGCGTTACATTGTATTCGAGCGCCTCGTGCCCGTGCGCGGGGCGTCCGTCGTAGAAGAAGCCGTTGTAGAGTTTCCCCCCGGGCGGCGGGGAGAGCTTTTCGGCCGCGCCGGAATGAAAAGGAAGCGCGAGAAGCAGGATCGGGATCAGCATCTTTGCGAACGCCTCCTTTATCAACTGCGCGTAAGTTTCGGAGGGCCGGTCTCCGAGCTGGTCCTCCACGAGGCGGTCGGCGCCCTTGGTGTAATCGATCGCGTAGAGGCCGAAGCGCGGCGTCAAGGAACCCCATTCGTAGTTGTCGAAGAGCGACCAATGGAGGTATCCCACGAGGGGGATGCCGTCGTTGACGATCTTCACGACCTCGTGGACGTGCAGGCGCAGGAATTGGCTGCGCTTCAAGTTATCCGCCCGGCGCGAAGCTTTGTTGTCGGCCCGCCGTCGCAGCGCCATGCCGTTTTCCGCGATCAGAACCGGCCGGTTGAAATCGCGCGAATAGCAGCCGCAAAAGAAATGCAGGCCGCGCGGGAGGACGCGCCAATCCCACCATTTGCTGGTGATGGTGTTCATGATCCAGGAGTGGAACGACTTGTTTTTAAACTCGTGATCCCACAACGCCGGGAGCCGGAAGGCGTGGGCGGCGAACGGGTCGTAGTAATCCAGCCCGATGTAATCGAAGAGCCGCGCACGCGGGGAATCGTAGATCGCCGAGAGCGCGGGTTCGAAGGCTTTGCAAGTGAACCGGCGGCAGCCGATCCAGTTGCTGATCCGTTTTACCAAGTCGCCGAAATAGTAGGGGATGTCCTTGCGCAACGGGATTCGCGCGGCGCGGAAGGCGTCCTCGAATTCGCGGTGCTTGGCGAATATGTATTCTTTGACACGATGCCGCGGGATGCCGCGTTCCGCGACGCTCACCAGATCCAGGAGCACCTTGTCCGACCAATAGAGATCGCTGCAATAGTTGTTGAACGTAACCAGGGGCGCGGCCCAGCCTTCCGCTTCGTAGAGGTCGTGAAGCGTGTTGTAGGCGAGCACGTGCCCGGCAAGAAGGCCATTATAAGCGCCGATGACGGAGGCGAACCCGAGGCGGCGCCTGGAGGGGAACTGGTTTCCGAGGTACGTGTTGAGCACCAGCATGTTCGGCTCATTGATCGTGATGAAGTAACGCAGGGGCGCGGCGAGCCGCCGGTTGAGATGCGCCGCCGCCTTCTTCACATAAGCGGCGAACAGCCTGGGCGTTTCCGCGTCGAACCACGGGTCCGGCCCGAGCCACGCCGGGTGGACGAAGTGATGCAGCGTCACGACCGGTTCCATCCCGTGCGCGCGGCATGCGGCCAGCATCTGCGCGTAATGGTCGAGCGCCGCATGGTCGAAGGGCGGGGGCTGCCCGCGTTCGTTTAAAGTTGTCGGCTGCACGCGGCTCCATTCGACGCCGAGGCGGAATGCGTTGAAGCCCAGTTCGCGACAGCGGGCGAAGTCTTCCTCGTAGCGCGTCCAGAACTCCGCCGCCGCGCCTGTTTTCACCACGTCTCCCTTTGCCTCGGCGGTCGCCCAGTTCGTCTGCGGCTGGCCCGCGCCGTTGTAGCCGCCTTCGGATTGGTAGGCCGAAGTCGCCGCGCCCCACAGGAAGTTCATGCCCCCGCTGCCGCGCTGGCGATGGCGGCGCGTTCTTCGGCGTTGATCTTCAAGGGCGGCAGGTCGTCGCCGATGAGCGTCTCGACGACCGTCCTCGCCGCATCGGGCCGCGCGAGCGCCAGGGCGCGCCGGCGCATGGCCGCAAGGCGCTCCGGTTCATCGAGCAGGCGGTCGATCTTGAAGGGGATCGTCGTCATCTCGTTGCATTTGATCGCCACGCCGTCTTCGAGCAGGTGGTCGCTGTTCCTCTCCTCCTGGCCGGGGATGGGGGAGACGATCGCCATCGGCAATCCGCACGCAAGCGCTTCCGCCGTCGTCAGCCCGCCCGGTTTGCCGATGAAGAGGTCCGCGGACTTCATCAACTCGTGCATTTTGTCCGTGTAACCCAGGACGCGGAAATGCGCGGACCCGCTTCCCGCGATGGCCTCGGCCCGGTTCCGCAATTCTTCATCGCGCCCGCAGACGACGAGCGCCTGTGTTTCGTTTCGCAGATGCGCCAGCCGTTGCAGGATGAATTCCGCCGGGCCCACACCCAGCGCGCCCGCGGAAAGGAGAAGCGTCCTCTTTTCCGGGTCGAGGCCGTGGGCGGACAGCACGGCGCGGCGGTCGACCGGCTCGCTGAAAACGGGGTCGATGGGTATGCCGGAGACGGTTATCCGCTCGCCGGGCAGGCCGAGCGTTTCAAGGTGCGCCCTGGTCTCCTCTATCGCGACGAAGTAGCGGTGGAACGTGCGCGAGAGCCACATCGCGTGGAAATCGAAATCCGTCACCACGATGGAAAGGTGCGCCTGCAGGTTGCGCGTCCGGATCAGGTGCGAGATGAGCCCCGCGGGCATGAAGTGGGTGCAGACCGTGATGTGCGGGTCGAACCGGCGGATGAATTTCACGAGCGGCCCGGTGTTCAGGCGGTCGAGCCGCAGCCGCATCGCGTCGGTCTTCCACGGTTCGTCGCTCGTCTTGTACCACCAGCCTAGAAATTCCGGGGCCGAGCGGACGAAGGTCGTGTAGAGCTTCGAATAGAAATCGCGGAAAAGCTTGTTGGTGTATTTCAGCGCGTCCTCGTGGACGACCTCCTCGACGCGGCCATCCCGGGCGAAGGTCTTCGCCAGCGCCTCGGCGGCGCGCGTGTGGCCCGTGCCCGCGCTCGTCGAAATGATGAGGACGCGTTTCCTCGCTTCAATCATCCCAAAAAAAGGAACGGTAGAACTCGCGCTCCTCGTGATCGACCTTCGGGTGAAGCCAGCCGCGTTCGTAAAATTCGCGATCGTCGGGATCGGAGGCGCAGCCGTTCAACAGCAAAAGCAGCGGCACGAGGGCGAGCAGGCGTTTCATCGTTTGGAAAAAGGACAATCACCGTTTCGCCCCCCGTTTGCAACCGAAGATCAGCCCGCCGCCCGCAACCACGCCGCCAGCACGATGGCGGGCGGAAGCCAGACGAGAAAACGGATGTTCCTCCGCGGGGCGAACGCGCCTAGTCCGCACCCGGCTGTGAATCCCCAGAAATGCGCCATGAAATCGGTGTGTTCGCCTTCCGTGCCGAGATACGCCAGCAGGGACGCGCCCGCGCCCAGCGGCAGGATCATCTCCCATAGCCGGACGCGGCGCGGGCCGGAGAGCACGTTGACCGCCTGGCGGGCCGTAAGCATGCCGAGCGCACCGAAGACGGCGGTCGAAGCGCCGATGGAGACGCGCGGCTCGGGATTGTAGAACCACGCGTTGGCGAGGTTGCCGAGCGCCCCGCTCAGGAGAATGCCCGTCCAGGTCACGCCCGTCCCGAGCATCGGCAGCAGGAACGCCGAGAAAAGCAGACCGGCGGCAAGGTTGGCGGCGAGGTGCGGCAGATCGGCGTGGAGCGTCAGCGCGGTGACGGTCCGCCACCATTGGCCCCGCTTCAGGATGTCCTGGGGCGAAGCGCCGCCGCGTTCGATCCACCACTCCGGCGCGCGTTGCTGCAAGAGGAAGAAGAGCGTCATCATCCACGCGAAAACGAAGAGCGAGAGAGGACGGACCTTGCCGTTTTCAACGACGGTCGGAACCCGGCGATTTTCGAGTTCAAACTTTTCGAGTTCCTTGCCGACCGCTTCCAGACGCCGTCGTTCCACACACAGGACAAACTGCGAACCGTCCCGGAAAAGCCAGCAGCCGAGCCCCATCGCCAGGACGACGAGAGCGCGGTCATTGGCTTCGCGGCGGCGTCCGTACCGGCCGGCTTCCGCCAGCGCGGGGTTGTCGGGAAGTTCGGGCATTTGGAACGGGATATGCTTTAAACCCACGCCCAATGAACAGCAAACGGAAGATATTGATCGTCGATGACAACCCGATGATCGCGAAGATGGTGAGGGTCTGGCTGGAAAGGACCGGCTTCTACAAGACGCGCGAGCAGACCGACCCGCTCCACGCCCTCGAGACCGCACGCCATTTCAAACCCGACCTCGTTTTGCTGGATGTCGATATGCCGGGTATGGACGGCGGCAAAGTGGGCGACGCCATCCGGCGCGACCCGGAGTTGGGAGGGACGCCGATCCTGTTCCTGACCGCGTTCATCGCCCGCGCGGAAAGCCTCGCGGGAGGGCGGAAATTCATCCCCAAACCGGTTTCACCGGCGGAATTGATTGAGAGCGTCGAAGAGGCGCTGGCCGTCTGCCACTAGGGCGCCTCATGCGCTTTTGGCCCCTGGGCGATGTCGTTGCCGTTGCCGCCTGGAGCGGGAAGGCAACGACCAAGCGCCAGACCGTTCCAGGTCTCTAGGCGGCTGGCACAGCCGCCCTCTACAACCCAGGAGCGGGCGAAGTGCGTGACACGCTCTAAACTAAGTCAGGAAAGTCCGGTCGAGAAGGCCGGTTCGCCCAGGGGATCGGTCTCGCGAGGTTCGTTGCCCTCGGGTTTGAACTCCGAGGCTCGCTTTTTTCCTTCTTCGATTTGCGCCGGCGTCATTTGCGGCAGTATGGCGTTCAGATTCACCGCGGCCCTGGCTTTCGGGTCGGGTTCGTCCTGGGCCATCGCGAGCGTATACCACTTATAGGCTTCCACGAGGTCTTGCCGGACGCCCTCTCCCCGGGCCAGGGCGTAACCCAGCGCGTTTTCACCGCGGGAGTTCCCTTGGACAGCCGAGAGCCTGAACCATTTCGCCGCTTGCGCCGGGTCGGCCGGGACCCCTTCGCCACGCTCGTAACGCAGTCCCATGGAAAACTCGGCGTTGGGTTCACCCTGGTCGGCCGCTTTGCCAAGCCATTTCAGACCCTCTTGCGGATTCTTCGGCACGCCTGCGCCATTCCAAAAAGTGTAGCCGAGAGCCGCTTCCGCATCCCTGTCTCCCTGCTCGGCGGCTTTCTGGCACAGGGCGAAAGCCTTCGCGGGGTCCTTTTCGACGCCCGTGCCCGAGCCGTACATCCAGCCGAGCAGGAACTCGCCTTTCTTGTCCCCGGCATCCGCCGCTTTTTGCAGCCACGCGAGGGCCTGCGCCGGATCCTTTTGGACGCCCTGTCCGCGCAGGAAACCGAGTCCAAGGATCGCCTGCGCGCGGCCGTTTCCCTGGGTCGCCGCTTTCTTCAGCCATTCCATCGCTTTGGCTTGATCTTTTTCGACGCCAAGGCCGTTAAAATAGGCGAGTCCAATTTGCAACTGGGACTCCGGGCGGCCCTGGTTCGCCGCCTTTTCGAACCACATGGCGGCCTGGTTCCAGTCTTTGAAGACTTCGTCCCCCTTCGCATAAATCTTGCCGAGGCTTTCTTCCGCATCCGCATCGGCTCCGTCCGCCGCCTTGCGGAGCCAGTTCAAGGATTCCCCACGGTTCCGGCCCATCCATTTCCCCTCCCATAAAAAGCAGGCAAGCTCCTGCTGCGCCTGCGCGTCGGAGGCGTCCGCCCTTCGCCTCAGCAGTTTTTCGAAGTCCTCGGGCTTTTCCGGCGCGGCCATGCCCTTCAGGTAGTAAAAGGCGAGCAGGTGTTGCGCCTGGCGGTAGCCGTGGGAAGAGGCTTTCTCCAGCCATTTCACCTCCGCGCCGGGGTCTTTCGCCACGCCGGAACCATTATGGTAACACAACGCAAGGTTGTATTCCGCCAGGGGCGCTCCCTGGTCGGCCGCTTTCTGGAACCAGGACACCGCGGTCGCGGGGTCGCGAGGATAGAGGAGCATTCCGAGGTCGCATTGCGCGGCGGCCATGCCGGTCTGGGCGGCCTTGGTGAAAAGCTTCTCCGCTTCCTGCTTGTCCTGGGGGACGATGTGCCCGTTTACATACCAGGCGCCGAGGTCAACTTCCGCCGGCGGAAATTCGGACGCGGCCGCCCGTTTCATCAAGTCCAGCGCTCTCGCCGGGTCTTTAGCCACAAGCTTTCCTTCGTCATAAAGGTGAGCCAGCACCAGGCGCGCCTGGGCGTTTCCGTTCCCCGCCTCCGTTTGCAGTTTGGCGACGCCGGTGGCCGTGTAGCCGGACTGGATGGCTTTCACCGCGATCAGCACCGGGTCGTTGCTCGGGCGTGGCACGGAGGCGTTGAGTTGCGCCACGTCTATTTTCAGCGGGGCGGGCGGCGCGGAAGTCTTCGCGGCCCGGGCGCCGGGATTCCCGATCGTCAATCCGTTCAGAAACCGCTCCGCTCCGGGCCGGTATTTTTCCGAGACTTCCGCGGGCATGAAAACCACGCTTTGAACAGTCCCTTCCGGGCCGGTGTAGATATAATCGAAAAAGACGCTCCGGACGTTCTTGACGACTCCCGCCAGGCTTAGGAAGAGCACATTCCTGCCGTCAAGCGTCCTGACTTCCACGGAAGTGAGGTCGACCTCCGGGTAGGTGGAGCGGAAGTGTTCCAGCGCGGCTCTCGGCAGAGTGTCGAAAGCGACAACCGAAGGTTCCGCGCTGATGATCGCGCCGGCCTTGCCGCTGACGTGCTCGAATTCCATCTTGAATAGATCGTCCGTGTTCGGATGCGGCTTCCACTCCTTTGGATCGATCCAGACGCCGAAATTCGCCCGTGTCGCGCTATAATGGTCGGTCGCCCCCGCGGGCTTCTTGACGACCTTCTCCGCGGCGAGCGCGCAGGCCGCCAACGCGAGCAACAGGCAGACGGCCCGGTAAAACATGCGTTTCAGCGAGGCCGCCCTTGGATCGCGTCCAGCGAATCCAGGCAAAGCTGCGACCACGTTTCCAGGTTCTCCCGTTTTGCCCGCAGTTCCTCCGGCGTCAGGAACGCCAGGCCCGTGATCATTGCCTCGCGCTTGCCGACCTGGGCGGTCTCGAGTTCGAAAAGATGGACGACGCCGAGATGCACCCGGCCCACTTCCGTCGTGTCGTCATTGAGAAGCGCGACGATGCGGTTCGTATAAGGCGTTTCGACGCGAAGTTCCTCCTCGACCTCGCGCCGCACGCCCGCGAGATACGCCTCCCGGTCGAGAGCGAACAACCCTTCATCCATGTCGTTCATGTGGCCGCCGATGCCGATGGAGCCTTTCGCCGCCAGCCGCTGTTCGCCGCTCTTCTTGCCGCGCACGTAGTGGAGGATTTTCCCCCCGTGCGAAAGCAGCGCGTACGGGATGATCTGCTTGAACGCGGGGTCCGTCTCCGCGATCGAGCGCGCCATGAAGAAATTGTTTTCGCGCGAAAGCAGCGCGGGCAGGTAGCGATCCACGTCAAAACTCAGGCCGTGGAAAACGCCGAGCTTCTCCAGCAACGAACGCCGGACAACGAGAACCATTTCTTCTTTCATCGCAGTCCGGGAGTCTCGGGGAAACGCGCGCTACTTCTCAAGGTATTTTTGCAAACGCACCCGCAGGTCGGCCCGCGCGCGGAACAGGACGCTCTTCACCGCCGGTACGGAGAGCTTAAGCACCCCGCCGATCTCCTCGTAGGAAAGCTCCTCGTACCGCCGCAGGATGATGGCCATGCGCTGCGTCTCCGGCAGCGATTCGATGGCCTCGCGGATGGCGCGCTGCAACTCGCCCTCCAGCATGCTCGCGTCCGGCGCGCTGCCGGCCGTGTCCGCCGTCTGCGTAAAGGCGTTTTCCTCCTCCCGGTCCAGCGAAGTGACGGGATGCCGCTTCCGGCGCCGCATCTCGTTGAAAACCAGGTTCCGCGTGATCTTGAAAAGCCAGGTCGTGAACTTCGCGGACGGCTCGTAGCGCGGCGCGGATTTCCAGACCCGTATGAACACCTGTTGCGCGATGTCCTCCGCGTCGGTCTCGTCGCCCAGCATCTTCGCCACCGTGCCGACGACCCTCGCCTGGTGCGCCTCGATCAACTCCCGCAAGGCCTCCATGTCCCCGGTCTTGAGCCGTTCCATCAGGAGGAGGTCGCGAGCATGGTCGTCGCTCATCGCGTGGGGGAACTCATGGTCGTATTTGCAAATAGTTTCAACACATGGAAAGCTGCGCCAGAAAAATCCCATGATTCCGGCCCTGCTTCCCACCGATCTCCGCCCCATTTACGACAAGGTGGCCGCGGGCGGGCGGATCAGCGACGCCGACGCGCTCACTCTTTACGCCTCGACCGATCTGAACGCCATCGGGGCGATCGCGAACATCACCCGGGAACGATACAACGGCAACGTGGCGACCTACATCGTAAACCGCTACATCAATTACTCGAACATCTGCGTCCTCTCCTGCCAGTTCTGCGCCTTCGCGGCGAAAAAGCGGGACGAGCACGCCTTCGAGATGGCCGTCCCCGAGATCATCTCCTTCGCGCGCGCCGCCCTGGAGGAAGGCATCACGGAGATACACATGGTCGGCGGGCTGCACCCCACCCTGCCGAAGGAATGGTATCTCGATCTCCTGCGGGGCCTGCGCGCGCTCGATCCGAACCTCCATATCAAAGCCTTCACCGCCATCGAAGTCCGCCACCTCGCCCGGCGCATCTTCAAGATGTCCATCCGCGAGACGCTGGAAGCGTTGCGCGAAGCGGGCCTCGGTTCGCTCACCGGCGGAGGCGCGGAAATATTCGACGCCGAAGTGCGCGACCGCATCTGCCGCGGCAAGGAGAGCGGCGAGGAATGGCTCGATGTCCATCGCGTCTGGCACCAGATGGGCGAAAGGAGCACCTGCACCATGCTCTACGGCCACATCGAGACCCACGCGCAACGGGTCGGCCACCTGCGGCAACTGCGCGAATTGCAGGACGAAACGCGCGGCTTCACCGGGTTCATCCCGTTCGCCTTCGTCCCGGAAACGACCTCCCTGGCGCACGTCAAACCCGCCTCCGGCTTCGAGGAACTGCGGAACCTCGCCGTGAGCCGCATCTACCTCGATAATTTTGAACACGTCACCGCGTATTGGATAAGCCTGGGCCTGCCCCTCGCGCAGATATCCCTCAACTACGGCGTCGACGACCTGCACGGCACCATCATGGAGGAAAAGATATTCCACATGGCCGGCGCGAAGACCCCGCAATCGCAAACCGTCGAAAAACTCGAACGCGCCATCCGGGAAGCGGGCCGGGAACCCGCGCAGCGCGACAGCTACTACCGCCGCATCGCGGGCGCCGCGCCGCGGGAACTCGTCTGCGCTTGAGCGCGCATCCCGAACTGGACGCCGTCAGGATCGGCTGTGTCCAATATCTCAACGCCGCGCCGCTTATATACGGGTGCGACAGCGCGGTTCGCTTCGATCACCCCGCGAACCTGGCGCACGCGCTCTCGCTGGGCGCGCTCGATGTCGCCCTCGTTCCTGTATACGAACTTTTTTCGCGGCCAGGTTACCGCATCGTTGACGGCGTCTCCATCTCCTCGCGCGGCCCCGTCCTCAGCGTCTTCCTCGCGTACCAAGGCGAATTGCGGGACATAAAATCCGTCGCGCTCGATCCCGCCTCGCTCACCTCCTCGCACTTGATACAATGCCTGCTGGCCGAATACCGCGGCCTGTTTCCAAGCTATTCCGGCGGAAACGGCGCCGCGCGACTCCTCATCGGAAACCAGGCGCTCGACTTCCGGCGGGAACGCGGCGCTGCATTCCGCTATCTGGACCTGGGGGAGGAATGGACATCGCGCACAGGGCTGCCGTTCGTCTACGCGTTATGGCTGCTCCGGCCCGAAACGCCGAATCCCAAATGCGTGGCGGACGCCCTGCGCCGCATCAAGGCTGAAGGCATTGCACACGTGCCGGAGATCGCGGAAGGGCAGCGCGATCCCGCGTTCTGCGAACACTATCTGCGCGAATGCGTCCGTTACGACCTTGGCGAGCCCGAAAAAGCCGGGATGCTAAAATTCCGCGCCCTGCTGGTAAAGTATGGCTTCGTGAGCGCGTCCGAAGCTTCGTTGGGATTCATCTAACCGCCCTGGTGCCAAGGGTTCCGCGATTGTGTGTCGTCGAAACTCCGGTTACCGTGCATGAGCAGCAATGAGCACGATTCAGGAAATTAAAGCGGCGATTAACCGCCTCGATCCGCGACGCGCGCTCTGCTTCCGGCGAAGTTATTCGCCATGGAAGGGCTTTATCTTCGACGGGAGGACGACAATTGGCTCCGGCGTCGCGCGAAGCTTGTCCGGGCTGATTTTGTTCAGGAAATTGGCGAACACTGGTCGCGCAGGCCGCTTCACTTGAACCGCGTGGCCGCTTAGTTAGCTATGTTCTTCCTCACAAACCGAAGCCGCCGGAGAGTTCTTTTCTGTCCGAGAAGCGCTTATTCCTTGCCAGCGTTGCTCTCCAGTCTAGGAGGGGCTTCGCAGTTAGTACACGGCATCCTCAAATCATCCCGGCGATTTTTCTTGCGGTCCAGTAGATCGCCAGCAGCAGCACGATGGCAGCGCCGGACCACCATTCGCTCCAGAGACGCCACCGTTTCTCCATCGGCGCTGGTTCCGGCAGCAAAGAGATTTTTTGCACGATGCTCTCGATGTCGCCGGTTCCTCCCGAGACGCCGTTGGTTATCTCCGCCAGCTCGCGCAGGACGGGCAGGTTCGCGGGGTCGCCGATTTTTTCACGCGTGGGGTGCGAGACGAGGATGTGCGTTTCTAGCTGCTGGCCGCCGTTTTCATTGAGGACAACGAGTTTGTAATCGCCGCCCTCGCGCGGTTCGAAGCTGCTCTTGAAGACTCCCCAGCCGCCGGGCGATGCGGCGAATTCCACGCGCTCGGTCGTCGCCGAAGGGGCGCGGATGCTTGCGGTGACGTGCCCTTTCTCGATGGGGAAGCCGCTTGCGTCGAATACGGTGGCGAGCAGGAAAACGGTGTCGCCCTTGCGCGGATCCTCGGGGCTGAAGCTGAGGCGGATGCGTTCGCCTTGGGCGAGGTGGCGCTGGTGGGCCATCCAGCGGACGACCTGGCCCCAGAAACGGTAGTGGTATTTGTCCTCGACGCCGCGCCGCCAGCGCCACGCGGCATCGGAGCCGAGGTAGAGGACTTTTCCGTTTCCGTACGGCCGCGTCACCAGGAGCGGTTCGCGCCCGCTCTCGACGCGCAACGAGGAGTGCACGGCCAGGATTTCGGAACCCGGACGGCTTTTTTTGACGGCGGCGGACCAGTAGAAGCCGGGCAGGTTTTTCCAGACTTCGGCGTTGGTCGCTTCATCCGGCGCGAGCATGGTGAGGAGGTGCGCCCGACCGGCGCTGGTGAGCACGAAATGGGATTCGAGCGCGCTTGCGTCGCCGCGCGGCCTGGAGTCGTCGAACTCGACCGGCAGAAGGTCGGCGAGAGGGCTGTTTGACAATGTCAGCTCGCGTCCGCGCAGCCCCGGCACGAGGACGAGGCCGCTGCCTTGTTGTTCGACGAGGCCTTTCAACAGCGTGAGGTCCTGGCTGGTCAGTTCGCCGCCGCCGAGGCCGACGTCGCCCAGAAAGACGACGTCGAATTTGGAGAGCAGATCCTTGCCGGATGGGAACGCGGGGATGTAATCGAGACCGGCGCCGGGTTCCATGCCGGGATGAAGCAGGAGGCATTGGACGTTGACGCCGGGGTCGCGCGCGAGGGCGTTGCGCAGGTAGCGGTATTCCCAGCGCGGCTGCGAATCGACCACGAGAACCTGGAGCGTCTCCGTGCGAATAGAGATGCGAAAAGTTTGCTCGTTGTTGTCGGCAAGCGCTTCGTCGGGCTCGACCGGCAGCTTCAGCGAGAGGTCGTACGCGCCGGCGTCGACGGGCGACCAGACGAGCGAGTCCTGCACTTCGCCGAACGCGGGGATGGTGACGGGCTTCGAGGCGGCCACGCCGTCGGGCGAGTAGAGGGAGACGGCGCTCTTCACTTCGCGCGGAAGCGAACTCCGGATTCTGAAGGGGATGGAGATTTGTTCGCCGAGGAGCCCGTAGGCGGGCGTCGTGGCGTGTTCCACCGCGAGGTCGGGCAGGGGCGTTTCGCTGCCGATGCCCACCGTGTAGATGGGGATGTTGCGGGCGCGGTATTTGCCGGCGGCGGTCGCGGGCGGGTCGCCCATGTTCCAGTCGCCGTCGGAAAGGAGCAGGACGGCTTTCAGGTTTTCATCGCGCCGCAGGATTTTTTCCAGGGCGGCGTCGATGTCGGTGCCTTCCTCGGCGGGCGGCGCGGGCTTTCCAAAGTCCTCCAGCGTCACCTTGCCCCTGGTCTCGAGCGGCTTCCAGAATCGCGCGTCCTGTTTCCCGCGCAGCCACGCGGCGCGCGTGATGACGCTCTTCGCGTCGAGCGCCACGTCCCGAGTTTTCATGCTGCCGGAGGCGTCTGTGAGGACGACGACGCGCGGCTCTTGGGTGCGCGGGATTTCACGCGCGGCCTCGGGTTTCAGAAGCGCCGCGCAGAGAAGCGTGAGGGCCAGCATCCGCACGCATTCGATGGCGAGGATCGCGTTGCCGCCGCCGCGCCTGCGCCATTGGACGGCGGAGAGGAGAAGCGAGGCGATCCAGACAAGCGCGCCGAAGAATAGGATGGGGGGCGAGGCGGTGAAGGACCAGCGGATCACGGTTGCAGACAGCAAATCACGGCGCGGGGAAATGGGAAGCCGATTTGCGGCTTGCCGGGCCGCGGTTTATAATCGGTTCACGGTGCGGGAAGATTCTTCATTCGAAGCGGATGACGCTTTCTCCAGTTCGGAAAAGCTGGACCGGATCCTTTTCTCCTTGAAGGACGACGAGCCGCTGCGGCGCGCCCTGCAGGATTTGCGGGCGAGCGTGGCCGAGGAGGAGGAGACGATCGCCGAGGCGCGGCAGACGCTTGAGAAGATGGAGCAGATCATCAAGAAGGTCACTTCGCCCGCGAACCGCATCGGCACGTATCTCGGCAGCCCCAACAAGGAGACGGCGCAGATCGTCGTGGGCGGCTCGGACTACTATTGCAACGTCGATCCGCGCATCCCCGCCGCCAGGCTCAAGAAGGGCGTGCGCGTCCTGGTCAACGAGGCTTACGTCATCGTGGGCGATCTCGGCTACGACACGGCGGGGCCGGTCACGAAGATCACGGAGATCATCGGCGGCGAGCGGCTCCGGGTGGGGAGCGAACACGGGATGCAATCGCTCGTGCTCCAGCGGAGCGCGGATTTGATGAAGCGAAATCTCAAGGTCGGCGACGAGGTGCGCGTCGATGCGAATTTCCGCGTCGCGCTCGAAGTGCTGGACCGCCCGCACAGCGAGGATCATTTTTTGGACACCGTGCCGGAACTGCCCTGGGAGAAGGTCGGCGGCCAGCAGGAAGCCTTGCGCGCGATCCAGGACGCCATCGAGCTGCCGCTGCTGCATCCCGGCCTCTTCGCCCGTTTCCAGCACGCCACGCCGAAGGGGTTTCTGCTCTACGGCCCGCCCGGCTGCGGCAAGACGCTCATCGGCAAGGCCACGGCCTACAATCTCACCGCGAAGCTGAAACAGGAGACCGGCGAGGAGATGAGCGAGTATTTCATGCACATCAAGGGGCCGGAAATACTGAACATGTGGGTGGGCGAATCCGAACGCATGGTGCGGGAAATCTTCGCCACCGCGCGCGAAAAGCGGAAGGAGGGCTTCATGCCCTTCCTCTTCATCGACGAGGCGGAGAGCATCCTCGGCACGCGGCGGGCCTCGCGGTATTCGAACATCCTCTCGACGCTCGTGCCGATGTTCTGCACCGAGATGGACGGCATCGATTCGCTCAACGAGGTGGTCATCATCCTCGCGTCCAATCGCGCCGATCTCATTGACCCGGCCATCCTGCGCCCGGGGCGCATCGACCGGAAGATCAAGGTCAACCGGCCCGACAAGGACGCCGCGCGCGAGATTTACAAGATATACCTCGCCCGGGATTTGCCGTATGAACCCGCGCTGGTGCGCGACAAGGGAGGGGTTCCCGAGGCGATCGACTACCTTGTCGGCAAGGCCATCGACCTCCAGTTCTCGCACCGGGAGGAAAACCGCTTCCTGGAAGTTCTGCTGCGCAGCGGGCGCAAGGACATCCTTTACAGGGGCGACCTCGTCAGCGGCGCGCTCATCGCCTCCGTCGTCGAACGCGCGAAGAGCTTCGCCATCAAGCGCGCCATCGCGACCTTGCAGGAGGAAGGCATCAGCGAAAGCGACGTGCGTCTTTCCCTCGAAGCCGAATACGCCGAGAACGACATCTTCCCGCCCACGGACATCACGGAGGATTGGCTGAAGCTCATCGACTACGATTCGGAGAACGTCGTAAAGGTCTCGCCCATCCGCCCCGGGCCGAAGCCGCGCGCCGCGAGTCCCGTCATCTGATGAAGCGCGTCTTCGGCATCGAGACCGAATACGGGATAACCGTGGACGGCATGGACAATGTCGACGTCGTCCAGGAATCCATCGAGATCGTGCGCCGCTACACGGAGCACGGCGCGCTGATGAAGTGGGACTACGACCTCGAGGACCCGCACCAGGACGCGCGCGGTTTCCGCGCCGCCGAGTTGATGCAGGATACGGACGAATCCGCGTACTACGAGATCGACAAGAGCCGCCCGCTGAGCTTCGAGGAGATAAAGAGCGACCTGGTCTTGAGCAACGGCGCGCGCTTCTACAACGACCACGCCCACCCCGAGTATTCCACGCCCGAGTGCTCGACCTTGCGCGAGATCGTCATGCAGGACAAGGCGGGGGAGCGCATCCTGGCGGAGTGCGCGCGCCGCCGCAACGCCAGGCTCGCGCCGCTTGGCCGCGAGGTGCGCCTCTACAAGAACAATACGGATTTCGTCGGCCACAGCTACGGCTGCCACGACAACTACCTCATGCGGCGCGACGTGCCGTGGGATCGCATCGTCGCGGGCATCCTGCCGTTCCTCGTGACGCGCCAGATATTCGCGGGCGCCGGCAAGGTGGGGATCGAAGGCGAAGGCTCCGCGGAGCAGCCCGGCGTCTTCCAGATATCGCAACGCGCGGATTTTTTCAGCGTGCTTGTCAGCATCGACACCATGAACCGCAGGCCGCTCGTCAACACGCGGGACGAGCCGCACGCCGACGCCGCGCTGTACCGCCGGTTCCACGTCATCACGGGCGACTCGAACATGAGCGAATTCGCCACCGCATTGAAAATCGGCGCGACGGCGCTCGCGCTGGAACTCATCGAACTCGGCAAAGCCCCGCAACTGGAACTCGCGCATCCGGTCGAATCAACCAAAGCCATCAGCCGCGACCAGGATTATTCATGGATCATCGAGTTGCAGGATGGCCGCAAGATTTCCGCGATCGAAGTGCAGCGGCTGTATCTTGCGGAAGCGAGAAAGCATTGCGCCCGCGACGAGGAGACGGAGTGGCTGCTCGACGAGTGGGAGACCGTCCTGGACGATCTCGCGCAGGACGTGACGCGCTGCCAGGACCGCCTCGACTGGGTCGCGAAGAAATACCTGCTGAACACCTTCCGCGAGAGCGAAAAGCTGGAGTGGTCCGACCCGTGGCTCCAATCCATCGACCTGGAGTACCACAACATTTCCCAGGGGTTGTATTACGAACTTGTCCGCACCGGACAGATGCGGCGCCTCGTCACCGAGCAGGAGATCAAGAACGCCATTTTCCAGCCTCCCGCCGCCACGCGCGCGTTCTTCCGGGGCCGGGCCGTCGCGCGGTTCAACCGGCGCATCTCCTCCATCCAGTGGGATGAAGTGGTCTTCGACGACAACGGCTCGGCCAAGCGGGTGAGCCTGAACCACGCGTTCGGGGATGAACAACTGAACCGCCTGAACCGCCTCATCCAGGAAGCGGCGACCTGCGACGATCTCGTTCGCGAATTGGGGGAATGATTCCGCATCTGTGCCCGGCGGGGCCGGTCTCGGCGGTGAGATTGTGCGCGGTGTTGATGAGGCCGACGTGGGAGAACGCTTGCGGGAAGTTCCCGGCCTGACGCTTCCCGACGGGATCATATTCCTCGGATAAAAGGCCGAGGTCGTTTTGCAACGTGAGGAGGCGCTCGAAAAGTTGTACGGCTTCCTCGCGTCGGCCGGCCATGTTCAGGCAGTCGGCAAGCCAGAAGGAGCAGGGGAGGAAGACGCCTTCGCCCGGCGGCAGGCCGTCGACATCCGAGGAGGCTTCGGGGTGGTAGCGATAGACGAAGCCGTCGATGAGGAGTTCGCGCCGGATGGCCTCCAGCGTGCCGCGGATGCGCGGGTCGTCTATCGGCAGGAAGCCGACCAGCGGCAGCATGAGCAGGCTCGCGTCCAGCGCGCCGGAGCCGAAGTATTGGGTAAAGCTCCCTTTCGACGCGCTGTACCCCTTGTCGCAAACTTCGCGGTGGATCGCGTCCCGCACGGTTCTCCAGCGGTTCGCGTCGCCGTCCATTTTGAAATTCTCGATGGATTTCACGGCGCGATCCATCGCGACCCAGGCCATGACCTTGGAATGCGTGAAGGGACGCCTGCCGCCGCGCACCTCCCAGATGCCTTCGTCCGGCTCGCTCCATTTGGATTCGAGGAATTCCAGGAGGTTGGTCTCCAGGCGCCACGCCGCGTCCTCGGGCGGGATGTCCGCGCACCGGGTTTGGTAAAGGCAGTCGAGGACTTCGCCGTAAACGTCGAGCTGGAACTGGCCCGCGGCGGCGTTGCCGATCCGCACCGGGGCGGATTTCTCGAAGCCGGGGAGCCACTCGAGCTTTACTTCCAGCAGGCGGCGTTCGCCGTGGACGCCATAGAGTATTTGCAACTCGGACGCTTTGCCGGCGATGGCCCTAAGCAGCCAGTCGCGCCAGGCGACGGCTTCGTCGTGGTAGCCTGCGCCGAGCAGGGAGTAGAGAGTGAAGGTGGCGTCGCGCAGCCAGCAGTAGCGGTAATCCCAGTTGCGGACGCCGCCGAATTGCTCGGGCAGGGACGTGGTCGCCGCGGCGACGATGCCGCCCGTGGGCGCATAGGTGAGGCCCTTGAGGGTGATGAGCGAGCGCGTGACGGTTTCCCGCCAGCATCCGCAAGGCTCCTCGCGGCGGCGGCCCGCCCATTCCTTCCAGAATTCCTCGCTGGCGGCGACGGCCTTGTCCGTGTCGAGGGCGGGCGGCGGCTCTTCGTGCGACGGGTTCCAGGTCAGGACGAAGAACATGCTTTCGCCCTCCGAAACCGTGAAGTCCGCGACGGTGGTGAAATCCTTGCCGCGGGTTTGCACGTTCGTTCTCAGAACGAGGCAATCGGGCCCCGCGATGGCCTCGATCGCCCCGTCCCGCCGTCGCACCCAGGGCATGATGGAGCCGTAGTCGAAACGGATGACGAGTTCCATCCTCATGGAGACCTTGCCGCGGAGGCCTTCCACCCGCCGGACGAGCGACGGGTGGGTCGTGCGCGGCGGCATGCAATCGACGAGCCGCACGGCGCCTTCGCCGGTCTCGAATTCCGTTTCGAGGATGAGGGTGTTCTCCCGGTAACGACGCCGCGAGCCTTGCACTTCGCAGGCGGGAGCCAGCAGCCACCTGCCGTTGCGTTCATCCCCGAGGAGCGCGGCGAAGCAGGCGCCGGAATCGAAGCGCGGCAGGCAGAGCCAGTCGACGGAGCCGCCGCGGCTTACCAGCGCGCCGGTCTCCATGTCGCCGATGAAGCCGTAGTCCTCAATCTTCATTCATATCGCAATGCGTCTATGGGATCGAGAAGCGACGCCTTGCGGGCCGGGTAGAAGCCGAAGAAAATCCCCACCGCCGCGCTGAAAAGGAAAGCGACGACCACCGAACTGACGGAGACGAGGGTCGGCCATTTGAGCCAGACGGACATCGCCTTGGAAGCGCCGAGGCCGATGAGGATGCCCGTCACGCCTCCGAGCGAACTGATGGTGATGGCTTCGATCAAAAACTGGAGGAGAATGTCGCGGCCATGGGCGCCGACGGCCATGCGGATGCCAATCTCGCGGGTGCGTTCGGTGACGCTGACGAGCATGATGTTCATGATGCCGATGCCCCCCACGATGAGCGAGACGCTGGCGATGGCCGCGAGCAGGACGGTCATGACGCGCGAGGTCGCCGTGGCCGCGGCGGCGATCTCCTCCTGGTCGCGCACGGTGAAGTCGTCGTCCTTGCCGGGCCGGATGTTATGGTGCTGGCGCAGGATGGCGACGATCTGCTGCTCGACGACGCCGAGGTCGGCGGCATTGTCGGCCTGGACGTTGAACGACCCGAAGGAAGTGTTGCCGGTGATGCGTTTCATGGCGCTGGTGTACGGCATGATGACGATGTCGTCCTGGTCGTTGCCCATGACGGAGAGCCCCTTGGGAGAGAGGACGCCCAGGACGATGAACGGCGCGCCTTTTATGCGGATGATCTGCCCGAGCGGGCTCTCATCGCCGTAGAGTTGCGTGGCGATGGTTTTGCCGATGACGGCGACTTTCTTCGAGCCGCGCACGTCGTCGGCGGTGAAGCTCGCGCCTTCCGCCAGCGGCCATTCCCGCAAGTCGAGGTATTGGTCGGACTCGCCGAGAATCGTCGTGAACCAGTTCTGGTTTCCGGCCGAGACCTGGTTCTTTGAGCGGATTTCCGGGCTGGTATTTGCGACCTGCCGGATCTCGCGGGCGATGGCCTGGTAATCCGGAAGCTTCAGGCCGACGCCGCCGTAGCCGGTATGGACGCCGCCGGGGGAAAAGCTGCCCGCGAACACGAGGATGACATTCTGGCCGAGGCTTGCGATCTGGGCCTCCACCTGCGACTTCGCGCCGTTGCCGACGCTGACCATCGCAATGACAGCCGCGACGCCGATGATGATCCCGAGCGCCGTGAGGATGGAACGCATCTTGTTCCGCCGCAAGGCGCGGAGGGCGATCTTGTTCGTGGAGAAGATTCTCATTCGAGGGAAAGCTTGTGCGCCTCCTCCAGCTTGCGCATTTCCTCCCTCGAGTCGAGGCGCGCGGCCACGGGGACATCGGTGAGGATTTTGCCGTCGCGCATGACGATGTTGCGTTTCGCGTAGGAGGCGATGTCCAGCTCGTGCGTGACCATGATGATGGTGATGCCTTGCTCGTTCAATTGCTGGAAGACGCCCATGATCTCGACGCTTGTCCTGCTGTCCAGGTTCCCGGTCGGCTCGTCGGCGAGCAGGACTTCCGGCTCGTTTATCAGCGCCCTCGCCACGGCCACCCGCTGTTGCTGGCCGCCCGAAAGCTGGCTCGGGTGGTGATCCAGCCGCTTGCCGAGGCCCACGAGTTGCAACGCGCGCTCGCCTTTTTCCCGCAGTTCGCGCGTCGTGAAACGCCGGTGGGAATAGAGCAGGGGAAGTTCGACGTTCTCCAGCGCCGAGGTTCGCGAAAGGAGATTGAAGTTCTGGAAGACGAACCCGAGCTTGCGGTTGCGTATGTCCGCCAGCGCGTTGCGGCCCAGTTGGGAGACATCCGCGCCGTCGAGGCGGTAGCTGCCTCGCGACGGGCGGTCCAGGCAGCCGAGGATGTTCATCAGCGTCGATTTGCCCGACCCGCTGGAACCCATGAAGGCGACGAATTCCCCCTTGCCGATCTCCAGCGAGACGCCGCGCACCGCATGGACGTCGACTTCGCCGGTGTGGTACGTCTTGTGGACATCCGCCAGTTGGACGACCGCGGTCATCCTTTAAAACCGGCGTTGCGGCCCGAAGGGATTCGAGCTTTGCGCGGCCGCTCCGCCGCCGGCCGCCTCCTTGCGGGCGATGACGATATTGTCTCCCTCTTTCAGCCCGCTCAGCACTTCCGTGGAGATGCCGTCGGATATGCCCGTATTTATTTGCACGGGTCGCGGCGCGGCGGCCTTGCCTTCCGGCAGCAGATAAACCGTCTTCTCCGAGCGCTTCTCCTTCGCCCTTTTCTGCCCGGCCTCGAAGGGGTGGTACCGGAGGGCGGAATTGCCAAGCGTCAGCACGCCGCTCCGTTGCGCGATGACGATCGAGAGATTGGCGGTCATGCCGGGTTTCAGCTTCAAGTCGCCATTCTTGACGCTGATGACCACGTCGTAGGTCACGACGTTCTGGACGGTGGCGGGGGAGTTGCGAACCTGCGTCACCTTGCCGTGGAAAGTCTGGTACGGATAAGCGTCCACGGTGAAGTCCACGCCCTGGCCCTCCCGGACGCTGCCGACGTCGGCCTCCGCGACGCTCGAGTCGATCTGCATGTTCGTGAGATCATTCGCGATAAGGAAGATGATCGGGGCGCTGAAACCGGCGGCGACCGTCTGCCCGACGTCGACGCTGCGCGAAATGACGATGCCGTCGATCGGCGAGTAGATGGTGCAATGCGCGAGGTCGACCTTCGCCTTGTCGAGCGCGCCCTGCTTGATCTTGATCTGCGCCTCCGCCTGGTGAAGGCTCGCCAGCGCGTTATCCAGCGTCGATTGCGGCGTGCCGTCCTTGTCCCGCAAATCTTTCGTCCGGGCCGCGACGATCTTCGCCAGTTCCAGCGCGGCCTTCGCGCTCTCCAGGTCGCCCTCGGCTTGCAGCACGCTGGCCTCGAATTCCGCGGGGTCGATCTGGGCCACCACCTGCCCGGCTTTTACGGGCGAGTTCCAATCCGCGTAGAGCTTCGAAATATTGCCGGAAATCTGGCTGCCAACCTGCACGTTCAGCACCGGGTTCAACTGGCCCGTGGCGGTCACGGCCTGGGTCAGGTCGCCGTGCGCGACCGCGGTCGTGATGTAGCCCGGCGTTTCCCCGGGGCGTTCCCAATACCATGCGCCGAGGGCGGCGCCCGCGATAACGAGGAGGAGGATCAAAACGGGTTTCATCGTGCTTTCTTTACGCGCTCGGTTTCGAACATGGCGATGGCTCGCTGGAGATCGCGCAAGGCCACCTGGTAGTCGTGCGTTTCCGCGTTGAGGGTGGTGCGCGCGTTGTTCAGGTCTATAAGCGCGCTCTCCGCGTCCAGGCTCGTGGCGGAGCCTTCCTTGTATTGGTTCGCGACGTCCGTATACGTCTGGTCGGACGCCTCCACCTGCGCGCGCGACGCCTTCAACGTCTCGCTGAGCGTCCGCACCTGCAGCCAGGCGTTCTTGACTTCCTCCTGGAGATTTTTCCCGGCGATCTCGTAGTTCAGGCGCGTCTCGTCGACTTGGCGCCCCGCCGTCCGCAGATCGATCTCGCGCTGCCCGCCGGTAAGGAAAGGCATTTGCACCCCGACATTCGCATCCCACGCAAAGCTGTTGGAGGCCCCGGAGCCGCCGGCGGTCTGCGTGGCGCGGGCGGTGTCGGCGCTGGCCTGCGCGACGATTTTTGGCAGGTATTCGGCCAGGATTTCCTTTCGGCGTTCGGTGTCTTCCTCGACGGCCAATTCGCTGGCCTTGTAGTCCTCGCGTTTGTCGAATGCCATGGCGACCGCCGTTTCCATCGGGACGATATCGGTCGCGGCTTTCGGCGGTTCTCTCAGGAGGAACGAGGTGTCGCCGCCGAGGTTCAGGATGTTGCTCAAAGTGTTGCGATCCACATCCAGCGCGTTCTGTGCGGTGATGAGCGTCTGCCGGGCCCCTTCCAGGGTCGCCTGCGCCCGCAACACGTCGCTGCGCGCGGCGTCGCCCACGTCGTGCCGGTCCCGAGCCAGCCGCAATTGCTGGCCCGCGAGGTCGAGGGTCTGCTGGTTCACGGCGACCACGCTCTCCTGCTTCAAGACTTCATAGTACGCCCGCGCCACGCCGAAGAGGGTTTGCCGGACCGTGAAGATATACTGAAGCCGCGCGGCCCTGGCGGAGAGCGAGCCCGCGCGGTAGGCGGGGAAGGCGGTCAAGTCCAGCAACGTCTGTTGCAAGGTGATGCTCGCGCTGCCGGTGTTCCCCGCCGTGACAACCGGCCCCGCGGGGTCGTTCACCACCGAGAAAGACCTGTTGTAGCTGGAGTCGTAACCCAGGTTGCCCGTCAATTGCGGTCCCAGCCGCGTCAAGGCGCTCCACGGCAACAGGTTGGCCTTGCGCAACTCCAGCCAGGCGATCCGTATGCTTTGATCCGTCGCCAGCGTCCGGTCGTAAGCTTCCTCCAGAGTGACGACCCTTCCGCTTCCGGCGGCGACCGCCATGGGAAGAGTCAAAGCCGCCAGCCGGCAGAGAAGGCGAAAAAGTGAAGGGATGGGCGCGGAGGGACGGGCCGCCATCGTGTCCTGTTAACGCCCGCCAGGCGGCTTGTCAACGAGGGGCGCTTTTTCTCTCGACAGCGTGCGCCGGTTTTTCTGTAAATCCATGGAGGCTGGGCGGAATGCGAGGAACAGGAGGTATGAGGTGTGAGGACAAAGCGGCGCGTTTTTTTGGTGGATGATCATCCACTCTTCCGGGACGGTCTTGCCCAACTTTTGGGCAAGCACGGCTTCGAGGTCTGCGGCCAGGCGGACAGCGTCGCCGACGCCCTCGCCTGGTTCGAGGCCGCCGCCGCCGCGGAGAAACTTCCGGCCGCCGTCATCACCGACATCAATCTGCGGCGCGGACGCAACGGCCTGGAACTCATAAAGGAGGCGGGCGTCCGGTTTCCTGGCGTTCCGATCCTGGTGCTTTCCATATATGACGAGTCGATCTACGCGGAGCGCGCCCTCCGGGCCGGGGCGAAGGGTTACATCCACAAGAGGGAACCGGGCAGGAAGGTCGTCGAAGCGCTTCATTGCGTCCTGGAAGGGGGCGTCCATGTCAGCCCGGACTTGTCCGCCCTCATGGTGCGCCAGTTCCTCGGCGCCGATGGGAAAGGCCGCTCGCCCATCGAACGCCTGACGGATCGCGAACTGGAAGTTTTCCAATCCATCGGACGCGGACACACCAGCCGGCAGATCGCGCAGGAGCTGCATCTCGATCCCAAAACAATCGAGACCTATCGCGGCCGCATCAAGATCAAACTCTCCCTGAAGAACGCCACTGAATTACATCAGCACGCTTTGCGGTGGCTCGAAGGCGGGAGGACATAAAATCAGGCACGGCTCATGCTATGATTATTATAAATAACATAATAATCATATATGAACCCTCCTTCCAGCAAGACCCGCCAGGCGCGGATCGTCATCACCAAAGGCAACCCTTCCCGCGGACGCGGTTACGAAGTCGCGCACTTCGTCCTCGTTGCCGGCAAACTCAGAAACGTGGCGGAACGCGACGTTTTCCTGCCATCCCTGACCAAAGCGGCGCTTTGGGTCTGGAAAGTGTATCCGAGCGCCCAACTCGCCACCGGCCGCAGGAACCACAAGGGCGCCCTGGCCGCCCTCAGCTTCCGGTGTTCCGCCTCCGACTTGATGCGGAATTAGAGCCGTTGTAGAGGCGGCTGTGTCAGCCGCCTGGAGCAGGAGGCAACCCAAGCCCAGCGGGCTTTAGGCGGCAACCCGGAGCAGGCGAAAGCGCATGACGCGCTCCAGAGGCTCTAAAGGCGCCCGGTCAGCAGAAGGATGATCAGGATGACAACGACGAGACTTAGTCCGCCGCTGGGATAATATCCCCACCCTCTGCTATGGGGCCACGTCGGCAGCGCGCCGAGCAGCAGCAGGATCAGGACGATAAGTAAAATTGTGCCTAGCATTCGTTTATTGCCTCTCTATTCAAGTGAATCGCCCCGGAGCGCGGTTATGGACTTCTTAAACTTCACTTCGGCGCGCGGTATAGAGAGAAACGATCCCCGCCGTCAGCGGTTCGCACGTTTCGGCGTCGAACCCGTTGTCCTTGAGGAGACGCAGCATGGCGGAGCCGCGCGGAAAGCGTTCTATCGACTCGGCGAGGTACTGGTACGCCCCGCGTTCGCCCGTCAGCGATCCCGCCAGGCGGGGCAGGCAGCGGTGCAGATAAAAGCGATAGAGGCCGCGCAACGGGAGCGGCGGCAGGGAAAAATCCAGGATGAGCATGCGCCCGGCCGGTTTCAGCACGCGGCGGAACTCGCGTACCGCGAGCGGCCAGGAACGCATGTTTCGCAACCCGAAGGCGATGGTCACGGCATCAAAGGCCGAGTCGGCGAACGGCAGAAGGAGGCCGTCCGCGGCGACGAGGTTCGCCAGGCCCTTGGCGCGGGCTCGCGCGAGCATCGGATGACAAAAATCCGCGCCGACGACTCGCGCGTTTGGAAAATGGCCGCGCAACGTCAGAGCCAGGTCGCCGCTGCCGGTGGCGACGTCCAGGATTATCCGGGGATCCCAGGGGCGAAGAACGGCGGCGGCGCGCCGGCGCCAATACCAGTCGAGCCCGCCGCAAAGGAAATGGTTCGCCCGGTCGTAGCGGAACGCGATGGATGCGAACAGCGCCCGGACGGCAGCCGGAGTTTCAAGAGAGCCCGAATCTTCCGGCACGCTACGTCCCTACGTCCCTACATCCCTTTTGGGACCAGCGGCTGTGCCAGCGGGTTGAGCAGCGGCTCGGTCGTCGGGATGAAAACCGCATCCGTCTGGAGGATCAGGCTCCCGTGCGTCGTCGGGATGAGCGGGTATAACGTAGGCTGGACGAGCTTCGCACCCGTCCCGTTCACAAGGATAAAATCCGTGGGGTGAATGACGGGCGGTTGCGGGGCCGCGAACGACACGCTCCACGCGCCGAGCCAAAGCAAGAGCCAGGCATTTCGTTTCATGGGATGCAATATAGCACAGTTTTTTTTAAAAACGTATCAGACTAAGGCATCATCTTCCTGTGGACCCAGACGCTGTTGACGATGCCGAGGCCGAACATGATGACGAGCACGAAAGAACCGCTGTAGCTGATGAGCGGCAGCGGCACGCCGGTGATCGGCAGGAGCGCCACGGTCATCCCGACATTCTGGCAGAGGTGGGTGAAGATGAGCGTGGTGACGCCGACGGTCATCAGCAGGCCAAGGTCATCCGACGAGTTGAACGCGATATACAGGCAGGTCAGCAGCATGAGCGCGAAGGCGCATAGCAGCGCGATGCCGCCAAGGAAACCCCACTGCTCCGCGATGCCGGAAAAGATATAGTCGTTATGCACCGCCGTGGAGGGAAGAAAGCCGAGTTCCACCTGGCTGTTTGGCGCCTTGAATCCCTTCCCCGCCCAGCCGCCGGAACCGATGGCTATCATTGACTGGTTGATGGCCCAGGCCGCTCCCTGCGGGTCGATATCGGGATCGAGGAACGCGGTTATTCGCTCCTTCTGGTAACGTTTCAAGACGAAAAATATGACGAGCGGAAGGAAGGAGACGCCCAGCAGGATCATCGAGAGGAGATACCGCAGCGGCAGCCCGCCGATGTACAGCATCGCCAGTACGGTGGGCACCCAGATGATGACTTCCCCAAGGTCCGGCTGGAGCAGGATGAGCAGGCACGGCGCGCCGACGATGACCCCGCAGAAGAGCAGCCGCAGCATCGGATGCAGATTCCGAAACTGGCTCAGGATAAGCGCCAGCACCATGATGCCCGCCACGACCGCGAGCTGCGCCGGTTGGAAGTTGATGGGGCCGATGCGCAGCCAGCTTTTGGCGCCGTAAACCTTGGAGCCGATGAACTTGGTCAGGAGGAGGAACCCGATCCCAGAGAGATACATCGGCAGGGCGCCCCACTTGATCCAGCGGTAATCGATCAGGCTGACCGTGATGAACGCCACGGCGCCGACGCCGACCCAGTACGCCTGCTTGCTCCAGAAGGTCGAGTCCTCGCGCATATACGTCACGCTATAGATCGCCACCACGCCGAAGCAGGCCAGCCCCAGCATCAAGGCGAAGAGCAGCCAGTTCATGCCAAAGAATTTTCGAAGGAACGGGGTCATGGGGTTATTTCAGATTGCGCCCGGCGCGGCGGCCAGCAGTTTTTTCGTATAGTCGTGCTTCGGGTCCTGGTAGATCGCTTCGGCGGAGGCGGATTCGACGATTTTGCCGCGATACATCACGAGCACATGATCGCTGACGTGCTCGACCACCGCAAGATCATGCGCGATAAAGAGGTACGCCAGCCCGAGTTCCTCCTGCAAGTCCTGCAAGAGGTTGACGATCCGCGCCTGCACGCTCACGTCCAGCGCGCTGACCGGTTCGTCGCAGACGATGAACCGCGGCTTCACCGCCAGCGCCCGCGCGATGCCGATCCGCTGCCGCTGCCCGCCGCTGAATTCGTGCGGGTAGCGCTCCATCATCTCTTCCTTCAACCCGACCTGGCGCAGAAGTTCCGCCACGCGCTCCCGGCGATCCGCATTTTGGGTTTTCGGGAAATGAATTTCCAGCGCCTCGCCGATGATCTCCCGCACCCGCATCCGCGGATTTAACGAGCCGAACGGGTCCTGGAAGACCATCTGCATCCGCGCGCGCAAAGGCCGGAAGGCGCGCTCCTCCATCCCGAGTATCTCCCGGCCCTCGAAAAACGCTTCACCGCCCGTGGCCGGAATCAGTTTCAATAATGTGCGTCCCACGGTTGTCTTGCCGCTGCCGCTCTCGCCGACGAGGCCCACGGTTTTCCCCGCGGGCACGGAAAAGCTGATGTCGTCCACCGCCTTTACCCAGCCGCTTCGCTGGCGGAACCACGTCTTCAGGCCGCGGACTTCCAATAAATCAGCCACGATACAGGAACCCCGTCAGCGGACTCGTCGCCGCCGCGACCTTGCCGGGCGAGGCGAGGCCGATCTCGTACGCCTCGCGGCCCGCTTCCACCGCTTTTTTGAAGGCGGCGCCCATGCGCGAGGGGTCGGAGGCGATGGCGATGGCGGTATTCACCAGCACGCCCGCCGCGCCCATCTCCATGGCTTCGGCGGCCTGGCTGGGCGCGCCAAGCCCGGCGTCGACGATGACCGGCACGGCGGCTTGTTCGATGATGATCTCGATCTGCGCCCGGGTCTCGATGCCGCGATTGCTCCCGATGGGCGAACCGAGCGGCATGACCGTGGCGGTTCCCGCGTCCTGTAGGCGTTTGGCCAGGACGGGGTCGGCGTTGATATACGGGAGCACCACGAAGCCCTCCTTCACCAGGATCTCCGCCGCGCGCAACGTCTCCACGGGGTCTGGCAGCAGGTAGCGCGGGTCGGGATGGATCTCCAGCTTGACCCATTTCGGCAGCCCGGCGGCGGCGGCCAGGCGGGCGAGGCGCACGGCTTCCTCCGCGGTGTTGGCGCCGCTGGTGTTCGGCAGCAGGAGATATTTCTCCCGGTCGATAAACTCCAGGATGTTCGCGAAGGCGTCCCCTTTGCCCGAGAGGTCGGCCCGGCGCAAGGCGACCGTCACGATCTCCGCGCCGCTCGCTTCCAGCGCGGCGCGCATCTCTTCGTTGGAGGAGAACTTCCCCGTGCCCAGGAGCAGCCGCGAGGTGAATTCACGTCCGGCGATCTGGAGTTTTTGTGGTTTGTCAGCCATTACGCACTACGTTATCATATACTACTGTGAAGCGAGCTTTCAATGCGGCCGAGCCGGAGTTGATGGATCGTTCGCAGCCCGTGTCCGAGGAATTGGAGACCTGCCTGAAAAATCTCGGGAAGCTCAATCACTGTTTCGGCGCGCACCAGCTCGTTAAGCGCTTCCTGCGCGTCTGGCTCGCGCCGGGCAGGGTGTACCGCGTTCTCGATCTGGCCACCGGCTTCGGCGACATCCCGCGGATGATGGTCGAGTGGGCGCGCCCGCGCGGGATCGACCTGCGGATCGACGCGGTCGATCTCCATCCCTCCACCCTGGAAGTCGCGCGGCGCTGGAGCGAAGGGTATCGCGAGATATCTTACATCCAGGCCGACGCCCGGGAATTTTCCGACCGGCAAACATATGACCTCGTTTGCTGTTCGCTGGCGCTGCACCACTTCAGCGAGGAGGACGCCGTCCGGCTCCTGCGGCGGATGCGCGATCTTTCCCACGACAAAATCCTCGTCGCCGACCTGGAACGCAACGCGCTGAACTGGGTCTCGATCTACCTCCTCACCGCCCTCGTCTTTCGCGAACCGATGACGAAACACGACGGGCGCGTTTCCATCGAACGCTCGTTTTCCTACGGGGAACTGGACAGCCTCGCGGGAGCGGCGGGGTGGGAAGGGTTCCGGCATCAGCGCTTCATCCCGGCCCGGCAGGCCATCTGGATGAGCGTGCGGGAAGAGGGCGCCGTCTTCGACTTCGGGCTGCCGGCCACAGATTTTGCGACCGGTTGTTGAATGCCGGGCGCGGACTGGTAAGATGCAGCCGTTATGTCTCCCAAGCGGCTATTGCTAGTCGATGACGATCCACGGGTGTGCGAGACGATGAGGCGCATCCTGGCCATGGACGGGCACGTGGCGGAAACCGCGAACGGCGGGCGCGAAGCCTTGGAGAAATTCGAGAACGGGAAGTTCGACCTGGTAGTCCTCGACCTGGAGATGCCCGGAATGCGCGGAGACGAACTGGCCCTGGAAATAAAAAAGGCCTCGCCGCAACAGCCCGTCATCCTCCTGACCGCCTACGGGGACATGCTCAATGCCATGAGGGAATGCCCTCCCGGCGTGGACCGCGTTTTTGGAAAACCGATAGGCTTCGAGACGGTGCGGGAAGCGCTCGATGTCATCTGCGCGAAATGATCCGGCATCTCTACGTCCACATCCCTTTCTGCCCGAAGCTCTGCCCGTACTGCTCCTTCTACAGCGAAGTCTCCGACGCCTCCCAGACCCGGCGCTTCCTCGACGCCCTGCTCCTGGAGATGGAAAACCAGTCCGGTCTCCAGCCGCACACCATCTTTTTCGGAGGCGGCACCCCGAGCGCCCTTTCCGTCTCGCAGCTTGAATATCTCTTGAGCGGCATGCGCGCCCGGCTCGACTTGAACGCCGTGCGCGAGTGGACGCTCGAAATGAACCCCGCCACCGTATCGAAGGAAAAAGCCGTTCTTCTGCGCGACCTGGGAGTCAACCGCGTCAGCATGGGCGTGCAATCGTGGGACGCGGACATCCTGAAAGTCCTCGGGCGCGTCCACAGCGCCGAACAGGCCGGGCGCTCTTACGGCATCCTGCGCGAGGCCGGGTTCGAGAACATCAACCTCGACCTCATGTTCGCCATCCCCACGCAGAGCGCCGCCCAATGGCTCTTCTCCCTTGAAAAGACCGTCGCCCTGCGGCCCGAACATATCTCCGCCTACTGCCTGACCTACGAGGAAGACACCGAGTTCTTCGATAAATTCTCCTCCGGCCAATTCATCCAGGACGAAGAGGCGGACGCTCTCCTGTTCGAGACCGCGATGGACACCCTGGGCGCAGCCGGTTACGAACAGTACGAAATCTCCAACCACGCCCTGCCCGGGCGCGAATGCGAGCACAACCTCGCCTATTGGCTCGGCGCGGATTACCTGGGAATCGGGCCAAGCGCCTTCTCCACCGTTGGCGCGCGGCGGTGGCGGAACATCCCGGACGCGCGGGAATACGCCAACCGCGTTTTCGCGGGCAAGCCGCTCGCGTCCTTCGAGGAAAACCTGGATGCCTCCACCCGGACCCGCGAGGCGATCGCCTTTTCGCTGCGGACGAACCGGGGTGTCGCGCGGCAGGCGCTCTCGCCATGGCGGGAACAGGTCGATGAATTCAGCGCGCTCGGCCTGCTGGAGACGGATGCCGGGCGGCTGCGACTGACCCGCCGGGGAAAGATGCTCGCCGACTCCGTCGCCGAAGTCTTTATCTAGAGCGTGTCATGCGCACTTCTTGCCAAGAGCGGGTAAAAGTGCATGGCGCGCTCTAGGTTCGACGTCATCGTCGTAGGCGGCGGTCCGGCGGGGTCGGCGTGCGCCGCGTTCTGCGCGCGGGCGGGTCTCTCCACCCTGTTGCTGGAGCGCGCCGTTTTCCCCCGGGAAAAAGTGTGCGGCGACTGCCTCAACCCCGGCTGCTGGGAGATCCTGGATCGGCTCGAAGTCGCGGAGCGCGTTCTCGCCCAGCCGCACGCGCGCCTCACCGGCGTCGAATTCATCGGCATCGGCGGGCGGTCATCCCGCCATCCACTCCGGGAAATCGCCATAAAGCGAAGCCTGTTCGACGATATCCTGCTCCGGCGCGCCATCGAATGGGGCGCGGATGTGCGGCAGGACGCCGCCGTGACCGCCGTCGAGAGCGCCTGGAAAGTGACGGCGCGGGAGGAAGTCTTCGAAAGCCCGGTCCTGGTCGCCGCGGACGGGCGCAATTCCACCGTCGCGAAACTGGCCGGCTTGCTGCCCGCCGCCGCGCGGGAACGGATCGCCGTCCAGACGCATCTCGCGACGCCCGCCCGGTATGAAAACCGGGTCGCGCTCCGATTCCTGCCGTGGGGATACTGCGGCATGAACGACGTCGGCGGCGGCCGCTTCAATCTCTGCATGGTGGGCGGCGCTTCGCAAACGGCGTCCTTGAAACAATGGGCGGGAGAAACCTTCCCGCTTTCGCCCGAACAAGTTTGGCGAACGATAGCCCCTCTTTCGAGAAAACCGGTCGATTGTTCTCCCCGCAACGGCCTCTTCCTGGTCGGAGACGCCGCCCGCGTCATGGAACCCTTTACCGGCGAAGGGATATTCTACGCCCTGGCCTCCGGCGAACTGGCCGCGCGCTGCATCATCCGCCGCGCGTTCGCGGACTACAAGCGCGGGCACGCCGCGCTCTACGGCGGCAGGCTTTGGATCAACCGCCTGGCAAAGGAAGCCGTGACCCATCCGCGGATCGGAAGCGTCGCTCTCGCCCTGCCTGGCGTGATGCGATTCCTTACCGCGCGAGTCGTGGGAAGCCCTAAGAATTCAACGTGAAGGCGGAAAAGCTACTTGGCGGTGACGGCAAGAGTAAATGTGCGCGCGGGCGGCTTCTGCCTTTCCCACGCTCGTTGCAAGTTGAGGAGAATCCTTGCATTCCCCCTTGAGCGAACTCGCAAACGAAACTGCCGGACTCCACCCCCGCCGATCCCCGCGTTTTCAAAACGCAATAAATCATCCGTCTCCAAGGTGAGAACATCCTTCGGGAAATCCTCCCAATGCCAGGCGAATCCCGTCGTAGCGTTTTCCTCAAGGCGAATTGGTATGACATCCCCGACGGAGGCTTCGATGGAGCGATGATTTTCTTTCTCGGTAAAGATGAAATCCGGCATCGATCAGGAACGTTCAACCATCATGCAAACTCGAGCCCCCACATGGTTGAGTCAATCCCGCATTGGCCATAGGCAATGTGGAAAAAGCCGTGCTCCCCCCAGCCTGTTCCCCAGCTGTTCTTGCAAATCCACGCCCGCGACTTGTCATCGTATCCCACACAGCAGACGCAGTGGCCGCCGCGCAGCGCGCCGGAAACATGGTGGTAAATGCCGCTGGTATAGTTGTCAAAATCCTCGTACACGTTGAAGCAGGTGATTAGCGGCCCCTTGTTGGCGATCCAGCTTTTCATGTCGGCCGCGGATGTGATCGATTGCCATGCCTTGATCTTCGTCAATCGTTTTTGCCAATCGGAACAAGGGTTGCAAGTCTGCTGGTGATCCGTGTAAGGAAAGCACTTTTCATCCACCGTGCCTGTCCCCTGCAACGAAGTGAGCGCCTGACTTGTATTCCAACCCGTGGAGCAAGCGCCGCCGCTTACTCCATGGTGGCAGAAAAACAGGAACGCCTCCGACAGGTCTTCATCCTTGTCAGGCGTCTTCCTGTCGATCAGCACCGCCGATTCCAGCGCCGCGACGCTCCCGAATGAAACGCACGAACCGCATTGTCCCTGGTCGCGAATGGGCGTCACATAGTTGCCATTCGGCAAATTGCCGTGCGCCGCCGCCTTTCGCCAGTCAAATTGGGGCGGATAAGGCAACGGCCCGGCGACTGCCGCCATCGCTAGGAAGTGCTTATTGTTAACGAATGCGATCAACTCGCGCGCCTGGAGCGAGTGTTCCGTGATATCCGGGACGTAGCCCAGCGCATGTCGTCGCGGTTCCCCTTCGACCGATGTTTTCCAACGCGCGCCAGCGAAGGACAGCGTATCTTTAAGTTGTTTGGGATCTATAGCCATAAGTTTGCGATCTTTGATTGATGTATATTAGCGTGAGGTCAAGCGCAGCGAAGTTGCGTTTGAGAGGAATATATCAAAGAGAAATCAGAAAGATGTCCACGTTATTTTTTGCAAATTGGGAAACAAAATGGAAATAACCTGGAACGCTTACAATTCAAGTGGTTGTTAACTTACAACTAGTCTTGGTTCCTTGGGCGGCGTCGTTGTCGTTGTCGTTGCCGCCTAAAGACCTGGAAGCGCCCTCCCGTTCCAGGCGGCTGGCACAGCCGCCTCTACAACCAAGAGCCATTTTCCGGCGTCGTTGGCGCGAAGGTTGCTTTCTCATGAAAGATATGTTTCGACCGAACAGGAAAACCACCCTTGGTTGCGCCTTGGCTGCCGCCGTAGCGGGAATTTTTCTTTACTGCGGGCAATCGGGGAAGCAATCCCCTTTTAACTTTGTCAGACACCGGCATCTCAAGCCGAATTCCCCCGTCTCCTTCGGTCCCGCCGTTGATCTCGCGGCGGCCATAACGCAGAAGAGCGTCACCGCGGACTTCACCGGCAACGGGCGCGAACGGATGCTGGCGATGGTCCACAACAAAACGGGGAAGGGGCTGCATTTGCGCTTCAAGGCGGGGCAGCTTTTCGCGACGGGCGAGAATAACGTCGTCCTCGTCCGGCCCGTCGATATGGACATACCGGGCGGCGAGACGCAGAAGCGCGAACTTCAGACCGCCGCGACGCGCTCGACGAACGTCGTGCGTCTGGAGCCGTACAGGCCCGCCATTTATACGCTGGCGAATCTCGAATCGCTGCTCGCCCAGGTTGGCCAGGAGCCGGAGGCGACCCCCGGAGCGATCCAAACCGCGGTGCTTGCGCTGACGGAGAACCTGCCCGTGGCCGCCTTCGCGAAATTTCCGGAGCCGGGAAGCGACCTCCCGACGAAGTTTGACACGAAGGCGTTCAAGGTTGACGTGGCGGATATTCTCGGCGCGCTCGTGCTGTTGCGGGATATCGGCGTGCCGGACGAACAGCTTGCCCTGGCGGTCGATCCCCAGTTGAAGATCGAGGCGATGATCGACCCGATGGCGCACGCCGAGGCGATGCGCTACTACGGCATCAGTTCATCGGCGGAATGGGAATACTGGAAGCATGAACTCCTGCAGGGCGACGAAAGCACCCGGCACTACGCGTTGTACGGCATAGCCCGCTACTTCCCCAAGGTGGCCCTGGACATGCTGCCGCGCTGGGCTCGGGAAAACAGGACGACGCCGGTCTTCCGCCTCTCCGCCATCCAGGCGCTCGCCCTCACGGAACGCCCGGAAGCGCTTTCAGCCCTCCGTCAGCTGGAGCACGAACTGGCCGGGGACAACGACCTCGGCGACGCCGCCCGCCGCTCGGCGGACCTATTGGAAGCGCGCCTGGTGAAATCCCCCTCGTCAAAGAAAGTCGTGATAGCCTTCCGCACCGCGGGCGATCTTCCCCGCATGTAAGGATCGCCGCGAAATGGCGCGGGCGAAGGTTTAGGCAAAACGAAAATGGCCGGGCGTTGCCGCCCGGCCATTTTCTTATCCTTTGCGTGGGACGCTTAGTAGTCCATGCCGCCCATGCCGCCGCCGCCAGGAGGCATCGCCGGGGCCTTTTCCTTTTCAGGGAGGTCGGTGATGCACGCTTCCGTGGTGAGGAGCAGGCCGGAGATGGAGGCCGCGTTCTGCAACGCGCTGCGGGTGACCTTGGTGGGATCGACCACGCCGGCTTTGACGAGGTCGGTGTATTCACCGCGAGCCACGTCGTACCCTTCGTTGCCGGAGCGCTTCTTGACTTCCTGCACGATGATGGCGCCTTCCTGGCCCGCGTTGTCGGCGAGCTGGCGGAGCGGCTCCTCTATCGCGCGGCGCACGATGGCGACGCCGATGGCTTCGTCGCCTTGCAGCTTGAGGCTGTCCAAGGCCTTCTGGGCGCGGATCAATGCGACGCCGCCCCCGGGGACGATGCCTTCCTCAACCGCGGCGCGGGTGGCGTGCAACGCATCCTCGACGCGGGCTTTCTTCTCCTTCATCTCGGTCTCGGTGGCCGCGCCGACATTGATGACGGCGACGCCGCCCGCGAGTTTCGCGAGGCGTTCCTGGAGCTTCTCCCGGTCGTAGTCCGAGGTGGTTTCCTCGATCTGGCGGCGAATCTGGGAGACGCGGCCCTGGATGTCCTGGCCCTTGCCTTCGCCTTCGACGATGGTGGTGTTCTCCTTGTCGATGGTGATGCGCTTGGTTTTGCCGAGGTCATCGAGGGTGATGTTCTCCAGCTTGATGCCGAGGTCTTCGGTGAAGCAGCGCCCGCCCGTGAGGACGGCGATGTCTTCGAGCATCGCCTTGCGGCGGTCGCCAAAGCCCGGGGCCTTGACGGCGGCGACTTGCAGGGTGCCGCGCAGTTTGTTGACGACGAGGGTGGCGAGGGCTTCGCCTTCCACGTCTTCGGCGATGATGAGCAGGGGCCGTCCGGCCTTGGCCACTTTCTCGAGGAGGGGCAGCAGGTCCTTGAGGCTGCTGATCTTCTTCTCGTGAATGAGGATGTAGGCGTTCTCCAGGATGGTCTCCATGCTCTCCGCGTTGGTCACGAAGTAGGGGGAGAGGTATCCCTTGTCGAACTGCATGCCTTCAACCACGTCGAGCGTGGTTTCGATGCTCTTGGCTTCCTCGACGGTGATGGTGCCGTCCTTGCCGACCTTGTCCATGGCGTCGGCGATGATCTCGCCGATGGTGGAATCCCAGTTGGCCGAGACGGTTGCGACCTGCGCGATCTCGGTGCGGTCGTTCACCTTCTTGGAAATGCGGCCGAGTTCCGCGACGATTGCTTCCACGGCTTTGTTGATGCCGCGCTGCAACGAGGTGGGGTTGGCGCCGGCCGTGACGTTCTTCAGGCCTTCGCGGTAGATCGACTCCGCCAGGACGGTGGCCGTGGTGGTGCCGTCGCCCGCGATGTCGGACGTCTTGGACGCGACTTCGCGCACGAGCTGGGCGCCCATGTTTTCATAGGGGTCTTCCAGTTCGATCTCCTTGGCGACGGTGACGCCGTCCTTGGTGATCGTCGGGCTCCCGAACTTCTTGTCCAGGATGACGTTGCGCCCGCTTGGCCCGAGGGTCGCCTTGACGGCCCTGGCCAGTTTTTCAATGCCGCGGAGCAGTCCCTGCCGCGCGGCTTCTTCGAATTGCAATTGTTTCGCTGCCATAAATCGATATCTCCTTTTGGTTTTAGCCGATGATGCCGAGGATGTCGTCCTCGCGCATGATCAGATAGTTTTCTCCGTCCACTTTGATCTCCGTCCCGCCGTATTTCGAGATGAGAACCTTGTCGCCTTTCTTGACTGTGAACTCGATCTTCTTGCCTTCGTCATCGAGTTTGCCGGTGCCCAGGGCGACGACTTCGCCTTCCTGCGGCTTTTCCTTGGCCGTGTCGGGGATGATGATCCCGCCCTTCTTCACTTCTTTCTCTTCGATCGGATGCACGAGCACGCGGTCTCCGAGAGGTTTGACATTAATTGCCATGTGTTTCTCCTGTGTTGTTTCTGGTGTTTTACTCGCGCGCCCACGCGCGGCAACTTTGGCCGTGCGCGGGCGTTTTGAATAAAGAGTGGGTTACTTTTTCTTGTCTTCGTCGACCATCTCGAACTCGGCGTCGACGACGTCGTCCTTGGCGGTCTTGCCGGCGCCGGGTTGGCCCGGCGGAGGTTCCGCCTCCGGACCGGGGCCGGGGCCTGGGGACGCCTGGCCCGCCTGCGCGGCTTGCTTGTAAAGTTCTTCGCTGACGCTCTGGAACTTCGACTGGAGGTCGTCGTAGGTGCGCTTGATCTCGTCGACGTTCTCCCCCTTCAACGCTTCGCGCGAGGCGGCGATGGCTTTCTCGATCTCGGCCTTCTTGTCGGCCGGGACTTTGTCGCCAAGCTCCTTGAGCTGCTTCTCGCACTGGTAGGCGAGGTTGTCGGCGTTGTTGCGGATCTCGATGGTCTCCTTCGCCGTTTTGTCCTCGTCGGCGTGCAACTCGGCTTCGCGCTGCATCTTCTCGATCTCTTCCTTGCTCAAGCCGCTGGAACCGGTGATCGATATTTTCTGTTCCTTGCCCGTGCCGAGGTCTTTCGCGGAGACGTGCAGGATGCCGTTGGCGTCGATGTCGAAGGTGACTTCGATCTGCGGGGTGCCGCGCGGCGCCGGCGGGATGCCGTCCAGGTGGAAGGTGCCGAGGTTCTTGTTATCCCGCGAGAGGGGGCGTTCGCCCTGGAGCACCTTGATCTCGACGCCGGGCTGGTTGTCGCTGAAGGTCGAGAATATCTGCGATTTGCGGGTCGGGATGGTGGTGTTGCGCGGGATCATGGGCGTCGCCACGCCGCCGGCGGTCTCGATTGCCAGCGTCAACGGCGTCACGTCGAGCAGGAGGACGTCCTTCACGTCGCCCCTCAGCACGCCGCCCTGGATGCCGGCGCCGACTGCGACGACTTCATCGGGGTTGACTCCCTTGTGCGGCTCCTTGCCGACCAGTTTCCGGGCGGTCTCGACCACGCGGGGCATGCGGGTCATGCCGCCGACGAGCACCAGTTCGTTCACGTCTTTCTCCGAGAGCTTGGCGTCCCGCAGGCAGTTCCGCACGGGGCCGATGGTGCGCTCAAAGAGGTCGTCGGTCAGTTGTTCGAGCTTCGCCCGCGTCAGCTTTTTCTGGATGTGTTTCGGCCCGGTCTGGTCCGCCGTGATGAACGGCAGGTTGATCTCGTAATCCTGCGCGGAGGAAAGGGCGATCTTGGCTTTCTCGGCTTCCTCCTTTATTCGCTGGATGGCGTCCGGCTGGGTGGTGAGGTCGATGCCGGAGTCGGCCTTGAATTCGTTGATGATCCAATCCATGAGGCGCGAATCCCAATCGTCGCCGCCGAGGTGGGTGTCGCCGTTGGTGGCGCGGACTTCGAAGACGCCCTCGCCGATCTCGAGCACCGAGATATCGAACGTGCCGCCGCCGAGGTCATAGACGGCGATCTTCTCGTCCTTCTTTTTGTCGAGGCCGTAGGCGAGCGAGGCCGCCGTCGGTTCGTTGATGATGCGCAGCACTTCCAGGCCCGCGATCTTGCCGGCGTCCTTGGTCGCGTTGCGTTGCGAATCGTTGAAATACGCAGGGACGGTGATGACCGCCTGGGTGATTTTTTCGCCCAGCTTGGATTCCGCGTCAGCCTTCAGCTTCGCGAGGATCATCGCGGAGATTTCCGGCGGCGAGAAGGTTTTGGTCTGCCCGCCCACGCTGACCTGCACATGCGCGTCGCCGTTGGCGGCCTTCACGATTTTGTAGGGGACGCGGCGCTCTTCCTCATGCACCTCGTCGAACTTGCGTCCCATGAAGCGTTTGATGGAGAAGATCGTATTGGAAGGGTTCGTGACGGCCTGCCGCTTGGCGGCCTGGCCTACGACGCGCTCGCCGCTCTTGGTGAACGCGACGACGGAGGGCGTCGTCCGCGCTCCTTCTGAATTTTCCACCACGACGGGCTCCCCACCCTCCATGACGGCCATGCAGGAGTTCGTGGTTCCTAAATCGATGCCTAAAATTTTAGCCATAAAGACAGTTACACCTTTCGTTGAGACTTGGCCTAGAGCAAGGGGTGTTCCAGGGGGAACAAAAATACGTATGTTGCTTATAGTAAATCAATTGCGAACAAAATCAATTATAATCAAGACGAGACAACGTGGCGCAAATAGAGACATAACGGGACAATATGGCACGAGTCCGGGGTTGCCATGAACTATTAGGACATCTTTTGGGGATCAACTTTTTTATCAGTTTAATGAAATCTCTATTGCACGAATTTCCTTACCTTGTTAACTTTCTCCTTTGGGAACAAGAAGTTGGAGGGTTTAGAGCAGCAAACCTATGATAAATCACGAAGCAGGAGACAAAGTTGGGAACGATCCTCTCGCGTCCGAGAAGATAGCCATCGAACGCAAGATTTTCTTCCTCGACCTCAAAGAAAACAACCGGGGCCGGTTTCTAAAGATAACCGAGGATGTCGGCGGACGTCGCGATACGATCATGCTGCCGGCGGCGGCATTCGCGGATTTCTTGCAAGCGCTGACGCGCCTGGTGGAGTTCGAGAAAAATATTTCCTAGAGCGTGTCATGCATTTTTCGCCCGCGTTCCCGGGCGGCGGCGTTGTCGTTGTAGAGGCGGCTGGCTGCCGCCTCGACAGCCAAGAGCGGGCAAAAATGCATGAAACGCTCTATTTAGCTCAGTTCCGCGAAGAACAACTGCCCCGCCGAGGTTTGCAAAGTCCCGGCGATGGTGACCTGGACGGTTTTGCCCAGGTATCCGCGAGCGTGGTTGACGACGATCATCGTCCCATCGGACAGGTAACCCACGGCCTGGTGCGAGTCGCGGCCCTCCTTGACCAGCGCGAGATCGACTTCATCCCCCGTCTTGAGGGAGGACTTCATCGCCTTTGCCAGGTCATTCAGGTTTAAGACGGATACTCCCTGAAGCCGCGCGATCTTGCACAGGCCGGTGTCATTGGTGATGAGTTGCGCCCGCAGGAGTTGGGCGAGGCGCACGAGCCGCGTGTCCACGGGGATGTTCTCTTCGTCCGCGCCCTCGTGGATCGTCACGTTCAATCGGGCCATTTTTTGCAATTCGTGCAGCCTGTCCAGGCCGCGGCGGCCGCGCTCGCGCTTCGCGGGTTCGGCGGAGTCCGCCAGCCGCTGCAATTCATCCAGCACGAAATGCGGGATGACGAGGGAGGCGCTCAGGAACCCCGCGGCGCAGATTTCGCCGATGCGCCCGTCGATGACGATGCTGGTGTCGACCACGAGCGGCGCGCCGCCCGCGATGGATTGCTGGAAGCGGACGAAGGGGACGACCAGCGCGAATTCATCCCGGTTGCTGCGGATCGCAAGCATCGTCCCGATATAGCCGAAGGTCGCATAGACGATGAGGCTGATGATCCAGCGCATATCCTCGGTGAGGAATCTGAGGACGTTGGAAGCCAGCAGCAGATGCGCCAGGACGAACCCGAGGAGCAGCCCGAAAGTCGCGGCTGAAAAAAGGCGGAGGGAAAACCCTTTCAGGAGCCTGTCGAAAAGGACGACGACCAGGCCGAACGCCAGGCCGGCGCTGGCGCCGAGGGAGCTTTGCGCGTAGCCGGAGCCGATCGTGAGGCCCATGAACATGGACGCCACGAGGAAGAGCACCCGCAGGAGATTGATCGTGAGGACGGGCGTCATGCGTCAATTTCAACGGGAGATCGCCCGCTTCGCGGGGGAAGGCGACGGGCGCGGGGCGGTGTCCCTGTAGAAAAGGAGGCCGCGCTGGCGGAGGTTGGAGATGAGCGCCTTCACGTTCTCCCCCAGCTCGCGATTGGACAAAAGAGCGGCGATGACGCCGTCGCCCTCGGTGGCCTTGCGCAGCACTTTCCTCGCATCCGCTATCGCGCCGCGCAAATCCCCCGCCGCTCCGTTCGTGGTAGTCATCGTTTGCTTTGCGGCGTCGATGGCGCTCTGGGCGTTCTGGATGACGACGTTCAGGTCTTTCGAAGCGTCCACGAAAGAGGCGCTGGTGGTTTTCAAGTTCGCGAAGGTGTCCTTCATGTTCTTGAGGTTCGCGTCGCTCAGGAGTTGATCCAGGCGCTTGTCAAGGTCGGAGGTCGTGTCCTTCAGCTTGACCAGCGCCGACTTCAGCTCGTCCATGACATCGGAACCCTTGGCCGCCAGTTCCTCTATGCCGCCGGCGCGGGTTCCTTCTATTTTTTCCCCGTCGGCATAGACCTGGTCCGGGTCGTTGGGATTGAACGTCCTGGGGTCGAACTTCTTGCCCATGACCACCGAAACGTACCGGTCGCCCAGCAGGCCGGAGCTTCCCACCTCGAAGCGCGCCGATCTTGGGATCTTGATTTCCTGGAACACCCGTATTTCAATGGCCACGGCTCCGATGGTCGGCAATATCCTCGGCTTTTCGGAGACGTAGCCGATGCGCGCGCCGGCGAGTTGCACGTCGGAGCCTTTGAGGAGGCCGTTGGCGTCCGGTATGTCGACGGTGAGGTGGTAGAATTTCCTGAACCCTTCGCGCGTCAGGCCGAACTCGATGATCATCGCGGCGATGACCGCCAGGCCGACCAATACGAAGACGCCCACCTTGAGTTCCAAAAGTTTTTCCCGATTTTCCATGGTTTATTCCGTGTCTCTTGAACGCCCGAGGATGAAGTCCTGGATGAGCGGGTCCTCCGAAGCCCGGAACTCCCCGGGCGACCCGTGGAAGTAGATGCGTCCTTCGTGGAGATAGGCGATCTGGTCGCCGACGTGGAAGGCCGTTTTCATATCGTGCGTCACTACGATGGAGGTCACCTTGAAGCGGTGTTGCATGCGGCGGATGAGGTGGTTGATGCTGTCGGCCACCACGGGGTCCAGCCCGGAGGTCGGCTCGTCGTAGAGGATGGAGGCGGGGTTGCTGATGATGGCCCGCGCCAGGCCGACACGCTTCTTCATTCCGCCGCTGAGGCTCTCGGGCATCTTTTTTTCCTGTCCCTGCAAGTTCATGACTTCGAGCGCTTCGGTTATTTTTCCACGGAGCACTTTCGGGTCCTTTTCCCCCGCTTCACGCAGCGGGAAGGCAAGATTATCCTCCACCGTCATCGAGTCAAAGAGAGCGCCGCTTTGGAAAAGGATGCCGACCTTCTTCCGGATCGACGCCAGTTGGCGTTCCCCGAGGGGGACGATGCTCTCGTTCTCCACGAGCACATCGCCCGAAGTCGGTTTCATGAGGCCGATGATGTGCTTCAACAGGACGCTCTTGCCTCCGCCGCTGCGGCCTACGATCACCGCCGTCTCGCCGGGATTCACCTCGAGGTTCACCCCCCGGAGTATCTCCTGGCGGCCGATCTTTTTTGTGAGATCGCGAACGCTTATCATGAGTCATCCGCCATAAGGGAAAACGACGTTCAGCAGGAGGGAGAGGAAGAAATTTGAAACGAGGATCGCCAGGGAACAGATGACGACCGCCTCCGTGGGGGCGCGCCCGACGCCCACGGCGCCTTCCTTCGCGTTCAACCCCTGGTGGCAACTGATGAAGACGATGAGGAACGAAAAGACGAACCCCTTCGAGAGCGCCATCTTGACGTCGCGGATGCCGGTGAACTTCTGCATGTAATGGACGTAATAGACCGCGGGGATGTCCAGCAACCCCACGCCGACGAAGTAACCGGCGAGGATGCCGATGCCCACGCATTCGGCGACCAGGAGGGGCATGGAAACCATCATGGCCAGGGTGCGCGGCACGACGAGGTAATCGACGGGATAAACCCCGAGCGCGCGAAGAGCGTCGATCTGCTCGGTCACCTTCATCGTCCCGATCTCCGCGGACATCGCGGCTCCGACGCGCCCGGCGACCATCAAGCCCGTCAGCACGGGGCCCAGTTCGCGGAACATCGAGACGGCGACCACGGAACCGACGGCGGAGTCCATCCCGAGCGTGTGAAACTGGAAGTAAGTCTGCGCGGCGAACACGGCCCCGGTAAACGCCCCGGTCATGATGACGACCAGTTGCGAGCGGAACCCGACCTCGAGTACCTGCGCGAGAAAAAGCCGCCACCGGATCGGCGAGGCGAAGATGGAGTGGAAGGTATCCGTCGCGAGAAGCAGCAACTCCCCCAGATACGCCAGGAAAGAAAGAACCGCGCTGCCAACGTAGCGGAAGAGCATGAGCGCCCCCGGGAAGGGCTATCCTTCCGCTTCCGCCATCGGGAAAATCGTGGGAAGGAGCTGCTGCGTTTTGCTCTTCTGGTTCAACTCGGAGGGAATCTGCCCGACGATCCGGGATTCCAGCCCCAGCTTGTTGAAGACGGCGTGGATTTCCTCGATCATCAAGACGGGCGCGTCGAATTCGAGATAGACGATGTCGTGGTTGCTGTCCACTTTATAGCGAAGGCCGGATACGGCTTCCAGCTCGTGATCCAGTTCCAGGATTTTCTCCAGGGCGCGGACGCCGGCTGCATACACCTCGACTTCAATCATGAAGTGATAAATATCCGGTCTCCGGGCGAAAGCCAAGAGAAATTCGGCGAACTCCTGTTGCCCCGGTCCGGCTCCTCTGCTAAGAACCTCTGGCCCCGGAATCAGACGCCTCGCGATGCCAAAAAACACCGACCTGAAAAAGATACTCTTGATTGGTTCGGGGCCCATCGTCATCGGGCAGGGGTGCGAGTTCGACTACTCGGGAGTGCAGGCGTGCAAGGCGCTCGCGGAGGAGGGGTACGAAGTCGTGCTCGTCAACTCGAACCCGGCGACCATCATGACCGACCCGGAGTTCGCGGCCCGGACGTACATCGAGCCGATAACGCCCGAGGTCATCGAGAAAATCCTCGCCCGTGAGAAGCCGGACGCCATCCTGCCGACGCTGGGCGGGCAGACCGCCCTTAACGCCGCGATGGACCTGGAGCGCAACGGCGCCCTGGCCCGGCACGGCGTGCGGCTCATCGGCGCGAACGCGGAGGCCATCGCGAAAGGGGAGGACCGCCATCTTTTCAAGGAGTGCATGCTGCGGATAGGCCTGGAGGTCGCCCGCTCCGGCGTGGCCCACAAGCCGGAGGAAGCGCGCGCCGTCGCGGCGGAGATCGGCTCTTTCCCGCTCATCGTCCGCCCGGCGTTCACCCTGGGCGGGGCGGGCGGCGGCATCGCCTACAACCGGGAGGAGTTCGACGAGATCGTGGCGCGCGGGCTGGACCTTTCGCCCGTGAGCGAGGTGCTCATCGAGGAATCGCTCCTCGGCTGGAAGGAATTCGAGATGGAGGTCATGCGCGACCGCGCCGACAATTGCGTGGTCGTCTGCTCGATCGAGAACTTCGACCCGATGGGCGTCCATACGGGGGATTCCATCACCGTCGCGCCCGCGCAGACCTTGACGGACAGGGAATACCAGGTCATGCGCGACGCCTCCTTCGCGGTCATCCGCGAGATCGGCGTCGAGACGGGCGGCTCGAACATCCAGTTCGCCGTGAATCCCGCCAACGGGCGGATGATCGTCATCGAGATGAACCCGCGGGTCTCGCGTTCGTCCGCGCTCGCGTCCAAGGCGACGGGATTCCCGATAGCGAAGATCGCGGCGAAGCTGGCCGTCGGCTACACGCTCGACGAAGTGAAGAACGACATCACGCGCGAGACGCCCGCGAGCTTCGAGCCGGTGCTCGACTATTGCGTCGTGAAAACGCCCCGGTTCGCCTTCGAGAAATTCCCCGCCGCCGACCCGACACTCACCACGCAGATGAAAAGCGTCGGCGAAGCGATGGCCATAGGCCGCACCTTCAAGGAGGCGCTGCAAAAGGCGCTCCGTTCGCTGGAGATCGGGGCCTCGGGCCTCGGCGCCGGCGGGCCGCGCCTTCCCGCGAAACTCGCCGACGGCTCCTGGGACATGGAATTGATCCGTCGAAGACTTGCCGTCCCCGGGGCGGAACGCATCTTCTATATCCTCTACGCGTTCCTCGCGGGCGTCGAACTGGAGAGCATCCATGAACTGACCGCCATCGACCGCTGGTTTCTCCACAACATCCGCCAGCTCGTCGAAGAGCAGCAGAGATACGAGAAAGGGGACATCCCCCTGTTGCGCGCCAAGAAGCTCGGGTTTTCCGACCGGCAACTGGGCGTGCTGAGCGGCACGAACGAGGAAGCGATCCGCGCGCGGCGGAAAGCGGAGAACATCCTGCCGACCTACCGCCTCGTCGATACGTGCGCCGCCGAGTTCGAGGCTTACACCCCCTACTACTACTCCACCTATGGCGACGAGAACGAGACCCGCCATACCGACAAGAAAAAGATCATGATCCTGGGGGGCGGCCCGAACCGGATAGGGCAGGGGATCGAGTTCGACTATTGCTGCGTGCACGCGGCCTTCGCGCTGAAGGAGGAGGGGTTCGAGACCATCATGGTCAACTCGAATCCCGAAACCGTCTCGACCGATTACGACACCAGCGACCGGCTCTACTTCGAGCCGTTGACACTGGAAGACGTGCTCAACATCTACGAACGGGAAGAGTGCTGGGGCGTCATCGTCCAATTCGGCGGGCAGACCCCGCTCAACCTCGCAGCCGGCCTGCAAACGAACGGCGTCAACATCCTCGGCACCGCGCCGCGCAGCATCGAGATCGCCGAGGACAGGAAACAATTCTCCGCCATGCTCGACCGGCTCGGCCTGCTCCAGACCCCGAGCGGAACCGCCACGAACGAACAGGAAGCCCTCGCCGTCGCCGCCCGCATCGGGTATCCGGTGCTGGTGCGGCCTTCCTTCGTCCTGGGCGGGCGGGCGATGGAGCTAGTCTATAACGACGAAGACCTGCGCCGGTACATCCGGGGGGCCGTCCAGGCCAGCCCCGAGCGGCCCGTGCTGGTGGATCGCTTCCTCGAAGATGCGACCGAGGTCGATGTCGACGCCATCGCCGACGGTGAACGGTGCGTCCTCGGCGCCATCATGGAACACATCGAGCAGGCGGGCATCCACAGCGGCGACAGCGCGTGCGTCATCCCGGCATTCTCCCTTTCGCCGGCGGTCAAGGAGAAGATCGCCGCCGCCACGAAAGCGATGGCCATCGAGCTCCAGGTCCGCGGCTTGATGAACGTGCAGTTCGCCGTGAAAGCCGAGGAAGTCTTCGTTCTGGAGGTCAACCCCCGCGCGTCGCGCACCGTTCCATTCGTCAGCAAAGCCATCGGCAAGCCGCTCGCCAAACTGGCCGCGAAGATCATGGCCGGCAAAACCCTGGCTGAAATCGGCTTCGAACAGGAAATCCTCCCCGCGCACTACTCCGTCAAGGAAGCGGTCTTCCCCTTCATCCGCTTTCCCGGCATCGACATCGCCCTGGGCCCCGAGATGAAATCGACCGGCGAAGTCATGGGCATCGACGAAGACTTCGGCGTCGCCTACGCCAAGTCGCAGATGTCCGCGCAACCGCCGTTGCCGGAAGGCGGCAACCTCTTCATCAGCGTCAAGGACTCCGACAAACCGGCCGTCGCCGCGCTCGCCGCCGACTTCGCCGAGAGCGGCTTCACCCTCCACGCCACCGCCGGAACCGCCGCGGCCATCTCCGCGAAAGGCGTCCCCGTGAAAAAGCTCTTCAAGCTCACGGAAGGCCGTCCGAACGTCCTGGACATGATAAAGAACGGCGAGATCGCCTTCATCATCAACACCCCAAGCGGCAAAACCCCGCGCCAGGACGAAGTCAAGATCCGCAGCGCCGCCGTGGCCTATCACATCCCGATCATGACCACCCTGCGCGCCGCGGAAGCGAGCTTGCGGGGCATCCGTTCCATCAAGAAAAAAGGAGTCGGGGTAAAGACGCTCCAGGAATACCACGCGAAACTGAGGCGGCCGCCATAAGGAATATTGACTGGAGCTCTTGGGTTGCCGCCTAAGGAATTTGGAACGGCGCTCCAGGCGGCTGGCGCACAGCCGCCTCTTACAACTCTACAACGGCGCCGCGAACATTTCGGTCAAAATGGCACTGATTTAGCTTCTCTAATCGGTCCTCATGGCCAGGATCGACTCCTTTCTGAAGTTCATGCGCGAGCAGGACGCTTCCGACCTGCATCTCTCGACCGGGAACCCCCCGATGCTTCGCATCCACGGCGAACTCGTCCGAATCGACGCGCCGCCTCTCGAAAACGACGACCTCAAGGCTCTCGTTTACGAAATCGCCCCGGAAATCAAGATCAAGCAGTTCGAAGAAACCGGCGACGTCGATTTCGGTTATGAATACCCCGGTCTGGCCCGTTACCGCTCGAATTTCCTGAACCAAAAGAACGGCATCGCGGCGGTATTCCGCCTCATCCCGAGCAAAATCCTCACGAGCGATCAGCTTGGCCTGCCGCCTGTCATCAAGCGATTCGCCATGCTCAAAAAAGGCATGGTTCTGGTGACGGGGCCGACGGGTTCCGGCAAGTCGACGACGCTCGCGGCGATGGTCGATTACGCGAATCTCCATCGCAAGGATCACATCATCACGGTGGAAGACCCGATCGAGTTTGTTCATCGCAGCCAGCAGTGTCTCGTCAATCATCGCGAGGTTGGCGTCCACACCAAGTCGTTCGCCTCGGCGTTGCGCGGCGCGCTTCGTGAAGACCCGGATATCATTCTCGTCGGCGAAATGCGCGACCTGGAGACCATCGAGCTGGCGCTCACCGCCGCGGCGACGGGCCATCTTGTTTTCGGAACGCTCCACACGTCCAACGCGCCGAAGACCATCGACCGCATCATCGACGTTTTCCCGACGAACCAGCAGAACCAGATTCGCGCCTCGCTCGCGGAATCGCTCAAGGGCGTCGTGGCGCAGAATCTTTTCAAGCGCGTGGACAAGCCGGGGCGCTGCGCCGCGCTGGAGATTCTCGTTTGCGACAACCCGATTGCGAACCTCATCCGCGAGGCGAAGACGCACCAGATTCCCGGCATGATGCAGGTGGGCAAGAAGAAGGGGAACCAGCCGCTGGACGACGCCATCATGGAACACTTGCGCGCCGCCCGCGTCACGCCCGAGGAGGCTTATGAAAAGGCCTCGGACAAGAAGAAGTTCCGCTCGCTCCTCAAGGCGCCGCCGGACGATTTCGAGGACTGACTCCCCATGAAGAAGCGCGACCTGGACGCCATCCTCAACGCGATGCTCGAGTCCTTCACGGACATCTCCGATCTCGTCTTCTCCGCCGGGCGTCCGCTCCAGGTCGAGAACTTCGGCGTCCTCAAGCCGGCCAGCATTTACCCCGACATCCAGCGGCTCACGCCGTACCAGACCGAGCAGATCGCGATAGCCATCATCGGCAACAACCGCGCCTTGCTGCGCCATTTGCACGTGTTCGGCTCGTGCGATTGCAGCTACGCCCTCAGCGAGCGCGCCCGTTTCCGCGTCAACGTCTTCAAACAGCGCGGCAATTTCTCGATCGTCATGCGAAAGCTGCAATCGGAGATACCGACGTTCTCCTCCCTCGGGTTGCCGGACATCTTCCAGGAGATCAGCCGCGAGAAGAACGGGCTTGTCCTCCTTACGGGCGCGACCGGCAGCGGCAAGACGACCACGCTCGCGGCCATCCTCAACGAGATCAACGAGAACCAGGCGGTCCACGTCGTGACGCTGGAAGACCCCATCGAGTTCGTCCACAAGCACAAGAAGGCCACCTTCAGCCAGCGCGAGCTGGGCCAGGACTTCGACGAATACCCGAACGGCCTCCGCGCCGCGCTGCGCCAGGCGCCGAAGGTCATCCTGGTCGGCGAGATGCGCGATCGCGAGACCGTGGAGGTCGCCCTGACCGCCGCGGAGACGGGCCACCTGGTCCTGAGCACGCTTCACACCATCGACGCCGGCCAGTCGATCAACCGCATACTGGGTCTCTTCGAACTCGCCGAGGAGACGCAGTTGCGCCTCCGCATCGCCGACACGCTCCGTTACGTCGTCAGCCAGCGCCTCGCGCCGAAACGGACGGGCGGGCGGATCCTCATCTCGGAAATCATGGGGCCGAACCTGCGGACGCGCGAGACCGTCGCGCTGGGCGAAGCCGACGCCAGGACGTTCTACGAGATCATCGAGGCGAACGCCACGTTCGGGTGGACGACGTTCGACCAGTCCATCGTGAGGGCGTTCGAGGCGGACTTGATAACCGAGGAGACGGCGCTCCTCTACGCGACGAAAAAGGGCAAGGTCGCCCGGTTGCTCGACAATGTGAAGAAAGCGCGCGGCGCTTCCGCGGAGGAGAATACCGGGCTGCGTCTGGACATGACCGGCCCGCGGCGCACGGCGGGGAAGGCATAGAACCATGGACGCCAAAGCCGAAATATTCGATCCGGGCGACCACACCGCGCTCGTCTGCATAGACGATCCCGAGCTTCAGAAAACCGTCATCGACCAGATCACGGCCTTGAATTACGGGTGCCACGCGGGGCTTTTCATCGAAGACATCTCGCTGAAACTGAGCACGCACGTTTATGACGTGGTCGTCATCTACGAGACCTTTAACGAATCCGACCTGGAGACCAACCAGGTGTTGGCGGAAGCGATGGCGATACCGGCGTCGCAACGGCGGTTGCAATACCTCGTCCTCGTCGGCCCGAACATGGTGACGAATGACGACATGATGGCTTTCGCCTGCAGCGTCGATCTCACCTTTTGTCTCTCAGATATTTCGAACCTGAAACCCGTTTTGCGGCGGGGCGTCGTGCGGCACAAGGAGTTCTATCATCCCTTTTGCGAGGCGCTGAGGGCGGCCGAGGCCGGCTAGAGCGAAGGTTGTAGAGGCGGCTGTGTCAGCCGCCTGGAAAGCTGGAACGGCCTGGCGCTCCCCCTCCAGGCGGCTGGCACAGCCGCCTTTACAACACTCTCTGAGCGGGCCAGGGCTTGCATTTCTCCCGATCGTCGCTACACTGGCCCTTCGCATTCAGCGAGAGTATGTCAGGGTCATTCTCGGATTATCAGTCAAAGGGTTTTTTCGACGAGATGTTTGCCGCGGAGGGTGTCGCGCGACCGCATTACCGCAAGCTCATGGAACGCTTCCAGGACATGGGGCGGGAGGAGTTCGAGCGCAAACGCGCCCTTGCCGCGCAGAGCCTGTTGAACCAGGGCGTCACGTTCACTGTTTACAATAACAACGAAGGGACCGAGCGCATTTTCCCCTTCGACCTGATACCGCGCATCATCCCCGCCTCGGAATGGGATTTCATCGAGCGCGGGCTCGCGCAGCGCATCACCGCGCTGAACATGTTTCTGCACGATGTCTATCACGACCAGCGCATCCTCAAGGAGAAAATCATCCCCGGGGAAACCATTCGCAGCGCCGCGCATTTCCGGCCGGAGTTCATGGGCTTCGACGTGCCGAAGGATATTTACATCCACATCTGCGGCACGGACTTGATCCGGGACGAAAGCGGCGTCTATCATGTGCTGGAGGACAACGCGCGCTGCCCCTCCGGCGTCTCCTACATGCTGGAGAACCGGCAGGTGATGAAGCGCATCTTCCCGAAGCTCTTCGGGCGGTATTCGGTGCGGCCCGTGGATACCTACAGCGAGGAACTGGTGAAGCTCCTGCGCAGCGTCTCGCCGGACGGCAACAACGAGCCCGCCGTCGTCCTGCTGACGCCCGGCATTTATAACTCCGCCTATTTCGAGCACTCCTTCCTCGCGCGTTCGATGGGGATCGAGATCGTCGTCGGCGCGGACCTCGTCGTGGAAAACGCGCGGGTTTACATGAAAACGACCAAGGGACTCAAGCCGGTCGACGTCATCTACCGCCGTCTGGATGACGACTTCCTCGACCCGAAGGTCTTCCGGCCCGATTCGCTCCTGGGCGTCCCCGGCTTGGTCGAGGCGTACCGGCGCGGCAACGTGAATCTCGCGAACGCCATCGGCACCGGCGTGGCGGATGACAAGGTCGTCTATTACTACGTGCCGCAAATGATCAAGTTCTACCTTGGCGAAGAGCCGATCCTGCCGAACGTTCCCACGTACCTCTCCGCCAACGACGCCGACCGCGCCTACATCCTCGAACACGCGGACGAACTCGTCATCAAGGCCGCGAACGAGAGCGGCGGCTACGGCATGTTGATCGGCCCGCAGGCCACGAAGGCGGAGGTCGAGAAATTCCGCGGCCTCGTGGCGGCGAATCCGCGCAACTACGTGGCCCAACCCGTCGTCAATCTTTCGCGCGCGCCGGCTTTCTGCGAGGAATCCATAGAAGGGCGGCACATCGACCTGCGGCCGTACATCCTCTACGGCGACAAGATAACCATCGTGCCGGGCGGCCTCACCCGCGTGGCGTTGCGGAAAGGCTCGCTCGTCGTCAATTCCTCGCAGGGCGGCGGCAGCAAGGATTCGTGGGTCGTCGATGATGAACCGGACGCCGCCGCATGTTGAGACGGGTCGCCGACGCGCTTTACTGGATGAGCCGCTACATCGAGCGGGCGGAAAACAACGCCCGCATCCTCGATGTCAACATCCAGCTCCTGCTCGATTTCGAGAACCAGAATGAAGCGGCGGTGCGGCGGCATTGGGAGCCGATCATCAACTCGCTGGAGGATCGCGAACTCTTTTTCTCCATCCATCCCGAAGCGACGGCGGAGACGGTCGTCGATTTCGTCTCCTTCGAGAAAAAGAACCCGAACTCGATCTACTCCTGCATAGGGCGAGCTCGCGAAAATGCGCGGACGGTGCGCGAACTGGTCTCCAGCGAGATGTGGGAGCAGATCAACAGCCTCTACCTGTATCTCGGTTCGGAGAGAAGCCGCAGCGTCTTCGCCGGGAGCGGGTATGAATTTTTCAAGAGCATCGTGGACGCCTCCCAGCTCTTCCAGGGTATAACGGACGCGACCATGAACCATGGCGAAGGGTGGGACTTCCTCCAGGTCGGAAAATACACCGAGCGGGCCGACCGCACGTCGCGCATCCTGGATGTGAAGTACCATCTCCTGCTGCCGACGGGCGAGAAAGTGGGGGGCAACGTCGACGTCGTCCAATGGCTGGCCGTGCTCAAGTCGTGCAGCGCCATGGAGGCCTACCGCAAGCTGTACGTCGGCCAGGTCGCGCCGTGGATGGTGGCGGAGTTTCTCATCACGAACGACACCTTCCCGCGCTCGATCCGGTTCTGCGTCAATCGCCTGGATCTGGCGCTGCACCGCATCTCGGGCATATCTCACACGCATTACGGAAATGAAGCCGAGCGCCTGTCCGGCCGATTGTCGTCCGATCTCGCTTACAGCACGATAGCCGACATCTTCAGCTTTGGCCTCCACCAGTATCTGGATCGCATCCAGTCGCGCCTAGTCGAAGTCAGCAAGGCGATGCTGAAGACCTACTGCGATTGGATGGAGGAAGAGGGCAAAATGCATTACCCGCTCAAAAGTCCGGCGGAAGCATGATTCGCAGGTACCATGCGACGATTTGCGGCCCGGCGAAAAGCCATAGCGCCGCCCCCAGCGCAAGGTATGGCCCGAAAGGAATCTTCGCCGACCATGCGCGGCGTCGCGCGAGTATCGCCGCGACCCCCACCGCCGCGCCCGCCACGGAGCCGGTGACGACGGAGAACAATACCGCCTTCCAGCCGAGGAAGGCGCCAATCGCCGCGATGAATTTCACGTCCCCGTATCCCATCGCTTCGCGCGGGATGACAATCTCCCAGACCGTGCCGCTGAATTCCTCGAGATCGTCGAGCGCCTTTTCCGTCTCGCCGATCGCGAGGCGATTGTAAAACAATACAAGCGTCGCGTCCGCGTGGGTCGCATCCGCGATCTTTGCTTCCGCGCATCGCATTTCCAGCCGGTCGGTCTCGCGATAAAAGAGATCGCTCCAAACCATCCTGTCGTCTCCCACCGTCAACTCCGCGTCATCGCCCTGTCGCCGCCAGGTGAAAGGCGTCTCCTTCTCCAACGCGATCCGCTTTCTGCCGAAAGCTTTTTTGCCCGCTTCCACCACCAGCCAGAGCAATCCGTAGCCCGTTCCCGCGCCCGCCAGCGACCAGAGCAAACCGTTAAGCATCGAGTCCGCGCCCATGAGCCGCGGTATCGCGAAGCTGAGCGCGGCGCCCGCGCCCACGCCGCCCCAGGTTATCTCGTTGGGAATGATGAAGTGCTCGAAGTCGATGAACGTCGCGACGATGAGGAGGCTGACGAGAATCCAATAGGGCGGCGCCAGCATCCACGGCCCGGGCGGCTGGCACTTCAACCAGACCGCGAGGAACGAGAGCGCCGTGAGCAACTCCACGCCGAAGTAACGGAACGGGATGCCGCCCCCGCATTGCGCGCAACGCCCCCGCAACGCGATCCACGAAATCAGCGGCAGATTCTGGCTCCAGGGGATCTGCTTCTTGCAATGAGGGCAGAACGAGCGCTTCGGTTCATTCACCGAAAGGTCGAGCGGCATCCGGTAGATGCAGACATTCAGGAAAGAGCCGACCACCGCCCCGAACACGAACGCGAAGCATTCGAACAGATAGCGGTAGAAGGCGAGTTCCGTCACGAGAGCGTCGAGTCAAAGCCGCCCGCTTCGGGAAAGTCAATGTTGTCTTTTGCGCGGGCGTCTGTTCTCTTCCAGCGATGCATCAATTCGTCACCATCTGGTTTCATTGGGTTCGGGACGGCGGTTACCTCGGCATCATCGCGTTGATGGCGATGGAGAGCTCCATCTTTCCCGTGCCGAGCGAGGTCGTCATACCGCCCGCCGCGTTCTGGGCCAGCCAGGGGCAGTTGAGCATGGCGGGCGTGCTGCTCGCCGGCACGTTTGGGTCGTGGCTCGGCTCGGCCGTCACCTATTGGGTCTCGCGCGGGGTCGGGAGGGTGGTCGTCGTCAACTACGGCAAGTATTTCCTGCTCAGCGAGGCGAAGATCGAGATGGCCGAACGCTGGCTGCACCGGTACGAGGCGGGCGGCGTTTTTTTCGCGCGGCTGCTGCCCGTCATCCGGCATCTCATTTCCATCCCGGCGGGTTTGGTCCGGATGAACTTCAAGGTCTTCAGCGTTGTCACAATCCTCGGCTCGGCGGTCTGGTGCTCCGTGCTCGCCTGGTTCGGCAAGCAAGTCATCGGTTCGAACCCCGGGTTGATCGACCATCCGAATGAACTCGTGCATTTCATAAAAGGGAAGTCGATCGTTCTGGTGGCCGTCGTCCTGGTCCTGTGCGCGCTGTATTTTCTCGTCGTAAAGCTCACGGCCGAGAAAACAGACGCCCAAGCGCAATAGAGGCTATAGGACTCAGTCCTACAGAAAAATAGGACATCCTCCTAATTGCGGGATTACAAGTTTATAATCACGCTGACAACTTGAATTGCCATAGTTTCAAGATAAACTGTGGTGACAAACAAACGCAGTAATAAAAACAATAAGAATGATAAATAAAACCTCAGCGAAAACCATAACCACGAAGCTCGCGCTCGTCGCCGGCGCGGCGTCCTTCGTGTTTAGCGGCAGTGCAGCGATGGCCGGCGTGCCCAAAGTCGCGCCTTGCCCGGAAGTCGGCAGTTGGTTCATCGGCGCCGTGGTGTTGGCGGCGTTCGGAATCGAAGTCCTGCGCCGCAAGCTTGTCCGCAAGCCGAGCGACGTTAAGGCCTAGGAAGAGCGAAAAACTTGGGAACGCGGGCGGGCCGGACCGGCTCGCCCGCGTTTTCGATTTTCAGGCGATGAACGCGAAAGCCAACACTATAGCCTGGGGCCTCAGCCTGGTTGCGTGCTGGTGCTGGACGTGCCGGGAGCTTTCCCTCGCCTGGGATGCGTATCAAAACTATGCGTTCGGTTACATCGTGCCCTGGGCCGCGCTTCTTTTGGCCTGGCGGCGGATCGAGGGGCGTCCCGGGTGTTTGAAGGCCGCGCCCTCCCGCACGGCGCGCGGCGCGGCTTCTAACCGGCTCAGCCCTTGTCCTCGCGTGGGGGATATTCTTTTTCGCGGAGTTGGTGCGGGAGTTCGATCCGCACTGGCGGTTTGTGAGCTGGATGATGATGGCTTCCGTCACCCTCCTGACGGGCGCCTGGCTTTGGCGCCGCGGAGGCGCGCGGCTTTTCAAGCGCCTGGCCTTTCCGCTGGCATTCGCCTGGAGCGCGGTCCCGTGGCCGACGAATGTGGAGGAGGTCGTAACGCTGAAACTGCGCGGCCTTGTGACATCCGCGTCGGTTTCCACCCTGCACCTGATGGGCGTCCAGGCGTCGCATCAAGGGAATATCATCAATCTGGCAAGCGGGAGCGTGGTCGTGGATTCGGCATGCAGCGGCATCAGTTCCTTGCAGTCCACACTCATGGTCTCTCTCTTCCTGGGCGAGTTCTTTCGATTTCGCGCGGCCCGGCGCATCCTTCTTCTCGCCGGCGGCGCCTGCCTTGCGATCGGCGCGAATCTCGCCCGTGCGACCACGCTGGTATGGCTGGCGAGCAGCGGAGGGCCGGACAAGCTTCTCAAGTATCACGACCGCGTCGGCTGCGCCGAGACCGGCGTCATCTTTCTCGCGTTGGCGACCGCGGCCTGGTACCTTTCGCGGAAACAAAAGAGTTCCTTCCAAGAGGAGGAGTCGCCGGTTGACGCGGGCGAGGGCGGTTGGGCCGGCAACGGAGGCTTTGTGGCGTTGGCTGCGTTCGCGGCGATCCCGCTTCTCGCCTGGGCGTGGTTCGCCTTGAGCCCGGGAGGGCCGATCCGGATGCAGGACAAACCGCTATGGGCGCTGAAAACCGGCGCGGAGAAAACGGCGTGGCGCGTGCAGCCGGTGGAACTCTCGCCGATCGACGCCCGCACGCTGGGCTGCACCGACGCCCAAACGCTCTCGCTGGAGGGGCCGGCGAGCGCCGAGGTCTATCATTTCTTTTGGAAGACGGATTCCAGCACCGGTTTCGGCCATACCCCGGACAACTGCATGACGTGCGCCGGCTGGCGGAAGGAATGCGAACCGGTCAGCGCCAGGCTCCGAATAAAGAACGCGGAAATCCCGTGCAAGGTCTATCGCTTCGCGCGGGACGGCGAAAGGACCGTGGTTTTCCAAAGCGTCTGGTACGGCGGCGACCCCATGCTTCGCGGAGACGCGGAATTTCCCGACACCAAGGACGCGCCAAGGGGAGCGCGGCTGTCGCTCCTCTGGAACGAGCCGCGCCGCCGGGGGCTGGAGTCATTGAATGTCTATATGCCGCCAGCCCGGGACGCGGCGTCTGAAATCCGCATGGCCGAAGAGGTTTTGGGGCAGGTGCTGGTGTCGAATCGTTGAGGAGGGGCGGCTCCTCAGTCGAGAAATTCCTTTGCGATCAGGGTGGCGTTGTGGCCGCCGAAACCGAAGGAGTTGTTCATCGCCACGCGCACCTTTTTCTCGCGGGCGACGTGCGGGACGTAGTCGAGGTCGCACTGCTCGTCGGGGTTGTCGAGGTTGATCGTCGGCGGGATGATCCCTTCCCTGATGGCCATGACGCAGACGGCCATCTCCACGCTCCCGGCGGCTCCGAGCAGGTGGCCGGTCATGGATTTCGTGGAACTGACCACCAGGCCGTCCTTGGCGTGCGCGCCGAAGAGCGCCTTGATGGCTTTCGTCTCGCAAACGTCGCCGATGCTCGTCGAGGTGCCGTGGGCGTTGATGTAATCGACCTCATCCGTGTTGATGCCGGATTTTTCCAGGGCGATCTTCATGCAGCGCCGCGCGCCGTCGCCTTCCGGCAGCGGCGAGGTCATGTGGTAGGCGTCCGCCGTGAGGCCGTAGCCCGCGACTTCGCAATAAATCTTGGCGCCGCGCTTGCGGGCGTGTTCCAACTCCTCGAGGACGATGACGCCGGCGCCTTCGCCCATGACGAAGCCGTCCCGGTCGCGATCGAAGGGACGCGAGGCTCTTTTCGGTTCGTCGTTGCGGGTGCTGAGGGCTTTCATCGCGGCGAACCCGCACATGCCAAGCGGGATGACGGCGGCTTCCGCCCCGCCCGCGAGGAAGGCGTCCGCTTCGCCCAGGCGGATCATGCGCCAGGCTTCGCCTATGGCGTGGCACGCGGTCGCGCACGCGGAGACGGTGGCGAAGTTCGGCCCGCGCATCCCGAATTCCATCGAGACGACGCCGCTGACGATGTTGGAGATCATCATCGGGATCATGAAGGGCGAGACGCGCGAGGGCCCCTTGTTCATGAGGATGGTGTGCTGGTCCTCGAGGGTCTTGAGGCCGCCGATGCCGCTGCCGATGATGACGCCAAACCGGTCGGCGTCCAGTTTCGACATGTCGATGCCGGCGTCCGCGAAGGCGCGCTTGGAGGCCGCCATGCCCAGTTGCGTGAAGCGGTCCGTGCGGCGGACGTCCTTCGGGTTGTTGAAGAAGGGGCCGGGAACGAAGTTTTTGACCTCGCCTGCGATCTGGCAGGCGAACTCGGTGGAGTCAAAGGCGGTTATCCGGTCGATGCCGCTGACGCCATTTTTAAGGTTGTTCCAAAAAACGGAGACTTCGTCGCCGACCGGTGTCACGACGCCCATTCCAGTTACTACGACTCTTCGTTCAATCATACAGAATCCGGGTTACTTTACCTCAGCGCGAAATGACGCCGGATGCAAACGTATTTTGAAGAACGGAGCGAAAAAGCGGCCAATTTCGCCAATTCACCTACCCGCGGCGGGAGGGCGTGCGCCGGACGCGCGGGGAGTCGTCCTCGATGCGGTAGCCGAATCCGCGGACCGTCTCGATGCAATCGGCGGCGCGGCCCAGTTTCTCGCGGAGTCTGCGGACGTGGGTGTCGACGGTGCGGGTGTCGATGGCGGCTTTGTAGCCCCATACGTCGTTCAGGAGACGCTCGCGATTCTGGACGCGACCCCTGCGTTCAATCAGGATGACCAGGAGTTTGAACTCCGTGGCGGTCAACTCCACGGCTTTGCCGCCCGCGAGAACCTCGTGCCGCAACGGATCGACGACGATGCCCTCCACCTGGAGATGGTTGACGGGTTCCGGTTCCCCGCTGGAGCGGCGGATGACCGATTTGATGCGGAGCACGAGTTCCCGGGGGCTGAACGGCTTGGTGATGTAGTCATCCGCGCCCAGTTCCAGGCCCACGATGCGATCCGCTTCCTCGGCCTTGGCCGTGAGCATGATGATGGGGATGCGCGTCGTGGCGGGATCGGCCCGGAGGGCTTTGCAGACTTCGGAGCCGGCCATGCCGGGAAGCATCAAGTCCAGGACGATGAGGCCGGGCTTCCGAAGCCGGGCTTGTTCGAGCGCGATGGCGCCGTCCCGTGCCATGATGACATGGAAACCGGCGTTCTCGAGGTTTGTGCCGACGAGTTTCAGCACATCCTCCTCGTCATCGGCAACCAGGATTTGGGTCGGTTCCATGGAACTTGCTTTTCGAACGGAAAAGGTGCGCCCCCGATTCTACGCGGTCAAAATAATAAATGTTACGTTCCTGTGTCATAAAGATTTTTTGACCCCGTTTGGAGGGACGCTCTTTGCGGATGGACATTTCCCGCCGCCTTTGCCAGTTTCCCCAGCGATGCTGGCGAGGGTTTTTTCGGCTGCCTTATACGGCGTCGAGGCGTTCGAGGTGGATGTCGAAGTCGACGTCGCGGCAGGCAATCCCGCCATCGTCATCGTAGGGCTGCCGGATGCGGCGGTAAAGGAGAGCCGGGATCGGGTCATCACCGCGATCAACAACAGCGGCTACCGCTGGCCCCGGGCGCGCGCCACGGTCAACCTCGCCCCCGCCGCCGTGAAAAAGGAAGGGCCGAGCTTCGATCTTCCCATCGCCCTCTGCATGGTCATCACCGGCGAGGATGTGAAACTGCCGCGGCTGGACCAATACGCCTTCGTCGGGGAACTGGCGCTCACCGGGGCGTTGCGTCCGGTCAAAGGCGTCCTCTCCATCGCGCTCTGGGCGAGGCGCGCGAAGAAGAAAGCCCTCTTCGTCCCGGCGGCCAACGCGCGGGAAGCGGCCATCGTCGAAGGCATCGACATCTACGGTGTAAACAGCTTGCGCGAGACTTTCGAATTCCTGCGGGGCGAACGCGCGCTGGAGCCGGTGAAGCAGGACCTCGACGCTTATTTCCAGGCCGAACGCAATTACGACGTCGATTTCGCCGACGTCAAAGGCCAGCTCGACGTGAAGCGCGCCATCGAAGTGGCCGTCGCCGGCGGCCACAACATCCTGTTGATCGGCCCGCCCGGCTCGGGCAAATCGATGCTTGCAAAGCGCATCCCGAGCGTCATCCCGCCCATGAGCCTGGAGGAAGCCATCGAGACCACGAAGGTTCACAGCATCTGCGGCCTGCTCGACCCCGCGCATTTCTTCGTCGCGTTGCGCCCGTTCCGCTCGCCGCACCACACCACGTCGGATGTCGGCCTGCTCGGCGGTTCATCGAATCCGTCCCCCGGCGAAGTCAGCATCGCCCACAACGGCGTCCTGTTCCTCGACGAACTGCCGGAGTTCAAGCGTTCGACCCTGGAAGTGCTGCGCCAGCCGATAGAAGACGGCAAAGTCACGATCTCCCGCGCCGCCGGCACAATGACCTTCCCTTCGGAATTCATGCTGGTCGGGGCCATGAATCCCTGTCCCTGCGGATTCTTCGGGGATTTAAAGCGTTCCTGTCGCTGCGGGGCGAACGCGGTTCAGAAATACCGGCAGCGCATCTCCGGCCCGTTGCTGGACCGCATCGACATCCACATCGAAGTCTGCTCGGTCGAGTACAAAGACATCGCAAGCCGCGCCCCCGGCGAATCCTCCGCGGCAATCGCCGGGCGAGTGGCCGAAGCGCGCAAAATCCAGCAGGCGCGTTTCCGCGGCCACGGCAAGACGAACTGCAACGCCCGGATGACGCCGAAGCTGCAAAAGGCCTTCTGCCAGTTGGATGACGATGGCGCCCGGTTATTGAAAATGGCGATGATGGAACTGGACTTCACCGCCCGCGCGTACGACCGCATACTGCGGGTTGCGCGGACCGTAGCCGACTTGGACGGCTGTGAAAACATAACATCCGTCCACGTCGGGGAAGCGGTGCAATTCCGCTCCCTCGACAGGAACTGGTGGGGTTAAGGCGTGTCATGCGCTTTTTGCCCGCTATGGGCCTATAAACCTGGAACGGCCGGGCGCTTTGGCAAACGACGGCTCACGGTTCAGGGGGCGCGGCGAAAAGTGCATGACACGCCTCTAGATTTTGTGATCCGCGGAGTCAGAGATCGCCGCCAGGCCGAGCACGCCGGATTTTTTCCTGAAGGCCGCCGGGAAGGCGCGGGCTATTTTTTGCGGCACGCCGGCCTCTTCGAAGAACAACCATATGTAGGTGAAGACGAATACCACCCAGAATGAAAGGTTCCGTTCGAGCAAGAGGGCGGCGAGGAGGAGCGGCCAGATCAGGTTGTAGAAGTTCGCGAAGACATCGAAGGACTCGGTGACGCGCCGCCGGTACTTTTGCCTTCCCATCAGGATATGAAGGGCCACCCAGGCCGCGTACAGGGTCGCGGCGATTCCGACGAGCGGGAGTTTTCGCGACATCAGGAAGGCCGTCGAAAAAAAGGCGATCACCTCGAGGGGGAAAATGCGTCTTCCGAGCAGCAGGCGGGCGAAGGTCTCTCCGTGGTCGACGACAAAGGTTCGAACGCCGTTGGCCTTGTCATTTTTCTGATCCAGCAGTTGATGCCAGAAGATGCCGTTCAGCCCTATCAGCGTGCTCAACGCGCAAAAGCTCGCAGCCGTCCAATCCCAGGCGTTCATCGCCTGGAACGCGATCATGGCGGGAAGCGTGCGCTGGGCGATGGCCGCGGTGAAAAGCCCCCAACATCCCCGTTCCTTTAACCGTAAGGGCGGCAGGGAATAGAATGTCCCCGCGGCAAAGCTGACGACAAGCAGCAGGAGGACATCCGGGCGGTGGGCATAGAGAAAAGCGGCGACCGCCAGACCCAGGACGGCAGGAGCGGCGACCAGGAGCAGGACGACGCGGGGCGAAAACGCCGCCAGCGGACAATGCTTGCCCGCGGCGCGATCGATCTCCTGGTCGCTGAGCGAATTCACCATATGGCCGAAGGCCGCGAGGCAGCAGAAAAGCAGCAGGAGGCTCGCCATCTCGGAAATGGCGGATAAATCAAGGGCTCTCCGCGAAAGTGCGGAATAGTAGAGGCACGCCAGGAAAAGTGCGGCCTTGTCGCGGTACCACAGCCGCCAGCGTGTGAGTTTCGACAAGGTGGCGAGGGATCGGCTCATCCCAGGGAGACGCTCAATCGCAGGAGGCTGCGCACGAGGTTGTTATCGGCGTAACAGGTGCGTTCGGACGCATCGGCAAGCGTGATGGAGGGAATGCTTTGGAGCAGCGCTTGAAGAGCGAGGAAAACTTGCGCCCGGCCAAGTTGGGCGCCCAGGCAAAAATGCGGCCCCAGCCCGAAGGAGAGATGCCGGTTTTTCTGGCGGTCGGCGCGGAACTGCTCGGGTTCGGAAAACATTTTTGGATCGCGGTTGGCGGAGCCGATCAGGCATTGAACGATGGTTCCTTCTGGGATGGACACCCCCGCGATTTCGGTGGGAACGGTCGTCCGCCGGCACTTTCGCTGCACGGGCGCTTCGAATCGCAGGACTTCCTCGATAAATGGCTTCAAAAGTTGAGGGTCGTTGCGAAGCCGCTGCTGAAGGCCGTGGTCTCTCGCCAGGATGAGCACCGCGCTCCCGATGAGGCTGGAGGGCGTTTGCGAAGCCGCGAAGACCATGAGCATCCCGATATCGACCGTCTCGCTTTCGGAAAGTTCTCCCTCCTTCCACTTCTCCGCGACCAGATCCGTAACCCACCCTCCGCTCGCCTTGCGGCCAGCCTGCTGGAGATGGCTTTCCAGAACCGTCCGGCACGCGGCGATCCCCGGGTTTCGGGGGTCGGGTTTTCGCCCCGCGATGCGCCCGATAGCCCTTTTCAACTTCGAGAACGGACAGCCGCCCCTGTTGACCGACAGCATCGCGTTGTTCCAGCGGCGGATGTCGGGCAGGCGGCTTTCGTCTAGGCCGAGCATCCAGGCGGTGATGGTTTCCGGGATCGCCATGGCGTAGTCGGCGACGATATCGCACCGCTTTCTTCCACGAAGGCGTTCCGCGAGGCCGCTCGCCAGCGAGGAAATCCTCTCCTCGATGCCGGTGACCCGCGGGGCGCCGAACGCCGGCGACAGATAACTTCGGACGCGATTGTGCGGCGCGCCGTCGCCGCCGCTCACCGTCGGTTCCAGCCCAACGCCCTGGCTGGTGGAAATGTCGTTGTTCCGGAGGACATCGGCCGCGGCTTGGTAGTCGCCGACATAGCAGATATTGCGGCTCCGGTCGTAAAAGACGTCGCCCGCCGCGCGCAACGCCCGGTAGGCGGGATACGGGTCCTGCGCGATGGAGCTTGCTTCCAGATCGATCATCACCGTGAATGAATACTCCCTTCGGAGGCCCCCGCAAGCGCGGATAAAGAGCTTGACGCGGCAGTCGGCGGAGTGCAAAAGGCGGGCGTGGACCGGGTCAGTCGAAGTTTTTGAAAACGGGTATTCTCGTCCTCGCTTTTGTGCTCGCGCAGGCGGGCGCGAACCTCTGTTTCAAGATGGCCTGGGGGCAGCCCGCCGCGATGTCGGCGATCCTGCACCATCCGCTCCAGTACGCATCGCCGCTTGCCTGGTTTGTCGTGGGCAATGTGATCGGGTTTTTGTGCGCCGTCTTTCTCACGCTCGCGCTAAGGAATCGCAGTCCCAAGCTCATTTGCGCGCTCTGTTTCGGAGGCGGGTTTTTCTTCCTTCAGTTGTCATCGTGCGTCCTTTTCAAATCCGCGCTGACCGTGTGGCAATGGTTTGCGATCTGTTTGATCGGCTCTGGAATTGTCCTGCTGCGGGTCGGCGCCATCGCCCCGGGATGGAAGAGGGCGCTTCCGGGCTGGCGTTACCGGTTTCCGGCGGACCACGGCGCGCATCGGGACTTCAAAACCGAATGGTGGTATTTCACGGGGCGGCTCCGCGACGGGAAGGGACGGGAGTTCGGCTACCAGGTGACGTTCTTCCGCGAAGGCGTCCGGCCGCCCGGGTCTGTTCCGGCTGAGTGCGCGCCCTTTATCCCCCACGACGTGAAGTTCGCGCACTTCGCCCTCACGGACGCCGCCGCGGGCCGTTTCCGGTTTCAGGAAAAGATCAGCCGGAGCGCTTTCGGAGCGGCCGGTTTCAACGATGGCGGGCGGTTTGCCTGGATCGGGGGATGGAGCCTCGGGAAGACCAGGGACGGCGGCTTTTCATTGAAGGCGGCCCAGGAAGAAGGAGCGGTCGATCTGCTGCTTCAGCCGGAAAAGGGCTTCGTCATCCACGGCGCCAACGGCATCAGCCAAAAAGCGGATGGAGCGGGACGCGCGTCCCATTACTATTCCTCGACGCGTCTCCGGACGACGGGCAGGCTCGGTTTGGGCGGCAAGCAGGAGGCCGTCACCGGCGAAAGCTGGTTCGATCACGAGTGGTCAACCAACAGTCTCACCCGGGAGCAGATAGGTTGGGATTGGTTCAGCATCCAGTTGGATGACGGGGCGGAGTTGATGCTCTACCAGATCAGGCGGAGGGATGGCGGCATCGACCCGAACTCGAGCGGGACATTCGTTTTGAAGAACGGGGAGGCCGTCTATCTTGGCCGGGCCGAGTACGATTTGGTTCCCGGGGAGGTTTGGAAGAGCGGCGAGACGGGAGCGAACTATCCCGTCGCGTGGCAAGTGAAAGCTCCGAAGCTTGGGATCGAGTTGGAAATAAGCACGCCGCTCCCGGGCCAGGAACTGGCGCGCAGTTTGAACTCCTATTGGGAGGGCCTGATCGAAGTCCGGGGCAGGAAGGATAGCCTGCCGGTCACGGGGCACGGCTACATGGAACTGACCGGCTATGCGAAGCCGCTGATCGGCATGGGTTCGGAATAGAAATTCTTCGGCATGGCGCTCAAATGGCAACCTACGCTCCGCGATGTTTTCGCCCTTAGCCTGCTGGGGCTTTTGCTGGGGCTGGCGCTGCTGTTTTACCTGGCGCTCCACGGCTCGGAGCAAACCATCCTGCACAGTTCGGAACGTTACCGGGACCTTGCCGCCGGGGAGGTGGCCCAGCGGGTTACGGATTATCTTAACGAAGCCCCGCTGGCCGCGAATCATTTTGAACGGGAGGTGCGGTTCGGTCTCATCGATCCCATGGATGCGGATTCGGTCGGGCGGGGATTGTTTTCACTGTTGCTGGCGAATCAAAACATCTCGGAAGCGGCGCTGACTTACGGCTCGCGCGGTCTTCCGGCGAATCCGGCTCTCTCGGGCCAGATAGCCGTCCTGCGTTCCGCGAAGGCCGGGGAGTTTGTCCGCAAAAGGACATGGTTTGAGAAGGGTGCGTTCGTCTCGGCGTCGGATGCCGTTCGCGAGGGATCGCAGGCGCCGCCGCTCTCCTTGAAGGGCGCCCACCGGGACGTCGATCCGGCCGGCCATCCCACTTTCCAGGGAGCGGTGCGCAACTACGGGCGGCTGATTTCCACGGACCTCCATTGGTCGCAGATCGACGAGTCCCTCCCGAAGGAGCAACGGCGGGTGGAGGTGAGCGTGCAGAGAACGATAGAGGATTTCCATGGACGGTTCGCGGGCGTGCTGCGGATCGGCCTCATGAAGGCGCAGATCGACGGCGCGGTGCGGCAGCGGAACGATCCGCACAGGATTTTTCTGTGCGACAACCAGGGACGGTTGATAACCGGGTTCGGAGACCACGCCCGCGTGGCGGTTTCGGGCGACGACTTGAGAATTGCGCCGGAGAATGCGCCGCCCGAGGTCGCGCAGGCGCTTCGCGAACCCGTTTTGAAAACGGTGGGGGATGACCGCACGCTGGCCGCGACTTCCTTCAATTATCAAGGCAAAGTCTATTTCTGCACCTTCAAAAGCCTGCCGCGCACCCAGGATTGGATTGTCGGCATCGTCGTGCCGCGCGATTTTTACCTCGGCCAGTTGGTGCGGATTCGCAACCGTGTTCTCTGGGCCTTGCTGGGGTTGATCGTCGCGCTCGTCGCGGGGGGCGGCCTGGTGCTGCGGAGCGTGGTGCGGGCGCAGGGATTGATCCTGCGGGAAACGGGGAGGATGAACGATTTCCAGTTTTCCCCGGCGGCAAACTCCTCGTACTTGCGCGACGTGAAGCAAGTGCTGGCCGGGCTGGAAAGGGCGAAGACCGCCATGCGCGCCATGAGCAAGTACGTCCCGGTGAACCTGGTGCGGCAGTTGTACCGTGCAGGGCAGGAACCGGTGCTGGGCGGGAGGATCGCCGAGCTGTCCGTCCTCTTCACCGACATCAAGGATTTCACCGCGTTCGCGGAAGAGCTTCCGCCCGATCAACTGGCCGAAATCCTGGGGCGGTATCTCCAAACGATGGCCGGAGTGATCCAGAAGGAAAAAGGCACCATCGACAAATACATCGGGGACGCGGTCATGGCCTTTTGGAATGCGCCGGATCCAGTCGCCAACCACGAGACAGCCGCCTGCCGGGCGGCGCTTGGTTGCAGAGAGGCGGCGCCGGGATTCGAGACGCGGTTTGGGCTGCACCGTTGCCACGCCTCGGTCGGGCACTTCGGCGCGCCGGACCGCTTCAACTACACGGCCATCGGCGACGGCATCAACCTCGCCTCGCGGCTGGAGGGGCTGAACAAGTATTACGGGACGACGATCATCGCGAGCGAGAGCATCCGCGCCGCCGCGGAGGCGTCCTTCGAGTTCCGCCTGCTCGACCGCGTGGCGGTGAAGGGGCGGACGCAAGGCATCGCGATCTACGAACTCCTCCGCGAACGGCAACCGGGAACTCCGCGGCCCGGATTCGTGGAGCGCTATGAAGAAGCGTTCGCCTTGTACCAGCGCGCCGATTTCGGAGCCGCTCTCGCGCTGCTGGAGACGCAGCCCGATGACAAGCCCGGCGAGGTTCTGGCCGGACGGTGCCGCAACCTGAAGGATCATCCGCCCGGCGACTGGGACGGCGTCCGCCAGTTCGACTCAAAGTGAAACCGGCCAGTTGAACGTCGTGTTCAGGATGGATTGGAGCGGCTTGTCCGGCTTCCCTTTTCCTATTTCGACGTGCAGCGGGCCCCGGTACCCTTTTTTGATCGGGACGAGCCACCCCGCGTCCCACGGGGTGAAGGTGTCGGGAGCGCCGTTGGGCGCGTGCAGTATGCAGTTTATTTGAAGGCGCTTCCGCTTCTTCCAATCGGCGGCGTCCACCCCGTTGTTCCTCTCGACCCGCATCTCGGCCACGTAGTTCTGGTCGGACGCCCCGTGCAGCGGCTGGGAGGCAAGGACGACGTTCCTGCCATTCGCCAGGAAGACCGCGGCGTAGAACTCCCGGCTCTGCTCGCTGGCCAGAAGACGGTATTCGGGTTTCTTGACCCAGGCGATCCATTGGTCGATCGTCGCGAACGAGGGCTGCCATCGCGCCCGGTTTTCCGCAGGAGACAGGAGGACGCGCTCTTCCCGTATCACCGTCGGCTCGATTGCCGGCTGGGATTCCGGCGGCTTCAGCAGATCGAGGTCCGGCATCTTCGAGAAGTTGGAATTCGGGCCCTCCTGGCCGCGCGCCGCTACGGCGAGAAGCAGGGCGAGTAAAACGAGAGATTTCTTCATGCGCGGTTATTTATCCTTTTCCGGCCGCCCCGCATAGGTCATTTCGACCGTGCAGGCGCGTCCGGGATTCCAAGTATAAACGAAAGACCCGACCGGCGGCGAGGCGAGAACCGAATAATTATAAACAGGATCAATGTCATGAAAATCATAAACATATTCACTTGCGTCGCATTCTTCAGCATCCTCACGAGCGGGGCCTTTGCACAGGGAACCATGGCTGTGACCACAACCACGAGTTCCGCGGGGACGATCAGTGAATTTACACCCCAGGTTATTACGATCAGGACCGAAACGGCCGCCGAGCCGGTGCGGTACGTTTACACCAAGCGCACCACCTATGTCGACGAGAGCGGCGCGCCGGTCTCAATCGAGACAGTAAAGTCCGGTTTGCCAGTCACCGTTTACTACGTCAAGGACGGCGACCAGATGGTGGTGTCGAAAGTCGTGGTAATGAAAGCGGCTCCCGTGATCGACAAAACGACGACCACCACGACGACAACCACCGGAAAGTAATCCCTATGAAAAAAGCAATCGCCCTGTTACTCGCAACCGCCGCCCTCACCGCCTGCACTACCGTGGTGGAAAAGAAACCCGCGACAACGACCACCACCACGGAGGAAACGACAACCGTCCACAGGCCGGCGGTCGAGTCCACGACGGAAACGACGCATTACTAGCGCTAGCGAGGTTTCCTGTTCGGCAATCCCCATAGCGGCTTGACGCCCGAGCCGCTCTGGGTTATTTTCCTGACGCTCGGGCCGACGAAAGAGTGGGATTTACACCCCACTTTTTTTTGTCCTCGGCGCAGACCATTTTATGAACAGCGAATTTATTGCGACGTTGGACTATCTGGAGCGCGAGAAGGGGATTAAACGCGAAATCCTCATCGAAGCGGTCTCCAGCGCGCTGCTTTCCGCTTCCAAGAAAGCGGTCGGCCCGGCCCGCGACCTGCGCATCGACATCAACCCCAAGACGGGCGAGATCCGCGCGCTGGCCAACCAGATCGCCGTCGAGTTCGTCCGCGATGTCCACGATGAAATCCTCCTTTCCAAGGCGCGGAAACTGAAGCCCGACGCCCAGCCGGGCGACATCATCGAAGTCGAGGTCACTCCCAGGAATTTCGGGCGCATCGCCGCGCAGACCGCCAAGCAGGCCATCATGCAGCGCATCCGCCAGGTGGAAAAGGAGATGATCTACGACGAATTCAAGGATCGCGCCGGGGAGATCGTCAGCGGGACGGTGCGGCGGTTCGAGCGTTCGGACGTGATCGTCGATCTCGGGAAATTCGAGGCCGTCATGCCGATGCGCGAGCGCGTCACCACCGAGGACTATAATATAGGCGACAGAATCCGCGCCTACGTCGTCGCGGTCGAGAACGGCGCGCGCGGCCCGGAGATCATCATCTCGCGCAGCCATCCGAATTTTGTCCGGCGCCTTTTTGAAGTCGAGGTCAGCGAGATCGCCGACCGCACGGTCGAGATTCGCGGCATAGCGCGCGAAGCCGGGTACCGCACGAAGATCGCCGTCTTCAGCGCCAACGACAAGGTGGACCCCGTCGGCGCGTGCGTCGGCATGCGCGGCGCCAGGGTCAAGAACATCGTCCGGGAATTGAACAACGAGAAGGTGGACATCATCCGCTGGAGCTCCGATCCGAAGGAATTTGTCCTGGAAGCGTTGAAACCCGCGAAGGTCAAGAGCCTCACCCTGGACGCCGCGGCGAAGGCCATCCAGATAAAGGTGGACGAAGACCAGCTCTCGCTCGCGATCGGCAAGCGCGGCCAGAACGCCCGCCTCACCTCGCGCCTCACGGGCTGGGAGATCAATATTGAAAAGGACGAGTCCGCCGCGCAGGTGTTCGAGCAGCGGGTCACGCAGGCCGCGCAGGCGCTCGCGAACCTCCTGAAGGTGGATGAAGCCACGGGCCGCGCGCTGGTCAAAGGCGGTCTGGCGAACATCGACGGCGTCCTGGAAGTCGAGCCGCAGGACATCGCGGACATTCTCGGCATCGAACTGGAGAAAGCGCAGGCCATCCACGACAGCGCCCGCGCGACCGTCGCGGAATCCGGCAAGAACCTCGCGACGACTACGACGTAAAAAAATTTCATGGCCACAAAAACACCAGTGCGAATCGCCGCCGTAAAAAAGCGGACGCCCGCCGTCCCGGCGAAGGAAGCCGCCCCGGCTCAGCCCGCGCCCGTGGCGGAGAAGGCTGTGGTCAAGGAGACCGTATCCCTCATAGAACCGAAGGAGCGGACGCCCCGCGTCCGCCCCGCGCCCGTCGAAGGCGAAGAAAAGCCGCGCTCCGTCCTTCCTCCCATATCGCGCATTCGCGCGGCTGCGGCCAGGGAGCCGGAACCCGTTGCGCCCGCGGCTCCGCCCGCTCCCGCTCCCGCGCCGCTTGCGCCCGCGCCGCCCCCGCCCGTCCAGGCTTCCGAGCCTGTTTCCGAGGAAAAGATCATCCACATCAAACCGCCGATCATCGTCAAAGACCTGGCGGCGCAGATGGGGATAAAGCCGTTTCAGCTCGTCCATGACCTCATGGAGTTGAACTTTTTCGTGGCGACCAACGCGGCGATCGAGCCGGATGTCGCCACCATGCTCTGCAAGAAGCACGGGTTCGTCTTCGAACGGGAAAAGCGCGAAAAGGGCGGAGGAGTCCACAAGGTGGAAGTCGTCGTCGAAGCGCCGCCGGCGCCCGTCATCCCGGAGAATGACGACAAGCTCAAGCCGCGTCCGCCGGTGGTGACCTTCATGGGGCACGTCGACCACGGCAAGACCTCGCTCATGGACGCCATCCGCAAGACGCGCGTCGCGGCGGGCGAGGCCGGCGGCATCACCCAGCACATCGGCGCGTACAGCGTCACCCACAAAGGCCATCGCATCACCTTTCTCGACACGCCCGGCCACGAGGCGTTCACCGCCATGCGGGCGCGCGGCGCGAATGTCACGGACATCGTCGTCCTGGTCGTCGCCGCGGATGACGGCCTCATGCCGCAGACGCTGGAAGCCATCAGCCACGCGAAGGCCGCCAAGGTCAAGATAGTCGTCGCGATCAACAAGATCGACCTGCCGTCCGCGAATATCGACAAGGTCAAGGGCCAGCTTCAGGAAAAGGGTCTCACGCCCGAGGATTGGGGCGGCGAGACCATGGTCTGTCCCGTTTCCGCCACGAAGGGGACGGGCGTCGAGCACCTCCTGGAGATGCTGCTGCTGGAAGCCGAGGTGCTCGAATTGAAAGCCAGCCCCTCCGCACTGCCGCGCGGCTCCGTCGTCGAGGCGCAGATCGAGGCCGGGCGCGGCCCCACCGCCGCCGTCCTGGTGCGGATGGGCACGCTCAAGGTCGGCCAGCCGTTCATCTGCGGCAATTACGCCGGGAAAGTGAAGCTCCTCATCGACGACGCCGGGAAATCGGTCAAGGAAGCCGATCCGTCCACGCCGGTGAAAGTGCTCGGGTTCTCCGGCCTGCCGAACGCGGGAGACGAATTCGTCGTCATGGAATCCGAGAAATCGGCGAAACTCCTGAGCGAGGAGCGCCTGGAGGAACTCCGCCACGGCAAGCTGGCGCAACCCAAGCGCGCGACGCTGGAAAGCCTCTTCGACAATCTCGCGGACGACCAGCGCAAGGTTCTCCGCATCATCCTGAAGTGCGACGCGCAAGGCTCGCTCGAAGCGCTCTCCGGCGCCCTCGACCAGATCGAGAGCAAGAAGATCGACCTCGAATCCATCCATTCCGGCGTCGGCCCCATCACCGAATCGGACATCCTGCTCGCGACCGCTTCCAACGCCATCGTCATCGGGTTTAACGTGAAGGTCGAGAACTCCTCCTCCGCCGCCGCAAAACGCGAAGGCGTCCAGATCAAGCTCTACAGCATCATCTACGAGTTGATCGACCAGATAAAGGAAGCCATGGCGGGCATGCTCGACCCCGAGCTGCGCGAGAGCATCGTCGGCCACGCCACCGTGAAACAGGTCTTCGAACTTTCGAAGGGCACGGTCGCGGGCTGCGTGGTGAGCGACGGACGCATCGCGCGCAACGGACGCGCCCGGTTGCTCCGCGGGCGCCAGCCGATCTACGACGGCGGCATCGCCACTCTGCGCAGGTTCCAGGACGACGTGAAGGAAGTCCGCTCCGGCCTCGAATGCGGCATCAAGCTGGGCGATTTCACGGAATATCACGTCGATGACGTGATCGAGTGTTACCAGCTGGAGAAGATCGCTCAGAAGCTGTAAGGGCAGGCTTACAGCAATGAAACATCGTCTCGAGCGCGTAAGCGAGATTCTCAAGCGCGAGGTCAGCGAGTTCATCCTGCGCGAGTTCACCTTCCCCGGCGCGCTCGTGACGGTGCAGCACGTCGACGTAACCCCCGACCTGAAGCACTCCAACGTCTATATCAGCGCGCTCGGCGACGAGGACGCCCGGAAAGCCGCCATCCACAAAATCCAGGAGAGCCGTTCCATGATCCAGCACGCCGTTTCCAGGCGCGTCGTGTTGAAATACACGCCGCAACTCCATTTCCGCCTGGATACCGCCATCGAACGCGGCACGCGCGTCATCGAGCTTCTGCAGCAGATAGAAACGCCCGAAGAGGAATGAACTGCGCCTTCGAGGAGATCGCCGCCGTATTGAAGGCGAACGAAAGTTTCGTCGTCATGAGCCATGTCCGGCCCGACGGCGACGCGCTCGGGTGCATCCTGGCGATGGCGCTCAGCCTCGAGCAGCTCGGCAAGCGCGTCCGCGTCTGGAACCAGGACGGGATGCTCGCCAAATACAGCTTCCTCCCGCGCGCGGAACTCGTGCAAACGCCGCCCGCCGAGCCGGAGGACTTCGATGTCGCCATCGCTCTCGACACCGCCTCGCGCGAGCGCCTCGGGACGTGCCTCAACTCCATTGGAAGCGCGAAGACGTGGCTGAACATCGACCACCACATCAGCAACAACCGCTACGGCGACCTGGCCTATATCGACCCCTCGTCGCCGGCCACGGGGCAGATACTCCACGAACTCTTCCAGCGGCAGGGCCTCCCCTTCAACCATGACATCGCGGTAAACCTCTTCGTGGCCATATCCACCGACACCGGCTCCTTCCAATATCCGAACACCAGCGCCCGCTCCTTCGAGATTGGCGCCGAACTCGTCAAGGCGGGCGTCAACGTCGGGGCCATTTCGCAGAGCATGTACGAGAGCTACCCCCGCCGCCGGATCGAACTGCTGCGCGCGCTGCTGAACAGGCTCGTTTTCTCCTGCGAGGACCGCGTAGCCAGCTTTTCGCTTTCGCTCGAAGGCGCGGCGGCCGTCGACGCGCTGCCAGAGGATAATGAAGGGATGATCGATCACATCCGCGCGATAGACGGCGTTATCGTCGCCGCTTTTATCGAAGAACTCCCCGAGGGCAAGGTCCGGATCAGCCTCCGCTCAAAAACCCCGAAGGTGGATGTCTCAAAAATTTGCGGGCGCTTTGGCGGCGGCGGCCATACCCTGGCGGCTGGCGCGCGGATTCGCGGGGTTCTTTCCGAAGTCGAGCGCGAAGTCCTCGGCGCCATTTGTAATGAGATCACTTGAAATAGACGGCGTCCTCCTCGTCGACAAAGCGCCGCGCATGACCTCGCATGACGTGGTGGCGATTGTCCGCCGCAAACTCGGGACGAAGAAGGTCGGCCATTGCGGAACGCTCGATCCGCTCGCCACGGGCCTCCTTCTCATTGTCCTGGGGCGCGGGACGAAGGTGCAGGACCTCCTCATGAGCGAGGACAAGGAATACGTCGGCACGATCGCCCTCGGCGCCACCACCGACAGCCAGGACGCCGACGGGCAGGTCGTCGAGACGAAGCCCGTGCCGGAATTGACGCCCGGACAGATCGAGGAAGCGTTCGCGAAATTCGACGGCGATTTTTACCAGACGCCTCCGATGGTCTCGGCGATCAAGAAGGACGGCGTGGCGCTCTACAAACTCGCGCGGCAGGGGAAAGTCGTGGAACGCGAACCGCGTTTCGTCCACGTTTTCGCCCACGAGATTCTCGCGATCCGCCCGGCGGAGATCGACTTCCGCGTGGTCTGCACGAAAGGTTTTTACGTCCGCACGTACGCGCACGACATCGGGGAAAAACTCGGCTGCGGGGCGCACCTGAAAAGCCTGCGCCGCACGCGCTCCGGGCGTTTCGACTTGCAGCGCGCCGTCACCGTTCACGCCATCCAGACACAGGAACCGGCAGTCATCCTGGAGAAAATTCTGAGCCTGCCGGAAGTCTCGCGGTTGCGGGGAGGGTGAGTTTTGCTGTCCGGTCTTTCCAAGCTGCCCGGTCCGGTCTTTCTCTCCATCGGCGTGTTCGACGGGGTGCATCTCGGGCATCGCGCGGTCATCCGGCGCGCCCTGGACGACGCGCGCGCCGCGGGCGGCACGGCGGCCGTCCTGACGTTCGACCCGCATCCGCTGCGCATCCTCCAGCCGGAACACGCGCCGCGCCTTCTGACATCCACGCCGCACAAGCTGCGGCTCATCCGCGCGCTCGGGGTCGAGGCGCTGCTCGTGATTCCCTTCGACAGGCGATTCGCCGCGACGCCGCCGGAGGAATTCATCAAGGCTTTGCGCGACGCGTGCAACCCCTTGCGCGAGATCTGCGTCGGCCACCAATGGTCTTTCGGGCGCAACCGCGCGGGGAACCTGGAGATGCTGCGCCGCCTCGGCGACGAGATGGGCTTCGACGAAGTCGGAGTGCCCGCCGTTGAAATCGACGGACGCATCGTCAGCAGCACGCTCATTCGCGGCGCCGTCCAGGCCGGCGATTTCGAGACGGCCCGCCGTTTCCTTGGCCGGGAATACACCATCCTCGGGACGGTTGTCGAAGGCGATCACCTCGGGCGCAAGCTCGGGTTTCCCACCGCCAACCTCGCCGCGCACAACGAGCAATTCCCGCCGGACGGCGTCTATGCCGTGGAAGCCGCGCTGCGCGAACGCCGTTGCAAAGGGGTGGTGAACATCGGCGTGCGGCCCACCGTCCACGCGAGCGGCGGCGAGCGGGTGCTGGAACTCCACCTCTTCGACTTCGAGGAGAATATCTACGGCGAGGAGGTCGAAGTCTTCTTCCGCCATTACATCCGGCCCGAGAAGAAATTCGGGGGCCTCGACGAATTGCGCGCGGGAATCGACCGGGACGTCCGCGAGGCAAGGGCCAAATTGCATTGACGGCCCAGTTGTGTTAATCACATCCCGATGTTGAGTTTCACCAAGATGAACGGCGCCGGGAACGATTTCGTTCTCCTGGACAATCGCGACGGCGCGATCCGGTTGACGCCTCCCGTCATCGAGAGGCTTTGCGACCGGCATCGCGGCATCGGCGCCGACGGCGTCCTGCTCCTGGAAAAGGGCGCCCCTTTCCGCATGCGCTATTACAACCGCGACGGCGGGGAAGCCGAGATGTGCGGCAACGGCGCCCGCTGCTTCGCCCGGTTCGCGAACCGCCTCGCCGGGCCGCTGGAGGAAGTCCAGTTCGAGACGATGGCCGGCGTCGTCCGCGCGCGCCTGGTGGGCGATTCCGTCCGCCTGGTGATGAGCGCGCCGAAGGACCTGCTTCTAAACAGAAAGCTCCGGGTTGAAGGGGAGGAGTTCACCGTGCATTCGGTCAATACCGGCGTTCCGCACGCCGTCGTCTTTGTCGATGACCTTGAACGGGTGGACGTCGCGCGGCTCGGCGCGGCCATCCGCTTGCACGAACTCTTCGCGCCTCAAGGGACGAACGTGAACTTCGTCAGCCCGGAAGGCGTCCGAACCTTCGAGCGCGGAGTGGAAGCCGAGACGCTCGCTTGCGGCACCGGCGTCGTCGCCGTCGCGCTCGTTTCCCATCTGCTAACCGGGGCCGCTTCTCCCGTCGGCGTTCGCGTCCGCGGCGGCGACTTGTTGCATGTCGGGTTCGAGGAACACAACGGCGTTTTTGAGAATGTAACCCTGACCGGCCCCGCCGATTTCGTCTTCGACGGCCGGATCGAAGAGACCCCCGCCGCGCCGTTACTGTAATGTTTCAAGGAGCATTCACGGCGCTCGTAACGCCTTTCAAAAACGGCGGCATCGACGAACTGGCCTTCGAGCAGCTCGTCGAGTTTCAGATCGAGAGCGGCATCACCGGTCTCGTCCCTGTCGGCACCACCGGCGAATCCCCCACGCTCGACCATGAGGAGCACGCCCGCGTCATCGAACTGGCCGTCCGGTTCGCGCGGGGCCGCCGCCCGGTCATCGCCGGCGCGGGGTCCAACTCCACGAAGGAGGCTGTCGAACTGACCCGCGACGCGGAGCGGCTGGGCGCCGACGCCGTCCTCCTGGTCGCGCCCTACTATAACAAGCCGTCGCAGGAAGGCCTCTTCCGCCACTACGAAGCCATCGCGCGCGAGACCCGGCTGCCGATCATCCTCTACAGCATTCCGGGGCGGTGCGGGGTGGAGATCGCCGTCGAAACGGTCGTCCGGCTCGCGAAAGCCTGCCCAAACATCGTCGCCATAAAGGAAAGCGGCGGCAGTGTCGACAGGGTCAGCCTCCTGCGGCAGGCCATCCCCCCCGAGTTTGAAATCCTCTCCGGCGATGATCCGCTCACGCTTCCCTTCCTCGCGGCGGGGGCGGTCGGCGTCATCAGCGTCGCGGCGAACCTCATCCCCGCGGAGATCGTGCGGTTGGTCCGCTGTTTCCTTGCGGGGGAAATCGGCGTCGCCCGCGCGATCCATGAGAAATATTACCCGCTGTTCAAGGATATCTTCATCGACACGAATCCCGTTCCGATAAAGGCCGCGCTCAGCTTCGCGGGGAGGATGAGCCCGGCGGTCCGGCTCCCCCTGTGCGAGATGAACGAGACGAACACGAACAAACTGCGCGCAACCCTCGAGAGCCTCGGCTTCCCATGACTCCGCTGAATCTGCTGGTGAACGGCTCGAAGGGGAGGATGGGGCGGACGATCATCGCCTGCGCCAAGGCCGATCCCGCCGTCAGCGTGGCCGCCGCAATCGACATTGGCGACGACCTTGCCGCGGCCATCGCCCGATGCGACGTGGTTATTGAGTTCAGCCACCACACCGCGACCGCGCAGGTCGCCGCCGCATGCGCCGGCAATCGGAAGGCCCTGGTCATAGGAACCACCGGCCATACGGACGAGGAGATCGGAAAAATCCGCGCCGTCTCGCGCGACGTACCGGTTGTGTTCGCGCCGAATTTCAGCGTCGGCGTCAACGCCTTATTCTGGCTCGCCGGCAAGGCGGTCGAGGTGCTGGGGCCGGACTTCGACATCGAAGTGGTCGAGATGCACCACCGCTTGAAGAAGGACGCGCCCAGCGGCACCGCGAAACGCCTGGTGGAAATCCTGGCCGAGGCGCGCCGATTAAATTACGCGGAACACGCGCGGCATGGGCGCGAAGGGATGGTCGGCGAAAGGACGAATTCCGAGATTGGCGTGCACGCCGTGCGCGGCGGCGACGTGGTCGGCGACCACACCGTGATTTTTGCGGGCCAGGGCGAGCGCATCGAACTGACCCACAAGGCTTCGAGCCGTGAAACCTTCGCGAAAGGCGCGATCCGCGCCGCGAAGTGGGTCGCGCGCCGGCCGCCTGGTCTTTACGACATGCAAAGCGTCCTCGGGCTATAGGTGAAACTGGCGATCCTGTTCGTCGCCGTCCTGCTCTCGCGCATCCCTTTCCTTGACGCCGGCTACGGCGTCAACACGGACGCGTGGCGCGTCGCGCGCTCGGCGCGGGCCATCGCGGAAACGCATTCCTATGAAGCCTCGCGGCTGCCGGGGTATCCGGTTCAGGAAATCGTCTGCGCGTTCCTGTGGCGGGGCGGGCACGATTGGAAATACGGCCCGCTCGTCCTGAACGCCGCCTCCGCTATTTTCGGCGCGCTCGCCGTCGTGCTGTTCGCGTTGCTGGCTCGCGACACGGGTTGCAAAGACTGGCTGCTCGCCGCGGCGAGCCTCGCGTTTTCCCCGCTGTTTTACATCAGCTCCGTGACGTCGAAGGATTACGTCTGGGGGTTGGCGTTCAGCCTGGCGGCCACGCTCCTGGCGCTGAAAACGCGCCCCGCCGCCGCCGGGGTTTGCCTCGGATTGGCCATCGGCTGCCGCATCACATGGGGAGCCATGGTTCTCCCGCTCGGCTTTATTCTTGTGAACACGCCCCCGCGCCGCCGTATCGTCTTGTTTCTTTTGAGCGCCGCTCTGGTCGCAACGCTCGTGTTCGCTCCGGTTTATCTGAAGTACGGGCCGGGATTCTTCACTTTCTACGACAACCATGAAACGCCGGGCTGTAGGCTCATCCTGCGCCGGATGTTCGTCGAAGTCTGGGGCTGGCCCGGAATCGCCGGTTTGCTCGTCGCTCTCTGCGGCATACGGCGCCGCGAGGGCGCATGGCTCCATCCTGTGGCGTGGGGCGCCATCGTGCTCATCTATATAGCCGCGTTCCTCCGGTTGCCGGATCAGGCCGGCTATTTGTTGCCGATAGTCCCTTTTGTCTATCTGTTGCTCGCGAGGTTCGCCCGGCGCACGACGTTCCAGATATTCTGCGTCCTGGTGGTCTTGGGATCGGGCGCGGTATTGCAGGATCACGCCGAGCGCATTGCCACGGTGCAAAACGTCAGGAATTTCCTCTCCTTCACCTCGACGCTTCAAGGGAAGAACATCATCGTCGTCGGTTCCTGGGAACAACTAATCTCGCTCATGCCTCCGAAGAAAACCGCCGGAGACACGCGGTTCGCGGGCATCATGACCGCGAGCGAAGTCCTCGACGCCTTGAAGAACCACTGCACGCTCTATTACCTGCCGCTCATCCGGGAATTTAACTATCGCGTAAACGGGATAGACCTCGCAAAATATGGAGCGAAGGATTTGCGGGCGCTCTATGAAGAGCATACGCGCAAGCCGCCCCCGTGAAAAATCCCTGTTCGTTGTAGAGGCGGCTGCGCCAGCCGCCTTGGAACGGGAGACAACGCCAAAGCGCAGGCGCTACAGCGTGCGGCAGAATTCCTCGAACCGGTCCAGGCCCTTCTTGATGACATCCATGCTCGTCGCGTAGCTGAAGCGCAGGGTGCGGTCATCCCCGAAGGCGACGCCCGGCACCACCGCGACGTTCGCCTTGCTCAGGAGTCTGTCCGCGAAATTCTGCGACGTGAGCGAAAGCTTGCTGATGTTCACCAGGACGTAGAACGCGCCAAGCGGCTTCACCGCGGAGATGTTCGGTATCTGGGCGAGGCGGTCGAACATGTAATGGCGGCGCATGTCGAACTCCGCGCGCATGTCGTTCACGGCTTGCTGGTCGCCTTTCAGCGCCGCCAGGCCGCCCTTCTGCGAAAAGGAGCACGGGTTGGAGGTGCTGTGGCTCTGGATGGAGTCGATGGCCTTGGCGATCGCTTCCGGCGCGCCGAGATAACCCAGGCGCCAGCCGGTCATCGAATACGCCTTGCTGAATCCGTTGACGGTGATCGTGAGGTTGAACGCCTCCGGGGAGATCGAGCCGATGCTGACGTGCTCGGCGCCGTCGTAGGTCAGCTTCTCGTAGATTTCGTCCGAGAGGATGAATATCTCCTCCTCGGCGGCGACTTCGGCCAGCGCGGCGAGTTCTTCGCGCGTATAGACGGAGCCGGTCGGGTTGCCGGGGGAGTTGATGATGACCATCTTCGTGCGGGGGGTCATCGCGTTTTCAAATTCGGCGGGCGTCATCTTCCAGCCGTTCTCCTCGCTCGTCTGCACGATGACCGGTTCGGCGCCGACCAGGCGGGCCATCTCGGGGTAACTGAGCCAGTACGGCGCGGGGATGATGATCTCATCGCCCGGTTCGCACGTCGCGAGGATGGCGTTGTAACACGAATGCTTCGCGCCGTTGCTGACGATGACCTGGTGCGACTTGTAGTCGAGCTTGTTCTCGGTGGAGAACTTCTCGGCGATGGCCTGGCGCAATTCCGGTATGCCGGAGCTGGGGGTGTATTTGGTAAACCCGGCGTCGAGGGACGCCATCGCGGCGGCTTTGATGTGGTCGGGCGTGTCGAAGTCCGGTTCGCCCGCGCCGAAGCCGCAGACGTCGATGCCTTCGGCCTTCATGGCCTTGGCTTTGCTGTCGATGGAGAGCGTGAGGGATGGGCTGAGGATTTTTGCGCGCGAAGCGAGTTCCATACTTATTTTTCAGGGGTTCAAGTTGCCGTAATAGGTTTCGATGAGAGGCTTCAAATTGTTCTCTTTTATCCGGACGATGCCCATCTCGCGGCTCGCGTTTTCCGGCGAGTCCGAGGCGTGCGCGGCGTTGACCATGATCGTCTGCCCGAATTCCTTGCGGATCGAGCCGGGAGGCGCCTTGGAAGGATCGGTCGGGCCGAGCACTTCGCGGATTTTCCTGACCGCGTCGACGCCCTGGTAAACGAGGGCGACGCACTTTTCCGTGCCGGGTTCCTCGCGTTTGTCCGCAGGGGTTTCGCTTGGCTTCGAACCGGCCATGAATTGCACGATGGACTCCCAGTTCTCCCGGCCGGCGACCGGGCCGAGCAGTTCGCCGAGTTCCTTCTGCACCTTGTCGTTGAGCGCGAAGCCGAGTTCATCCTCGATGGCCAGGCGCGCCTGCACGCCGGAGCGGTCCTTCAGTTTTTCCATGAGGACATCGAGCACCGGCCGGTAAAACTCCTCCGCCTGCGCCACGCTCATCCGGTGCACCTTGAACCCGATGATGTAGAGGCCCGTCCGCGAAAAGAGATCGATGACGCCGCCCGGCCTGGCGTTGGGAAAGCGGAAGTTGTCGGGCTTGATGAGCACCAGCGTTTTTTGGACATTCGCGCCGGGGGCGAACGGCACCACGTCTTCGAGGAGGCCGCCGTCCGTGTCGGAGTGGGACGCCCAGAGCTTCAGATTCGCCTCGACGGATTTTTCATCCGGAGGCGCGAGCACCGCGGGTTCGAAATAACGCACCGCGCCGTCCGCGTCGACCAGGTAATCCCCAAACGTGTCGCGAATGGTCTCGCCGCTCGTCCGTTCGTTGACGATGTGGCCGACCGTCGTGCGGATGTTCATCATCGCGTTCTCGCCCCGGAACACCAGCAGGAGCACCCGCTGGCGGTTGCCCTGGGAGTCAGGGCCGAAGTTTTTCAGGACGTACTGCCGTATCAACTCCTGTGTGGCGCGGTGCCGCGGCTCAGGGTCGGTGACGATGGAATTCGCGTAAGCGTCCACGAGTTCCTTGCACGGAGCGAACATCATGGCGCTCACCAGGTCGAGGCCCGTGCGGGAAATAAGGCGGGAGATTATCCCCCCCGTCCGCGATTTGCGGATCGAGTAGGGAGTCACCACTACATAGGAAAGCTCATCTGCCATAGATAAAAATTGCCTGCGTCAACCCGGCTGGAAGTCAAGTAATCCAGCGCGGAACCAACGTAGGCATCTCGCTTACTTCAAGCTGCCTCCAAGCTACCCGGCGCGCCCTCCCGGCGTCAACAGTTTTTTACCCAGAGGAGCGCGGACCATTTTCCCGAACGGACGCGCTTTTCGAGGCGGACGCCGGTTTTCCTGAACGCGCGGATGCAGGCGGCTTCCTGCTCCCGGAGGATGCCGGAAAGGATGAGCCGCCCGCCGGGCTTGACGGCGTCCGCCATCTTCCCGGCGCCGCGGATGAGCGCCTCGCTGTAAAGATTCGCCGTCAGGATGCTCCAGCTTCCGCGCGGCGCCCGGGCCAGCACGTCGCCGTGCTTCAAGGTGACGGCCGCGGCGTTAACGCGGACATTTTCCCGCGCGACGCGGATGGCGTCCCGGTCAAAGTCCCAGGCTTCGACGCGAGCCGCCCCCAGTTTCGCGGCGGCGATCGCCAGGATGCCGCTGCCCGTGCCGAGGTCCAGCAAGCTCCAGTCGCGGCCTTGCAACGCCTTGCTCGCGTCACAGAGCAGACGCAGGCAGGAGGCCGTCGTGGCGTGTTCGCCCGTGCCAAAAGCCATCCCGGCGGGGATGACAATCGCCGAGGGAAACACGCGCAACGCTTTCGTCGAATCGACGACCGTCAGCTTGCGCCGGATGCGTATCGGCTTCCTGGCGGCGGGGACAGCCCGGGCTTTTCCCTCGACAATGCTCCCGCCAAAACCGGCCTTCAACAGCGCCGCCTCCTTCCCGGAAAGGGCGAACGCTTCCAACCGTATCGCCCTGCCATTTGGGAAGCTCGTGATCGCGAGCCGCGTCCCGAGAAAGGCGAGGCTCTCGATCCATGCGTCCTCGCTTTTCGCGGGCGCAAGTTTCCGCCAGGCCGGCAAAAGACTACGCCGCTCCCGCCTGGGGCGATTCGCCAAGTTTCGGCTGCATCACGCTCACCTTGCTCAGCGTCACCTCCGCCTGGCCCATGAAAACCGCGCCATCCTCTATCGCCAGCCGCGGCGTTTTCAAGTCGCCGATCAACTCGGCCCGCGCCTTCAACTCGCACCGCTCCTGCGCGGTGATGTTGCCGCGGACCTTGCCTGCTATGCACGCCGACTTCGTCCTGATCTCCCCGCGGATGCTGCCGGTCTCCCCGACGAGCAGCGCGCCTTGCGAGAAAATTTCCCCCTCCACTTTTCCGTCGATGGCCAGTTCACCGCGGAACTTGATCGTTCCTTTTATTTCCACGTCGCTGCCAAGAGTGTTCTTTGTCGTCGCCATAATTCCTTCTGTAATTGTCATTTCTTTGTCCGCCCCCGGCGGGGCGGGCCTATTCATACTTCATACCTTTTCCTCCGCAACGGGAAAAAACGGAGAAACTCTCCCGCGGCGCCGGTGTTCCACCTGTAGCCTCGATAAAACAACCCGGGGCGCAAAAAAAGAAAGACAGTACAAATGCACAAGATGAAAATGATTAACGCACGCACCTTCTTCGCTGCGGCGGTTGCCGGCTCCCTGGTCTGCGGCCCCCTTGCCTTCGGGCAGGACGCCACCGCGTCTCCCTCGGCCGCCTCCACCGAGGCTCCGGAGCATCCGGGCAAGAAGCATCACTTCGGCGAGAGGCTCGAGATGCTATCGCAGAAGCTCGGGCTGAGCGAAGCGCAGAAGGATCAGTTGAGGCCGATCTTCAAGAGCGAGTTCGAGCAGATCAAGGCCGTCAGGGATGACAGCACCCTGACCCAGGATCAGAAGCGGGAGAAAATCCGGGCTATCCACAAGGAGACGAAGCCGAAGATCGACGCCGTTCTCACGCCGGAGCAAATCCAGAAAATGAAGGAGCTCCGCGAGGAACACCGCGAACACCACGAGGACGGTGAGAAACCCGTAACGACAGGCACGTAAACAGCGTCTGCTGCAAAAAAGAAAGTGGGCCGCGTCCGAAAGGCGCGGCCCGTTTTCATTAGAGCGCGTCATGCGCTTTTCGCCCGCGCTCCCTGAGGCGGCGTCGTGGTCGTTGTAGAGGCGGCTGTGCCAGCCGCCTGGAGCGGGAGGGCAACGCAAAAAGCGCCCTTTGGTTACGCGGTTAAGAGCGGGCAAAAGTGCATGGACATTCACTAAGAACGGGCGTTGAGCGCCAGGAGAAGCCAGCCCGCCAGCAGGCAGAGGCCGCCCAGCGGGGTCACGGGGCCGAGCCATCTCCATTGCGTCACCGCCATCAGGTAAAGGCTGCCGCTGAACAGAACGATCCCCAGGACAAAGAGAAACCACGTCGCCAGGGGGAGGGGGGTGCGGCTTGCCACGAACAGCAAAGCGACCGCGTGCGTCAAGTGGTAGAGCACCGCGGTTTTCCAGTAATCCAGCGCCGCGTTTTTCACCAGCAGGTCTTTGAGCCAATGCGCGCCGAAGGCCCCGAGAGCGACTCCGAGAAATCCCAGGAGCGCCGCGATGCGAAAAGCAAGGGCCGGACTCATAAGTGGCCCCGCTGCTTGTAAAGCCTGTAGCGCTTAAGGATCGTGTCGATGTATGCGCGCGTCGAACGGAACGGGATGCTTTGCCGCAGATCGTCCGCGGTCGCCTTGCCGCCCATGTCCGTCTGGGTGACCCATTGGTCGACACGGGTCCGGCCCGCGTTGTATTCCGCCAGCGCGAAGGGGATGGCGTCGTCCTTCGCGCTCCAACGCTGCATCGCCCGCTTCAAATACCACGTCCCGGCTTCGATGTTCGTCCGCGGCTTGAAGAGGTCGGATTCGGTGAAGTCGTCCACCTTCTCCGCCTTCGCCCATTCGCGCGCGGCGGCCACGCGCACTTGCATGAGGCCCCGCTCGCCGTTCCTGCCGATCTTTTCGGGATGGAAGGAGCTTTCCCGCCAGACGATGGCCTTTATCAACATCGGATCGATCTGGCGTTTGCGCCCGGCTTCCGAGATGATGTCGTCATAACGCCGGAAGCGGGAATAGTTCAGCCATTCCTGGATGGTGTAGAGGGAATCGGGAGACCGCCAGAGAACGACGCCCCCCGCCGCCCCCAGGGCGAGCAGCATCACGGCAACCAGTTTGAACAGCGCCTTGAACATCTCCCCTTAACTAGAACCAGCCCGCGCCAAACTGCTAGGAATTTCGCTCCGATGTCAAAATACGCCCGCGTCATTGTCGATCAATCCGGCGGCAATGCGTTCGATTACGAGATACCTCCCGCGCTGGAAGGCGGCGTCCACGCGGGCAGCCGGGTGAGCGTCCCGGTCAGGAATCGCTCGAAACGGGCCACCGTCATCGAACTTCTCGACCATTCGGACGCGGAGGGAATCCGTTTCCTGGAAGCGGTCATCGGGGAACGCCCCGTCCTCACGCCGGTCTTGATCCGCCTCGCACGCTGGATCGCCGAATACTATTGCTGCCCCATCGAGCCGGCGATGCGGGCCGTCCTGCCCCAGGTCATCCGGCTCGGGGAAGTGCGGCGCAAGACGCAGCTTTTCGCACGCATCGTCCGCGCTCCGTCCGGCGAGGAATTGGACCGGTTCGACGAAAAGGCGCCCAAGCAGGCCGCCGTCATCCGCTGCCTGCAAGCCGCCCGCGCTCCGCTTCCCATCGCGCTGCTTTTAAAGAAATGCGCCGCAAACCACCAGACGCTCGCGCCGCTGGTAAAGAAGGGATTCGTCGCCGTCGAACCGGAACAGATCCTCCGCGACCCGTTTGGAGACGAGAAATTTCTCCCGACCGACAACCTGGTTTTAAACGAGGAACAAAAACTGGCCGCCCAGGCTGTCGCCGAAGCCATCCAAGCGCGCGGCGCCGCGGCGCCGATACTCCTGCACGGAGTCACCGGCAGCGGAAAGACGGAGATCTACCTCCAGGCCATCCAGAGCGTGCTGCGGCGCGGGCAGACGGCCATCATGCTCGTGCCGGAAATCTCGTTGACGCCCCAGACCGTCGAGCGCTTCAAGAGCCGGTTCGCCGCTTCGCAGGAGAGCGTGGCCGTGCTGCACAGCCACCTCTCCGGCGGCGAGCGGCACGATGAATGGCACAAGATCAACGAAGGCCGCGCCCGCATCGTCATCGGCGCGCGCAGCGCCGTCTTCGCGCCGCTGGAGAATCTCGGCCTGATCGTCGTCGATGAGGAACACGAGAACTCCTACAAGCAGGAGGAGACCCCGCGCTACCACGGGCGCGACATCGCCGTGCTCCGGGCCAGCTTCGAAAAATGCGCGGTGGTTCTGGGCAGCGCCACGCCGTCCATCGAAAGTTACCACAACGCCTCCACCGGCAAGTACCGCCTCCTGCGGCTCGCCTCGCGCGTCGATGACCGGAAGATGCCCCTCATCCGCGTCATCGATCTCCGGCAGGAAGGGGCGCAGCCGATTTTCTCGGGCAGGCTGTGCGCCGCCATTTCCGCGCGGTTGGAGAAGCGCGAGCAATCCATCCTCTTTCTCAACCGGCGCGGTTTTTCCACCTCCCTCATCTGCCCGGCGTGCGGCTACGTCTGCCAATGCCCGAATTGCAGCGTCGCCCTCACGTTCCATCGCGCGGCCTCGCGCCTTGTCTGCCACATCTGCGGCCACACCGCCGCCGCTCCCGCAAAATGCCCCGCCTGCGCGGACCCGAAAATCCGTTTCCTAGGAACCGGCACGGAGAAAGTCGAGGAAGCCGTCGCGCGCCTTTTTCCGAAGGCCGTCGTCCGGCGCATGGACGCCGACGCCATGGCGAGAAAAGACGCCTTCCGCGAAACCCTGAACGCCTTCCGCACGGGCAAGATCGACATCCTCGTCGGCACGCAGATGATCGCCAAGGGCCTCCATTTCCCCAACGTGACATTGGTCGGCATAATCAATGCCGACCTCGCGCTGCATCTGCCGGATTTCCGCGCGGGCGAACGCACCTTCCAACTCCTGACCCAGGTCGCGGGCCGCGCGGGCAGGGGGGAAGTCGAGGGCGAAGTCTTCGTGCAGAGTTTTACGCCGTTCAGCCCCTCCATCCAGTTTGCGCGGCACCACGATTTCGAGGGGTTCTGGCAGCAGGAGATCGAGTTTCGCCAGAAATGGGATTTCCCGCCTTTCACCCACATGGCGCTGATAACGATCCGTTCAGCCAACCAGACGAAGGCTTCCTTCTCCGCCGAAACGCTGGGTCGCCGCTTGAAGGAAGTCCTGCCGCCGACCACGCTTCTGGGCGAACCGGCGCCCGCTCCTTTGGAAAAAGCGCGGGGAGAATTCCGTTTCCAGATCATGCTGCGGGCGAAGGCCATCGTCGCCCTCAGCCGCCGCCTGCGCGAAGTGCTGGACAAGCTGACCTTTCCCGAGGATGTGATCGTTACCGTGGACATCGATCCCTATCAATTGCTGTGAAGAGGCTCCTCGCGATTTTCCTCATCCTGTTGTGCGGGTGCGGGCAGCCGGGCCGCCGCGCGGATCTCGTCATCCTGAACGGCGCGGAACCCGAGAGCCTCGACCCGGCGGTCATCACCGGACAGCCGGAGGGGAGGGTCGTCTATGCGCTGTTCGAGGGCCTAGCCAGCCTCGACTCCGCGGGGCGTGTGAAGCCGGGCGTCGCCGAGCGCTGGGAAACCTCCGGCGACAAGCGGACATACACCTTCCACCTGCGCCACGACGCGAAATGGTCGAACGGCGACTCCGTGACTGCCGCGGACTTCGTCGCTTCCTGGCGCCGCACGCTCGCGCCGGAAACCGCCTCCGAATACGCGTACCAGCTCTACTACATCAAGAACGGCAGGGCGTTCAACGAAGGCTCGCTCAAGGATTTTTCCCAGGTCGGGGTCGGCGCGCCCGACCCGTGGACATTGCGCGTGGAGCTTGAAAGCCCCACCCCGTTTTTCCTGGACCTCTGCGCGTTTGAGACGCTCCTTCCCGTCCACATGGCGACGGTCGAGAAGGAAGGCGACCAATGGATCAAGCCCGGGAAGATGGTGAACAACGGCGCCTATTGTTTGAAAGAGTGGCGGATAAACGACCGCATCCGCCTCGAGAAGAATCCGTTCTATTGGGACAAAGCGCACGTCGCCATGCAGACGGTGGATGTCCTCCCGATCAGCAAAGCCATCACCGCGCTGAACTTCTACATCTCCGGCATCGCCGATCTCATGATGGACAAAGGCCTCGTCCCGCCCGCGCTCCTTGGCGACCTGAAGAAAAAGCCGTTCTTTCACTCCGCGCCGTTCCTTGGAACGTTTTTTCTGCGGTATAACGTCACGAAGAAACCGCTGGACGATCCGCGCGTGCGGCAGGCGCTGAGCATGGTCATCGACAAGCGCTTGCTGGTCGACAAGATCACGCGCGGGGGAGAGCGCCCCGCGGCCAGCCTCGTGCCGCCCGGTACGGCTGGTTACGAGCCGCCCGAAGGCCTCGCGAGAGACCCGGAGCGGGCGAGGAAACTTCTGTCAGAAGCAGGATTCCCCGGCGGAAAAGGCTTCCCGTTCCTCACCTTCCTCTATAGCGAGGGCGAGTTGAACGAGGCGCTCGCCATTGAAATCCAGAACATGTACCGCCGCGAACTAGGCGTCAACGTCACGATGCGGCGGCAGGAATGGAAGGTTTACCTGGAATCCCTCACGAACCTCGACTACGACATCTGTCGTTCGAGTTGGGTGGGCGACTATCCCGATCCCAACACCTTTCTGGATATGTTCGTCACCGACGGCGGCAACAACAGGACCGGCTGGAGCAACAAAACCTACGACGGCCTGATAGCGGCCGCCGCGCGCGAGACCGACACAAAAAAGCGCTTCGACGTCTTCCGGCAGGCCGAACGCCTCCTTGTGGTCCAGGAAGCGCCCATCACGCCGTTATTCTTCTATGTAGGCATCCAGTTTTACGACGGGAAAAAACTCGGCGGAGTGGAAGCGAACCTCCTGGATGAACACCGCATCCAGGAAATGTATCGGAAACAATAAGAGGCGAGCCGCTCCGTTGACCAAAGCACAGCAGCAGGTATGTCATGCACTTTAGGCGGCTGGCACAGCCGCCTCTACGACGCCGCTCTTCGCCATTGCGCCATCCCATAGGGGAACCTTCATTTCCGGGACGTACTCCGGGATGATTTTTTTCAGGAGCAGCTTTGTTTCATCCGGGTTTGTTCTCTCGATCAAAAGGGATTCCGCCAATTCATTCACGATGGCCTGGGCGGAAAAGTACGGGAGCGGATCGCACACGAGTCGCCGGATTTTCGGATGGTGCGTCGTCGTCACGCTCTCCTCGCTGTGGCTTAGTTCCTCGTAGAGTTTTTCTCCGGGACGCAAACCGGTGAACTCGATGGCGATGTCTTTGTGCGGTTTCAGCCCGCTCAGTTCGATCATCTGTTTCGCGAGATCGAGGATTTTGACCGGCTTGCCCATGTCCAGGACGAATATCTCGCCGCCTTCGGCGCGCGCGGCGCTTTGCAGGACGAGGCTCACCGCTTCCGGTATCGTCATGAAATAACGGGTGACGTCCGGATGCGTGACCTTGACCGGGCCGCCCGCGGCGATCTGCCGCGTGAAGATGGGCGCCACGCTGCCCGAGGAGCCGAGCACGTTGCCGAACCGGACCGCCGTGAATTTCATCGTCGCGCGATCGCGCGTCTGCATTGCCTGCACGAAGATTTCCGCCATCCGTTTCGTCGCGCCCATGACGCTCGTCGGGTTGATCGCCTTGTCGGTCGAGACGAGCAGGAAGCGCTCGGCGTTGTATTGATAGGCAAGTTCCGCCACGCGCGCCGTGCCGAATATGTTGTTGCGGATCGCCTCCGCCGGCTGGCTTTCCATCATCGGCACGTGCTTGTGCGCCGCCGCGTGGAAGACGGCGTGCGGACGGAACCGGGAAAAGATGTTCTCCATCCGCCGCGCGTCCATGATGTCCGCGACGAGCGGCACGGTCACGAGCCCCTGCCCGGCGAGTTCCTGTTCGATGGGGAAGAGCGCCGCCTCGGAGCGCTCGACCAGCAACAGCGTGCGCGGGTTGAACGTCGCGATCTGCCGGCAGAGTTCGCTGCCGATGCTGCCGCCCGCGCCGGTCACCAGCACCGCGCGGCCCTCGATCATGTCGCGGATGTTGTTCGTCTCGATGCGCACCACCTCGCGCCCGAGGAGGTCGTCGATGTTCACCGGGCGCAGGCTGGAGACGCTCACCTTGCCCGTCGCGAGCTGGGCCATCGAAGGCACCGTGCGGAACGGCATGTGCGCCTCCTGCAGGATTTTTACGATCTCGCGGAAGCGGCTCCCCGAAGCCGAAGGGATGGCGATGACAACCTCGTCGAGCCGCATCCCCATCTTCGGGTCGAGCAGCCGTTCCGGCGGCCCCCAAACCGGTATGCCGTGGACGCGCGAATGTTCGCCGCGGTAGTCGTCGAAGAACGCGATGGGGCGCACGCCCAGCCAGCGTTTGGCGAAGGCTTCGCGCACGAGCGCAGCGCCGGTGTCGCCGGCGCCGATGATGCCGACCCGCCTCGCGAGGCGGGAGGGGCGCGTGTGCGGCGCGAGGACCTGTTCGCGCAGGAAGCGAAGGGCCAGGCGGCCCGCGCACAGGATGCTGACGGAAACCTGGAGGTCGATAAGAATGACCCCGCGCGGCGGGGCGATCGCCACGCCCCATGCTTTATAGACGAGCATGATCGTGGCGGAACTCACCACGCCCACGCCGAAAAGGCGCTTCAAGTCCGGCGTGCTGAAGTAGCTCAAAGAGTCCTCAAATTGCCCAAAGGCCACGAGAGCCGTCAGCTTCAGGAGGAGGAGCCACCACAAGGACTGCGCGAGCGCGCGCCCGAACGAGGGCGGCACGCGGAAATCGAATCGCAGCAGGTAGGAAACCCAGAGCGCGAGCGTCATCAGGATCGCGTAGGCGATCCCGAGCGAGAGGAACCGCGCGCCCCGCGTCCGCGCGAGGGTGTTGTAGAGAGTGCGGATGGTGCGTGTCATGGAAGGGACGTGATGGTGTCGCAGATGCGGGCGAGATCGTCCTCCGTGAGGCTCGAACCGCTTGGAAGGCAAAGGCCGTTGGCGAAGGCCCGTTCCGACACGGCCCCTCCGCGGATTTTGCAGCCCGCGAACACGGGCTGAAGATGGAGAGGTTTCCAGACGGGGCGGCTTTCCACGTTGATCGCTTCGAGCGCGAGGCGGACGTCTTCCCTCGTCGCGCCGAATTGTTCCGGGTCAATCGTGACGCAGCTGAGCCAGTAGTTGGGCTCGCCGTAACCCGCCAGTGGCATGAAGCGAACGCCCGGCAACCCGCCCAGCGCCGCTTCGTAAAACGCGCGATTCCTCTTCCGCGCTTCGATCCGGCCCGGCAGCACGCGGAGCTGCCCGCGCCCGATGCCCGCCAGGACGTTGCTCATCCGGTAGTTGAAGCCGATGACCGAGTGCTGGTAATGCGGCGCCGGGTCGCGCGCCTGGGTCGCGAGAAAACGGGCGCGCTCGATCATCGCGCCGTCGTCGGAAACGAGCATGCCGCCGCCGGAGGTCGTGATGATCTTGTTCCCGTTGAACGAGAAGACGCCGAGGCGGCCTTGCCTGCCGGTTTTTTCTCCCTTGTAAGTCGCGCCGAGCGATTCGGCCGCGTCCTGGATGATGGGGACGCCGTGCCGCGCGCATGCTTCGCGGATCGGGTCGTAATCCGCGCTCTGCCCGTAAAGATCGACGACGATGACCGCCCGTGGCGGCGGCCGCCCGGCCTCGGCGCGTTCCTCCAATTCCTCGCGGAGGAGCGCCGGGTCCATGTTCCAGCTCGCGGCTTCCGAGTCGATGAAGACGGGAACCGCACCTTCCTGGACGATGGGATTCGCGCTCGCGGCGAAAGTGAACGTCGAGCAGAGCGCCTCATCCCCGCGTCGCAAGCCGAGCAGCAGCAGCGCCAGGTGCAGGGCCGCCGTGCCGGAAGAGACAGCCGCAGCGTGGGGCGCGCCGATGTAACCGGCAAACTCGCGTTCAAAAGCTTCCAGGTTCGGTCCGAGCGGCGCGATCCAGTTGGACGCAAACGCCTCGTTCACGAACCCGATTTCCTCGCCGCCCATGTGCGGGGGTGAAAGATAGATGCGATTCATGCCCGGTAAGGCGGGAAGAAGCCCGCCGCGCCGCCCGCCTTGCCCGCGCAAAGCGCGTCGCACGCTTCCTGGTCGATGACCCAGCGCCACGTAAAAAAAGGGTGCCTGCGGTCGGAAAATCCCGCCTTGAAATGGAAGAGCGAATCCTCCCGCGAGCCGACGCCGCCTCCGAGGTGAAAGACCGTGTGTCCCTGCTCCATCGCCCACAGCCGAACCGTTTCGAAAACGAGTTTCATCGGCGCCAGCTCGAGGTATTTGCCCCGCGTTCCCCCGAGGTGGTATTGGACGATGCCGTTGCAAGTAAAGAGCAGCGCGCCCGCAGTCACTTCTCCGCCCGAGAGCGCGGCGAAAAGGCGCACGTCGCCCAGCGCCATCAGTTCCTCGAAATAGGCTCGGTCGAAAAAATAATGGCCCGCGGCGTTCACCCTGCGCATCGTTTCCGTGTAGATTTCGATGAAGGCGTCGAGATGTTCCGCGCCCTCCGCGACGGTCATTCCCGCGCGCCGGGCCTTGTTGATGCCGCGCTTGTGATCGCTCCGGAATTGCGCCCGCTGCGCTTCCTCCGGCAGGGTCAGGTCGATTGAGATCGTGTTTCCGCCCGCCACGCAATCGCCCAACCCGGCGACAATCTCCCGCTGGCGCAGGAGCGGATGCAGCCGCGAGAAAACCGTCACGACGCGGAGCCCGGCCAGCGTCTCGCGCAAAGCGGCGCGGAAATTTTCCAGCACGGCCCGCGGCGCCTCCTCATGCGACGCAGCCGGCCCCGCGTAGCCATAAACAGACGTGGCGTCTTGAAGTCCGCCGTCGAGAGGCCGCAACAGCAGCGGAAGCGCCACGGAGTATCCCCCCTCCTTATGAACAAACAGGCGCGCCGCGCCCTCGCCGCGCCGCTCCGCCAGGGAGTGGTAGCCGGGCAGGTGATAGAAATCATGGCGCGCTCCGAGAGCCTCCCCCCAGGGCTGGTTCAAGGTCATCATTTGCATCTCCGCGTATCCGGATGCAGGCCGATGTCATCGACTTCGCGCAACGTCTGTTCGACCTGGCCGCCCCGGCGCAGGAACAGGTCCGATACCGTTTGCAGCAGGATTTTCGCATCCAGCCCGAGGCTCCAGTTGTCGACATACCACGCGTCGAGTTTCAGGCGTTCGCTGAAGAGGATCACGTTGCGCCCGTTGATCTGCGCCCAACCCGTTATCCCAGGCATGACCTCGTGCCGCCGCCGCTGTTCCTCCGTGTAGGAGTCCAGGTATTCCATCAGCAGCGGCCTCGGCCCCACGAGCGACATCTCGCCGCGCGCCACGTTCCATAGCTGGGGCAGCTCGTCCAGGCTCGTCCTTCGCAAAAACCGCCCCAACGGCGTCAGGCGTTTGTCGTCCGGTTTCAGTTCTCCATCCGCGTCGCGCGCATCGGTCATGGTGCGGAACTTCAGCAGCAGGAACGGCTTGCCTCCTAGGCCGGGCCGTTCCTGCCGGAAGAGGACCGGCCGCCCCAGCCGCGCCGCGAGCGCCGCCGCCGCGAGGATCGGCGACAACACCGCCAGCGCCGGCAGGGTCAAGGCCAGGTCGAGAAGGCGTTTTCCCGGTTGTGGGCGGCGTTTCAAAAACAGTTCCACTGCACCGCCGCGGCGCGCTTCCCCGCGATCCGCCGCGTCAGCTGGGCCGCGGTGAATGGCGTTCCCGCGACGAAGCGACAGAGCGGCCCGAACGAATGCGCCGCCGGGGCGCCGAGGAAATGCAATCCGGCGACGGACGATTCGAGCCCCTCGGTAAGGATCGGGTAGCCGCCCGCCACGCGCATTTCCTTCAGCAACCCGGGCGCGATGAAGCCGTAGCGCGCGACATCGACTTGATAACCGGTCGCGAGCATCACGTGATCGACGGTCCTCTGCTGGCCGTCGCAGAGCCGCAGGTTGATCGCGCCGCTTCCCGCAGCCGCCTCGCGGACTATGCGGCGGGTGGTGATGCGAACCTTGCAAACCCTCGGCAGCAGCCATCCCGCCCCCGCGGGCCGTATCGAGCGGTGCGCAATCTTGTCCTGCAACTTGCGCGGCAGCCTCCTGAAGAGGCCGGGCGTGGCCACAATCCAGTTGAGACCGGGCGGGCCGACATCGGTCGGCGGATAGAAGATCGGCCGCAGGGGGTTCTTCTCGCTCTTAAGCCACGCGACTTTCTGGTCGAGCCAATGAACGCCCGGCTGGCGCACGATGAGTTCGACATCCGCTCCCCGCTCGCAGAGCAGCGCCGCCGTTTCCAGCGCGCTCTGTCCGCCGCCGATGATGATGACGCGCTTGCCCGCGAATTTCGCGAGGTCGCGGTGTTCCGAGGTATGCGACACCAGTTCGAGCGGGAGGCCTTCGAAAACGGAAGGCCGCCTCCCGAACGACGAGATGCCCGTCGCCACCACCACGCGCCGGAATCGCATGGTCTTTTCATCATCCAGGGTCAGGAGGAACCCCTTGGGATCGCGCTCGATTTTTGTCACGCGCCGGCGGTCGAGGTCGGGCGCGACGCGCTTGCGAAACCATCGCCCGTAGTCGATGAAGCTCTCCAGCGGGATCGGCTTGGAGATGGAGACGCACGCGTCCGTTGCATATTCGTCCAGCGAGAGCGACTTGCCGGGCGAGGAGATGTGCGAGGCTTCCCACGAGGACCGCAGGAACATGCCCGCGGGCATCTGTTTCTCCCAGAAATCCATGTCCTCGCCGAACATGGTGGTTTCCACCCCCGCGGCCCGCAGGTGCGCCGCTGCCGCCAGCCCGTAAGGGCCGGCTCCGATTATTGCCAGTTGGTTGGTTGTTTTTGTCATGGTTGTTGTTACTCCGAGAGTTGCACGTAAAGATCGGCGCGAGCCGTTTTCACGCCCGGTTTCATTTTGAACCATTCGGGGCGCGGAGTTTGGCCGCCCGCCCAGGCCGCGAGCGCGGCGGGGAAGTTCGCCCCCGCCGCGTGCGCGTAAGGGTAGCCGCCCCCCATCCGCGGATTCAGGTCGATGACCGTGCATCCCGCTTCCGTCACGAAGAGGTCGCAATCGAGCATCCCGACGTGGTTCAAATTTTCGCCGATAATTCGGCCCAGGTTTTCCAGGCCCTCATCCTTCACCGTCACCGCGCGGTCCGTCTGGCCCGCGTGCATGCGAAGTTTCCGCTTCGCGAACGTGCAGACGTGGCGGCCTTCCATGTCGTTGACGATGTCCAGCCCGTACTCCGTCCCCCGGAGCCGCTCCTGGATGAGGATGTCATCCCCCGTTCGCATTTTTAACAGGCCGCAGGCGAGGCGGAGTTCCTCCGCGTTTTCCGCAAATTCGATTCCGGTGGAGCTGACTCCGCGCCGCGGTTTGATGATCATAGGAAAGCGCGTCCCGGCTTCGAGAGCGGCCTCGGGCGAAAGATAACTGGCGGGCGCCGCGATCCCCAATCCCGTAAGGAAGCGCGCGGAGGCCAGCTTGTCGTAACAGATTTCCACGATCTCGGGCGAGGAGACGAGGGCGAGCGCCCCAGCTTCTGCGAAGCGTTTTTTGTTCGCGGCGAGCAGCGGCAGTTCCGGTTCCAGAGCGGGAACCAGCAGGCCCGCCTTGTGTTCCTCGCAGAGGGCCAGGAGCGCGTCGGTATAGTTCTCCGCGGAGACCGGCGGCGTGGCGAACGCCGCGTCGGCGCCGTGCAACGCGGGGGCGTCGAGGCTGGAATCGCACGCCAATACGCGACACCCCGCTTCCTTGAATGCCGCGACAAGCCAGCTCCGCCGCCCCGCGCAGGTCAGGAGCGCATTCATTGGCGTTTCTCTCGCAGCAGGCGCGCATACTCGTCCTTGATTCTTTGGAAAATCCTCCGCTCGTCGAAGAGTTCAGCCGCCATCCGCCGGCCTTCCGCTCCCATGCGCCGCGCCGTCTCCGGTTCGTCCAGCAGCCGGAGCATCGCGTCCGCGAGCGCCCGCGCGTCGCCGTAGGGGACGAGCAGGCCGGTGCGATCCTGAAGCACCGCCTCGCGGTTTCCTTTCACATCGCTCACCACGGCGGGTGTTCCCATCGCCGAGGCTTCCATGATGGCGCGCGGCACGCCTTCAAAAAGCGAAGGGAGGGCGATCACGTTCATGATCTTGAAAACAAGCGGCAGCTCCGCGTTGGCCATGTTGCCGAGGAAGACGCATTTGTCCGCGATGCCGTATTCGCGCGCCGCCGACGGTTCCACGGCGTCCGGCTTGCCCGCGTCCGCCGCCCCCGCGATGACGAAGCGCGCATCGGGCCGGCGGCGCGAGACTTCGCTTGCCGCGGCGAGAAAATCCAGGAAGCCCTTCCTGCGCGCCGCGAGCCTTCCGACGAACCCGACCACGGGCGCGTCGTGCGCGATGCCAAGCTTCCGGCGAAGCGCGAGCTCGTCGCCGCGCGTAAATCGCTCCGGGTTGAACACGGCGAGGTCGATCCCGTTTCCGAGATGATGCATCTTGTCCTTCTCGCAGATGCCTTCCCGCAGCGCCGTCCGCACGTCCTCCGCGTTTTGCGAAAGGATGAGGTCCGAACAGCGCGCGGCCACCGTTTCCATGGCGATGTAAAACTGCCGCGCCAACCGCCGCATCCGGTCGTGAAAATAAAACCCGTGCACCGTGTTGACGACGATCGGCGCCCCCGCGAGCCGGGCGGCGAGCTGCCCCAGCAACCCGGCCTTGGGCGTGTGCGTGTGGACGATGGTGAAGCGTTCCCGCCGCATGATTCCATACAGGCGCACCAGCGAGAGGAAGTCCGCCGCGGGCGAGACGGTGCGCTTCATTTCCACCGGTATGTGCCGTATGCCGCGCGCCTCGAGGGACGCCGCCTCCGGGCCCGGCGCGGATATTCCGGTTACGGCGTAACCTTCGTCCGCCATGCTGCGCAACTGGTTCAGCAACAAGTCCTGCAAGGACCCCGCGATGGTGGTCACGTGCGCGATTTTCACCGGCTTCATACGGCTTCCCCGTCCAGGTAGATGCGGTGCCAAAGCTCGAAATTCAGCAGCAGCCAGAGTTGGTCGTCCCAGGCCTGGCGCCCTTCCGCGTGCTCGCGCCAGAGCCGTTCCACGACGTTCGCGTTGAAGTAACCGCGCCGCCGCGTGCGGGCGTCGAGCAATACCTCGAACGCGAAATTCTTCAATCCGCCCCGGAACCACGGGTCGAGCGGCACGGCGAACCCGTGTTTCGGTCTGCGCAACACCTCTTCCGGAACGAGGCCTCGCAACGCTTGTTTAAATACATGCTTGAGGGAGCGGCCGCGGATTTTGTAGCGCCCGGGAATCTGGAACGCGAGTTCCACGAGGCGGTGATCGAGCAGGGGCAGCCTGCCTTCCAGGCCGCAAGCCATCATCGCCTTGTCGGCTTTTTCCATGTAAGCGTCCGCCAGCCACGTCTTCACGTCCACGTAGAGGAGGCGGTTGAGATGATCGTTCGCCGTCGAGCCGTTCAGGCGATGATAGTAATAGGGATAACCCGCGGCGGGATCGTGCGCCTCGTCGCGATACCCGGGCCGGATCAATTCGGCCCGCAGTTCCGGCGTGAAGACTTCCAGCCAGCTTGCATAACGCCGCGCGGGGTCGCGGATGGGAAGGGTTCGCAGGGTGCGCCGGAGCCTGCGAAACCGCCCAAGCCTGCTTTCCAGCGCGGGAAGGAGGCGCGCGCCCGGCAGACGCTGGAAGAGCGCGGCGGCGCGGTCCGCGGCGTAGCGCCTGTAACCGCCGAAGAGTTCATCGCCCCCTTCGCCCGAAAGCGCGACGCGAACGTGTTCGCCGGCGAACCGGCTCAGCAGATAAACGGGAAAGGACGCCGCGTCGCCAAAGGGCTCGTCGTAGTGATAGACAAGCTTCCGCAAGGTCGCGACGAGGTCGGCGTGCTCGACCCGCAGTTCGTGATGCTCCGTCCCGAGATGCAGCGCCACGCGCCGCGCGTCGGAGAGTTCGTTGTAGGCGCCGCCGATGGTGAACCCGAGGGAGAAGGTCTTCACGGGACCCGTCGCGTGCCGTTTCATGAGCGCCACGATGGCCGTGGAATCGACGCCTCCGCTCAGGAACGCGCCCAGCGGCACATCCGCGATCATGCGGCGGCGGACGGAGTCGTCGAGCAACTCCAGTATCCTGGCGGCGTATTCGTCTTCTCGAAGCGGTTCGAGACGCGGTTCGCTTCCGACGTCCCAATATTCCCCGATCTTCAACGCGCCTTCCGACGCGACCAGATAATGGCCGGGCAGCAGCTTGGAGATTCCTTCGTAGATCGTCTCGGGCGCGATCGAATGGCCGAAGCCCAGGAAGTTCGCCAGCCCGCGCAACCGCAGCCTTCCGGTCACGCCGGGGGTGGCGAGGATCGCCTTTATTTCCGAGGCGAAAACCAGCCGCCCGCCTTCGTTGAAGTAATAGAGCGGCTTCTCTCCGATGCGGTCGCGCGCGAGGAAAAGCCGCTTTTCCCGGCGATCCCAGATCGCCAACGCGAACATGCCGTTGAAACGCTTCAGGCATTCCACGCCCCATTCTTCATAGGCATGGAGGATGACTTCGGAGTCGCTCCCGGTGCGAAAGACGTGGCCCTTTTCCTCGAGGAGCGGGCGCAGGTCGAGGAAGTTGTAAATCTCGCCGTTGCACACCACGCAGCAGGTCGAGTCCTCGTTCCAGATCGGCTGGCTGCCGCCCGCGAGGTCGATGATGCTGAGCCGGCGCATGCCGAGAAACGCGCCGTCGCCCTGCCACGTCCCGCGCGAGTCCGGCCCGCGGTGGCGCAGCGTGTCGACCGCCGCTTCCGCCGCGTCCGTTTGCGAAGGGTCAAAGCCGATCTGTCCGTAGATGCCGCACATATCAGCCTATCGCCATCTTTCGGCCCACGCCTGGAACATCAGCACGTCCCACAAATAGTATTCCCAATCGGCCTTCCCCCCGATGTGTTCCCGCCACCGTTCGCGGATCGGCTCTGGGTGGAAATAGCCTTCATCGCGCAGCCGGCGTTCGCCGAGAAGCGCCTCGGCCCAATCGCGCAACGGCCCGCGCAGCCATGCGGCTATCGGCACGCAGAAGCCCATCTTCGGGCGGTCGACCAGTTCGCGCGGCAGATGGCGGCGGAGGACTTCCCGCAGAATCCATTTTCCCTGGCCGCCGCGGATTTTCAGATCGAGCGGCAGCCGCCAGGCGAACTCGACCACGCGGTGATCCATGAGCGGCATCCTGGCTTCGAGGCTCGCGGCCATGCTCGCGCGATCCACTTTCGTGAAGATGTCGTCGGGCAGGTAGCTCACGGAATCGAGGAAAAGCATCCGCTCGGCGAATTCGCCGCCGTCCGGCCACCGCGAGGGGTCGGTGCGGGCGACCGGCGGCTCGAACCCGCCGATGACCACTCCGGCCGGCGCTTTCCAATGGGAAACGATGCGGTGGTAAAGGGCTTCCGGCGTCTTGGCGGAAACGAGATCGGAGAGCCGGTGCAGCCGTTTGCCGGCCCGGCCAAATGGGGCGAGCGCCTCCATGCCGTTCGCGACGCGCCGCCGCACCGCCGCGGGGCACCAGCGCAATTTCCGCCAGACGCCCTGGGCCATGCCGAGGTAGTGGGGATAGCCGCCGAAAAGTTCGTCCGCGCCGTCGCCGGAAAGGGTTACGGTGACATCCCTGCGGGCCAGTTGCGAGACGAGGAACGTCGGAATCTGCGAAGCGTCGGCGAACGGCTCGTCATATATCTCCGGCAGGCGCGGGATGATGGCGCGCGCGTTCTCCGCCGACACATACAGCTCGGTGTGTTCCGTCCCGAGCCGCGCGGCGACCGCCCTCGCGTGGCCGGCCTCGTCGAAACCGTCCTCGTCGAATCCGATGCTGAAGGTCCGCACCGGGCGCGAACTTTGCGCCTGCATCAGCGAGACCACCGTGGACGAGTCGACGCCGCCCGAGAGGAACGCGCCAAGCGGCACGTCGGCGATCATCCGCAGCCGCACCGCGTCGCGCAGGAGGCTTTCCAATGCGTCGACGGCCTCCCCGTCGCTCATCGCCAGCGGATCGCGCATTCCCTTTTCCGCCACGTCGCGGAAGGACCAATACGTCGATTCGCGCTTGGAAGCCGGCGATGTGAAATGAACGATGCAACCGGGCTGGACCTGGAAGATATTCTTGTAGATCGAATACGGCGCCGGCACGGAATTGTACCGCAGGAACAGGGAAAGCGAGCCGCGATCCACCTCCGGGGAAAACCGGCCGAACGCGCGCAACGCCTTCAACTCCGAGCCGAAGAGGAGCGCATTCCCGGCCCAGCCGTAGTAGAGCGGCTTTTTGCCGAGGCGGTCGCGAACCAGCGAGAGCGTCCGTTCCTGGCGATCCCACAGCGCGAAGGCGAACATGCCCGCGAACCGCTTCACCGCCGCGTCCAGCCCCCAGGCTTCGATGGCCGCCAGCATGACCTCCGTATCCGAGCCGCCGCGTATTCGCCCGAGTTCCTTGCGCAGTTCGAGGAAGTTGTACACCTCCCCGTTGAAGACGATGATGTAGCGCCCGCTTGCGGAACGCATCGGCTGGCGGCCCGCCGGGGAAAGGTCGAGGATGGAGAGGCGGCGGAAACCGAAGGCTATCCCAGACTCCTCGTCGATCCAGCTCGCCGAATCGTCGGGGCCGCGATGCGCCAGCGTGTCCGCCATGCGCATCACTTCGTCCGCCATGTCGGGGACGCCCCCGTTTTTCCAGAATCCAGCCCAGCCGCACATTTTAGTTCAGCGAGAGATAGAGTTCCTCGTACTTTTTCACGATCCTGGGCGCGCTGAAATGTTCCTCGACGTGCCGGCGCGCCGCTTCGCCGAGTTCGCGCCTGCCGGTTGCGCCCGCGTCGAGAAGGGTTCTCCACCCCTCCGCGAGAGCGGCTGCGTCGGAGGGCGGGACGACGATGCCGCTCCTGCCGACGAGGAGCGCGCTGTCGCCCACCTCCGTCACCACGCAAGGCGCCGCGCAAGCCATCGCCTCCGCCACCGCGAGGGAAAGCGCCTCGCCGTAGGAGGACGAGGAGGTCGCGATATCGAGCGCGGCGGTCAGCCGCGGCATGTCGTCGCGCTCGCCCAGCAGGTGGATGCGGCCGTTCAAGCGGCACGTATGCATCAATTCGCGCAGCGCCCCGTTGTTTCCGTCGACTCCGGCCCCGGCCAGGACGAAGTGGACGTCGGGCCGGTCGAGCAGCGCCGCCGCCCGCATGAAATTCCTGTGGTCCTTTTGAGGATGGTACCGCCCGATCAGCCCGATGAGCGGCGTCTCCGGGCGCAGGCCCAATTCTTCGCGGACGCCGCGCCTGGCCTCCTCGGAAGGCTTGAAGAGTTTGGTGTCCACTCCGTTTGGGATCACGCATCCGCGCTCGCGGGCGAAGCCGAGCCGCTCGTGTTGCGCGCGGCTGGCGTGGGAGACGAACACCACCTTTTTCGGCATGCGCGACATCCGCGCGGTCAGCCGTATCGTGAGGCCCGTCAGCGGCTTCTCCGCCTTGAACGAATGGAAGGAATGCTGGATGCACCAGCAAACGGGCGTTCCGGAAAATTTGCCCGCCACCTGCGCCGCGAGATTGCCGTGATACATCCAGCCCTGGATCAGGTCGGGGCGCGTCGCGCGGGTCAGCTTCACGAGTTGCAGGAATGAGCCGGGGCTGAGACGCCCTTTTTGAAGACCGACGACCGCCAGCGGGATGCCGAGGCTTTCAATCGCGCCGCCCAGTTTTCCCCGATCCATCAGCGAGATCACCGCGGGTTCGAAGCGCTTGCGATCCAGCCCGCGCAGAAGCTGGAGGAGCATCATTTCCGCACCGCCGCCGTGGAGTCCCGTCACCATGAATACGATCCGCATCAGTTGAAAGCGCGTCATGGTTGCCTAAAGAACTGGAAGCGCCTGGCGCTTTGGGGTTGCTTCGCGCTCCAGGCGGCTGGCACAGCCGCCTCTGCAACCATGAGAGGGCATGATACGGTCTGCGATCAATTTAGGGAGAGATAGAGGTCTTCGTAACGCTTCACGATTGCGGAGAGGCTGTAGCCTTCCTCGACCCGGCGCCGCGCGGCTTCGCCCAGGGGTTTGCGATCCGCCGCGAGCAGGGATTGCCAGCCGGCGGCCAGCGCCCCGGAGTCGCGGGGCGGAACGACGACGCCGCTCTTGCCGACGAGCAGCGCGCTGTCGCCCACGTCCGTCACCACGCACGGCACGCCGCAGGCCATCGCCTCCGCGACCGCCAGGGAGAGCGCCTCGCCGTACGAGGAGGAGGAAGTCGCGATGTCGAGCGCGGCGGTCAGGCGCGGCATGTCGGTGCGTTCCCCGAGCAGATGCACCCGTTCCGGCGCCGCCGAGCGCAGGGCTTCCACGCCCGCGCCAGCCAGGATGAAATGGACGCCGGATTCGCCGAGAAGCGCCGCCGCGCGGAGGAAATTCGCGTGATCCTTCTGGGGATGAAACCGCCCGATCAGCCCGATGAGCGGCGCGTCCGGCGGCAGTCCGAGTTCCTCGCGGACGCTCCGGCGCGCTTCCTCCGAAGGCTTGAACAGGGCGGGATCGACTCCGTTCGGGATGACGCAGCCGCGCTCGGCGGCGAAGCCGAGCTGCTCGTGCTGCGCGCGGCTGGCGTGCGAGACGAAGACGATCTTCCGCGGCAGGCGCGACATCCGCGCGGTGAGGCGGATCGTGAGGCGCGTGAGCGGTTTTTCGGCGGCGAAGGAGTGGAAGGAGTTTTGTATGCACCAGCAGACCGGCGTTCCCAAGAAACGGCCCGCGACCTGCGCCGCGAGGTTGCTGTGGTACATCCAGCCCTGGATCAAATCGGGCCGGGCCGCGCGGATCAGCCCGACGAGTCGCGCGAAGGCGGCGAGCGTCACTTTCCCCTGGCGCAGGCCGACCGTGCGCACGGGAACGCCCAGCGCTTGGATGGCGCCGCCGAGTTTGCCGCGATCCATCAATGAAATGACCGAAGGCTCGAAGCGCCCGCGGTCCAGCCCGCGCAGGAGATGGAACAGCATCGTCTCGGCGCCGCCGCCGTTGAGGCCGGTTATGAGGTAAACCAGCTTCTTCATTTCAAGTTTTCGAGCAGGGAAACCGTGTTGCGCGCCAGTTTCTCGACGCTGAAGTCGCGCACGATCCGCTCGCGCTCCGCCCGGCCCAGGGCCGCCTTTTCGTCCGCCGCGAGCGCCAGGATGCGCTCCCAGGCCGCAGCCAGCGCTTCCGGGTCTCCCGGGGGAACGACTTGCGAGGGGTTGCCGAGGATCATCGCGGAATCGCCGACATCCGTCGCCACGACGGGCGCGCCGCACGCCATCGCTTCGCCGACCACGTTTGGAAAACCTTCGCCGTACGCGGAGCACAAGGTGGAGACATCGAGCGCGTTGTGGACGCCGGTCATGTCCCGGCAGGCGCGGACCCAGAGAACGCGCCCGCCCGCCTGTCGCTCGAGGCACTCCCGGTACGCGGCGGGGCCGTCTCCGACGCACACAAAGCGCGCGTCCGGCCTGCGCTCCGCGAGGATCGCCGCCGCGCGGAGGAAGTTCGGATGGTCCTTTTGCGGATTGAGCCTGCCGACGAGGCCGATGAGAGGTTCGTCCTTGAAGCCCCATTCCGCGCGGATGCGCCCGCCTGCTTCGGCGTCGGGCCGGAAGCGCGTGGTGTCGATGCCGTTGGAAACGACCACCAGCCGCTCCGGCCGGTAGTTTTCCTCGATGTAATGCAGGCGGCCCGAATGGGAATTGGCGATCATGAGATCGGCGAAACGGGAGAGCGCCGCGGCGATGCGGAAGCTGGCGACCGTCATCCAGCCTTGCCCGGCGTGATCCACGCGCGACATGCGCAAGCCCCACACGACGCGCGCCCCGAACGCCCGCCCGAAGAGGAGCGAGAGTTCGTTGGCTATCCCCATGTACCCGTGGATGACGGCGGGCCGGGTCTCGCGAAGCACGCGCGCGAGCCTCCAAAGGAAGGGGAGGATGTCCCAGCGGCCTTTCTTCGCGAGGGAGACGACGCGGACGCCGCGCAGGCCTTCGATGTCGGGCCGCAATGCGCCGCCGTCGTAAAATGTGGCTACCGTCACTTGAAAGCGCGAGGTGTCCAGGCAGCGGACGAGTTCGGTCAATTGCCGCTCGGCGCCGCCGTTCCCCAGCGAACGGATGAGAAAAAAGAGATTCAACGCGTTTCCGCCACGGCGGCTTCCCACAGGCCCATGACGCGCTTCAGGCTGAAGCGGGTGAGGACTTCCGGCGCTTTCGCGGCCATTCCCTCGCGCCTCGCGGCGTCGCCCATCAAGAGTTCCATCGCCGCGCCGAAAGCGTCGACATCGCCCGCCGGAACGAGCAGGCCGTCCACGCCGTGCCGGATGATTTCCCCGGGGCCGGTCGGGCAATCGAAGCTGATCGCCGGGAGGCCGCACCCCATCGCTTCGCAAAGCGAGAGAGGGAAGCCTTCATAGCGCGAGGACATCGCGAAAAGGTCGGCCTTCCGAAGTTTCTCGAACGGGTCCTTCGTGGTTCCGGGAAGGCTGGCGCGTCCCGTCAGCCCCAGTTCTTCCACGAGCGCTTCCAGTTCGGCGCGGAGCGGGCCTTCGCCGAGGATTTCGAGAGACCATTCGGGATAGGCGTCCGCCGCGCCCGCGAAGGCGCGCAGCAGCATGTCGAACCCCTTCTGCGGGTCGAGGCGGCCCATCGCCATCATCTTCTTCGGCCCGCCGTTGCACGAGAGCGGGGGCCGCGGCGGCCCGGAAACGACGGCGGGGTTCGGGATGATGCGGCCGCGTTTCCTCACGCGGCTGGGAAAGTAGCGGAGCGAGCGGTCGTTCAAAGCCACGACGCGCGCGGCCAGGGGGTACGTCCAGCGCCGGAGCAGCTTCCAATGAAGCTGGATGGGCTGCTCGTGCGGATCGATCTGTTCCTGGACCAGGACGGGCGTGTTCGAACCGGCCATCGCGAGCAGGGTGAGGACGTTCGTTTCGCTCATGAGCGAGATGACGGCGTCCGGCGTCGTTTCGAGGATGGCGCGGCGCAGCTTGCGGGCGCGCCCGAAGTTGTTCAGCACGCCCTGCACCGGGTTCTTCGACACGCCGGCAAGGCCGAGCGCGCGGTGCTGCACGCGGGGGTCGAGCGCATAAAAGGGCGCCTTCGAGTCGAGCGTCAACAGATGGATCGTCCAGCCTTTGCCGGCCCAATGGTTGGCCATCGTGGCCATGACGCGTTCCGCGCCGCCCGCGACCAGCGAGTAGATGACGAGTGTAAGCCTCACGGTTTGGAGACGGCGTCCAGTTTTCGCCACAGCACGCCGCCGAGGAAAATGGAGAGCGCGACATAGACGATGCTTGTCGAAAGGGCGATGCCGGCCACGCCCATCCACCGCATCAACAGCCAGTTCAAGCTGATGTTCACGACGAAGCTGATGATCGTGCCCCACATCAACACCTGGTTCGCCTGGAGGGAGGAGATCATCCGGACAAAGAGAATCACGAGGGTATAGAAGGGGACTTGCAGCAGCAGCATCGCCTGGATGCGGGCGACGAGCAGGCTGTCCGCGCCGGTGAACTGCCCGCGTTGGAAGAGCAGAGCCACAAGCGGACGCGAGAAAAATATCCCCGCCGCGGTGAGCGGCACGGTCGCCAGCGCGATGAGCCGGATATACGTTTTCAGGGTGTGGCGGATTCCCGCCCAGTCGGCGGCCGCGACCATCTTGGAGAAATACGGCAGGACGGCGGTGCCGAGCGCCATCGTCCCCATCGTCAGAAGAAGGGCGACGCATTTGTTCCCGTAGTTCAGCGCCGCGACGCTTCCGGAGGAGAGCATGCCCGCCATCGCCTGGTCCACCAGCACGGAACTGCACATGATCGCCGAGGCGAGCGTTGCCGGAAGGTATTGGCCCGCCACGCGGCGCACGCCGGGTTCGAATCCGCGCCACGCCGGGACGAAGCGAAGGCCGCGCCGGTGCAGCGCCAGGGCCACCATCAGGAGTTGAAGGGCGAATCCGCCGGCCATCCCCGCCGCGAGCGCGTGGATGCCCCAGCGCATCCCTCCGAACTTCAGGGCGGCGATCATGACGATGGGCACGACGCTCGGCGCGAAGGCGGCGGCGGCGAAGCGTTCCCCCGCGTTGAGCGCGGCCTCGCAATGGATCGACAGCCCCGCGAGCAGCACGCCCGGGAGAAGCAGATAGAAGAGATGGAGCGTGAGCCGGGTCTTCTCGGGAGAAAAGCCGGAGCAGAGCAGGGGGACGACCCATGGGGCGAGAGCCGCGAGCGCCAGCGCGGAAATCCCCAGCAGCGCGATGCTGAGGGTGAGCGTGCCGGAAAAGAGGCGCTGGGCGGCGGCGGTTCCTTCCCTGTCGCGCACCTCCACGAATACGGGGACCAGCGCCGGTTCAATCGAGCCCGCGATGACATTGATGGCGTAGGACGGAAGCAGGAACCCGATGAGGAAAGCGTCCAGCGAATCGTCCGTGCCGAACCATGAAGCGACAAAGACCTCCTTGCCCATCGCGAGGATTTTCCCGATGAGCGTCACCAGGCCCACGATGACCGCGGCGGTGAAGATGCGCCGGTTGACCGACGGAAAGGTAACGGCGGCTTCGCTCATTTAAAAAAAACCGTCTCGGACGCAAACGGGCCGAGCGCGACGCTTTTCGTCGCTCCGCCAGGCGGGGTGAACACGGCATTCACAGGGGTTTGGCCGGGATTTGTCGCGAGCAGATAAATCCTGCTTCCATACCGCTTCGCGACGAAGCGGACTTGCGGCGCGTCGCAAAGAAACCCCGCGACGTCCGTTCCGGAAAGAAGCGGCTCCGAGAGCGACGCAATCTCCGCATTGATCTCCTTCAACCGCGGCCACAGCGGGCTCGTCGTCAGGTCCCAATCCTCCTCCTGCCGTGAATACCAATAGATGCCTTTCGCGCCCGCGATGAGCGCGAGGTAGACCATGCAGCGCGCCTGCTCGAAGGTCGGCTGTGTCTTGAGATCGGGCGTCCATCCGCATTGGACGACGAACGTCCACGGCTTTTTCGAACGGGCCGCCAGATCGCCGAATCGCGAGACTTCGGTCAGCGGCTTGTCCGGCGCCGGGTAGCGGTCTATTTGCACCAGGTCGCAATAGTCCGACCAGTAGGCCAGCGTGTCGTCCTGGGAGAGCGTCAACTCCAGCGGACGCGCCGGGTTCAGCCGCTTGAGGATGCGGTACTCCTGGCGCGCCTGCTCGCGCAGAGGGGCGTTTTGATCGGCGTCCGGCTCATCGAGTATTTTCCAGGAAAGGAGCGCGGGATGTGAACCGGTCTCGCGTATTTTCGCGATGGACGCCTCGAGGTTTTCGCTGACCTGTTTGTTCGCGAAGAGCGGCGCATCGACCGCGAGATGATGTTTCAAGGCCAAATCAAGCGTCCGCCGGAATTGTTCGACATTCGTGGTGAAGGAGCCTTCTATCGCATTGAAACCGTTCGCCTCGATCATCGCGTATTCGGCGTCCGTGTGGTTCACATGATACAGGCCGATGGGAAAAAACGGCTTTCCCTGCAAAACCAACGCCGCCGCGAGCAAAAGGCGCGTCATCCGAGAGCGAGCGCGTCCGGCAGCCGGAAGAGAAGCGCGATGTAAAGCATCCCCGCGAACGAGGTGAATTGATTGTGCCAGGTGAATCCTATCACCAGATAGCAGAGCCACATCAGCCCGACGGCGATCGCGTCCCGCTTGCGGAGGGGCGTGCGGAATACCCGGGAAAAACCGAACCCGAGCGCCAGCAGATACGCAACGGCGAGCGGAACCCCGGTTTCGCCCCAGACCGCCAGGTAGATATTATGAGCGGGAACATCGAGAACGGCGGGGAACTCGCGATTGCTCTGGAAGGCAAAGAGGCCGTTTCCGTACCAAGGACCGTTCAGGGCCTTATGAATCGCATCGCGGGCTATCTCCACGCGCGAGACATCCCCGGAATCGCGCGTCTCCTCGGCGAAATCGAGAAACCGCCTGACCTGCCAGTTTTCCCGCAACCCGGATTGGGCAAGAATCACACCCGCGCCGGCGGCCAGCGCGACGGCGATCCACGCGGCGAAGCGCCTGCGGGTTCTCAGCCAGAGCCATGCGTAAAAAGCGCCGCAGAGCGCCAGCAGATAGGCGCCGGTCCGCGATGCGCCAAGAAAAATGCCAACAACCGCGCCGCCCCTGCCGAGCCAGCCGAGGAGGCCTGCCGCCCAGCGCGAAAGGAGCAGCGCGAAGACGAGCGCGAACGCCGCTTCGTCCGGGTTGCTCCAGAGGCCGGCGGGCCGCAGGATGTTGAACGCCGTCGCATCGAGTTCGTGCGCGCGGGCGATTTTCTCCACGAGGCCCGGGTCCGCGACTTCCGCGAAGCAAACCGCCAGGTTGCAGAGGACGGCTATCTGCGCCAGTTGCGCGAAACCTTTCACCGTCCGCCGGTCGATTGCAAGGGCGACCGCGCCGGCGATGAGCGCATTTTTCAGGAGAACCTTCGCCCCTTCGCGCACGACGTAGTCGTTCGGCGAGACGAGCATTCCCCACAGGAAATAGCAGAGCAGCCACCCGAGGTAAGGCGCAATGGACGCGGCGTTGCGGCTGGAAGGCCAATGGAAGCAGAGGCAGACGGCGATGCAACCCGCCAGGAGCAGATACGTCCCGAAAAGAAGGACCGGGGAAACCGGTTCGAAGTAAGGCAGGCAGCCCGCGAAGGCGACGCACAGGATGCAGAGCAGGACGGCTTGCGAAAGGCGGAACAGCGAGCCGCCGTCCGCTTGATTCAGGCAGGCTGCCGCCCTTGGTCGCCCGCCGATAATTTCGGCGCGGCGAATCCGCTCGACCGGCTCAGCCATCTCCAACATGGCAATATTTCCGCGCCCGGGGCTTCGCGAGGAAGCCTCCGGGGCCTGACGTTCCGCGACCTAATTCCCCTGCGACTCGCCACGGGGGATTTCCGATGCAACAGCGAGCGCGGGAAAAGCCCGCGCCGCCGCGGCGCGCTCGTAGTAATAGCTCCTGCCGCCCCCCGTAACCTGGTTCCATACGAAACCGGCAAGGGGCGCCCCCGCCTTCGACAGCCGCTTTGCCGCGCGCAGGACATCCTCCGCCGGCGTCCGGCCCGCGTGGATGACCAGGCACACCGCCTCCGCGTGCCGGGCGAAGAGCAGGGTGTCGCTCACGTCCTGCACGGGCGCGCTGTCGACCACCACGCGGTCGTAACGCGCGGCGGCCTGCCTCAATATTTCCTGGAACGCGCCGCTCGCCGCGAATTCCGACGGGTTCAGTCCCGTCCCCGCCGTCGAGAGGACGGAGAGGTTTGCAATGTGCGTCTCCCGCACATCCCCGGCGGCGGGCGCGGAGCCGTTGAAAAATATGCCGCCCAGCCGGGGCGCGCGGAAATCCGCGTCGATGAGGAGCGTCTTCAAGCCCAGACGCGCGAAGGACATGGCGCACTTGACCGCGCAGAAGGTCTTGCCTTCCGCGGCGCGGGCGCTCGTGAAGAGGAACGTCCTTAAGCCCGGGTTCTCGCCGATGAGCGACAGGGAGGTCCGCAATGTGCGGAACGATTCCTCGACCGCGAAGTCCGACTCCACCAGCGGCAACGGGATTTTCGCCTTGCCGGGAATCTTGGGAACTTCGCCGAGGGAGCGCAGGCCGAGGTTCTCCTCCGCGTCTTCCAACGTGCGGAAGGAGCGGTTCGCAGCTTCGGAAGCGAATGCGACGCCGCACCCCGCCGCGAGGCCGGCCGCGAGACTCATCAGGATGACGAGCATCCTTCTCGGTTTCACGGGGCGGGCCGGCAGGAGCGGGTGCGAGACGATCCGTATGGCGTCTTCGCCGATGTCGCGCGTTATCTCGGTTTCCTTGGACCGGGTTTTGACCGATTCGTAAAGCGCGCGGTCCGATTCCACATTGCGGGCCAGCGCCGTGTAACCGCTGCCGACCTTGTCGGCTTCCAGCGTGTGTTGTTGCTGTTCCCGCATGGCGGCGTCGAGCTTCTGTTCGGTCAGCAACGCGGATTGGTAGGACGCCGCGAGGACGTCCGCCGCCTTGAGCACCGCCTGCGCCAGGCCGGTTTTCAATTCGTCCCGCTCGCTCTGCGCCTGGATATATTTCGGATGCTCGGGCCTGTAACGCCTGGCGAGCGCGTTGAGTTCCACCTCTTTATCCGTGAGCGCGCGCTTGAGGTCGATGACGGCGGGAGTGTTCGCGATCCCCGGGACGACCAGGAGTTGCGCCGTGGTGTGCGCCTCCCCCTTGCTCAACTGGATAAGCTGGGCGCAATCGGACTCCAACCGCAGCCGCTCGGCCTTCGCGACGGTCGCGCGCAGGCTCAGTTCCTTCAGTTTTTCCACCGTGATGTTCTGCTGTTCCTCCAGCGGCACGCCAGCGTTCTTCTCCTTGAATTGCTGAAGCGCCTGCTCGGACTTCGCCAGGCGCTCCTTCAGCCGACCGGCTTCTTCATCGAGAAATTCTCCCGCCATCTGACCGGCTTCCTGGCGGGCCTCGAAGTTCCACCGTATGAATTCCTGGCCCAGGAGTTCGGCTATCCGTTGTGCGATGCGGGGAACCGGGTGCTCGACCGTGATGTCGATGAGCCGGGTTCCGCGTCGGATTTTCGCGTCGACGTGCTGGGCGAGGGCGTTCTGAAGGGCGTCGTCGGAGGAGCCCGCCTTCACCTCGGGCAGGAAGCGCGGGTCATTTTTCAATTCCGGGTCGCGCAGGACTCGCAGCAGGACTTCGGGGGTGGTGATATTCTGCTCAAACGTCTTCAGGGTTTCCTCGGATTTCAGGTCCTCGGATTTCACCCCTTCGATGTTCACGACTTTCCCCTCCTGCTCGTCGATCTGCACCACCGTCTTCGCGGCGTACGTGCGCGGGCTGACCAAGGCGTAGAGAAGACCCGCAAGCCCGAATACGGCTATGCAAAGCCCCACGAGGAGGCGTTTCTTCCAAAAGACGTTCGCGATGAAGCGCAAATCCCCGGAGAATGTCGGTTGGTGTTCTCGCTGCATCAGGCGCTGATAACCATTTTTTCGGACGGCGATGCTATTCAAAACAAGGCGGAATACAACTGAAAAATACAATAAAAGCAAGACCAATTATAAAAACACTAAAAATATTCCCTTCCTCCTCATTTATTGAAAGAGATCCGCTCCCGGGTTACACTGGCTTCATGGCTCAAGCGATTATGGATCCCGAGGAAGTCCGGCTCTTCGCGAACGAGCTGAAGCGCTTCAATGAAGACATCCAGGTGAGGGCTTCCTCCCTCCAGGCCCGGTTCGCTTCCCTGGGGACGACCTGGCAGGACCAGGAACACGGGAAGTTCGCGGAGGAATTCGTGGCGACCATGAAGGTGTTGAAAAAATTCATGGAGGTCTCCGACAAACACACGCCGTATCTCCTCAGGAAAGCGCAGCGGATCGAGCAGTATTTGGATCAACATTGAATGGCGGATCAGGTCAACGTCACATCCATCGACGCGCTGGATGCGTTTCGCGCCAGCTTGATCGTCTTCACGATGAAAGCCCGGCGTTGCCTGGATGACGCGCGGGACGATCTGCGCCGGACGCGCCTCTGGCTCGAGCACGACCAGCGGGTCCATTGGCAGCGCGAGGCCGCGAAGCGGATGAAGGCGCTGAACCAGGCGCAGCAGGAATTGATGACGGCGCAGCTCTCGAAGTTGCATGACGCCATCCAGGTGCGGCAGGCGGCGGTATTGAAAGCCCGGCGCGCCCTGGAGGAAGCGGAGGCCAAGCGCGCAAGGGTGAAAGCGTGGAGCCGCGACTACGAGAGCCTGGCGGATCCGCTCGCGAAGCGCCTCGAGGGGCTGCGCCAGGCGCTCGACCACGACATGCCGAAAGCGATCGCCTACCTTGTCGGCGCGTTGCGTGCGCTGGAAGGGTACTCCGAAGCGACGCCGCCGCCGGACGGCGAACCCGCGTCATGAGCGATGCGAACCTCGCCCAGGCCCTGAAAGACCTTTCGCGGGAATGGGAGGAGACGAGCGCCCATTGGCGCGACGTCAAGAGCCTCGAATTCCAGCAGAAATACCTGGATGATCTCCCGGACGAAATCGCGCGGACGATGGGCGCGTTGCGGGAGATTGACGAACTGTTGAAAAAGATCAGGAGCGACTGTGAATAGCGAGCCGGACTTGCGGGCCGACCACGCCCTGGAGCTTCTCACCACACTCCGGGAGACGGTTTCCCGCTACGCGGCGAAGGAGGCGGCGCTCACTCGCGCCATCGGCGCGCGCCGGCTGGCCGCCGGGCGGAAGGAAAGGGAAACCTCCGAGAGAACCGGCGAGGATCTGGCGCGGGAAACCGCCGGGGCGGAAACCGTCTTCCAAGACGAGGAGCGGCGCGTCCGCGCCATCCATGAGGAGCGCCGGGCGCGCATCCAGCGGGCGTACGACGCCGGCATCCGCAATCTCCCCCGCCGCGCGCGCGAAGTGAAGGAAGGGTGGCTGGGCGAGTTGCAGATGCGGCGTTTCCACGCGCAGCAAAAGCAGGCCGCGGATTTGGAAGCCGCCGAACTTGCCTTCGCGCGATCCGACGCCAGCCTCGCGCAACATCGGGAAGCGATCCTGCGTCTAAAGGGGCGCGCCCGGGATTTCTTCCGGGGCTACTGGAAATTCCAGCGCCTTCTTGCCAAGAAGCAGGAGCCTTCGGGCGCGTTGCAGGACTTCGAAAGCCAGGAGCAACTGATGTCCGGCCTGCGCGCCCGCGTCGCCGCCGCGAGGTCGCGGATCGGCGCCTTCCGCAAGCTGCCCGTGCCGCTTTTTTTCGCCTACATGCCGTTGCCGGTGCTGATCGTTCTCATCGCGCTCGGGAGCGCCGCGCCATGGTTTCTCGGCGCCGGAACCGTCAACGCCGAAATAGCCGCCGGGGTCGGTTTCGTCCTGCTGGCAACAGCCGTGGGCGTCCACCGGCTCGGGTTTCGCCAATCGGAACCCGTGGCGCTTTCCATCTTCTCTGCGCTGGGGGAGGCGGGCAAGTTCTACAACATCTGCCGCGACGCCGCGGAAACGGCGCGCAAGGAAGACCGCCTCCGCGTCGAGCGGGAGTACGAGCAAAAATCCGCCTCCATCGACGCGCAATGGGAAAAGGCGGGCGAGGTGGAATCCGCCTTTGAAAAAGCCGCCAGGGAACGGCTGGACGCGCAGCTTCCCCGCGCCATCTCCCGGAATGAAAGACTCCTGCGCCCCAGGCTTCGCCGCATCGAATCGGAGCGCGCTTCCGCCGTCGAACGCGGGCAAGCCGCGGCCGAAAACGAAAGAGGGCGGGCCTCCCTCGCCCGCGAATACGAGATGACGGCGCTGGACGCCGAGGAGAACGCCGAATGGGAAGCCCTCGAAGCCGGGTGGCGCGGCGAAGTTCCGCCTTTGTACCGGGAGATCGGCATTTTGAATTCCGCGGCGCGTTCGGACTGGGACGAAACGCCTCCCGCCGAGTTCCCCGCCGCCGCGAAGTTTGGCCGCCTCCGCATGAAACTCGAATCGCTTCCGAAAGACCCGCGGCTGGCGCTTCCCGGGCCGTCGGAACCAGCCGTTCCGCTCGCGCTCGCTTTTCCGGGCCAGGGGTCGCTTCTTTTTGAGACGCCGGGCGCGGGCGGCGCCGTTGTTTTCAGTGTGTTAAACAATGTTATCCTGCGGCTCCTCGCGTCCACGCCGCCGGGCAAGATTAGTTTCACCATCATCGACCCGGTGGGATTGGGTGAAAACTTCGCCGGGTTCATGCATCTTTCCGATTACGAAGAGAGCCTCATCAACCGGCGCATCTGGACGCAGCGCGACCAGATCGAGGAACGGCTCGGCGAACTGAGCGAGCACATCGAGAAGGTTATCCAGATGTATCTTCGCAACGAATACGCCACCATCACCGAATACAACCGGCAGGCGGGGAGCGTCGCGGAGAAGTATCATTTCCTGGTCGTCGCGGATTTCCCCGCGAACTTCAGCGAGATCGCCGCCAAGCGTCTCCAGAGCATCGCCGTCAGCGGCCCCCGGTGCGGCATTTATACCTTGATCCACTGGGATGCGCGCCAGCAGTCGCCGGACGGTTTCTCTCCCGACGAATTGCGCAAAAACAGCGTGCGCATCGTGCGGGAAGGGGACGCCTTCATCCTCGGCGAAGGCCAGGCTGCGCTCGACTTCGACCCGCCCGCCGATCCCGAAATGGCCGCGCGCCTCATCCACGCCGTCGGCAAGCGGAGCATCGACTCGAACCGGGTGGAAGTTCCCTTCTCGCAGATCGCCCCCAAGCCCGGCGAGTTCTGGACGAACGACACCACGAACGAACTCCGCATCGCCATCGGGCGCACCGGCGCGACGAAGCACCAGTACCTCGCCATCGGCAAAGGGACGCGCCAGCACGCGCTCTTCGCGGGCAAGACGGGTTCGGGCAAGTCCACGCTCTTCCACGTCATCATCACGAACCTGGCGCTCGCGTGCAGCCCCGAGCAGGTCGAGTTCTACCTCATCGATTTCAAGAAAGGCGTCGAGTTCAAATGCTACTCCGCCAAGCGCCTGCCGCACGCCAGGGTCATCGCCATCGAGAGCGACCGCGAGTTTGGCCTCAGCGTTCTCCAGAGGGTCGATGAAGAATTGCGGCGGCGCGGGGATATGTTCCGCAAGCTCGGCGTGCAGGACCTGGCCGGTTACAAGCGGGCCGGAGGCGCCGAACCGATGCCGAGGTCGCTCCTCCTCATCGATGAATTCCAGGAGTTCTTCATCGAGGACGACTCGGTCTCGCAGTCCGCCTCGATGCTCTTCGACCGGATCATCCGGCAAGGCCGCGCCTTCGGCATCCACGTCCTGCTCGGGTCGCAGACGCTCGGCGGCGCGTATTCCCTCGCGCGCGCCACGCTCGGGCAGATGGTCATCCGCGTGGCGCTGCAATGCAACGAAGCCGACGCGTACCTCATCATGGATGACAACAACCCGGCGCCCCGCCTCCTCTCGCGGCCCGGCGAAGGCATCTACAACGACGCCGCCGGCGCGGTGGAAGGCAACAGCCCCTTCCAGGTCGTCTGGCTGCCGGATGACGAGCGCGACGCCTGGCTGGACAAAGTGCGCGACCTCGCGAAAGGCCGTCACGACGCCCAGCCCGTCGTCTTTGAAGGCAACTCGCCCGCCGACATCCGGGAAAACGGCCCGCTCCGCGCGGCATTGGAGGCCCGGCCCGTTGTTCCGCCGGCCGCCGCGCGCGTCTGGCTCGGCGCGCCGAACTCCATCAAAGGCCCCACCGAGGCCGTCTTCCAACGGCAGAGCGGCAGCAACCTTCTCATCATCGGCCAGCGCGAGGAAAACGCGCTCACCTTGCTGGGCGTCTCCCTGCTGGCGCTCGCCGCGCAATATCCCCGCGGCGGGGCGAGGTTTATATTCCTGCACTCCGCGGCGCCCGGTTCGCCGGACGCGGCGTTCATCGACCGGCTTGCGCTTCCGGGTGTGACCCTCGCGCGGGCGCAGGACATCCCCGAGGTGATGAATACTCTTTCCGGCGAACTAAAAGCGCGCACTGGCGGCGAGGCCGCCGTCTATCTGTTCATCCACGGCATCCACAAATTCAGGAAGCTGCGCCACGAGGACGATTTCAGCTTCTCCTCTTCCGATTCCGGGCCGGACCCCGGCGCGCAATTCGGGGAGATCCTCATGGAAGGAAGCGCGCAAGGCATCCACGTCCTCGCCTCCATCGACGCGCTGAGCAGCATCAACCGCTACATGACGCGCAAGGTTCTCGGCGAATTCGGAATGCGCGTTCTTTTCCAGATGGGCGCCAATGATTCCGCGGCCCTCATCGACACGCCCAAGGCGGGCAACCTGGGCCTGCACCGCGCGCTTTTTTATAATGAGCACGAGGGTCTCCTGGAGACATTCAGGCCCTACGCGCTCCCGCCGCCCGAATGGGTGCGCGAGGCCGTCCAAAAAATATGACGCCGCTGCCACGCTGCTGCTTAGAGCGTGGTCATGCACTTTTCCCGCTCTTGGTTGCAGAGGCGGCTGTGCCAGCCGCATGGCAGCGGGGAGCAATGCCAAAGCGCCATGCGGTTCCGGCTTTTTTGGGCGGCTGGCACAGCCGCCTCTACAACGACAACGGCGCCGGGGTCGAGATGCTCGCCGATGTCCTTGCGAGGAAAAAAGGGGACGCCCCGGGTTTGCTTGCGCCGATGCAGGCCGCGACCGTATTGTTTTCACCATGTCGCTTTATTCCCGGAAAAACCCGTTCCCGGCCCCGCTGCTGGTCAATCGCAAGCTGACTCTCGAAGGCTCGGAGAAGGACACGAGGCATTACGAGTTTTCTCTCGAAGGCTCGGGACTGGCTTACGAAGTGGGCGACTCGCTCGGCGTCCTGCCGGCCAATGATCCCGCGCTCGTCCAGGACATCCTCGATGCGCTGGGTTGCTCGGGCGAGGAGAGCGTTCCGGGCAACGACGGCGCCCCGAAGCGTCTCCGCGAAGCGCTGCTGCGCGATTACCAGATAACCCAGCCTTCCAAGCAATTCATCCAGGCCGTGGCGGAGCGGGCCGGGGATGCGGGCTTGTTCCTCCGCGAAATGCTCGACCCGCTTCGGAAGGCGGACCTGGAGAAGTATCTCTGGGGCATGGAATATATCGACTTTCTCCAGGCTCACCATTCCATCGGGTTCACCCCGGGAGAGTTCGTAAAGCTGCTGCGGAAACTCCAGCCGCGGCTCTATTCCATCGCTTCCAGCCAGAAGGCGTTTCCCGAGCAGGTGCATCTCACGGTGGCGACGGTCGTTTATCAAAGCCACGGGCGGCAGCGCAAAGGCGTCGCCAGCACGTATCTCGCCCAGAGGGCGGAGAAGGGCACGCCCGTGTTCATCCATTCGGCGAAGGGCTTCCGCCTGCCGGAGGACGGAGATGTCTCCATCATCATGATCGGCCCCGGCACGGGCGTCGCTCCGTTCCGCGCGTATTTGCAGGATCGGAAGGCCTCGGGGGCGAAGGGGCGGAACTGGCTTTTCTTCGGCGAACAGCGTTCGGCGTGCGACTTTCTCTACCGGGACGAACTCGAGGCGATGCGCGCCGCCGGTGTCCTGAACCGGCTGGATACGGCGTTTTCGCGCGACCAGGCGCACAAGATTTACGTGCAGCATCGCATGGCCGAGGCGGGGCCGGAGTTATGGAAATGGCTGGAGGAAGGGGCGCATCTCTTCGTCTGCGGCGACGCGGAGCGCATGGCCAAGGACGTGGACGCGCAATTGTTGGAGATCGTCCGCAAGGAAGGCGGCAAAACGCCCGAGGGAGCCAACGAATACGTCGAGAATCTGAAGAAGCAGAAGCGCTATAAACGCGATGTCTATTGAATGGATTTTCGGCCGAAAATACTCGTCTGTCCGCCCGATTACTATGATGTCGAGTACGTCATCAATCCATGGATGGAGGGGAATATCCACCGCTCCTCGCAGTTGCTGGCGGTGGAACAGTGGCGGGGGTTCGCCGGCGTCCTCGGCCGATACGCGGACCTGAACGAGGCCGCGCCGTGTGAAGGCCTGCCGGACATGGTCTTCACGGCCAACGCCGGCCTGGTTTTGGGACAGGAGGTGGTCCTGAGCCGCTTCATGCACCCCGAACGGCAGCGGGAAGAGCCGCACTTCAAGCGCTGGTTCGAGCAGCACGGGTATAACGTCCACGAGCTTCCCAAGGACCTTCCGTTCGAGGGCGCGGGCGACGCGCTGCTGGATCGCGAGCGCGGCGTTCTCTGGGCTGGTTACGGGCAGCGAAGCGAACTGGATTCCCACCCGCTCGTGGCGGCGGCGCTCGGGGTGGAAGTCCTCTCCCTGCGGCTTGTGGACAAGCGGTTCTACCATCTCGACACCTGCTTTTGTCCTCTCGAAGGCGGCTATGTCCTCTATTTTCCGGCCGCGTTCGACGCGCATTCCAATCGCCTCGTCGAATCGCGCGTGCAACCGGAAAAGCGGATCGCCATCGGCGAGACGGAGGCCGTCAATTTTACGTGCAACGCCGTCAACATAGGCCGCGTGATCATCCTGAACAAGGCGGGCGACGACGTGCGGAGCCGCCTGGAGGGCGCGGGCTTCCAGGTCATCGAGACGCCGCTCACGGAGTTCATGAAAGCGGGCGGCTCGGCGAAATGCCTGACGTTGCGCCTGACCGAACCCGCCATCGGCGAGCCGGAACGCGCGCGCGCCCTTGTCGAGAGCCGGGTCCTGCGGCTGGAAGGGCATCTGCTCGATTCCGGGCTGCTCGACCGCGCCCTGGATGTCGCGGTCAAGAACGGCGGGAGTTTTCAGATACTCAGCTTCGACCTTGGCCGCCAGCGGCAGAGCATTTCGAAGGCCGAGATCAACGTGTCGGCGCCATCGAAAGAGGCGCTGGAGGGCATCATCGCCCAGCTCATCGACCTGGGCGCCGTCCTGCCGCCGGAAGATGTCGGCGACGCCGTCCTGCGGGGGGTCGCGCAACCGGGAGTCGCCCCGGACGATTTCTATGCGACGACCATTTATCCCACCGAGGTGCATATCCGGGGGAAATGGGTCCTCGTCGGCGCCCAGCGCATGGACGGCGTCATCGTGGTGGACGAAGCGGCCGCGCGCTGCACGCTGTTGCGCGACCTGGAGACGGGGGAGAGCGTCGTCGTCGGCACCAGGGGAATCCGCACCGTGCGCAAAACGGAGTCGCGCGCGCCGCGGAGCGCGGAGGAATTCAGCTTCATGGGCGCGGGCGTTTCGAGCGAGCGCCGCGTCGAGCTGGTGGTGGACCAGATCGCGTGGGAACTCCGCCGCATACGGGAACAGGGAGGCAAGGTCGCCGTCGTGGCCGGCCCGGTGGTCATCCATACGGGCGCGGGGGAACACCTCGCGCGCCTCATCCGCGACGGGTACGTGCAGGCCCTCCTCGGCGGGAACGCCATCGCCGTCCACGATGTCGAGCAGAGCCTGCTGGGCACTTCTCTCGGGGTCGATCTCAAGCGGGGCGTCGCCGTGCGCGGCGGCCATCAGCACCACCTGGAGGCCATCAACCTCATCCGGCGTTGCGGCGGTCTCGCCGCGGCGGTCCGGCAAAAGGCGCTCACCGGCGGCATCTTCTACGAATGCGTAACCAAAGGGGTGCCGTTTTCGCTCGCGGGCTCCATTCGCGACGACGGCCCCATGCCCGACACCGAGATGGACCTTCTCCGCGCGCAGCGGGATTACGCCCGGCTCCTCCGGGGCGCGGAGATGATCCTGATGCTTTCGAGCATGCTCCACTCGATCGGGGTCGGGAACATGACCCCTGCCGGCGTGAAGCTCGTCTGCGTCGACATCAACCCCGCCGTCGTGACGAAGCTGGCGGATCGCGGCTCGCTGGAATCCGTGGGCGTCGTCACCGATGTCGGCCTTTTCCTCAGTTTGCTCGTTCAGCGCCTGGAAAAACTGGAAGCTGGCGCCGCCGCGTGATACGCTTCCCCGTATGAACAAAGCGGTCGTCGAGGTCCACGTTCGCGCCGTCCTGCCGACCAGCGCCGGGCGCGCCGTGTTTGTGGGCAACGACGAAAAGACTTTCGTCATCTATGTCGACGAGAGCGTCGGCGCGGCCATCACGATGTTCATGAGCAGCACGCCGAAGGAACGGCCGTTGACGCATGACTTGATGGGGCACCTGATGACCGCGCTCGGCGCGCGGGTCGAGCGGGTCATCATCAACGATTTGAAGAGCGCGACTTATTTCGCCCGGCTCATCATCAGCGCCGAGAACGAGCTTCAGCAGAAGAAGATCATCGAACTGGATGCGCGGCCCAGCGACTGCATCGCCCTGGCCACCGCGCGGAAGGCGCCCATCTATGTCAGCCAGGATGTCTGGGACGAGGTCGAAGACATGTCCGACGTTTTGAAAAAAATGGCCGAGGGCGGTTCTCAGCCCGAGGAGGGCGAGGCCGAACCGTAGCGCGCCCGGGCCTCGTCGTAGAAGCCTTCCAGCGCGCGGATTTGCGCGCCAAGCTCGAATTTCTCGCTCACCTCGCGGTTCGCCTCGAGGCCCATCTCCGCGTGGCGTTCGGGATTCCGCGCCAGTTCCAGCATCGCGCGCGCCATGGCTTCGTTCTCGCCTTCGCCGACAAGGACGCCGCCGCGCTCGACCGCTTCCGGGATGCCGCCGTGCCGCGTCGCGATGACCGGCATGCCGGTCGCCATCGCTTCCAGCATCGAGTTCGGCACGCCTTCCTGGTTGCCGTCCGCGCCGATCTCGCTGGGGTGCAGGAAAATCTGCGACTCGTAATATAGGGCGCGCAAATCCGCCTGCGAAAGAAACCCGGCGAATTTCACCTTTTCGCCGACGCCGAGTTCGGCGGCCAGTTCGCGAAGGTCTTCGAGCATGGGGCCTTCGCCCGCGATGACGAACGAGGAATCTGGAAAGTCGCGTGCGAAGCGCGCGAAGGCGCGGAGGCTTGTCGCGAGGCCCTTTTTTGGGATGAGACGGCACGCCTGGACGAAGCGCCACCCGCCTGATGCGGCGGCGCGCCGGCGGAAGGGCAATTCATCCAGCGGAATGCCCGTGCGGTGAACGCGGATTTTGCCCGGGTCGCAGCCGGCGGAGACGATCCGTTCCACGAGGGATTTGGAGCGCGCCAGCACCAGATCGGCCAGGCCGAGCATCTCGCGCGCCGCTTCGAGATGGGCGCTCTTGTCCAGGTCGACCATGGCGTCCGCGCCGTGGAAGGAGACGATGGCGGGGAGTTGTTTTATCCGCAGGAACGGGAGGAGATACACCCCGATATGCCCGAAGTAGATGTGCATCAGCGCGGCGTTCGCGGTTCTTGCCCCGGCTTGCAGGCGCCTCGCTTCGGAAGGGTAAATCTGGATCGGCGCGCCGAGAATCTGCTTCCGCCAGACCCGCCTCAAAGCGTGCGTTCCGGGCTTGGGGAAAAGACGCACGTCCGGGAAAGGGAAGCGCTCCGCGTTCTCGCGTTTTTGGGTGAAAATGACGGGGTCATATCCGGCCAGCCCGGTAATCTGCCGGTAGATGTGAAGCATCTCCGGCTTGAGAAACGTCGCGCAATACTGAACTGCGACCAACGGCTAAAACTCGAAGGAGAAGAGTTTTACGCCGCCCGAAACGTTCTTCTGATTCTTGGGGCCGTGGCCGGGATCGTCGCTAAAAGTGGAAACATTCTCCTCTCCCGAGACGGCGTCCCCCCGGATCATCTGGGGTATGGCGCCCTGAACGGGGGAACGCTCGAGTTGCACGTTCGGCGTCGCGTGCGGCCTGGCGCGCATCGGCGCGGAGATGTTCGAGCCCCTGACGCGGGCTTTGGTGCGGGAGTCTTGCGCGTTCGCCGAGAAACCGGCAAGCGCAAGCGCGAGTGAGACGGCCAGGAATTTCTTCATAGAATGCCTCCAAGGGATATTCGATTGCCGGGACTGTTTCGGATGGGAGCTATTGGAAAATAGACCCCAGCCTGCCAAGGAATCCCGGTTTTCTTGAATGATAATGCTGATGATAGTCCTCCGCCGGATAGAATGTCGAGGCTTTCGTTATCTCCGTGGCGATGGGGCCCGCGCCCTCCGCGTCCATCTTTTGTTTGGATGCTTCGGCCGCGGCCTTCTGCTCGGGGGTCAGGTAGAATAACGCTGAACGGTAGTTGTCTCCTATGTCCGGCCCCTGCCCGCCGCGCTGCCTCGGGTTATGAATCTTCCAGAAAAGGCTGAGCAGCTCGTCATAAGTGACAACCGAGGGGTCGAACTCCACCTCCACCGCTTCCGCGTGGCCGGTGGCGTGGGAGCAGACATCTTCGTAGGTCGGGTTCGCCGTCGCCCCGCCGGTGTATCCCGCCGCCGTGTTCACGACGCCCTTTACGCGGTCGAACTTGTCCTGGACTCCCCAGAAGCATCCCGCGGCGAAGATCGCCTTCTCGGTTTTCGTTTCCGCATCCGGGTTGAACTTCATCGCCGTCGAGTTCATGCAATAACGTTCCCCCGTGGGCGCGGGGCCGTCCGGGAAGACGTGGCCGAGATGCGAGCCGCACCGCGCGCACGTCACCTCGTCCCGCGACATGCCGTGGCTGGTATCCCGCGAGACGCTCACGGCGTCCTTCCCCGCCGGCGTCGAGAAACTGGGCCAGCCGGTGCCCGAATCATACTTCGCGCCGGAATCGAAGAGCGTCGCGCCGCATGCCGCGCAGAGGTATTGGCCTTTGCGATGGCTGTTCCAATATGCGTTGGCGAAAGCCCGCTCCGTGCCCGCCTCGCGCAATACGTGGTATTGCTCGGGAGTCAGGATTTTCTTCCACTCCTCGTCGGTGTGGTTCACTTTTCCAATATGGATGAGAGCCGCCGAGGCGCAAGATATTCCCATGGCCTGGATAGCTGATCCGCAAATCTGGATCAGCCTCCTCACGCTGTCGTGCCTCGAGATCATCCTCGGCATCGACAACATCATCTTCATCTCGATCCTCGCCGGGAAGCTCCCCGCCTCGCGCCGCGCAAAGGCCCGCACCATCGGCCTCAGCCTCGCGCTGATAACGCGCGTGCTCCTGCTGTGCAGCGTCTATTGGCTCATCGGGCTGTCCGCGCCGCTGTTCCGCCTCTTCGGAAACCCCATGTCCATCAAGGACCTGGTTTTGATCGGCGGCGGCCTGTTTTTGATCGGCAAGAGCACCGTCGAGATCCAGGAAAGACTGGAAGGCGGCGAGGAGCCGAAAGCCGGGGCGCGCCCCGCCGTCACGCTGCCGTCCGTCATCGTCCAGATCGTTCTTCTGGACATCGTTTTTTCCATCGATTCCGTCATCACCGCCGTCGGCCTCGGAAGAAATCTGTGGGTGATGATCGGCGCGATAATGATTGCGATCGGCCTCATGCTGTTCTGCGCGGGCGCGATTGGGGAATTCGTCAACCGGCGTCCGACCATCCGGATGCTGGCCATCGCCTTCCTGCTGCTCATCGGCGTGGTGCTGGTCGCCGACGGCTTGGGCCAGCATATTTCGCGAGGCTACATCTATTTTGCGATGGCCTTCTCGCTGGGCGTGGAAATGCTTAACACCAAAGCCCGCCGCGCTCATTCCCGGCCCGGCGCGAATCCGTGACGCATCACGTTTTCCGTCACGACGCGCGGCAGCATGAAATGCGCGAGGTAATCCCGCCCGCCGGCCTTGGTTCCTCCGCCGGACATCTTGAAGCCTCCGAACGGCTGGCGCCGCACCATGGCTCCCGTTTGTGAACGGTTGATGTAGAGATTGCCCACGCGGAAATCCGCCTTCGCCTTTTCGATATGCGCGGGGCTGCGCGAGTAAACGGCTCCCGTCAGCGCGAACTCGCTGTCGTTGGCCAGCGCCAGGGCCTCGTCGAATGTGACGGCCTTCATGACCGAAAGCACAGGCCCGAATATTTCCTCCCGCGCTATCCGGGCGCCCGGCGGCACGCCGGTGAAAATAACGGGCGGGCAGAAATAGCCGGGCCGATCCGGGGGCGTTCCCTCGAAGGCGAGGGCAGCCTCGCTCTTGCCCGCGGCTATGTAATCCATCACGCGGTGGAGGGCGTCCGCGTCGATGAGCGGCCCGATCATCGTCCCGGGCTTTTCCGGCGGACCGATGGAGAGGCTTGCCGCCGCTTCCAGAAGTCTCGGGAGGAAGCGTTCGTAGCATTCCTCCAGGACGATGAGCCGCGAGAGCGCCGAGCATTTCTGCCCCTGGTAACCGAACGCCGAGGCGATGGCGCCCGCCACGGCCTCATCCAGGTCGGCGTCCGCGTCGACGATCATCGCGTTCTTGCCGCCCATCTCGCAGATGACTTTCTTCAAATCATCCTGCCCGGGCCGCACGCCGCCTGCCGCCTCGTAAATCTGCAAGCCGACTTCCTTTGAACCGGTGAAGGCGATGAACGCGACGCGCGGATCCTCGACCAGGTATTCGCCGATCTCCTCGCCGATCCCCGGCAGGAAATGGACGACTCCCGGCGGGAAGCCCGCTTCGTGCAGAATCCGCAGAAGCCGCAACGCGATGACCGGCGATTGCTCCGCCGGTTTCATGATCGCGCAATTTCCCGTGACGAGCGCCGCCGCAGTCATGCCCGTGAGGATCGCCAGCGGAAAATTCCACGGCGCAATGACGACGCCGACTCCCCGCGGGATGTAGGAATGGACGTTCGTCTCTCCCGGGATGTCGTCGGTCAGAAACGGGCCGAGCCGCCGCATCTCCGACGCGTAGAAATTGCAGAAGTCGATCGCCTCCGCGACGTCGGCGTCCGCTTCCTGCCAGTTCTTTCCCACTTCCAGGACTTCGAGCGCGGCGAGGTCGAACCGCCGGCTTTCCATGAGGGCGCCCGCTTTCTCCAGCAACGCCGCCCGCTCCTCCGCGCCGGTCGCGCGCCACGCGCGCAACGCCTGTCGCGCGGAATCCAGGGCCTGGCCCGCGTGCTCTTTCGAGCCCTTCGAGACGCGCCCCACGATCTCAGCGGGATGCGCCGGATTCACCGACATGGTTTCGTCTTCCGTCAGTATTTCCCTGCCGCCGATGACAAGGGGCTGGCGGCGTCCGCAGCCGTCGTGCGCGGCTTTCAGGGCGGCCCGCATCCGCCCGCGCCGCGCCGCGTCGGTGAAGTCGACAAGAGGCGTGTTTCGAAAGCCGGAAGCTTGCGGCCCGGCGGCGGGGGGCGCGGCGGCTTCCACCCGCGGGTCGCGCAGCAATTCGTCCGTCGATTTTCCCGATGCGAACTCGGCGCGCAGAAAACCTTCGTTCGAGGTGTTTTCAAGCAGGCGCCGCACGAGGTACGCCATGCCCGGCACGAGATCGCCTATCGGGCAATATTCGCGGACGCGATGCCCCATCGCGAGCAGGGCCCGTTCGAGCGGGCCGGCCATGCCGTAAAGCATCTGGAACTCATACCGGTCCGGCGCCACGCCGCGCTCCTCGGCCGCCACGATGGCGCCGGCGACGCTCCGCACGTTGTGCGAACCGAACGCGGAGTGCAGCGCTCCGTGGTTCTCCAGCATCCGCGCGCTTAGCCGTTCGTAGTTTGCATCCGTCGCCGCCTTCCGTTCGAAAACGGGGATCGGCCAGTTGCGCTGCCGCGCGACAACCGTCTCGTGATCCCAATACGCCCCCTTTACGAGCCGCACGGTGAAGCGTCCCGGCCGCGTTTTAGCCCAGTCGATAAAGGCGTCCAGGTCGCGCGCGCTTTCGCGGAGGTAAGCCTGGATCACGATTCCGAGATTTCCGTATTCGGCGAATTCCGGTTCATCGAGCAGGCTTTTGAAAAGCGCGAGCGTGAGGTCTTTGAGCGCATGGCTTTCCATGTCGAAATTGAGGAAGGCGCCCAGTTCGTGCGCGCGGCGGAGCAGGGGACGCAGCCGTTCCTTGAGCCTTGCGACGGCTGTCTCGGGATCGGCGGGATGAATCTGCGAATAGAGCGCGGATATCTTGACGGATACATTGACCGCCGCCCCGAATCTTCCCGCGAGGATTTCGAGAAGCTTCAGGTAGCGCGCCGCGTACGCCTCGGCTTCCTTTTCACTGACCGCCGTCTCGCCGAGGATGTCCGCCGTGAACCCGGCGCCCTGGTCCACCAACCGTTGAAATGTTGGAAGCGCGTCCTCCGGCGTCGCGCCGGCGATGAATTGCCGGGCCATCGCGCCCGCGTTTCGGCTTACCAGCCAGCGCGTCAGCGGCGGAGCCCACCCGGCGACTGCGAGGAGCGGCTTCAGGAAGCGCGCCTGTTGCAGGCGGGGATCGCCAAAATATTCCCGCAGATGCGAGAGAACGGCGTCCGCGGCGTCGAGCGAGGGAAGGACATCCACGAAGCGAAAAAGCTGGGTCTTGAAGCGCGAATCGCGCATCGCCCAATCCATCAACCGCCCATGCCACCGACCCTTGTCGAAGAAAGAGAGAGTCCTCCCGTCCTCCCGCATCCGCGAGAAGATTTCCTCTCCCTTCGCCCGTACGCGCTGCTCGAATGACCCGTTCACCCTGCCCGAACTGTCGTCGCGGACAGGAGTTGGTTCAAGACCGGCGGCGCGAAGAGCGGGGAATTACCCGAGTTTTTCCGCGACCAGCTTCTCGAGCTTGACGATATCCGCGGAGAATTTTCGGATGCCCTCGGAGGTCTTCTCCGTCGCCATCGCGTCGTCGTTGAAGAGGTAACGGAATTTCTTCTCGTCCAATTCAAGCGGCTTTATGTCGAGTTTCCTGGAGGCGTCCGCGTCGAGTTTGCATTCGACGGGTTCGGTGGATTCGGCGAGCTTCGCGAGCAGGTCGGGGCTGATGGTCAGCAGGTCGCAGCCCGCCAGTTCGAGGATCTGGCCGACGTTGCGGAAGCTGGCTCCCATGACTTCCGTCTTGTGGCCGAACTTCTTGTAGTAGTTGAAGATCGTCTGCACCGACTTCACCCCGGGGTCCTCGGCGCCGACGTACTCCTTCTTTTCCTTCGCCTTGAACCAATCGTAGATGCGCCCGACGAAGGGCGAGATGAGTCTCACCTTCGCGTCCGCGCAAGCGATCGCCTGCGGGAGCGAGAAGAGCAGGGTCAGGTTGCAGTTGACGCCTTCCTTTTGCAGGACTTCCGCCGCGCGAATCCCTTCCCAGGTCGATGCGATCTTGATGAGGATGCGCTCGCGGGGCAGGCCGAGCTTTTCATAGAGAGCGATGAGGTGGCGGCCCTTTTCGATGGAGCCTTCCGTGTCGAAGGAGAGCCGGGCGTCCGTCTCCGTGGAGACGCGGCCGGGGACGATCTTGAGAATCTCGGCGCCGAAGGCCACGAGGAGAGCGTCCATTGTTTCCTCGACGCCTTTCGCGCCGGGGGAACGCGTGGATTTGGAATCGGCGACAACCTTGTCGAGCAGGGGCGCGTACGCAGGCAGCTGCGTCGCGGCGAGGATGAGGCTGGGGTTCGTCGTCGCATCCAGCGGTTTGAATTCCCGCATGGTTTCGAAATCGCCCGTGTCGGCGACGACTTTGGTGAACTTCTTCAGCTGGTCGAGCTGGCTCAACTTTTGACTGGTCTTCGGTTGTTCGAGGGTGGTTGCGCTCATGGTGAAATTGTGCGGCTCCGGCGGGGCTTTTGCAAGGAGTTTCTGGTTGGGGAGGTCGAGAAATAAAAGCGCCATGGAGACGACAGGCGAAGATCGCGGGAATGAGTCTTGCTTTCTTTCCCTCTCTCATAAACAGGTTATTATCGTTCGTGTGACGTTTCTTGGTTTAGCATGAATCACGCCCTCTCCCCTGACGAAGCGGCTGGCGACTACGAAGTCGTCATCCGGCCCAATACCAGCTGGCTTCATATCGACTGGAGGGGCGTGGTGGAATACCGGGACCTTCTTTTCCTGCTGGTGCGCCGCGAGTTCGTCTCGAAGTATCAGCAGACCTTGCTCGGGCCGTCGTGGTTTATCTTCCAGCCGCTGCTCAGCACTTTTGTTTACACGGTCTTCCAGATGATCGCCAAGATTTCCACGGACAAACTGCCGTACACCCTCTTCAACCTGTGCGGACTCCTGGCCTGGAACTATTTCGCCCAGAATCTCCTCGCGGCTTCCAACACGTTCACCAACAACTCCCAATTGTTCGGCAAGGTCTATTTTCCGCGGATAATCATGCCGCTCTCGCTCGTCATATCGAATCTCGCTTCCCTCGGGCTGCAATTCGTGACGTTCCTGGCCTTCTTCCTCTATTACAAGTTCTTCACGGTCGCCGCGCATACCTTCCAGATGGGATTCGCCGCGCTCTTCGTGCCGTTCCTCATCCTGCAGTTGGGCCTCCTCAGCCTGGGCATCAGCCTCTGGATGTCCGCGCTGACTTCCAAATACCGCGACCTGTGGCACCTTTTGCAATTCATAACCCAGCTCTGGATGTTTGGCAGCGCCGTCATTTTCCCGCTTTCCGCCGTGCCCGCGCGCTGGCAATGGGCCGCCAACTTCAACCCCATGGTCGCGATCGTCGAAGCCTTCCGCTATTGCCTGCTCGGCCACGGGACGGTGACCCCCTTCTCCATGACGCTCTCCGCGACGCTCTCCCTCCTGGCCCTCGTCACGGGCGCCTTGATTTTTCAGCGCACGGAAAGAACCTTCATCGATACCGTATAGGTCCCCCAGTTTTCCCAGTCCCCTCATGTCGCGGCCCATCATTGAAGTCAGCCAGCTTTCCAAGCGCTACCTGCTCGGAACCATCGGCGCGACGACCATCCGCGATGAATGGGCCAAGCTCTGGTCGAACCTCTGGCGCTCCAACGGCAAGGCGCGGACAGGCGACCCCGCCGCGCGCATCGAAGCCGAGACGAAAACATTCTGGGCCTTGCGCGAAGTTTCCTTCCAGGTGCAGCCCGGCGAGGTTGTCGGCCTGGTCGGCTGCAACGGCGCGGGGAAATCGACTTTATTGAAAATCCTCTCCCGCATCACGGAACCGAGTTCGGGCAAGGCGGTGCTGCGGGGCCGCGTCACCTCGCTGCTGGAAGTCGGCACCGGCTTCCACCCCGACCTGCCGGGCCGCGAAAACATCTTCCTGAACGGCGCCATGCTCGGCATGCGGAGAGCGGAGATCAGCCGCAAGTTCGACGAGATCGTCGAGTTCGCCGAAATCCGCGACTTCATCGACACGCCGGTGAAACGGTATTCGAGCGGGATGTACGTGCGGCTGGCCTTCGCGGTCGCCGCGCACCTCGAGCCGGAAATCCTGCTCGTGGACGAAGTGCTGGCAGTCGGCGACGCCGCGTTCCAAAAGAAATGCCTCGGCAAGATGGGCGACGTAGCCAAGCAGGGGCGCACCGTCCTGCTCGTCAGCCATAACATGGCGTCCATCCTGGCGCTGTGCCAGCGGGCCGTCCTGCTGGACGGCGGCCGCCTGCTCGACGACGGCCCGGCGGGCGAAGTCGTGCAGAAATATCTCCAGTCGATGGCCGCCAGGGAGATCGTCGATCTGCGCGCGTGCCAGGAACGGCAAGGCGACGGCCAGGCCCGGCTCACCTCCTTCCGCATCGAGAGCCAGGACGCGGGCGACCTCATCCGCTCCACCAGCCGCATACGGCTGACCCTCGGCTACAAAGCCGAGCGCCCGCTCAAATTCGCGCGGTTCATGGCGGCCATCCACGACTTTCGGAACACGGGCATCTTCGTCTTCGACAGCGACGCGGTCGGCGGCGTGCCGGAACAATTGCCGTGCGAGGGCTTCGTCACCTGCGTCACCGACCCGATCAACCTCACCCCCGGGCGCTGCTACGTGAACCTCTCCATCCAGCGCGGCAACTCCCTTTCCGACCACATCGAGCACGCGGCCGCATTCGACGTGGAAGCCGACGACGTCTACGGCACCGGCAAAGTCCCCCCGCGCGAGGAAGCCCTCTGCGTCCTGCGGCAGGAATGGACCTTCCGGGAGAGCGAAGAGCCGGCATCCCGCCCGGGCGCCGTCACCGCGGCGGCCTTTGCCTGAGGAATCGCTGTTTGAATTGTAGGGGCGGTTGTGTCAACCGCCCGGGAGTGAGCGCGTTTTCCGGATAAGATCCCCCCCGCGGCAACCCGGACCCCCGCGCGCCAAACATTTACCACGTAAATGCATGTGCGCCATGGTGGGATGAAATCGCCGAATAATCCTATGGAAGAACTCGTTGAAATCGACCGCCATTCAAGCCGTCATAACCCATCTCGAATCGAAAATGTCTTCGGCGATGTCGGGCATCCTCGTTGCCCGTGGCATCGTAAGCATAGCCCACGCTGTCCGCCGCCCCCGCCGAACCGCCGGCCGGATTGGTCGCGTCATAGTTGACGCCGGCGACTTGATCGACGGCATCGTAGCCGAACACATCGCCCTTGGCGCTGTCGCGTTTCTCGAACGTGCGCCGGTTCACGACATTACCCGTAATCGAACCGGGCGAAGCTCGCGCCCGACAGCGTGTGGTTGAGGAGCTTCATTTTGAAACAAAATGAAGCCAAGCTCTTTCAAGGAAATGAAATTGGAAATATCCAATTGAGCAAACGATGCCAATAAGGATTAAAATTAATATAGTTCGAGACCAAAAGAGTCGGTTTCCAGAAAATGCATTATTCGGCTTTAATAAAGCTAGCAAGAAGAAAAATATCAGAAGGGTGTCAAATAGAAATCCCAAAAAAACTTGTGCAATATCAGCTAAAAAAAAGAGGTGTGTGCTCTTCCCGATAACTAACAGAATTGCGTAAAGTATGAAGATCAGCCAGCAAACCCGCGCTAGCTGACCCATAGGCGCACGTTTTTTATTGCTGATCCGGGCATTTTTCAAGGTTATGCTTGCCCCATTTGCTGCCCTGGTGCTTGTAGGCCCCGTTCTGCGTCAGCGTCCAGAGCTGGTCCTTCGCGCCCGTATGGGGTATAGGGGGCTCAGGATAGCCTGCTCGTGCAGAGTCGTGGTCACGCCGGTCAGGGCCAGGCCATTGACCGCGCTGGCAATCTCATACTGGCCGTTGCCCGCCGCAATCACCACCCATTGCTGGTTCATCCCGTGGAGGCCTGTTGGTCCACTCCCGTGCCGCTGCCGCCGCCGCTTGGATTGTCCAGGGCCAGGCCGCTGGTCTGGCAGACGATGGTGTAGGTGCCGCTGGTGATGCCGCCCGACCCCGCCTGCGCGTAGGTCAGCCGGTTGGCGGCATCGTACGTGTAGCTCGCCAGCGAACCGTCGGCCAGGGTCTTGCTCACGTTGTTACCATTAGCATCATAGGCGTAGCCTGCCAAGCCGCATCCATTCACCGCCAGCGCGTTCAGCTGGGTTGCCATCGGCATCGTAGGAGTAGCCGACCGTCCAAGGCGTCCCTGCGGAGGCGTTGGTTTGCGTCTCGCTCAGGTTTGAATTGTAGGGGCGGTTGTGTCAACCGCCCGGGAGTGAGCGCGTTTTCCGGATAAGATCC
>Ga0070731_10000092_pt1 | contig 173237 bp, 142 predicted proteins | sample Coa_R1_2_FD_66448 | JGI IMG/M metagenome (GOLD analysis project Ga0070731, IMG submission 66448) | Surface soil microbial communities from Centralia Pennsylvania, which are recovering from an underground coalmine fire - Coalmine... | ecosystem: Environmental > Terrestrial > Soil >... | reverse complement strand
GGGGGGGGTACAACCCCGGAGATGCTGACATCAGTTTGCGATGCCGATGAAATCTTTGAAAACTTTTCGAAGACGATCGGCCTTCTGTTCTTCAACGGTTCGTTCGAGTTAGAATTCGAGCCGAATCCGCGGAGAGCAAACACAATGCGCCGCTATCATCACATCGGAATTCCCACGACTGAAGCGAAGCCTGGAGAGACCCACTTGAAGCACCTGAAAGTCTTTGTCGTCAGCCACGAGAAAAGCGACTTTGGTGTCGAGTGGATGCGTTTCGAAGCGGATGCGGCGGTCCCTGATCTCGTCCGGCAAGTTCCGCACGTGGCGTTTGAAGTGGCCGATCTCGCTTCCGAGCTTGCGGGCCGCGAAATCCTCATTCCTCCCAACAGCCCATCCGACGGCGTCCGCGTCGCATTCATCGTCGAAAACGGCGCGCCCATCGAACTGCTCGAATTCACCGATCCCAACCACCCTGCTCGCCAGCAGATCCCGACAACGTAATGCGACCCCTTCGATATTCCATCAACGTCACATTGGACGGATGCTGCGATCATCGCGCGATCCCTGCGGACGAAGGATTGCATCGTCACGCGATCGAGATCCTCAACCGCGCCGATGCTCTCCTCTTTGGCCGAGTGATCTACGAAATGATGGAGGCAGCATGGCGGCCGCCAGCGGGAACGGTAGCGAGGCCTGATTGGATGGAAGGCTTTGCCAAGACGATCAATGCGGCAAAAAAGTACGTCGTGTCGAACACACTTGACGCCGACCGGGTCGATTGGAACGCGGAGCTGATTCGCGGAGATATGCCAGTCGGGAATCTGGCGAACGCAGTTCAGCAGCTCAAGCAGGAGCCCGGTAAGGGACTGCTCGTCGGCGGCGTGAAGCTGCCGATGGCGTTGGCGGAACTGGGATTGATTGATGAGTACGAGTTCGTCGTGCGTCCAAGGCTGGCGGGCCATGGGCCCACGTTGTTCGCGGGGCTATCGAAGCATGTCGATCTGAAGCTGGTGAGCCGGCTGGAGTATGGCTCGGGAGCGGTGGCGATGCGGTATGAGCCGAAAAGATAGCGATTTAACAGTCTCTGCACTTGGCCACGATGAGGGTGATGTCATCGAACTGTTCGCCGGAACTGAATTGCTGCACCTCGCGGACGATCGCCGACAGCAAATCGCGCGATGACAACTCGCGATGGCGGCGCAAGGCGTCGCACAGGCGATGCTCTCCAAATTCTTCTCCGGTGGCGTTGAAGGCTTCGGTCACACCGTCTGTATAGAACGCAACCGTATCGCCGGGGGTAAGGCGGCATTCGCCGACAGCACAATTCCACTCTTTGAAAAGTCCGAGAACGGTGCAGGTGGAATCGAGTCGATCGAAATTTCCGTTTGCGTTTCCGTTGCCGTTTTGGCTATCAACTCCGCGAAGCACCAAACCTGGCAGATGTCCGCAATTGACATAGCGCATGTGTCGCGCGCGGTCGTCATATTCCGCGAAGAAGAGCGTGGCATAAGCGTCGTCGGCGGTATTTTGGTAGAACAACTGATTCACGGACTGCAACAGTTGCCGCGGATCATCCCACACGATCGTGCACTGGCTGCGCAAGTTCGCCTGGAGATTGGCCATGAGCAGAGCACCAGCAATTCCCTTCCCAGCGATGTCGCCGAGCACCAAGCCGACTCGATTCTGGCCGAGATTGAGGAAGTCGTAATAATCTCCTCCGACCTGTCGAGCCTGGATGCAGACGCCTGCGTAATCCAGGGTTTCGAGCGGAGGAAAGTTCTGGGGAAAGAGTCTCGCCTGCACCTGCATGGCAATCTCAAGCTCGTGAGCGGCGCGGCGCTCGGCTTCGAGTTTCTCCGTCGCAGCGAGTCGCTGCGCTTCGACCGCCTGCGTCATCTCGTCGAAGCTGACCAGCGCGAAGATATTCTTATCGATGTCTTCGAAGCGGGTGAACACTTCCCCCCAGATCGGTTTCTGCTTCCCCAGCAGCAAGGACGAAGACGAGTCACTTCCCGGCACTGCTGTCGTTGGCGGATCCGAGCGAACGCGCCGCAGCCGCGGAACCTTGTGGAAGACAACGCCGCGTCGCCTCCACTCAACGTAGAGCGCCACGACGTCTTCCGCGACGAAGGTGACTCCCGTTGGCTGGCCGATCAACTTATACGCATCCGATTTGGGATCAGGCGCGATCAGCGAAAGCACCGCCGAACCGTGAGGTGGCGCGACAGCCACCAAACGCTGTCCCGCTTGCAGGCGTACGTCATAGGCCAGATTGAACCCAAGCTGGTCGAGATAGAATCGCAGGCTCTTGTCCAGATCGCGAACGAAGACGTTGACCGAATGGACGCGAAGATAAGGCACCTCCCGATCGAGCGGCGAGGCAGACTGGTCCACAAGGCCAAACGAAGGGGAGCTGGACATGGCGGCTATTATAAGAGTGCGCGAGGTTCCCGGTCTGCTTAACGGGGGGACGAGGAGCCTGGGCGAGGATCGATTCCACCGCATCCGAAGGTTTGCAACTCACGCCCCCCGAACCCGCTCTAATAATGATGATCCCTCTGTCAGCGCTCTCCGTCGTCGCGACACAAAAAAGCGCCATGCGCTGGCTGATCCATCTTGGAGGTCCCGGGCTGATCCTGCTCGGCGTGGCTGACAACTCGCTTATACCTCTACCGGGCAGCACCGACGTCGTGACCATCCTGCTTGCGGCACACCGAGGCGAGCCATGGATCTACTACGCGTTCATGTCGACGGTCGGAGCGGTGCTCGGCGGATACCTGACCTACCGCATGGCTCGCAGAGGCGGAAAAGCGACGCTCGAAAAAAAGTTCTCGCAGAAGAAAATCAAGAAAGTCTACGCGCTCTTTGAACGCTGGGGATTCGTGTCGGTCGCGATCCCGGCCATCCTGCCGCCACCGTTCCCGATCACCCCGATGCTATTAGCTGCGGGAGCCATGCAGTATCCGACCAAGAAGTTTCTAGCCGCCTTGACGGTGGGCCGCAGCATTCGCTTCGCTATCCTTGCCTATCTCGGCGCGCACTACGGCCGGCACATCGTCACGTTCTTCAACCAGTATTACTGGCCGGTACTGATCGCACTGATCGCCTTCTCGGTGCTGGGTGCGCTCTATGGGCTTTTCGAATACAAGCGGCGGCAAAAACTCGAGACTCCGCGAGTGGCGCGCCCGAGAATGAAGCCACGGCATGGCACGGCATAGCTTCCTTGCACAGCGCCGGGATGACAAAGTCTAGGTTTGACCAGCTAAAATAAAGATGACGAGGGTTAAACAGGATGTCCCTGACCAAGCAGCAAGCCTTAGAGATGTTTCAATCCGATGACCTGATCGGCATCGGCATGGAAGCCGACGCCATGCGGCGCAAAATCCATCCCGAAGGCACTGTTACTTACATCATCGACCGCAACATTAATTACACCAACTTCTGCACCGAATACTGTACCTTCTGCGCATTTTATCGCCCCTTGAAGGGGCCAGCCGCGAAAGAAGGCTACATTCTCGATCTCGAAACCATCTACGACAAGATTCGCGAAACGGTCGAACTGGGAGGCACGGGGGTCCTGATGCAGGGTGGTTTGCATCCCGATCTCAAGATCGACTGGCACGAAAAGATGCTGAGCGGGATCAAGCAGCGCTTCCCGAAAATCCATCTTCACTGCTACTCGGCTTCGGAGATACTGGCGATTGCCGAATACAGCAATCTCACGGTGCGCGATACGATTGCGCGGCTGCGCGACTCGGGACTCGATTCGATCCCGGGCGGAGGCGCGGAAATTCTTGACGACGAAGTCCGCTACAAAATCGCCCGCCTCAAATGCCTGACGGCCGATTGGCTCGAAGTCCATCGCACCGCACACCAACTCGGAATGCGCACCACGGCGACCATGATGTTCGGCGTCGGTGAGTCGGTCGAACACCGCATCAACCACTTCCAATGCCTCTACGATTTGCAGCAGGAAACAGGAGGATTCACCGCCTTCATCCCCTGGAGCTTCCAGCCCCAGCACACCGCGCTCGGCGGACGCCGGTGGGACGAAGCCACGGCGGTTGAATACCTGAAAGTCCTCGCGATTTCGCGCCTCTATCTTTCGAATTTCCTCAACGTGCAGGCCAGTTGGGTGACGCAAGGATTAAAAGTCTGCCAGATGGGGCTGCGCTTCGGCGGCAACGACGTGGGCTCGGTGATGCTGGAAGAGAACGTAGTTCGGGCGGCAGGAGTCACTAACTGCACAACCGAAGAAGAATTGCGCCGCATCATACGCGATGCGGGCTTTCGCCCGGCGCAGCGCGATACTTTATACCGCCAGTATTTTCTGAATTAAGTCGTTGCATCATTGAGGTATTGAATCATTGAATCAATCGCTGAATGTCTTAATGATTCATGATTCAATGACTCGATCTCGGATCAGGCGGTCGCTCAGCGTCTTCTGCATACTTCTCACGCCGCTGCTCGGGAGCGCACAAGACCCCGTCTCGGGAGCAAACTCGTCATCGTCCTCTTCCTCCATCGCTTCCATCGCAGGAACCGTGATCCAGGAACCCAGCAGCCATCCGCTGAAGAAGGTTGTGGTGCAGATCATGGCTGAGGATCAGAAGCGGGGCGGCAATTACACGGCATCCACCGACAGCGATGGCCGTTTCCATGTCGAAAATCTTCTTCCGGGACGCTATCGCATCTTTTTCGAAAAGACGGGATTCGTCGAAGTCAACGGCCGCGGGCTGAAGGCTGATGTCAACGTGTTCACTGTCCGATCGGGACAGGCACTCGACGACCTGCTTTTCCGGATGTTGCCGACTGCTGTCATCACCGGACGCGTTACCGACGAAGACGGAGACCCGATGTCTGGGGTCAGAGTTCTGGCGCAAAGGAAGAAGCCGGGGAAATCCGGGCGCGAAGCTGCTGGGACGGAAGCGACCAACGATCTGGGCGAGTACCGAGTCTCCGGATTATTTCCGGGACAGTATTGGATCGTAGCCATTCCGCCTCCGGATTTCCGCGACTACGAACCTAGCCACGAGAAGAAGGCGCAAGACGGCGATGCGGCCGATTCCCGCTATCTCACGACTTATTATCCGGGCACTTACGATGCGATGCAGGCTTCGCCGATCATTCTCAAAGCAGGAGACGAGATGCCGGCGAACTTCACGCTCGTCCCGTCGCGGACGTATCGCATTCGCGGGATCATCACCGGGATTAGCGCTATGCAGAAGCCGGTCGTGGAAGTCATGTCTAAAAGCGGAGACGCGTTCCGAGCAAACGCGAGCGAAATCGGTGCTGACGGACAGTTCGAAGTGCGCGGCGTCGGTCCTGGATCCTACGTGGTGCGGGTGAACGCGGGCACGGAAAAGGCGCTGCTCTCGGCGCATCAAGACGTCAACGTCGTCGCGGCTGACGTTGAGGGTCTAAAACTGACGCCGCTGCCATCGTTCAATCTCTCCGGCCATATCCGCGTGGAGACGACTTTTGAGAACCGCAACAGTACCGACCTGACGCAATACACCGCAAACCTCCGCCAGGCAGAGGCCGGGGAAGACAGCGCTCTATTCATGCCTCAGGAATTCTTTGGGGTGAACGCAAGCGTCGATCGCTTCGGCAATTTTGAGTTCAAGAACATCAACGCCGGCGACTATGTGGTGCAGGTCTATGGAGGGGACGGCCAGGGTTCCTTCCTCAAATCAGTGACTCTCGGTGGACGGGATGTCTCGAGCGGATTCACTGCTTCTGGACCAGCAACACTTGAACTGGTTGTGAGCACCAAGGGAGGCGCAATCGAGGGTGTTGTTGTGGAAAAAGAAAAAGATGTGGACGACGCTCATCCCGTCGCGAACGCAACTGTCGTCGCTGTGCCCGAAGAAAAATATCGAGGGCTCCCGGATCGTTTCATCACTGGAGCAACCGACCAGCGAGGAGTCTTCAGCATTCGCGGCCTCCACCCCGGCTCTTACACGCTCTACGCATGGCAGGACATAGAAGATGGCATCTGGCGCGACCCAGCATTCCTGAAGTCGCAGGAAGCAAACGGAACGGCCGTGCAAGTCGAGGAAGGTTCCGATCAGAAAATCGACATGAAGCTGAGTGCGGTCGGTGAGGAATGGCGGTAAAGCTGTCGTTAGTCGATGGTCGTTAGTCGCTAGTCAATGGTCGTTCGTCGCTCGCGGATTTTGCTAACGACCAACGACTAGCGACCGACGACGAGCCCCCTTCGACGAAGCTCCAACGACTGATCGTTTACAATGCAAGCTCTGCGTTCATGGACCTGACTCTCACCACTTGTCCTCCGGCTCTGGCAGCCATCCTCGCCTCGAAGGGCTTGGGAGCCTATTTTCGCCAGCACTTTCTTGACAAGACTTTCGTCGGACTCTACCAGGTCAACGGCTTCGATCTGGCGCTGCTGATTCCTTATTTCATCGTGCTGACGATCCTGGCGGCTTACGGCGCACATCGATACTGGATGGTCTATCTTTATTACAAGCACAAAGACAAAAAGACCACCGAACCGACTGCGCGTTTCGCCAAGGACGACATGCCGCGCGTTACTGTGCAGCTGCCAATCTTCAACGAACAATATGTGGTCGATCGCCTGCTTGACGCCGTCTGCCGTCTGGAATATCCGCAGGACAAGCTCGACATCCAACTACTTGACGACTCAACCGACGAAACCGTTGAAGTCGCGCGCCTGCTGGTCGAACGTTATGCTGCGCTCGGTCATCCCGTCGTCTATCTGCACCGCGACAATCGCGAAGGCTTCAAGGCTGGCGCGCTCGCCGAGGGGCTCAAAACAGCCAAAGGCGAATTCGTCGCTATCTTCGACGCCGATTTTGTTCCGCCGCCTGACTTTTTGCTGAAGTGCATCGATCACTTCACCGATCCGAAAGTCGGCATGGTGCAAACACGCTGGACACACATTAATCGCAATTACTCGCTGCTGACGCAGGTTGAAGCCATTTTGCTCGATGGCCATTTCGTGCTCGAACATTCCGCGCGCTCGCGTAGCGGAGTCTTTTTCAACTTCAACGGCACTGCCGGAATGTGGCGGCGCTCGGCCATCGACGAGGCCGGAGGATGGGAGCATGACACGCTCACCGAAGACACCGATCTTTCCTACCGCGCGCAGATGAAGGGCTGGAAATTCGTCTATCTGCAAGACGTGGAGTGTCCCGCCGAACTGCCGGTGGAAATGACCGCCTTCAAAACGCAGCAGGCGCGCTGGGCCAAGGGACTGATTCAGGTCTCAAAGAAAATTCTGCCGCGAGTGCTCAAAAGCGACGCGCCGCGACACGTGAAGATCGAGGCCTTCTATCACCTCACCGCGAACCTCAGCTATCCGCTGATGATCGTGCTTTCGGTGCTGCTGATGCCGGCGATGATCATCCGCTTCTATCAGGGGTGGTTCCAGATGCTCTACATCGACTTGCCGCTGTTCATGGCGTCGACATTTTCGATTTCAAGTTTCTATCTGGTCTCGCAAAAAGAATTGTTCCCCAAAAGCTGGCCGCGTGCGCTTCTTTACCTGCCGCTGCTGATGGCTTTGGGCATTGGCCTGACGATCACGAACACGCGCGCCGTGCTCGAAGCGCTGGCCGGCAAGCAGACGGCCTTCGCCCGGACTCCGAAATACCGTGTGGAGTCGAAGAAAGACAAACTTCTCGGAGCCAAATATCGCAAGCGCCTGGGATGGGTCCCATGGGTCGAACTCCTGATCGGAACCTATTTCGCGCTGGCCGTCTTCTACGCCATCGACAACGAGAATTACTTCACGGTTCCGTTCCTGCTGCTGTTCGTAGTGGGCTACTGGGTCACAGGGCTGATGTCGTTGCTGCAAGGCCGCTTCGCCGGACTCTCGGTTGGAGGAGAAACCCACAGCAAGCCGTTCCCGGTGGGCGTGTAGGCCCTCGCCTTGTTTAGTGTTCAGTAAATACCGGATGCACTGTATCGAGGGGTCGAGTAGGTTCTCATAGAATCTCGGAGTCCGGGCTGCGGCCCGAGAGGAGAATGCTTTGAATCGACGATTTAGAAAATCAGGATTCGGAAAATCAGCAGTGGCGGCGGTGATGGCGTGGGCGCTCCTGTTATTTGTGGCGGCGCCTCTTATGCACGCGGACGAGAGAGATAAGTGCCAACATGCCATCGAAAAGGCGGAAGCGAGGCTGGACAAGGCGGTCCATGATCACGGCGAACACAGCCGCGCCGCCGACGACCGGCGACGAGATCTGAATGCCGAACGGGAACGTTGCTGGGGCGCCTATCATCAGTGGTGGAATGGAAAAGACCACCGCTGGGAGACAGAGCACAACTGGGAAGATCATCACTGAGCGGAGCCGGAGATCTGGCTTCGCTTTGGAGTTCGTGATTTATGGGTCCCCACCCGTCCAAAAGACGGACGGGTGGGGCAGCCTGTTCCTAGGAGCCTGCTAGCGCTTGTTCAGTGCGAGCCACGGCACTCCACGGTAGGAATCGGCTACTACCCAGGCGGCAGCCGTCAGGACGACGGAGAGGACGGTTTCGCTCCATTCGAAAGCAGTTTTGGGACGCGCGGATGCCGCCAGCGGAAACCACACCAGCACCGTGAACAGTCCAATCTGCAAAGTCATGAGCGCGGCTGCCAGGCGCGCGGCGACTCCGATGAGCACTCCCAAGCCGGCGGCGATGAAGGTGCAGCCGAAGAAATAAGCCCAGGTCAGATGCCACGGCAGCCAGCGAGGCACCATTTCGGCAGTTTGATGGATAAATTGGAAATGGCCGATGCCGAAGGGAATCATAGCGAGTCCGAAGAACACCCTGGCGATGTGGAGGCCGACGTCGCCGGCGGCGGGGCCGAAGTGATGTTTGTCCCAGTCAGTCGCGAACCAGACATACAGAACCCAAGCGGCCGCCACAATCACCGCGAGTTCGCACCAAGGGTAGTAGAACTCCTTGGGGGCGCGGAGCAGGCCGGGCAGTCTGTAGGTGACCATCCAAAGCAATAGAGCGACGAGGAGCAGGCGGGCAGCGATGGCAGCTGTGCGCTGAAAGAGGAGGCCGATTCCAGATGCCAGGGAGATAACGGCGCAGAGATATACCAGTAGCTCGCGAGCGGGCACATTCTTCGGCACAGGGTCCCATACCGCAGTGAAATCGCCTTTGATCAGGCCGAGAATTCCGATCCCGATCAAGGTCGCTGCAAAGAACGCATGACCCACGCTTGCGATGCGCATCGCCGATCCCTCCGGAGGTGTTCCAGTGTATCGGGAACAGGCGTTTCCGTGTTGTTGTTTTAGGTGGGATTGAGAAAGACAACTTTTCCTCAGCGCGAGGCCGACTCGGAAGGAAGTTTGAATTCCAGGGTAATGTCGATCTTGTTCTTCACTGGCTTGCCGTCGAGGTTGAACGGTTTGTAACGCCAGCGCTTCACTGCCTCAACCGCCGCGGGCGCGAGTTCCGGGGCGCCCTCAACGACTTTGATGTCACCGACGGTGCCGTCTTCCATGACGGTTGCGTCGAGAACAACTGTACCTTCCAAGCGCAGCAAGCGCGCCTGAGCAGGATAAACGGGAGAAACACGGCGCACCAATTGACCGCCGGAGACTCCCTGGGAGACCGGCGCCGTCAGCTTTGGCAGCGAACCGGTCGAGGAGAGGACTTCGTTCAGTGCAGACGCGTTTGTCGTGTTGGGAATGGCAGGAGCGTCTAGTGGACGAACATCGAGGGCAGAGACAGAATCCTGCCGGTCGCGAACTGGTCTTGCCGGTGACGCGGCCGACGAAGCTGAACGACTGTGTGGGACCGCAACCTTTTCGGCGAGATCAGCCAGCAGGGACGATGATTTTCGATTCGGAGAGGGTTTCGCCTCTGGAAGCGCGTCGAGTTCGGCGGCCAATTGCACTGAAGTCCCAGAAACTGGACTGCCAGATTGCGTCAGGGCTTGTCCGCCCGGATGCACCTTCCAGACGGGGTCATTGTCTGGAGGATGTGCAGCCGTAGGATTGAGGTTCGCCGTGTTCACCGGGCTTGGCGCGGCTGCGTGTGCTCGGCCATCCGTTTCGGAAGCACCACGCCATCCGAGCCAAGCGACCGCGGCAAGGAGGGCGAGTGCGGCGAGACCAGCGATTCCTAAAACAAAGGGTCGCGAACGTGGCTTTACCAGCGCCAGGGCGACATCGCCGACGCTATCGGACGCCGGCAAGAGGCCCGTGGGTTGCGCATTTTCGACCGGCTTTTTTGGTGCTGTCGATGAGGCGCCATGAGGCTGGGTCGCGCGGGCGCGTTCGGCAAGTGACGCCAGTTGTTCGAGGAAGGCGATGTGCTGTTCTGAAAAAGCCTTAGGCTTGATGGAAAAAACTTCGAGAATACCGTTGATGCCGCGCCATCCCTGGATCGGCAACACGGCCATGGAGCGCAACTGGAGGGCGCGGCAGACCTCGACGTCGACCAGAGGATCATTTTCGGTGTCCTGACAATGATGGACTTTGCCGCTGCGGAGGCACTCTCCGGAAATTCCGGTGTCGGCACTGAGGCGCGCGCCGATCGGCGGCGCGGTGTCGCCGCTGCGGGCACGGCACACCATCACACCTTCTTTCCACATCGCGATGGCGGCACCGGACGCGCCCGTCAACTGGCGGGCGGCGTCGGCAATCGCGGCAAGCATCGGGTCGAGGCGATGGTCGCCGGCGGCGATAAGTTCCTTGAGGGAAGCTACGGCGGTGGTCTCGTCGAGATTGCCGGAACCGGAGAACGAGCTTTCCTGCGGAGAGTTGAGGTTCAGCACTCCGGTTAATTTGCCAAAGCGGGGCGGCTTAGATTGGGGCACGACCACAAATTTTTCTCTGTCGGTAGAATGCCGGGGAAACCGGCAGAACGCAAGCGGCGCGGCCTATTTGGCCGAAGTATGAGGCCAGTAACATCTCCTGTCAAGGAACTTGGCGGGAACCGGTACTTCCGGGTAGGCAAGCCGTATTGATTCATCGGATCATTGATTCATTGAGTCATTAAAAGCCCAAATCACAGTCGTGGGTGTCCGATGATTTCCAATGATCCGATGAGTCGATGGTTCAATAACTCCATGACTCAATGATCTGTCGTCTTTTCCTGGCACCAAACTAACCAACAACCCCACGGGTGTGCCGATGCTAGCCTGATGAGGCTCTGGTTTCTCGCCAGTACCTCCGCTCGAGGCATTGCAAGGAACCAACTTAAAAAAGCTGTTAAGAACTGTCGAAGCGTTGGCGGATCTGGGTCCGGAACTTACGGCGGACCGCGACTTCCGCCAAACCGCTCACATGATGCTGACGGCCGTGATGGAAGCGTCAGGTGCGCGCGAAGCCGTTCTTTTTTCTTTTGGGGAACGGCCTTCGATGCTCACCTCGGTCGACTCCCAGGGCTTCGCGCTCCTGCCTGAGCCGTCGCTGATCCCCCTTCTACCCCGGCATGTGCATACGCTGAGCGCGGCTGCGGGGCCGGTGCTCCTGAACAGTTCAACCTACGACGTTTTCTTGAGCGCAAATGGCAACGTGGCGCCCGAGCTTTTCAAATGCGTGTGTCCGCTGCGGGTCCGGGGAAAGCTGGTGGGGGTGATCGCCCTGGGACGTCGTCCGGGCGACGAGATGTATGAAGAAGATGCGCTGGACGCCTTTGAGATGTTGAGCCACTACGTGGCACTGGCGATCCAAAACCACTCCCTGGGGCAGACGCTGGCGCAACGGGTCACGGAAAACCTGCGGCTGCTGGCGTCATTACATGGCTTCTACGACAACGCGCTTGAAGCCTTCGCCACTGCGATCGACGTGAAACATGTGAACATTCACGGCCACTCGCTGCGAGTGGGTCGCTACGCACAGGCGATCGGCGAGGCGCTGGGAATGGAACCGACGGACGTGGCTTCTCTGCGGTCAGCCGGCTACTTACATGACATTGGCAAGGTAGCGGTGGACCGGCGACTGTTTGAGAAACCGTCAAGACTCGATGCCGAAGAATACCGCGAGATGCGGGACCACACCGTCGTAGGTCATCAGATCGTGAGCCATGTGCAATTCCCGTGGCCGCAGATTCCGGAAATTGTGCGTTGGCATCACGAACGCGGCGACGGATCGGGGTATCCGGACGGTCTGCATGGGGACGAAATGCCACAAGCCGTTCGTATTGTGGCGCTGGCAGACACTTTCGACGCGATGATCAGCGAACGACCCTATCGTGAACGAATGCCAGTCGGCGCGGCGCTCCAGGAGCTGATTCGTGTTACTCCGCAAAAATACGATCAACAGGCTCTGCAGGCCCTGCTAATTCAAGTGCGCCGCGATGCGGTCGGGAGCAACCGCGCGCCCATGCTCGATCCGAACGTTATGCACCTTTCCGCATCAGACGTCGACCAACTCGCATCGACCCTCCAGCACCGCGTCAGCCAAAACCGGGTCTACTCCACCTAAGAGTGGCTGCTGAAGCGAGGGCGTGAAGGATAAGTCAGTTGCTGGTTCCCTTTCCCTTCAAGGGGATCGTTTGCGGACTACCGCTGGCGTTGTCCGTAAAACTGAGCGTACCTGTCTGCAATCCCAGAGCCGTCGGCGTGAAGGTGACGCTTACCTTGCAGGTCTGCCCCGCGGATAGCGTGCGGCCGGTGCAGCCGTCCGCGGCGATTGCAAACTCTGTGCTGACGAAAACACTGATTCCGTTAAGCACCGTGACCCCGCTGTTTTTCAAGGTCAGAGTGTGCGCTGCGCTGGTTTCTTGCAGAACTTCATTGCCAAAGTTGATCAAAGCGATCGACAGCTTAGCCGTTGCCGGGCCAAAGCTGAATATCGTGCCGCAATTGCTCACACAATTATCAGAAGTGCCGCCACTGATGGTCGTCCCGTAGAAGTTTCCATCGGTACCCTGGATCAATCCCGCCGGCGCTTGACCGCCTAAATAGATCTTGTCAGCGGGAGCAAATTTGTGAAGCGTTGCGAATGTACCGCCGTTGATCTCAAAGATCGTTCCGCCACCCTCCACCGCACTTCCGCCCCACAAAGTGGTCCCATAAAAATTCCCGTCGCTGGCTTGCATCAAGGTATACGCCTCATTGCCGTCTTCACAGCGCTTTTGCGTGCAAAAGTTGTAAATCGTCGTGAGCGCACCCGCGGAAGTAATTTCGAAGACCGTTCCTCCGCCGCCGCTGGCTCCGCCAGCCAGCGTCACGCCGAAAAAATTTCCGTTAGCCGCTTGAATCAGCGACGCAGGTTCCCAGCCATCCGCTCCGTTGAAACTGTAGAGCGTGCTGAACGTTCCCTGACCGGTTAGTTTAAAGACGGTGCCCTTACCTGAGCCGCCACCGAGCGTAATCCCGTAGAAGCTCCCGTCCGTGGCTTGCAGCAACTTGGTTGGCCCACTGCCATCACTTCCGCTGAAACTGTAAAGGGTGGTCAGCACGCCTCCCGGTGTGAGTCGAAAAATCGTGCCGCAACCGCCGGAGCAGTTGGGGCTCGCACCGCCGCCGTAAGTCACACCATAAAGATTCCCGTCGCTGGCTTGGATCACTTGCGCCGGATCTGCTTCCTCGTTGAAGCTGTAAACCGTCGTGAGGGCGCCCTCGGGCGTGATTTTATAGATCGTGCCGCAACCGCTGGTTGGGTAGCAATTCGGTGAGCCGCCGCCTCCGGCTGTCGTTCCGTAAAAATTCCCATCGCTGGCCTGGATTAACCCCGAACCCGGTCCCGACCCCACCGTCTGGAAGCTATAGATCACAGTGTATGTTCCGTCGGCCGCAAATTTATAGATCGTCCCGCAGCCAAACGTGCAAGAGCCTCCACCGCCTTGCGAGGTCGTACCATAGAAATTCCCATCGCTGGCTTGCATGGGGGCTGTGTACGGCGCGCCTCCGTTTTGGGTCGGGTATCCCTCAAAATCGTGGAGCACAGTGAACCCTTGCCCAATTGCAGGTCTAGCTGCCGCGAGGCAGAGCGCGGACAAGGCGCAGGCCATCTTCACTCGGCCTAAATTTCGCGCAGCTTTTAATTTTTCTGGTTTGGATCTGAGCATTGGCACGAAGGTATTTGACGTCAACATTGGGACCTCCAGGATAAGACGGAGCAATGCAACGAGGCTGACGCCCGCATTATCCTCGCTTTCAGAGGCCTCTACAAGCGATGTTTCGATAGGCAATGTTTTCGATCCACCTCCCTCCGCAATCCAACTAGGCCCGGCCCAACCGGACAGCATCCGCGCCGTTTCTCGGCGGTGTAAAATCGAAACTTAATCCTGTCGTCGTGCCGCTCGCTTTTTGATCGGACACAGGGTTGGACATCGACTTGGAGTCGGTTGTACCTATTTGAGTCCGTTATCATCTAAAGTTGTAGCGCTAAGGAGAGAACTGATGGCCGTGAGTGATCAGTCCGTCGTTGCCAGCGGCACCAAGCTCGATCAACTGTGTATCAATACCATCCGCACTCTCTCGATGGACGCAGTGCAGAAGGCGAATTCGGGCCATCCGGGAACGCCCATGGCGCTGGCGCCGGTCGCCTATTGCTTGTGGCAGCAGATTCTTAGCTACGATCCGGAAAATCCGATCTGGCCTAATCGCGACCGTTTCGTTCTCTCGAACGGACACGCTTCTATGCTGCTTTATTCCCTGCTGCATCTTGCGGGTGTGCGCGACGTAAGCGCCGACGGGAAGGTTCTTACGACGGCGGCCGTGACGCTCGATGAAATCAAGAATTTTCGCCAACTAGGCAGCAAAACTCCCGGCCACCCGGAGTACGGCTTGACCGCCGGTGTCGAGACCACGACCGGGCCGCTGGGCCAGGGTGTCGCTAATAGCGTAGGGATGGCGATTGCCGAGCGCTGGCTGGCGCAACATTTCAATCGTCCTGGATTCGACCTCTTTCACTACAACGTCTGGGTGATTTGCGGCGACGGCGACATGATGGAAGGAATCTCGTCTGAGGCCGCCTCGACGGCGGGTCATCTCAAGCTTTCGAATCTGTGCTGGATCTACGACAACAACCACATCACGATCGAAGGCAACACGGAACTCGCCTACGATGAAGACGTGGCTGCCCGCTTCGAGGCGTATGGTTGGGACGTCCAGCACGTCCACGATGCCAACGATCTGGTCGCGCTCGCGAACGCCTACAATCATGCGCTCAGCGTGGAGGATCGTCCCAAGCTGATCATCGTCGACAGCCACATCGGCTATGGCGCTCCGAATCGGCAGGACACAAAGGAAGCGCACGGCGAAGCCCTAGGCGAGGAAGAAATCAAACTCACGAAGCGCTTTTATGGCTGGCCCGAAGACGCGAAGTTCCTGGTTCCGGACGGAGTCATGGAGAACTTCCACGACGTGATCGGCAAACGCGGCAAAAAGCTGAGTGCGGAATGGAATGCGCTGTTTGCGAAATACAGCGCCCAGTTCCCTGACCTCGCCGCTCAATATAAACGCATGATGAACCATGAACCGGCCGATGGATGGGACAAAGAGCTCCCAACCTTCGCCGCCGACGCCAAGGGGCTTGCGACACGCGATTCTTCGAGCAAAGTTCTCAACGCCATCGCCAAAAACCATCCCTGGCTGATGGGTGGATCGGCCGACTTATATCCGTCTACCAAGACGCGCCTAACTTTCGACACGGCAGGAGATTTTGAACCGGGTAACTACACCGGGCGCAACTTCCACTTCGGCATTCGCGAACATGCGATGGGCGCCATCGTCAACGGCATGATGCTGTCGAAACTCCGCGCCTACGGATCGACATTCTTCGTGTTCACCGACTACATGAAGATGCCCATACGGCTCTCAGCCATCATGGAGGTTCCGTCAGTCTGGATCTTCACCCACGATTCCATTGGCGTAGGAGAGGACGGCCCAACGCATCAACCGATCGAGCAACTGGCAACGCTGCGAGCAGTTCCGGGCCTGATGACTCTGCGTCCCGCCGACGCCAACGAAGTCATCGAATCGTGGAAGATCATCATGGGACTGAAGAAGGAACCGGTGGCGCTGATTCTGACCCGGCAGGCTCTGCCGACCTTTGATCGAACAAAATATGCATCGGCAGCCGGAGTGGCGCGTGGCGCCTACATTTTGGCCGACGCTGAAGGTGGCAAGCCGCAGGTGATTCTGATGGCGACGGGCAGCGAGGTCTACCTCTGCATCGACGCTTACGAAAAACTTAAAGCCGAGGGTATTCGCACACGGGTGATCAGCATGCCATCGTGGGATTTGTTCGCCCATCAGGATCAGAGTTACCGCGATCAGGTGCTTCCGCCGGACGTTACTGCGCGAGTGGGTGTGGAACAGGCATCGACTTTCGGATGGGAACAGTTCACGGGACCGAAGGGCCAAATCATCGGTATGCGGAGTTACGGGGCGTCGGCGCCGCTTAAGGATTTGCAGAAGAAATTCGGCTTTACGGTGGACGCGGTAGTAAAAGCCGCCCGCGAACAGATCGGGAAATAGTTCAGTGGCCCGCGTTACGAGCCCCGTGAGCGCAGTAACAGTTTTGTAACACCAGGCGTCTATTCTGCAAGCCTGGCTCAGTCAGGAGATTTATGAATCCAGTCGACACTCTCGAAACCGCGAAAGCTGCTAATCCTCTCACCCAGCTTCTGACCTTCGGTCAGTCCATCTGGCTCGATTACATTCGCCGCGATCTTTTGAAAGGCGGCGAACTCCAGCGCCTGATCACCGAAGACGGGCTGCGCGGCATGACCTCGAATCCCGCCATCTTCGAGAAAGCCATCGCCGGTTCGACGCAATATCAAGACTTCCTCGATTCGCTGGCCAGCCGCTCGGAACTGGACGCCAAGGGCCGTTACGAACTGTTGGCGATTCGCGACATTCAGGACGCGGCCGACCTGCTCGCGCCGGTTTATAAATCCACGAAAAAACGCGACGGCTACGTGAGCCTTGAAGTGTCGCCTTACCTTGCGCATGACACGCAGGGCTCGATCGATGAAGCGCGGCGGCTGTGGAAAACAGTGGCTCGCGAAAACGTGATGATTAAAATTCCGGGTACGCCCGAGGGCATCCCCGCGATACGCACATTGCTAAGCGAAGGCATCAACGTCAACGTGACCCTGCTGTTTGCGCAGAGCGTGTACGAGGAAGTCGCGGCCACCTTCGTTGATGGCGCGGAACGCTTCGCGGCGAACGGCGGCGATGTCAGCAGACTGGCCAGCGTGGCCAGCTTCTTCATCAGCCGGATCGATTCGCTTGTCGATTCGCTGGCTAGCGAGAAACTCAAGACTGAGACCGACGCAAACCGCAAGGCAAGACTCCAGGGGATTTTAGGCAAGGTCGCCATCGCCAACGGCAAGTTGACCTACGAGGCCTACCAGCGGATCTTCTCGACTTCCCGCTGGAAGGCGCTGGCCGCGAAAGGGGCGCAGACGCAGCGTGTGCTCTGGGCCAGCACCGGTACCAAGAATCCGAATTACAGCGACGTCCTCTACATTGAGGAATTGATCGGGCTAGATACGGTGAATACCGTCCCTCCGGCGACGCTCGATGCGTTTCGCGATCATGGCAAGCCGCGCGCGAGTCTGACCGAGAACGTGGATGCCGCACACAAGACCATGTCTGATCTCGCTGCCGCGGGCATCGTCATGAAAGAAGTTACCGACAAGCTCACGACGGACGGCGTAAAGCTTTTCGCCGACGCTTTTGACACGCTGCTGGCTGCGGTTGAGAAAAATTCCAAGCGCGCATCGAATCCCAAGGTCAATCTTCAAACCGCGAGTCTTCCCGCCGAGATAGACGCGGCCGTAAAAAAAAACCTTAACGACTGGCGAGCAGGGGGAAAAGTAAGACGCCTCTGGCAGCACGACGCGACGTTGTGGACCAACGAAGACGAGTCCGCTTGGCTGGGATGGCTTGGCATCGTCGACGAACAACTGGCGACCGCAGCGCAGTTGGAAGCGTTCGCGGCAGAAATCAAGAAGGAAGGGTTCTCCGACATCCTATTGATGGGGATGGGCGGATCGAGCCTTTGCCCCGAAGTTCTGGCGCTGACGTTCGGACAAATCCCCGGGTTCCCGCGCCTGCACATTCTGGACTCGACCGACCCGGCGCAAATTCGCGACACCGAGAAAAAAATCGATCTGGCAAAGACTCTGTTTATCGTCTCGAGCAAATCGGGCAGCACCCTCGAGCCGAATATCTACAAGCAATATTTCTTCGAACGCGTACAGCAAACGGTTGGCGCTGACAAAGCGGGCGGGCGCTTTATCGCGATCACCGATCCGGGGTCGAAGATGCAACAGGTTGCCGAACGCGATCGCTTCCGCCACATTTTCTACGGGCTCCCCTCGATCGGTGGACGCTACTCGGCGCTGTCGAATTTCGGCATCGTTCCCGGAGCCGCCATGGGGCTCGATACCACGAAGTTTCTCCAGCGGACAAAGGAAATGGTCGAAGCCTGTAAGCCGGCGTCTGCGGTCGAACAAAATCCGGGAGCGATGCTCGGCCTCATCATGGGCACAGCCGCAAAAGCCGGGCAGGACAAGATCACGCTGATCACGTCGCCGGGAATCTCGGACCTGGGGGCGTGGCTCGAGCAGTTGATCGCAGAATCCACCGGCAAGCTTGGCAAGGGGATTATCCCGATCGACCGCGAGGCTTTGGGAGCGCCTGAAGTGTATGGAAAGGACCGCATCTTCGCATACATTCGCTTGGAAAGCGGACCGGACGCGACGCAGGATAGCAAGGTTGCGGCGCTCGAAAAAGCTGGACATTCCGTGGTGCGCATCGCGGTACCCGACATTTACAGTCTGGGCCAGGAGTTTTTCCGTTGGGAGATTGCGACGGCTGTCGCGGGATCGATACTCGGCATCAACGCGTTCAATCAGCCGGACGTCGAGGCGAGCAAGATTGTCACCAAGAAGCTTACGTCCGAATATGAAGCGAAAGGTTCGCTTCCGGCGGAAACGCCGATCCTCGACGAGGGCGGTATCAAGCTCTTTACTGACGACAAGAATGCAGCCGCGCTCGGACAAGCGGCAGGCGGCGACAAATCGCTGCGAAACTATCTGCGAGCGCACTTGGCGCGGATCGGCGTAGGCGACTACTTCGCAGTCCTTGGCTACGTCGAAATGAACGCGGAACACGAGGCGCTGCTGCAATCGATTCGGATGAGCGTTCGCGATCGGAAGCACGTGGCGACATGCCTCGGCTTCGGACCGCGGTTCCTGCACTCGACCGGACAGGACTACAAAGGCGGACCGAACAGCGGCGTATTTCTGCAGATCACATGCGATGACGCTCAGGACCTGCAAGTGCCGGGACAGAAATACACGTTCGGAGTGGTGAAAGCGGCGCAGGCGCGAGGAGATTTTCAGGTGCTGGCCGAGCGCAACCGGCGCGCACTGCGCGTACATTTAGGGAGCGACGTAAACGCCGGCCTGAAGAAGTTGGCGGAAATCGTGCAGCAGGCGTAGCTGGACGAATCATAAGCTTGGCCAGTCGTAGCTCAGCAGAGATAGGTCACGAAGCGCTTACGTTAAGGAGCAAGAATGCAACTAGGAATGGTAGGTCTCGGGCGCATGGGCGCGAATATGACGCGGCGCCTGATGCGCGGTGGTCACACCATGGTCGTCTCCGATCTGAGCGCCGACGCGGTCAAGGGTCTTGCGGGAGAAGGCGCAGTTGGCTCGTCATCGCTCGACGACCTGGTCAGCAAACTGCAGGCTCCGCGCGCCGCGTGGATCATGGTTCCATCGGGCGATCCGACGGAGAAGACCGTTCAGGCGCTGCTGGCAAAGATGCAGGCGGGCGATACGATCATCGATGGCGGCAACTCGTATTTCAAGGACGACGTGCGGCGGTCGAAACTGTGCGCGGCGAAGGGTGTCCACTACGTCGATGTCGGAACCAGCGGCGGCGTATGGGGAATCGACCGCGGGTACTGCATGATGATCGGTGGCCCGAAAGAAGCGGTTCAGCGACTGGACCCCATTTTCAAAACCCTGGCACCGGGACGCGGCGACACGCCCCGCACTCCTGGACGCGAGAAATTAACGGGCGCGGCGGCTGGCACATCTGAAGATGGATACATTCACTGTGGCCCTTCCGGCGCTGGGCACTTTGTCAAGATGGTCCACAACGGAATCGAATACGGCATCATGCAGGCCTATGCCGAAGGATTCGATATCTTCAAAAACGCGACCAGCAAAGAGCTTCCCGAAGATATCCGCTACGATCTGAACCTGCCGGATATCGCGGAAGTCTGGCGGCGCGGGAGCGTAATCAGTTCGTGGTTGCTGGATTTGACGGCCATGGCATTGATCGAGAATCCGAATCTCTCAGAGTACAGCGGCTATGTGCAGGACTCGGGTGAAGGACGATGGACGATCCAGGCTGCGCTCGAAGAAGCGGTTCCGGCCGAGGTATTGACCGCGGCGCTGTATACGCGTTTCCGTTCGCGGCAGGAACACACGTTTGCCGAGAAAATGCTTTCCGCGATGCGGCAGAAATTCGGCGGACACATAGAGCTGAAAGCGCCAAAAACTTAGAAACCATTGAGACATCGAGTCATTTCCTCATTGCGTCATTAAAACCCTCATGTTTGGGACTGAAGTTTCAATGACTAAGTGTTTCAATGACTGAATCACTCAATGACTCAATGATTTAACGCCTCAATATTTCAACCAAGGGGAGCCAATGGTTCAAACCGAAACGCAGCCCGCAGTGATTAAACTTCGAACGGCGCGCGTGGCCGATCCGTGCGTCATGGTGATCTTTGGCTACTCCGGCGATCTCACGCGCCGCAAGCTGATACCCGCGCTCTACAACCTCGCCAGCCAGCAACTGCTGTCGAAAGAGTTCGCGGTGATCGGCGTTGGCCGCACGCCGATGAGCGATGAAGACGCGCGCAAGAAACTCACTGAAGATTTCAAGAAGTTCGCCACTGGCCCAATCGACGCCAAACTGTGGGATTCGTTTGTCGCCCGCGTTCACTACCTGAGCGGCGACTTCGATAATCCCGCGACCTATGATGTTCTGAAAAACAAGTTGGCCGAAGTCGACAGCGCGCAAGACGCGCACGGCAACTATTTCTTTTATCTCGCCACAGCTCCCAATTTTTTCGGCGACATCGTGGAGCGCATCTCGAAAGTCGGGCTGATGACGGAAGACAATGGCCATTGGCGCCGCGTCATCATCGAAAAGCCATTTGGACACGATCTGGATTCCGCCAAAGCTCTCAACCAGCAAATTCTTAAGGTCGTGACCGAGCGGCAGATCTACCGCATCGATCACTACCTCGGCAAAGAAACCGTGCAGAACATATTGGCGCTGCGCTTCGCAAACGGAATTTTCGAACCCATCTGGAATCGGCGCTATATCGATCACGTACAGATTTCGGTGGCCGAAACAGTAGGCGTTGAATCGAGAGGCGGATACTACGATGGAGCCGGCGCGTTGCGCGACATGGTGCCCAACCACATCATGCAACTCATCACCCTCACTGCGATGGAGCCACCGATTTCATTCGAGGCCAACGCTGTACGTGACGAGCAGGCGAAGATTCTGCACGCCATTCAGCCCTACACTTCCGAAGATGTCCTCAGCAAAACGGTTCGCGGGCAATATGGCGAAGGCATGATGGATGGGGAGCGCGTCCCCGCTTATCGCTCGGAAGAAGGCGTACCGCCCGACTCACGCACGGAGACCTTCGTCGCCATGCGATTGCTGATCGACAACTGGCGCTGGGCGGGAGTTCCCTTCTATCTCCGCACCGGCAAGCGATTACCGGGAAGGAGCACGCATGTCGTCATCCAGTTCCGGCGCGCTCCTTTCATGCTTTTCCGCGAGACGCAGGTCGAGAACATGATGCCGAACCAACTGGTGCTGAACATCCAGCCCGAAGAAGGCATTTCGCTGCGCTTCGCCGCCAAGACTCCTGGACCGGCGATGCAACTTGGCGAAGTTAATATGAATTTTGCATACGCGGACTACTTCGGACTGACGCCATCGACAGGGTACGAGCGGCTGTTGCACGACTGCATGATCGGCGACGCCACTCTATTCCAACGCGCAGACATGGTCGAGGCGGGATGGAGCATCGTCAATCCTGTGCTCGATGTGTGGAAAGCTCTGCCACCGCGCAATTTCCCAAACTATCCATCTGGAACGTGGGGACCGAAAGAGTCCGAGGAATTGATGGAACGGGACGGGCGGCGCTGGAGAGACTTCGAGAAATGATTCTCGCCGGAGACATAGGAGGCACGCACGCACGCCTCAGTTATTACCAATTCGACGCCGGGAAATTTAGCCCCGTCCGCGAGAACGTCTTCAAGAGCAAGGAGTATCGCGGGCTCGATGAGATCGTCATCAAGTTCGTGGCCGACACCGGCGTCACTCCGAGCATCGCGTGTTTCGGAATTGCCGGTCCGGTGCGGAATGGGAAAGTCGAGACCTCAAATCTGCCGTGGGTGATCGAAGCAGCGACGCTCGCGCAAGAACTGCGACTCGACTCTGTGAACCTGATTAACGATCTCGAGGCACAGGCATGGGGGATTCAGTGTCTGGAAGCTTCGGACACAGTCACTCTGAATCAGGTTCCACTCGATCAGAAGCAAGATTCGACTCCTGGAAATCAGGCGGTAGTGGCCGCTGGAACCGGCCTCGGCGAAGCTGGCTTGATCTGGGATGGGGATCGGCACCACATCTTTGCCTGCGAAGGCGGGCATTGCGATTTCGCTCCGCGCAACGAACTGGAGGTTGAACTTCTGCGCTATCTGCTGCGCCGCTTCGGACACGTCAGCTATGAACGAATCGTTTCCGGCCCCGGCCTAGTGAACGTCTATCTATTTCTAAAAGACACGCATCGTGGGGAAGAGCCGCAATGGCTGCGCGACGAAATCGCCGCCGGCGATCCGGGAGCGGCCATCTCGAAAGCGGCGGTTGGCGGCAAGGCACCTCTGGCCGAGCAGGCGCTCGACTTGTGGATTTCGATTTACGGCGCGGAAGCCGGCAACATGGCTTTGAAGGTTCTGGCTTCGGGAGGCGTCTTTCTGGCCGGCGGAATCGCGCCTAAAATTCTGCCGAAGCTTTCCGGGCCGCTCTTCATGCAAGCCTTCGTCGGCAAGGGCCGGATGCAATCGCTGCTCGAAGCGATCCCAGTGCGGGTCATCGTGAACGAAAAAAATGGCCTGCTCGGGGCGGCGTGTTATGGCGCGAGTCATGCGAAACTAATGCCAAGCCCAGTCTAAGATTTACAACTTCCTATGCCTCGCTCGATTGAAGTCCTTGCCACCGCCGCCGATCTGTTTCACGCTGCTGCTGAAGAATTCGTCAGTCTTGGACGCGCCGCCATCGGCGCTCAAGGACGCTTTACAGTCGCCCTGTCGGGCGGTTCGACGCCCAAGGCTCTCTATTCTCTGCTCGCCGCCAACTACGCCAACTTCGCATGGGATCGCGTTTTTCTCTTCTTTGGCGATGAGCGCCATGTGCCGCCGACTGACCCCGAGAGCAATTACAGGATGGTGAACGAATCGCTTCTGACAAAGATCGCGATTCCTTCGGCGAACGTATTCCGCGTGCACGCAGAGAATCCCGACCCCGATGCCGCGGCCGCGGACTACGAAAAAAAGATCCGCGAATTCTTTGTCGTGAAGCCGGGCGAATTTCCGCGCTTCGATCTGATACTCCTGGGCATGGGGCCAGACGGCCATACCGCTTCCCTATTCCCCGACTCCAAGGCACTCGAGGAGCGGTCGCGCCTGGTCGTTGCCAATTGGGTCGAGAAGTTCAATACGCACCGCATCACTTTTACCTTCCCCGTTCTTGATGCAACGGCAGAAGCGATGTTCATGGCTAGCGGCGCGGACAAAGCCGGTATGGTGCAGCGGATACTCGAAGTCAAAAATACTCCGCCGCTGCCTTCGCAACTAGTTCAGCCGACAAATGGGAAACTCGTCTGGATGCTCGACGAAGCGGCCGCGTCGAAATTGACCAGATAGTTCTGCCAGACATGTATTGCTCACTGCGAGCCCGCCGCGGCAAAGCTTCGATAATTCTCTGAGGCTTGTGCCGGTTCGTCCGCATGATCGCCAGTCTTGAACTGTGCCACTAGGCTATTCAATTGGCCAGACATCCCGGCCAACTGCTCGACGGCCTTTTGCGACTCCATCGCGCTGGAGGCTGCGAGTTCGGCAGCGGTCGCTACTTCTCCAATGGTGCTTGAGATTTCGATCGACCCGTTGGCCGCCTCGGTCACGTTGCGTGACATTTCATTGGTGGTGGCGCTCTGCTCTTCGACCGCCGTGGCAATCGTAGCCGATGCGCCGCTGATTTTGTGAATCACCTCATGAATACTGCCGATGGCCTGCACGGCGCCTTTGCTGTCCTGTTGGATGGCGGCGATCTTGCGGCCAATGTCTTCGGTGGCCTTGGCGGTCTGCTTGGCCAGTTCCTTGACTTCGTTGGCGACGACCGCGAATCCCTTCCCGGCTTCGCCCGCACGAGCGGCCTCGATGGTGGCGTTCAACGCCAGTAGATTCGTTTGCTGCGCGATGGTGGTAATCACTTTGACGACTTCGCCGATTTCCGCGCTCGACGCCGCCAATTTTGTGATGGTGGCGTCGGCGGCGCGGGCGGCCTTCACCGCTTCACCGGCGAATCCCGCAGCTTCCTGCGCATTCATGGCAATACTCTGTATGCTCACGCTCATTTCCTTGGCTCCGGTCGCGACCGTCTGCAGGTTGCTACCGACCTGCTGGGTTGCATTCGAAACGACGGACGCCTGCGCCGAAGTTTTTTCCGAACTGTCGGTGATCTGCCGGCTGATCTCCGACATGCGGTCGCTCGTGCCGTGTACACCCTCGGCCGCGGAGGCAATCGAATAGAGCAGGTCACGGAGATTGTTTTTCATCGCATTTAACGCAGCTTCGGCGCGGCCGATTTCGTCGTGAGAAGTGACCGCGAGATCGTCCAGCGTCAGGTCTTTGCCGGCGATTCCCTCGATCATTCCCAGCATCTTCCGGATGCTGCCCGTGATCGAGCGGACGATCAAGACGGCGGCCAGGGCGCCAATGCAGAAGCCGCAAATCACGACGAGGAACGTTATAAGATTCGCCCGCGCTTCGGTCGCGCGCTCCGCTTGCAGGGCTTGCATTTCCCGCTGATCTTCACGCCCCTCGAACTGATCCGCCGTGTCCGCCATTTCGCGGATCGCTTGCTCTTCTTTCGGTCCGAACGCCAAGTCAGTGGCTTCGTAGGTCCGGCTCTGTTTGCGAAAATCGACCTGTTGTTCGGTCAGCGCGCTGATTTGTTTGGAACTATCGGACAGGGCTCCAAATAACTCTTTGCCTCTGGAAGTCACGAGCATCCTGTCTAGTTCTCCGAGTTTTTGTTCGACATCCGCTTTCGCCTTTCCGTACCTCTGGAGCGAGCCGGCGTCGCCGTTAAACACATAGTCATTCGCCGATTGGATCTGCTTTCGCAGGCCCACTTCGACCTGCGTGATCACCTCTCGTTTCTTGACGGACGCGTTTACCTCCTCGGTGGCGTCGGTCACTTTTCGAATCGCCACGTAGGCCGCGCCTCCCAAAACCACCAGCATCGCCAATAGCAAGCCGAACCCCAACGCCAGCTTCGCCCGTAGTCCCAATCGCCGCATGTTTCTCCCCCGAACGACTTTTCTCTTGAGATTCATCGGCGGTAAAAGGATTTAGGTTAAACCCACGGCCGCCAAGGAAAAGGCGTTGCGAGATGTCTTAGAGACACGTCCTTTCGTACGGGGGGCAAGTAAATATTTTTTTCAGGGCATGATGTGATTCCTTCTGTGATTGCGCTGATTGAGAGTAGAGGACTGTGGTTCTTCAAATCATGGGTTCCTCAAAATCGAGGAATTGCTCATGAATCTGGCATCGTTTCGATCAAGGTTTCAATCAACGTTTCGATCAACGGCAGTTCTCGCCGTTCTGATCTTCGGAGGATGTAACGCTCTCTCGGTTGCGCAAACAATTGAGCGGAAGCCCAGCAACGGCGGCTTGCAGGCCATGCTGCATATTCCGATGAAACATGCGAAGGGCGCGAAGTCAGACAAGCCATCGGCGGCGGTGGACCAAGGGATGGCCAAACAGAAGATTTATGCGTTCCGGACGGTGGACTATCCAGCCGCGACGATCAATACGGTCAATCAATACAACGACACCACGGCCGTGGGTTATTTTGCCTACCCGGGTTCCGACGCAACGCCTTTCTACTTCAAGGGCACAACCAATCATGTTCTGGTTCTTCCGAATGGTGGCTACGCCGGAGTGATCAACGGCATCAATGCCACCGGGGTAATGGTTGGCAGCTTCAACGACAGCGTTGGTAGTGGTCTTCACGGCTTCATCTGGAACGGCACGGCCTTTACCGTTCTCGACTATCCCGCCAGCTTTGGGACCGAGGCTGGGGGCATCAACAAAGCCGGCGTCGTGGTCGGAGATTATTACGACTTGAATGGTGTAGAGCACGGGTTCACCTACTCGGCAGGCACCTACAAGGCGTTTGATCGATCGGGAGCGTCGGCGACTGCGGCGACTGGAATCAACAGCAACGGCGACATTGTGGGGGCGGCCTTTTACTCCTCAGCGTGGCACGGATTTCTGCTAAGCGACAAAGTGTATTCGGCGATCGATTTTCCGATGGCCGAGGAGACGTGGGCGTCCGGCATCAACGACGCCGGCGTCATCGCGGGGAGCTTCGAAGATTCCACGACAACGCACGGGTTCACTGAGACCGCCGGCGCTTTCAACCAAATCGATGTCGGAGGCGGCACCACGGCCACGGGCATCTATCGCGTCGAGAACAATAACAATGTGGTTGGATCGGCGATCGACTCGGCCGGCGAATCGCACGGCATCATCGGCCGGTAAGGGGCCGGTAGCCGGCCAATACCGGCGGGCAATTAAATTCATTCGGTTCATGCGAGGTGAGTTATGACTTCTATTCTGCGTTCACTTGCGGCAATGGTTGCATTGAGCTTGCTGGGTGGCTCACAGACATTACCAACGCAACAGTTTCCAGCCTCGGCCCAGACCAAGCCGCGAGCCTACCAGTTTCGATCGGTGGATTATCCGGGAGCTTATCTATCGTCCGTGAACGGCTTCAGTGGCAAGATCGCGGTGGGCGGGAGCGATTTTAGCTTGTTCTATTTTGATGGGACGACCTACAAGACACTGACGATCCCGGGGGGCGGGTATGAAGTCGGGTTCACCTTTGATGGCAAAACCGCGGTCACGTTCGGACTTTCGGGCCAGAGTGTCTGGCCGTCCGCCATCAACGATGTCGGACAAATTGTCGGCTACTATGACGCTGGCAATTCGCAGACTGCCTTTCTCTATGAGAATGGGAACTTCACAACGCTCGCCTATCCTGGAGCGTTGGCGACCCAGTCGACCGGAATCAACTCCCTGGGGGACGTCGTCGGCACTTTTGTAGACTCATCAAAGATCTCGCGAGCTTTCCTGCTAAAGAATGGAGTCTATGCCCCGTTCAATTATCCTTTTGCGCACCAGACTTTCCTCTTTAGCATTAATGACTCGGACAACATGGTCGGTTGGGCTTTCAATGTCGCAGGACAAAGCTTTGATTTCATTTACATCGATGGGATCTTCTATCAGGTAGAGATAACCGACGGAACCGTTAGTTTGCAGGGGATTACGAACAATGGCGATGTATACGGAACTATTTACGACAGTTTGGGGAATGCTCACGGGATGATCGGGCAGTGAAGACTGGCAGGGGTCGCAATTGAGGTCGAGCCGAAATTGAGGTCGGTCCGAAACCGCCATGGCGCCGTTCATTGACTCGCTTCGGTTCTGCCAATAAGATTTTCACCTAGTGATTGGCCAAACCATCTCGCATTACCGCGTTGTCGAAAAGCTCGGTCGTGGGGGGATGGGCGTGGTTTACAAGGCCGAGGACATCTCGCTAGGGCGCTTCGTTGCCCTGAAATTCCTGCCCGAAGATTCAGCCAAAGACCTGCAAGCTCTGGAACGCTTCCGCCGCGAGGCGCGGGCTGCATCGGCGCTGAACCATCCGAACATCTGCACGATTTATGAAGTCGGCGAGCATGAAGGACAGCGATTCATCGCCATGGAATTTCTGGATGGGTCGACGCTGAAGCACCGGATCGCGGGCCGGCCGATGGAAACTGACACGGTTTTGTCGTTGGGCATTGAGATCGCCGACGCGCTCGAGGCGGCCCATGACAAGGGGATCATCCATCGCGACATCAAGCCGGCAAACATCTTCGTCACGGCGCGCGGTCACGCGAAGATTCTGGACTTCGGCCTGGCGAAGCTGGGTTCGGCGGCGGAGGAGGGCATAGTTTCCGGCTCGCCGACAGCCACGGCCACGGCGGAAGAATTTCTGACGAGCCCTGGAACGGCGATGGGCACGGTCGCGTACATGTCTCCCGAACAGGTACGAGGCAGGGACTTGGATGCGCGGACCGACCTTTTTTCCGTGGGAGTGGTGCTCTACGAGATGGCGACGGGCAGTCTGCCGTTTCGTGGCGACACGTCGGGCGTGATCTTCGATGCCATTTTGAATCGGGAGCCGGTGGCACCGGTGCGCCTCAATCCCGACCTGCCGGCGAAGCTCGAGGAAGTCATCAATCGCGCGATAGAAAAAGATCGTAATCTGCGGTACCAGCACGCGAGCGATCTCAGGGCGGAGTTGCAGCGGCTGAAGAGAGACAGCGGTTCGGGCCGGTCGCCTGGGTCGGCGTCAGGTCAGGCGTCGGGGCAAGAAGAGCAAACAAAACAAGAATCGGTGGCGGCGACGTCGTCAGGGGTGGACGCACAAACAACCCGAACAACGTACTACTATGCGCTCGCCACATTGGCCCTACTGATTGCTATGGCCGGGGCCTTTTTTGCTTATCGCTCTTCTCAAGGCAGCGCTGCGGCGAAAAAAGATTGGACGCAGCTGACTTTTTTTACCGACTCTGCGGTTTATCCTGCTCTCTCGCCGGATGGACGGATGCTGGCATTCGTACGCGGAAGCGAGTCGTTCTTCGGCCCTGGACAAATCTATGTCAAGTTATTGCCCGACGGCGAGCCGGTTCAACTCACGCACGACTCCTTCATGAAGCTAAGCCCGGCCTTCTCGCCGGACGGATCACGCATCGCCTATGGCACGGTTCCTCCTTTCAACGTGTGGGAAGTGCCGGTACTCGGTGGCGAGCCACGCATGTTGCTGCCCAATGCATCGTCATTGACATGGATCGATGGCGGCAAGCGGCTGCTGTTTTCCGAAATCAAGGAAGGGCTGCACATGATGATTGTGACCACCGACGAGAGCCGAGGACAGCGGCGCGAGGTTTACGTGCCTCCTGGCGACCGCAGTATGGCCCATCATTCTTATCTTTCACCAGACCGGCACTGGGTTTTGGTGGTCGAGATGAGCAATCAGGGCATCCTTCTGCCATGCCGGGTGGCACCGTTCGAGGGGAGTGGGGATGTGCGAATCGTTGGTCCCCCGGACAGTGTTTGTATCGCCGGAGCCTGGTCTCCCGATGGCAAATGGGTGTACGTGAGCGCGAAAAAGGGTGACAGATTCCAAATCTGGCGTCAGCGTTTTCCGGGAGGAGAACCCGCACTGGTCACTTCCGGACCGACCTCGCAAGAGGGCTTGGAGATGGCGGCCGATGGCAAATCGCTGCTTACGTCGGTCGGATCGCAAGACAGCACAGTCTGGTTCCACGACAAGGACGGAGAGCACCAGATTTCTTCGGAGGGAAATGCGAGGGATCCCTCGTTCTCCTGGGATGGGCGCAGACTCTATTACTTGATGGCAAATGGCCGAAGCGCCGGAGACGAGCTAGTGAGAAAGGAGCTGTCCAGTGGCAAGGTGGAAAGAATCCTGCCGGGTTACTCCATCGGAGGCTACTCAGTTTCAAGGGATGGGCAGAAAGTTGCGTTTACGATGAGCGATCAGAGCGGCCACTCCGCCATTTGGGTTGCGCCGACGAACCGTCAGTCGTCGCCAACCCGAATCTCCCAGACGGAGATCGAAGATTCTCCTCGTTTCTTGCCTGGCGGCGACTTGATTTTTCGAGTGATCGAGGGAGGTTCGAATTTTGCCTACCGCATGAACGCCGATGGGAGTGGTCGGCGCAAGATAACATCGCAGCGCATTTTCGACCTGCACGCGGTGTCACCCGACGGCCGTTGGGTTGTGGCGGGAGTGCCCTCCACCGCGGAAGGCGAGACGGGTGAAATGGACGCTCTTTCGGTTGACGGAAAGCAGGTCGTTCACTTATGTCCGGGCCCGTGTTGGATGACCTGGGACACCACGGGGAACCTTTTTTACTTGCACCTTCCGTCGAACGAAGGCAGCTATTCGCTGGCCGTAGTGCCCAGCACAGGAATGCCGAGAGTGCCACCAGCGGGATTCGTGCGACTCGAAGATTTAACGAACCTAAAGCCGGTGGTAATGATACCTGACATCGTGACTTCAGCCGTCGGCTCATCCCTTTACGCCTACACGCGGCTGAACACCCGAAGAAACCTTTATCGCATCGAGTTGCAATAACTGACAAAGGCGAACGCTTTCGTGTTAGCGGACGAAACCTTCGACTTCGACCAGGGCAGGCACCGAGGCGCCAACGGACTCATGGCGGGAGTTGGGGTAGAATGCTTGGCCAATGAACCCCGAGAGGCGTAAGAACGCGCGATTTCCGGTGAACGTTCCGGTTGAAATCCACACCGAAGGCAGCGACATACCTATCCGCTGCGCGATCTCCGAGCTTAGCCTCGACGGCTGCTACGTCGAGACCATGTTTCCCTTTCCGAACGGCACCAGCCTCGACCTGAAACTGCAACTGGAGGAAGACGCAGTCTTGATCACCGCTACGGTGATCACTTCGTTTCCACAGGTTGGCAACGGATTCCAGTTTGTCCAAATACTGCCGGAGGACCGCGAGGTGATGCGCGCCTATCTCGAAGCATTGGCGAAGAAGGAAGAAGAGGCCGGGAAAGATCAGTGAACCGGGTTCTTTGTTCTGTTTTTTTGTCTGTCTTCTCTACTAGGCGGCGTGGCCTCGCCAGTCGGCGATTTCTTTCAGGCCCTCTCCGAGGGCGTGCTCGAAGAGCCTTACTTTGTGGCGGGTGTGTTCGAATTCATGGATGTCGGCCCAGACTTCTGCCTGCCAGCTTTTGTCGTGCGATTCGGCCTCGCCGCAGCTGGCGCAGCGAGTGTGGAAGGTGATGCTCCGCTTGGGAGGAGTGTGCACGTTCTGCAGTTCGATGAAAACGCAGCGCACTTCTTCGATCTCTTCGTCAGGCCCCAGGATGTGTTCGTAGCGAAGCAGGTATCCAAAGCCGAGCTTGAGGGCTTCGACTTCGGCTTCCTCGCGGGTGTGGAAGGGTCCGTACTCGGCACGAAGCTGCTCGGTCGAATCGCACGCCATCCAAAAAATGTCTTTGTGGGCCATTCCTACCTCAGTCTGGGTCTGAACTGATGAAGCGGTTTAGTTCGGAGAGTCGTGACCGTGCACACGGTTCCCCAAGAGGTGGAGCAATTTGATTACCGAGATTACCGGAGGTGGCGATAGGGCCGCGGTGGTGCCTCCGTGGGCGAGGTTAGATGGCTATTCTGTTGAAATAAAGCTGCTTATCGTTAGAGGCTTGCCGAACCGACGAGGTCTAGATACGCCGTCCGCGGGCGTGTTGTGTGAAATGTGTTTCCGTAGCGAAGGGTGGGTCAGGTGCGTTAAGACAATGGATGCGGAAGTGGAAAGCCCACGGGTTGCGCCGTGGGCTGCATTCTTGCAGTGATTGGCGACCGGACGAGAGTGAACCTGAACCGGACTCGGAGGAGATCGCGCTGCGGGGCTAGTGATTCCCGGCTGCCGCCGCTTTGGTTTCTGGACTGGAGGGCGCGACATCGCGTTCGCCGGCTGTCAGGGGCCAGTTCGGCCCCGCTGGCAACAGGCCGTTTCCCATGGCCACATGCCAGTTCGCACCGCCGTGGCTGGAGACATAGAGGGCGAGTTCAAGGCGGGTCCAGACGCCTAGTTTGTCGAAGGCGGTGCGCAGGTAATTCTTCACCACCTGCTCGCTGGTTCGAAGGACCCCGGCGATGTCTTTGTTGGTGAGACCCTGCCACACCAGGGTCGCGACTTGAATTTCTTTCGTAGTTAGCCGATCACGCGGTTGCATGGTTGCACCTGCTCCTTGATGAACATGGCGGTCGCGAGTTTCACGCGTTTCCGGCCTTCTTTTATACCCGCGCGGAGAAACAGCGTTCGCAGATGCTGTTTGACGGTGCGCGGGCTGATGCTTAAATGGTGAGCGATTTCTTTGTTACTGCATCCCTGCACGAGCAGACGCAATACTTGTTGGTCGCGCGGAGTGATTTTGATTTCGTTGAGGTTGATCATGGGCTTTTGTCGGCTCCTTCTTTTTTCGGCTCCTTGAGTTCTGTCTTCAGTTCAGACTTGGGGTCGCGACCCGATGTAAGCAGAAGCAAGCGGTTCGCCAAATGTTCGCCCGGAGAAAAGCCTGTTTAGAACCTTGGAGTTAGGTGACGGACGGGCAGGAGAGCGCGGTCTTTTGTTAGCAGATTCTCATGAGGGCAACCCAAAACGGGGCTCATAAATGGGAATCGTCCCAAAAAGCGCGGTTTTTCTCGATTTCCCGACACTCGCATTTGCACTACAATAGGGCGAGTCTGGACGCTACTCTCCCACCGATGCTATGTCGTCGAACCGGCCAAATCTCAGACAGCCAGACATGAGCCATTCTCCTTTGAGCATGGACGAGCAATCGTTTCAGGGATTGCTGTCGGCGGCGTTCATTATCCAGGAACACAACGACCGCCGAAAACGGGAGCAAGTGGAGACGGAACGTGAGTCAGGGATCGAACCGTTTGGTCTCGAAGCGGCCAGCGAAACAGTTTCTCCTCAAGTTTGCTCAAGTTGCGGAAGTCCGAAGACAGACGGAGACGGAGCGCTCTGTGCGACGTGTGCAGCGGAGCCACTTCGTCCGGGAGAGCGTTTGCAGCGGAACTGGGCTTCGATGTGGCTGATGAGCCAGGGACAAAGTTTGTGGGCCGAGAGTCCTCAAGAATCTTTGGACGACGCGCAAGTGAGGTTTCGGCGGTCTGACGCCAACTTGCGCCCGAGGCTTCCGGTTATTCCCGATTTCGCGGATGAGAAGCTTTCGGCGTTGCCTCCCGCACGGCGAGCGGCGAGCGACGTTTTGCCGGGAGACGTTTTGCCGCGAGAGAATGCAGCGACCAGTTTCACCGGGTTTGGGAAATCCGCGTTCGTCGATCCACTCGAAGAAGTGTCAGAGCTTGATCGATCGCGGGTTGAGACATCGAAGGCGGAGACCGGATGGGCTCCTACGGACGAAGACACTGAGGAAGATTTCGCGCCAGATGCAGAGCCACTCTTAGCGTTACCGCTAACCGCTGGAGCTGAAGTGCCGGCCTTGGGAACCTCGCCATCGGACAAAGCGAGTACTGCTGTAATGAACACGGCTGCAGAAATCGATGGCGCCGAGATCGCCCCGCCGACGTCATCGCCGCCCTCGCTGATTCGTACTCTTCGCGACCTGCGTGTGAAGCTGCGCTTTCGTCGCGCCGACGTTTATCTTGGAATAGCGATTTTTGTCGCTGTATTTGCGTTGTTGTGGCCGGCGGCGGGTTCGACCCGCCCAGTCACGCCGACGCTGAGCAGTTGGGACCGTGCGCTGATTGCGCTCGGCATCGCCGAAGCTCCCGCGCCCGAAGTTCATCTTCAGGGAGATCCGGCAATCCAGGTGTGGATCGATCCGCACACGGCTCTTTATTATTGTCCCGGCGAAGAGCAATACGGCAAAGCAGCCAACGGGCATTACAGCACGCAGCGCGAAGCGCAAATGGACCGGTTTGAACCAGCAGGCAGAAGCGCGTGCGAGTAAGATTTTTCCGCTACTGAAGCGGCGTTCCTCTTTCCACGCATTCGCTGGGCGATTCTGCTGAGTTAATCACACCTGATTCGTCGGAGCAGAACGTCCTCCTTCCAGTCGTATTGCGAACCATTGGACTCGCCACGATCTGGTACTTGTGTTCCGACTCGCTGTTCACGCAATTCTCCACCGAAAAACGATAGCCAGTCTTTTCTCCCGCACTGAGTCGCCGGTCGAGGAAGCGAGCGTTTTCGGCCGAGGGTTGGGATTCGCTGCTGCCACCGAGGCGGTAGAGTTCACAGGCAAATCCAATCTCCGGAAACTCAGCTTTGTAGGCACGTTGGGCAGTATTGATCTTGCGGATGGAGGCCACGGCGGAACTTTCGTTAGCGGCGATGCGTGCGCGTAGCAGGTTGGGGATGGCAATCGCCGCGAGGATGAGGATGAACGGAATCAGGAGGAAGACTCCATACCCCATCACCAATCCGGCGGCGGCCATGCCACTACCCTTGAGGCGTCCGTTACTCTCTTGGATTTCGGAGCGCGAGATGTGTCCGAGAATGATGGCGGCAATCGCGGGGAAAAAGAAAAGCAGACCAAAAATGCCGCTAATCATGCTGGCTAGAGCCTTGCCGCTGGTCGGTGCATCGGGAGCAGGAGGCACGACCTGGGTAGGTGGCGGGACAGCGGTCGCGACCGGGGGAGGCTGCACTGAGACGGAGAAAGAGTGGCCGCAGTGATTGCAGAACTGGCTGCCGTCGGGCGCGACGGCGCCACATTTTTCGCAGAACATGAGTGGTTCCTCGTGATGGATCGATGAATCGAGAGAAACGCTACGCTTTGGCGGCCAGGTCGTCAATCGGCGGTTGGATAAGAAAATGAAAATGGGCCAGTCGGATGACCGGCCCATTTTTTCAAATCCGCTGCGTTCTTCAAACGTAACTGCGTGCTAGGGTGCGGCGAACAGATCCGTAATCGCGGCGGTGCTGGCATCGCAGGCATGGTTCAGGCAAGGCAGACCGAAGCCACCTTCGATGGAACGGAGGAGCGAGAAGTGGGTGTAATACTGCGCGCTCTGCAGTCCGTGGATGCCGTAGTTGGTGTCGATGATGGCCACGACCTTGTTGATGATGGGCTGAACAGCATAGTCATTTTCGTCCCAGATTACGACGATGACGCTATGGCCGTTGTTCCATGCTGGAGAAGCGTGGATTGCTGTCACCAGTTTCTGCAAAGCCTGATCGCCCAGTTGGATCAGCGCCGGGTTCAATCCTGACTTTTTGCCGTCGTCATTGGGATCAAAGTTGCAGAAAGCGGTGCCGTTGCCGCGGCCGTGCTGGTCGTTACACTGGTTGAATACGATGAAGGAGTAGTTGGGGACGTTCCCGGAAGCCAAGTCACCCCAGACGCCACCGACTCCATCAAACGCCGCCATGTTGGCATAGCTGAGCGACGGGTTTCCGCCTTCCTGGATATCCGCAAAATACGAGAACGGGTTGTGCTTGGAGGCGTAGAGCTGAACGATATCGGCGCTCGAAAGCGGTGGATTCAACACCGGCGTGATCTTGCTGAAATTGGTGAGATTGGTGAAGTTGCCGTCACTGTAATTTACGTTGTCAGGGCCGACGATCGGCAGGCTTTCCTGATAGGTCTTCCAGGTCTTGCCGGCGTTCACCAGTTGCTCGGCGATGGTGATGCCGAGCGTGGTCGAGACGGCTGGGTACGAGTTCTTGCCGTTCAAATTGATCTCGCAGGGAGGCCCGGTCACTTCATTGGTGCAATCGAGCGCCGGAGTCGCCGCATCGGTTCCGCTTCCCGCGATCGGGCAGATGTTCGGGCTCGGGGGATTGTCGGTGTTGACGATTCCCGTAGAGAGGTTGGTGGCGCAGCTTTTGCTGTGCCAGTCGGAAGTGTTGTCGCTGTGGACGCCGAAGTTGGAACCGCCGACCACCTCGAGATAGTTGGTGAGACTGGGATGGGCCACGGCGAAGTAGTTTGTCGCCAGATTCGCGGAAGCGGCGTACTTATTGGTGAAAGAGGCATTGGTATTGCCGAGGATTTCCGTGTACCCGTGGTTTTCCATCATGATGAGGAAAACGTGATCGAGACGCGGAATACCAGTCGGTACGGCGCCCTCCTGAGCAGCGCTCGCGGCCACGCACATGGCCACTACCGCCAAAATTACGATGACTCTTTTCATCATGTATCTCCTTTAACTTTTAACTTTTCGATTCCGCTTGCACTGTTGGCGCGACCCGACAGATCCACAGTGCCGGGAGATCGTGATCGAGCTCTGAGCCGCACGGAATGCGAAATTGGGCGGAATCGGATCCAATTCACGCTAGTAGTGCTTCGTTAACGCCGGGTTACCACCAAGTTAAGATTCCGTGAATTCGGTCCCATCCACTGCGGTTGTGCCTCCACTATCTTGTTTACTTTCACACCAGCCAGGCTCGATTTTGAAAGAAGATGTTTAAGATGTTCACCCGAGGCAGACACCCGCTGGTTTTGATTTTGTTCGGCTGAAGGCTGGCTTGGCAGGAAGTAGCCTTTCCGGACCTCCGCACTCGGCGGCAAATACAAAGGGCTGACAGAACAGACGAAGGGTTGACAGAACAGCCAGATGGAGGCACAATCTGCGTTTAACGAAAGAATACGAAAGTATTCGCTAATATCCGCAACATCGACAGTAATGAAACGAAGCATTTGAAACTTCTAGTGGAGAGCGCGCCGAACGTCGTCAAGGCATGCATGACTACACATGCGACCCCTGTAACGGTGATTCAGGAATTTGCACGAAGAAATTCTCAAGGAGGCTTGTCATGGACAACCGCTTTCACCGTAGTGCGCAAGACACGTTGAAGCGCGACCCGGTTCGCGCTCTGTTTCTCCTACTGACCTGCTGGTTTACGCTGAGTTGTGTCGCGCAGGCCTCCGTTTATTACGTTGCGAAAACCGGTAGTGACACCAACAGCGGAAGTGCGAGTGCCCCCTGGCTCACCATTGGACACGCGGCTCTGGAAGCGCAGGCGGGCGACACCGTCTACGTGGGAAGCGGAACCTATAACGAGAGCGTTCTGTTCGCGAATTCTGGCACGTCGTCGGCCCCCATCGTGTTTAACGGGCAAGGTGTCGCTATCGTGGATGGCAACGGCGTGGCGTGCTGCACGACTCCGGCGTTTGCCATGAGCAACGGCTTCCTGTGCTGCAACACGCAAGGACTATTCGAAATCGGGGCAACGAATGGCGTCAGCTACCTGACGATCGAAGGCTTCACGCTCGAAAACTATAAGACTTCGAAAGCGGCGGATGTTCCGGCAGGAATCCTGATTGCGGGCAGCGGAAGCGGGATCAACATACTGAGCAATACTGTCAAGAACATCCAAACCACAGCGGGAAAGACTGGCAACGCCTATGGGATTGGCGTCTTCGGCACGAGCAGCATTGCTCTCAGCGTAAACGTCAGCGGCAACACGGTGACGGGATGCCTCACGGGTGAAAGCGAGACGACGACCTTTAACGGCAACGTCCAGAATTTTGTCGTCTCGAATAACACGATCTATAACAACGACAACATCGGCATGGACGCGATCGGTTTCGAAGGAGTGGGACCGACGGGCTACGATCAAGCCAAAAACGGCGACGTCTACGGCAACCTGATCTACAACAACAGTGCGAAAGCCAATCCCGGAGAAGGGAGCTCCTTTGACGAGGATGGCCTCTACTGCGACGGTTGCACTGAAGTGACATTCGAGCGCAATACTCTTTACGGCAACGATCTGAATATCGAAGCGGCGAGCGAAACCTCGGGTGAGGTGTCGAGCAACGTCATCATCCGGAACAATTTGATTTATGCCGCAAATTCGTGCGGCGTGTCGGTTGGCGGCTACGCCAAGAGCGGGACCGGCGGAAGCACGAACATCACCATCGTGAATAACAGCCTGTATGACAATGACACGCAGAAGACAGGCAGTGGCGAATTCCAGCTCCAGTACCGGGCAACCGGAATCGTGTTCGAAAACAACATTGTCTATACCGCTGCGGAGGGTCTGTTCATCTACGGCTTCACGACGGGCGACACAGTGACTGCCAATTACAACGACTACTACACGACGAGTTCGACAACGACGTTTGAACTCAACAAGAAGGTCTACACTTCGTTCGCGGCGTACCAGACCGGAAGTGGGCAGGATAAGAATTCAGTGTTCGCGAACCCTGACTACCTGCAGACCGCCACTTGCACATCAACCAAGGAGAGCGGGCCGCCGACGCCGATCACTACCTGCTCGCCGACCCCGAACTTCGATATCCCAACAAGTTCGCCGGCCGAGAACACGGGCAATGCCAGTTTGGGCTCGGGCGACTTCGGGACCACGGACTTCAATGGCAATCCAAGGGTGAATGCAAGCGGACAAATCAACATGGGAGCTTTTGAGCAGTAGGGACGGCGTGGGGCACGCGGTCTCGCCTGGTGCTGTCTCGCTCGGTGCCCCACATTTTTCTGGAGATCTCAACGACGGAATCGACGGAAAGTTCGGGGAGGATGGAATCATGCGCTTCCAAATTCTCTTTTATCTTGTGCTGTCGATTCTGTTCGTGAGGTTTGCCTCAGGGCAGGATAAGGATGGGCCACCCGCGGTGGCTTCCGCCCACGAGAATGCCGCGGAGGCGAAAGTCGGGCCGGATGATCCAGTCATAACGATTGAGGGTTTCTGCGCCGCTCCGGCTGCTACAGGCAGCTGCAGGACGGTGACGACGCGGGCCCAATTCGAAAGGCTCGCCGAGGCGCTGCAACCCGGCATGTCGCTGTCACTGCGGCTGAACGTCGCCCATGCGTATGCCCGAAATCTGAGAATGTCGGCCGCCGCAGAAAAACGCGGCCTCGACAAGACTTCGGCGTTTGAGGAGGAAATGCGCTATGCGCGCATGCAGCTTCTCGCTCAAGACTTGAACCGCCGGTTGCAGACGGAAGCCAATGATATTTCCGACTCCGATCTCGAAGACTATTACAGGAAGAACCAACAGTCTTTCGAACAGGCTGTGGTAGCGCGGATTTTTGTTCCGCACGCCTTTGTTGCGCACGCCAAGGAAAGCGCCGTGGCAACTACTCAGCCGACTGCGGCGCCAAGCGGCGTCGATGCAATGGCGAAGGTGGCTTCCGACCTCCGCGCCCGGGCCGTTGCGGGTGAAGATCCTAATAAATTGCAACTGGACGCCTACGCCGAAGCTGGATCGCCGCGCAGCACAGTCAACACAAAGATGGAAAATGTGCGCCGCGCCACGCTGCCACCGCAGCATGAAACGGTGATGGATCTGACGGTAGGCGAAGTTTCTGAAGTGTTCTCGGACCCAGAGGGTGCGCACTTCATCTACAAGATGATCGGCAAGCGCAGGTTGACTTTGGAAGAGGCGAAAACCGAGATCCGGACTGCAATTTCGGGCCAGCGTTATCACGACAGCATGAAAGACTTTCAGGGTGACGCCGTCTTCAACGATGCCTACTTCATTCCACCAGGGACGCCGGGGACGCAGCCGCAGCGGAATCGGCGGGAAAAGCGAAAGAGGCCGTCGGGTCAGAGCGAACAAGATCACGACTAGCGACCCGCGCTGCGCCACGAGAGAGCAACGACATCCGACATCGACTCGACACCCGGGCTATCCAGCAATCAAGAACTCTTTTGTGCGCAGATCTTTGATGGTGTCGCGCAGCTTGGCAGCCTTCTCAAACTCGAACCGCTTAGCGGCTTCGCGCATGTCGCTTTCTAATTTAGCGATGTAGGCGTCCAACTCCTCTTGTGTTTTCAGATCGGGCAGGCCGTCGGCTTCGGGGCCGGTCAAGTCGGTGTAATCGGCGCCAACGATTGCAACCAGCGTCATATCCAGCGGACGAATGATCGACTCTGGTGTGATCCCGTTCGCAGTGTTATAGGCTTCTTGAAGTGCGCGACGGCGGTTGGTCTCGTCGAGCGCTTTCTTCATCGAGTCGGTCATGTGATCGGCGTAGAGAATCGCGCGGCCGTTCAGATTTCGGGCGCAACGGCCAATGGTTTGAATTAATGATCCGGCGGAGCGCAAGAAACCTTCTTTATCGGCATCGAGAATCGCCACCAGCGAGACTTCGGGCAGATCCAGGCCTTCGCGGAGAAGATTGATACCGATCAATACGTCAAACTCGCCTTTGCGCAGATCACGCAGGATTTTGATTCGTTCGAGGGTTTCGATTTCGGAGTGCAGATAGCGGCACTTGACTCCGACTTCGCTGTAATACTCGGCCAGATCCTCGGACATGCGTTTGGTCAGGGTGGTGACGAGCACGCGTTCGTTGCGCGCGACGCGGTCGCGAATCATGTGCAGGAGGTCGTCGATCTGTCCCTTGACTGAGCGTATCTCAACCGGCGGATCGATCAATCCTGTGGGACGGATAATTTGCTCGACGACGACTCCGGCTGACTTGGTCAGCTCGTAGGGGCCGGGCGTCGCGGAAACGTAGATCAACTGGTTGGTGCGGTTCTCGAATTCTTCAAAGGTCAGGGGGCGGTTGTCTAACGCCGACGGCATGCGGAATCCGTATTCGACGAGCGTTTGCTTGCGCGAACGGTCACCGTGATACATACCGTGCAGTTGGGGCACGGTCTGGTGCGATTCGTCGATAAACATCAGAAAGTCGCGCGGAAAATAATCGAGCAGGGTTGGCGGAGGCTCGCCGGGCATGCGTCCGGTGAAGTGCCGGGAATAGTTTTCGATGCCATGGCAGTAGCCCATGGCCTTGATCATCTCGAGGTCGTACATGACCCGCTGATGGATTCGCTGCGATTCGACGAGTCTTCCCTGCTTCTCCAGCTCCGCTTCCCACCAGGCCAGTTCCGCTTTGATCGAGGCAACGGCCGACGCCTTCGTTTCTTCCTTCATGACGTAGTGCGTCTTGGGATAAACCGGCAGGCGCATGTACTTTTGCTTGACGGTGCCAAACAGCGGATCGATCTGCGAAAGCGATTCGACCTCGTCGCCGAACATCTCGACCCGGTAAGCGTTGTCGTCGTAGGTGGGATAAATTTCGATGACGTCGCCCCGCACGCGGAAGGTGCCGCGGCGAAAATCACCTTCGGTGCGCTCGTACAAAATGTCGACCAGCTTGCGGGTGACGTCGGCGCGCTTAATCTTCTGCCCTTTTTCGAGGAACAGCATCATCCCGTAGTACGCCTCGGGAGATCCTAGGCCATAAATGCAGCTGACCGACGAAACGATCAAGACGTCGCGGCGTTCGAATAGCGAACGTGTGGCCGACAGACGCAGCTTGTCGAGTTCATCGTTGATGGTGGACTCTTTTTCGATGTAAAGGTCGGCCGCGGGAATATAGGCTTCGGGTTGGAAGAAATCGTAATAACTAACAAAGTACTCCACGGCATTGTTGGGGAAGAAGCTCTTGAACTCATGGTAGAGCTGAGCGGCGAGGGTCTTGTTGTGGGCCATGACCAGGGCGGGGCGGTTGGCGGCCTCGATCACTTTGGCGGCGGTGTAGGTCTTTCCCGATCCGGTAACGCCGAGCAAAACCTGGTGCTGCTCGCGGTCAAACACGCCTCGGACGAGGGTTTCGATGGCATGACCCTGATCACCCTGGGGCTTGTAGTTGCTTACCAGCTTGAAGTCCACGGCTCATTATAGAGGAGCTTCAGAGAACCGGCTGAGGATGTACTTCCGTGTAAATATGCTCTTTGGTAGGCCGGTACACGGAATTTTGTACTAAGTATTTCACCCTAGACGCTGAGCAAAAGTTCTGTGGATCAATACGGCGAGTGCTGTAGAAGTGACCTTGGTAACCGCGTTTTGCGGGGGAAAAACGTCCATGAGCGAAAATTTCACAGTTAGTTAACAACAAGACATCGTTTTGGCCGCGTGAATGCAAAATGAGACGCAAAGACCCGAATCCAGATGCGCCGAGGGGGCAGGTTTCAGCGCCACTTGCGGCTTCCGCGCGTGTCGGTGAGGTGCTGTTCTTTATGGAAGAACATTTCAGCCAAGTGGGACCAAGGGAGCGGCAGATTATCAATCTTCTGCTGCAAGGATGTGACAACTCGGAAATCGCTCGCGACTTGAACATCGCCGAGCGAACGGTGAAAGCGCATTTCAATCGCCTGTTTTTGCGATTTGGAATCAAGGGTGGCATCAAGCGGGTAAAGCTCGCGACTTTGCTTTATAGGAGACAACTATGGTTGGAGAAACAGCAAACCGCCGCGGGCCCAGCGAACGCGAACAGATCATCATTCAACGCGTAGCCGAGGGCTGCAAGAACCGGGAGATCGCCGATTCTCTCGGAACCACCGAACACGTTGTGAAAAACTATTTGCGTTTGATCTACGATAAACTGGGATTGTGGAACCGGGTCGAATTGGCGTTATGGTACGAAGCGCGCCAGCACGAGCAGGTTTATCAGGCCTAGATTTTTCTGAAACCGTTGAGAATTCGCAGCCCCGCTCCTGGATGTTTGAGGAGCGGGGTCTTATTTTGGTGCCGGCTTGATGATCCGGCCTACTAGCGCCGGGGCGTAGCCGATTTCAGGTAGGCGACGACGGCTTCAGCGTCGCTTCGCTCCATGCGAAATTGAGGCATGGGGGCACGCAGGCGGTTGCCGCTGGTCCAGATACCAGTCGTAAGTAGTTTGATCACGTCCGCGTCGGGGGCAGGAGGAGTGCCTCCGATGCGGGGCACGGTTTGGGGCCAGTTCGAGTCGGGACTCGACGGTTGCCAAGGCACCGGACCTCCCTGCAAGCGGCGGCTGAGGTCGGGATTTCCTTCGCTGTCACGCGGAGTGTGACATTGTCCGCAGACGGCCACACTTTCGACAATGTATTTTCCGCGTTCGACTACCGATGAACTTGCGGAAGCCGGCGGCGCCGGTTTGGTCTGTGCGCTTGCGATGGCGATGAACAGGAAGGCAATGGTCGCGGTCACTGCGAGTAATTTGCAGCGCAGATGGCGGCGGCTTGAAGCAGAGAGAAATAGATATTTTGCTGGCACGGAAACGCTCCGCGAATAAGACTAGCACTTGTGTAGATGTTTTGGAATGAACACGGCTTTGAAGTCTTATTCGAGGATGCCGGTGTAGAAACACGGCGGTCGCGATGGTTACGTCGTTCCCGCGGCGGCCGCGCTGGTTCTCTTGCCCGACTCGCGGGCGGCGACCGTCAGTTCCTTTTCAAGCGACCAAAAGCGCTGGAAGACTTCGTGCAGACGCAGGGCCATGTTGCGGATGCTGTCGGCTTGCGACTGGACGCTCGCGGGGAGTCCGGGTTCGTGGACCAGAAGTTCGGAGTTGCCTAACACGGTGGTTAGAGCGTTGTTGACGTTGGTGCGCATTTCGACCATGTAACGTCCGAGAGTGGCTTCGGCCTGAGCGGCGACGCTGATTTTTTCGGCTTCGCTAGCGCGGAACTCGGCGTGACGGCGACGCAGGATTTCACGCCCGAGAAGCCCGGCAAGGGCAGGCCAGACTCCAGGCTCGCGGCGCAGGTCGAGAATTTGTCCTTCAATGCGGTAAAGATCTCGGGCTGGGTCGGAATGAATCACGATCGCAGGTTTCGCGACTGCGGTCAGGGAATGCTTCAGAGCTTTGATTCGCTGGTTCGAGGAATCGGCTGACGACACGTCAGCGATCGCGAGATCGTAGCCACTGCTTCGCAGGTCACGCGATGGGTCCTGATCGAGCACGATAAAATCCGGGGCATACGCAGGATCGCGCGGCCAGTTGGCGGTGACTTCGCGTGAGAAAGCGGGATCGCCGGTGAGAATCAGGACAGTTTGGCGGCTGGGCATGTCTGCTTTCTGGAACTTTCTGAGCGCTCGAATTGCTGTTGTCGGAAGAGACGAAGCAGAGCCCGTCTCCACGGGGAAGTCGCCCACTTGGGGCAGTTATTTTTTCGATGCTCCGGTGGTTCTGACGCTAGCGGCGGCTGCGCCTTTGGCCTGCGGCTTCTTGGCACCGTTCTGGAGCGCGTCATCGACCGCTGCCCTGAGATCGACCAGCATGCGGAGCGGCTGACCGGAAGAGTATTCCGCGTGGAACATGACTTTCCAGGACTGGCATATCATGCGCAGACGACCAACTGGCTCTTCGGCGGAAAACTGGGCGCGACGGCAATCGATGGTTGCGACATTGCGACGTTCGAGTTCGCGGAGTCCGTCCTGGATGGCGTTGAGATCGTCGTGCATGAGGCGGAAGAATATCCGCCGGATCATGAAGCTGAAACGTGCGAAGGCGACCATGGCGGAGGGCTCGAAGAAATGAGCGGCATTGTCGCTCTTGAGTTTGCGGCCTTGTTCGAGCGTGCCGCCGTGGAGCAGTTCGCTCAGGCGTTTGCAGCGGGCGGCAGACTGCATGATGGCTTCAAGAGGCTTCAACCACGCGGGAAGAACCGGTTCCTGCGGACCGAGCACGGGCTCGAGCACTTGCGCCACGTAATCGAGGTCAATATCGGAATCTTCCATGCCCGACGGGGCACACAGTGAAAAATATTGAACGAGCAGGAAGTCGGTCTTGTCGCGATCGCTGGTCGACTTCGAAGGTTTGTGGAGGTGATGGACCAAAAGATGGCGCAGCACGATTTCATTGGCCAGGGGCGTGGTCTGGAGAAACTGGCGTAATTGATGGACCTGAATCTGCGCGTCGACCTGTTGCAGCCAGGTTTCGGCTTCTTTGATCGATTCGGGCGAGTCCGAAACGACCTCTTCAAAAGGGCAGGCCGGCACGTCCACGACAAATTCGCGGACGAGTGCACAGTAGATGGGCCGCACGGCAGCGAGTAAAGCGGCGTGATCGTCGAATGCGGGCAATGAAGACGGGGTTGTTGGCGTCATGATTTCACAATCCAGTTAGGAACAGGTTTTAGGAAGCGGACGGCGACGACGGTACGTGCGGGATGATATTGCACGGCAACGACAGAAGCCTCGGCGCGTAAAGAGCCATCCTTGCTTTCGATGAGGACGCGATCGGCAAACTCCAGGGGACGGCTGGTCGTAAATAAGACTTCGTGAGGCGTGCCGAACTCGATGACGGTTTCCTGAAGAAAGCTGGTTCCGTTGTCGCGCGGGCCGTGACCGTTGCCTTCTTCGTTCTGGCTGTCCTCGTTCGGATTATTCTCTTGGCTTTGATTGCCGTTTTCGTGGTTGCGAGCGCGGCTGAGCCGTATCGGAATTCTCACCGGAGTGGCTTCGGGGAAAAAACGCGCCAGACGGCTGACGATTTCTGGTTCGAGAGCGCGAGCACTGGCCTGGCTGGGCACGGTTGATACCTCAAGGACTCAAGACGCTAAGCAGCCGAGGCTTCCCTCTTCCTTGTTTGGAAGAGCTACGGTTTGGAAGAGCTACAGGACGACTCGGTCTGCCTTATCGGCATTCTCAGGTGCACGCTCCAAACCAAAAGCTTGAAGGTCATGCACCTAAGAGTATGTGAAGGAAGGACAAGCAGTTAGGGACGTCAAGTGAGAATAGGGCCGGTTCGGTTCGTAGCCGACGGTGGTGGGGCGTCTCAGAATGACACCGGCGTCTCAATTCGGAGCGAACGTCGGACCACACCGGCCTTACATTAGCGTAGCTGGCGTTCCATCCGACCACTTGCCAACTGGAACAAAGAACAGGACCTCCGGCTCGACGGACCCGCGGGGATCGAACAAGACCGGAGAGCCGTCGAGATTCGCACCCCAGGTCGCGCCGTCTACTTTGGGAATGTGAAACATCAAATGGGGATGCCAGTGCACGGCGGCATCGTTGAGGTACTGTTCCTTCGACAACATGTAGGACATCGCGCCAGGTTCCGGCTCCGGCAGTTCCTTATTGGCAACCGCGGCCTTGGTGCGATCGAGGATTTGAGACTTGGTTAGCCCAGCCAATACGAACTCCGTCCTCTTAAGGGTGTACAAGAGGACGGATCGGGCGGCGGCGGGGTTGTAGCAGATGGGACTCCGATTCTTGGGGTTCCAAAACTCGGGGTCGTCGAATGGCGACGTCCACGCTCGTTCGACGATGCAAACGAAGCCGTTCTTGCCCTTCACGGCGGTCACGAAGCCCTGCTGTCGATCAAGTACCACGACCGAAGCATCGTCAGATATGGACTTCGGAGCGGCCGTTCGCGCCAATTCGATCTCGGCATTGCGGTCCGCGATGAGGTACTGCTCGATCGGCGCCATGTTGGGGTATGGCGATTTGGTGTCCTGAGCTTGAACAGGCCGGGCTGCACTCAGAATGAAAACCATCGCGAAGCTTGCTAGTACAGCCGCCCTTAGCTTCATCGTTCTCTCCTAAGATGGGGATTCGTCCGACATGAATTGGAAAACGCTGCTTCGCCGCCAATTCGTTTGGCAACATACGTTGATATCAATATAATTCGGTTATGTCAACAGCCACGGGCCCTCCAGCTACGAACCCTCCGTATGAGACGACACTGCTGGTTCGTGACTCCTGCCTGTGTCTCCACGTACAACGGGCGGCAAGGGCTCTGGCGCGGCGCTTCGACGACGCATTCCGCTCGCTCGGCCTTACGCATGGTCAATTTTCGCTAATGATGTCGTTGAACCGTCCGGAACCACCCGCGATGGCGGCGGTGGCATCACTGCTCGCAATGGATCGAACCACCTTGACGGCGGTTCTCAAACCATTGCAACGACGCTCCCTGATCAAAATCGCCGTCGATCCAGCGGATGGGCGTGCCCGGTTGCTGACATTGACAGCAAAGGGGAAAGGATTGCTGGCTCAGGCTGTTCCGATCTGGAGAAGCACGCACCTCACGGTTGAGACTTTGCTTGGCGACGACGGCGAGCGTCTTAGGCGGAATCTACGGGCGTTGTGCTGATCGCTTTCCGGCCATGAAGGGCGCTTAAACAATGGGAATCGAAGAACCACAATTAGTGTAATGGCGATATTACTCTAACGACCTGCGATACTCTCATGGTGACGATGTCACGGAGATAATGACGACTGACCAAAATCTTAAGTCTCTAGGACGGACGATTACGCCTTATGTCGCTCAGACCATAATCTTCGCAAGCGTTACCGGATTCATGATTTACATGGGCCTGAGAACGTCACAGTGGGGGTTCCTTTGGACGCCGACACTGATCTGGGCGCTATTCGCGGCTCTTATCTATATCGGAATGAAGTACCGAGTGCTCTGGGACGAGACAGGCTTGATTATGCGTGCGAGCGGGGTACCGGAAAGGCTTATTCGATATGATGAGATAACAGAAATAAGGATTGAGAAGGCACAGGTTGGCGAGTTCCTTGTTCAATCGAGACCTTTTCGTCGAATAGTGATTCGCGGGCACAAAAGACATCCGCACGACTACATCGACGTCTCACTCCGTCACTTTCGGCCCGCCGATATTGATGAACTTCTGGCTGTGATCCGCGCGCAACGACCGGACCTCGCGGTTCCTACAATCCCGTGGGGCACGGGATCTCTATAGGCTAGACAGCCGAGAAAAAACACGCTGGCTGCAATAGCTAGCTGCAATAAATGTTGAATCAGGCGACTACACTCACAACCCGATCAGCTTGCGTTCTTGGCCTTCATTTCGTCGTAACAAGCGCCGCACGCTGGGACTGATGCCAGATGAGAGCAGTGAAATGCAAAGCCGAACGACCCTGTTACGGCTTTGGGCATCTCCATTGGAGGGTTGCCATGACCCTACGTCGTATCAAATGTTGAAACCACGCGATTGCACTAACTGAGAAATGGCTGTGGCCAATAATTTCGCGGTCGAGAGAGTCGTAGTGTCTCATTCAAACTGAGCCGATATCCAGAAACTGCTGTTACTGCAGAGTCGTCGATTGAGAGGGATCTTCGTGGGCTCCTATGTTGTAGCGCTTCAGCTTGCGGTAGAGCGTGGCGCGGCTGATGCCGAGCATTTTTCCGGCGAGGGCTTTGTCGCCGTTGACCTGGGAAAAAACGCGCTCAATGGTGGCGCGCTCGATGTCTTCGAGATCGGTGGCACGGCTCGAGAATTCTGTTGCCGGGGCGGCTTCGCCACGGATTTCTGCATTGGCGATGGCGGGGGGCAGGTCGTCCACTTCGATGATGCGTTGGTCGCCCAAAGCAACCGCACGTTCCAGGCAGTTTTCGAGTTCGCGGACATTGCCGGGCCACTCATAAGCGAGCATGGCTTTCATGGCGTTGCCCGAGACCTGGACTTCGCGTCCGGGGGCGAGCCGGTCTAGAAACCAGGCGGCGAGGATCGGGATGTCGGAGCGGCGTTCGCGCAAGGGCGGCAAAGAGATGGTCACCACGTTGAGGCGGAAGTAGAGATCTTTGCGGAAAGTTCCCTTCTTGTATTCGGTGTCGAGATCGCGATTGGTGGCGGCCATGATGCGTACATCGACTTTTACTTTTTGATTGCTGCCGACGGGGCGAACTTCTTTCTCCTGTAGAAAGCGCAGGAGCTTGGCCTGCATTTCGAGCGGAAGTTCTCCGACTTCGTCGAGAAAAATAGTTCCGGTATCGGCGGATTGCAGCAATCCCTGTTTCGAACGCAGAGCGCCGGTGAACGCGCCTTTTTCGTATCCGAAAAGTTCGCTTTCGATGAGGGTTGGGACGAGCGATCCGCAATCGACGGCAACAAACGGGCGGCTGGCCATGGTTCCGCGGAAGTGCAGAGCACGGGCCACGAGTTCTTTGCCGGTGCCGCTCTCGCCGGAGATCAGGACTGGCGTTCGCGTGTCTTTGAGGCGCGAGATGAGGCGCAAGACATTCTGGATGCCCGAAGAATTGCCGATGATGCCGTGAAGCGAGGTCTCGGTTTCGGAACGCTCGCGGAGATAGAGATTTTCTTCGACGAGACGAATCTTGTCGGCCATACGGCGCAGGAAAAGCCGGAGCTCGTCGAGCGGGGCGAAGGGCTTCGAAATGTAATCGTAGGCGCCAAGCTTCATCGCCTGAACCGCTGTTTCGACCGAGCCGTGGCCGGTCATCACCGCGACTTCTATGCGTGGAAATGCGCGCTTAACCTGCTCGAGAAATTCGATACCCGACATGTTGGGCATCACCATATCGGTGAGGATCATGTGGACGGGTTGCTCTTCTAGAAGGGCGAAGGCGGCGTCGGCGCTCTCGGCTTCAAGACACACCAAGCCGAGCGACTCGCCGACGGTCATACAAAGGCGGCGAATCGTCTGCTCGTCATCGACGATCAGCAGCCGGATCCGGAACTCGTCATTAATCAGACTAGGTGTCATATTGCGAGTCACACTACGAATCTCATTTCGAGTCACATTACGAAAACAAGGTTGCTATTCAGCGTTGACCGCGGCGGCCTTGCCAATGGTCCGCTCGACGACGGTAATAAAGTCCAGGACGCGAAACGGTTTTTCGACGCAGGGCGCTCCGGTGCGCCGCAATGTTGCGGCTGTTTCTTCGCTCGCGATGTCCCCAGTAATGAAAACGAGGCGAGAGGCGAGTTCGGGGCGATGTGTGGCGATCCAGGCATGGACCTGAGCGCCGTCGACGCCACCGGGGGTCCGCATGTCGGAGACAACGCCATGAAAGTTGCCGGATTCGAGCAGATGCAGCGCTTCGGCTCCGGACTCGGTCGAAACCACGGAGTAGCCGTGGCCCTCGAGGACGGCGCGTACCAATGCCATAACGGCGGGTTCGTCCTCGATGAGCAGGACGGGAGTGAGCGAGATGTTTTGATTTGTTGTCATTTGGGTTGCATTCCTGCCACTGCGCCGAACGAGGCCGAGTCGGACGCTACCGGCAGGCGGACAGTAAACGTTGCTCCTTCAGAATCGGGATTGTTGTGACAAACAATTTCTCCGCCGTGTTCGCGGACGATGCCATAGCAAATACTGAGGCCGAGACCGGTGCCCTTGCCGACATCTTTGGTGGTAAAGAACGGATCGAAGATGCGTTCGGGATCGGTGATGCCGAGACCGCTGTCGCGGAAGGAAATCTCGACGTAGGCTCCGGCTTTGGCACTCACGATTTCGATGCGAGCCGGCCGCGTGCTTTCGCGGACCGCGTCGTAAGCATTGTTGAGAATGTTAAGAAACACCTGCTGCAATTGGTGGGAATCTCCGACGACCTGGGGCAACGATTCGTCGAGGCGTTCGATGACCTGGATACCGTGACTCATGAAGTCGTAAGAACGCAGATTCACGGTGCGCTCCAGAATGTTGTTGAGCTGCACGGGCTGGCGCTGGGGCGGCATCTGGCGGGCAAAGCTGAGCAGATTCTGGACAATCTGCTTGGTGCGTTGCGCCTCCTGCAGAACGACACGGAGATCGCGCCGCGCGCTTTCGGGCAGATCGGGATTTTCCATCAACAGGTCGGTGAAGCCGAGGATCGCAGTGAGGGGGTTATTGACCTCGTGGGCCACGCCGGAGACAAGTTGCCCGACGGCCGCCATTTTCTCGGCGTGCATGAGCTTGGAGCGCAGGACGGCGGAGTCGGTCACATCGGTCATGACCACGACGATGTTGGTAACGTGTCCGTCTTCGCCGCTGATGGGGCTGAGATTTACGGAAAACTGGCCGCTGACGCCATCGCCGCGAATGATGGGCAAATCGAAGTTGTCGACTTGCTGGCCGCGGGCTACGGCGGCGAGGGCATCGCGGAGGGCGGCGCGTCGCGGCTGCGCGCAGAGTTCGGCCAAGGGTTGGGACAGAATCTGGCTTTGCAGAAAACCGAGACCGCTCCAGCGCCGGTTGGCATAGCTGATTACACCTTCGGTATCCGTGACCAGAATCAGGCTCTGGGTGTGATTGAGGATCTTGCTGGAGAAATCCCGTTCCTTCTGCAGTTCGGCCTGGGAGCGGTGCAAACCACTGACATCGAGCATGAGGCCACGATGCTGCAAGACCGTACCGGAGGAATCGCGAAGCGCGAAGCAGTTCATGAACACGTGGACGGGTGATCCATCCTTGCGGCGGAGAATCTCCTGGTGATTGTGCATCTCTCCATTTTCTTTGAGCAGATTGGTGAGCTCCTCGCGCCGTTGGGGAGAAAAATAAACCTGACTGGGAATGTCGAGTTGCAGGACCTCGTCGCGACTGTCATAGCCAAGAATTCGGACGAGCGCGTCGTTGACCTCGACGAAACGTCCCTGCGGCGTGGAGACGTAGATTCCTTCCTGAATGTTGTCGAAAAGTTCGCGGTAGCGGCGCTCGGCCTCGCGGCGGTCGGTGATGTCCTTGAGCACATGTACGGTCTGCAACTGGGAACTGCTGGCGGAGTGAATGCGCGAAGTTGAGATCAAATAAACGCGTTCGAGAAGAGGGTGGACATATTCGTCGAGGCCGTCGCCGCTGCGGCAAAAAGGGCAGGAGTGCGGGGATCCGCCGGTGGTGAGGGCGTCAAGCGCCCGCATGTTGATGCCAATCAACTGGTCGGGAGCGATGCCGACAAAATCTGCCAGGGTGCGGTTGACGCGGAGAATATTGTGCTGCTCGTCATGAACGACGATGAAATCGCTGATGGCGTCGAAGACATCAAGCCAATGGCGGTTGGCCTGCTGCATGCGGGTGAAGAGGCAGGCGTTCTCGAGAGCGATCGTGGCGTGACCGGCAATAGCCCTTAGCAGTTGATGGTCTTCGATGGCGGGCGGTGCGCCGCGGTCCGCAAGGCAAAGAACGCCGACCAGTTCTCCGGAAGAGCCGGTGAGTCTGACCAGGGTGCAATCGGTCCAACCCAGGGTCGAAGCGAGGGCAGTGCCGAGCATTTCTGTGGCGGGAGCAAAAATCACATCTGCCGGATATTTCGGCAGGGCGGTACTGACGGCCTGACTGAAGCGGCGCAGCAGGGACTTGTCGTCAACCTGAGAGCCGTGACGGAGGAGGCAGGTATCGGTGTCCGCAGTCTGATAAAGACACAGCGCCGCCGAAGGACTCTCGAGCAAACCGGCGGCGCGGGTCACAAAGTTGTGCATGAAGTCAGGCAGGTGCAGCACCGTGTTCAGATCCAGGGCAATGGCAACCAGGGCTTCGGCGCGACGGCGATGCTCCTCGGATTGATGGAGGTTGCGAGTCAGTTCGAGAGCGATTGCGACCTGGGCCGCCAAGGCACGCGCACGACGGACGTCCTCGTCGTTGATCGGACCGGCTTCGATGCGATCGAGCACGCCGAACATTCCAAGCACATCGCCATTCGAGCCGAGCAATGGCACAGCGAGAAGTTGGCGGATCTGAAAGGCCTTGACGAAGTCCAGATTTGCGCCGGGCGTCTGGGCCGCATCCTCGGCAACGAACACGGTCTTCTTCTTCAGACTGCGAGTGGCGGGACCATCGTAGAGCGGGATATCGACAGGACGGGCTGAGCCGCTCTCCACTCCCCAGCGAATATGGAAGGTATCGCCTTCGAGAAGTCCGATGAAGCAGCGCTTGAAACCGAGAAAACTAGCGGCGCGAACCACCGAAGTCTGCATGAACTCGTCGAGCTTGCCAGCCGAGCCAAGTTCAAAAGAAATCTCGAGGATTTCATGCAGTTCGTGGGCCTGAGCACGAGCCATTCCGTAGAGTTCGGCGTTGGCCATCGCGACAGCGCCAAATCCGGCTAAAGCGGAAACCAGGGTCTTGTCTTCCGGCGTGAATGGGAGACCTGCGCGCGGGTAGACGAGAATGGCACCGTGAGAACGCGAAGTTCGAAAAGGCGTCGCGATGAGCACACCGGGCGGCGATTCTTCTCCGAAATGAGACGCGCCATCGATGCTCACCGTGATGCGCTCGCCGGCGGCGACGGCACGCGCGGCAATCTCGAGGGCGGAGCGCAAATTCTTCTCTTCGAAACGCGTGCGGATGGAACTGGCGAACTGCGGAGTTTCCGTCGATACCGCCTGCAGCTGAAAGATCTTTTCCTGCTGGACAAAGACCAGAACTGCGGGCGAACGGAGCAACCGGCGCAAGCGGTCAGCGATGCTCTCCATCACCGAAGTTGTGTCGGGCAGTCCGTGGAGTGCGGTCGCGACCTCGACGAGGATGCTGGCGCGACGGTGCTCTTCGCGCGAGAGCTGGTTCAAGCGGAGAGCTTCGAGGCCGGTACCAAGCTGGGCGGCGAGGATCGTGACCTGGGCCAGATCGCCGTCGTTAAAGTCATCTCCGGGCGTGGTCCTCAGAAATGTGATGGCGCCGATGACCTCTCCAGAAACCAGCAGGGGTGAAACCAGGGCGGCCTGGGCATGGCTGGAACCAAGCCATGGATAGCGCGGCACGTCGAGGTGGTTGACAAAGAAAGGACGCCGCTTCTGTACGGCCTCGACGGCGATCGAGGAGTCGCCGGGGCGTCTCCGGGTGCCGCGAAACGATGCGGCATGATCGTCGTCGGCTTCGGCTCCGACCAAATCGCCGTCGGGAGTACGGCTCCAGAAGTAAGCGCCACTCGCGTGAAAGTACGTGCGAGTCAGGGAGCAGAAAGAAGCGATGAGGTGGCTTGGTTCGTCACTGTGAAAAGCAGCACGGGAAAGTTCGAGGAGAAGTTTGTGGAACGCCTCCTCAGACTGAGACGCATCGGCGCCATTTGAATTTCCGTAATGGGAAGTCAGTGCGCACCCACTCGCTTTTCTAAGCGGTTGAAAACAATTGAATTACATATAAAAACTACGCTGGATTCTCAAATTGAGTCAAGTGAATAGGAGTGGCGGTGCCGAGTTGTGAACCGGCACTAAAGTGATACTCGTGTCTCATTCTGCAATGGAGAGACGGAAAGAATGGCGGGCGACCAAGAAGTCGGCAAACCGGAATGGGGGTTGCGGAACGGCAGACGGACGAAGCGAACCAGCGATCGAACTAAAGACCGAAGGTTCATCGCTTTGCAGTCGTCACCAAAGTAACGCCGAGAGAGAACTTTTGGTATGCGGCAGCGCGGCCAGTGCTCGAATATAGCAACGTATGCAATACGTCGAACGAGAAAGACTGTCGCTTGCGTTTTTTCTAAGAGTTTTCGTGGTGGGTCTGCTGTTGGTTGGCGGATGGGCCTCGAGTAGCGCTCCCCATGCTTGGGGGCAAGAAGTCGATCGAAAGGTAAAGTCGAAGGTTTCTCCCGAGTATCCGGACCTGGCGCGACGCATGAATATCACCGGCGTGGTCAGGGTTCAAGTCACGGTCGCTCCCAATGGAACGGTGAAGAACGCGAAGCTGGTGGGGGGGCATCCCTTGCTGGCGAATGCCGCCATGGAAGCGGTAAAGAAGTGGCATTTCGAAGTAGGTCCGCAGGAGTCAACCGGAATCGTGGAATTCCGATTTGACCCATCCCAGCAGTAGCAAGGGTTGGACCTGGTCCGAAAACACGGGCCGAGGAAGGCTGGAGTATGACCATTAAGAAAAAGCTGTACGTGAGTTTCGGCGTCATTCTGGGGACGGTGCTGGCGCTGCTGGCGATCAACCTCTACGGAGTCCACCGCGAGCACGAAACCAAGGCGGCGGCGCAGAATTCGATCGACATGACCGAGGCGACTTCGTCGGTTCGGTTCCAGATGATGCAGAACCGTCTCCACCTGCAGAACTACCTGCTGAGCGGCGACACTCGCGACGTGGACAAAATGACGGAAGGCGAACGGACGCTGAGCGACGCCCTGCACCGCGCCCAGGAACTGGCGAATTCCAGCGAGCAGAAGAGCAGCCTGGAAAAGGTGCAGAACCTCGAACAGTCGTGGGGCGGAGACTTCGCCAGCCCGCTGGTGGACAAACGCCGGGCCGTGGACAGTGGCAACGCCACAGTGGCCGAGCTTCAGATTTTCTATTTACAGAAAGATCCCAACTCCTGGGTGTCGCGATCGAGTGACGTACTGGACGATGTCGACCGCGAGAACCGCAAGTTGCTGGATGAGCGCCGGCATACCGATGACACGGCCTCGAACTTGACGATCCTGTTTGCGGTGCTCAGTTCCCTGCTCGCTCTGGGTCTCGGGACGATTATCGCTTTCCGCACAGCCAATGACATCACTGGGCCACTGACGCGACTGATTCACGTGGCAGACCAGATCGGCCAGACCGGAGATCTGGAACACACAATCGATGTGCAGGGCCAGGATGAGATCGGGCAATTGGCACGAACCTTCGAATCGCTCGTGAAGTACCTGAAAGAGATGGCGGCGGTATCGGAATCGATTGCCGGCGGGAATCTGTCGGTCGAGGTGCACTCACGATCGGCGAACGACACTTTGGCAAATGCTTTCACCAGCATGGTGGAAGGTCTTCGCGGCATGGTGCGCAACGTGCGCGATGCAGCGTCGCAAGTCGCGAGCGCTTCCACGCAGGTGGCCAGCGCTTCCGACGAGTCGGCACGAAACAGCCTGCAGACATCTTCGGCAATCGATGAAGTGACCAGCACGATGCACGAGATGAGCGTCAACGTGCAGAACATGGTAAAGAGCACGCAAACTCAGGCCTCGAGCGTGAGCGAAACCTCGGCTTCGATCGATCAGATGGTGACCTCGATTCAACGAGTCGCGGATACGGCGAAGGTTCTACTGGATATCTCGAACCGATCGCGCGAAGAAGTGCACAGCGGCATCGGGACGATGGAAAAAGCGACCGACGGCTTGAACCGGATCAACACGACGATCCGCTCCTCGGGCGAAATCATCGATGCGCTCGGTACGCGCGCCGACAACATCGGCAAGATCGTCGAAGTGATCGACGACTTGGCCGAGCAGACCAACCTACTGGCGCTGAACGCGGCAATCGAAGCTGCGCGAGCGGGCGAGCACGGCCTGGGATTCGCCGTGGTCGCGGACGAAGTGCGCAAGCTGGCGGAAAAGTCGGCACAGTCCACGAAAGAAATCTCCGAGTTGATCGAGAGCATTCAGAAGGAAGCCCGCAAGGCGGTCGACAACATGGAGAAGAGCACGACGATCGTGAACGAAGGGCTGAATCTGGGTCAGGAACTGAACGCGGCGCTGCGCAAGATTTCGAACGTGGTGACCGAGGTCTACAAGTTCGCGCAGGAAATCGGCGCTGCTACGAACGAACAGTCACACGGTTCGTCGCAGATTGCCCGCGCCACGACGCGGCTGAACGAAATCACTCACGAAATCAACTCTGCGGTCGAAGAACAAGCCTCCGGAGCACAGGCGGTGGTGGCGGCCATGGAGCGCATGCGCGAACTGGTGCAGTCGTCGACATCGGGCTCGACGGAACTGGCTGCTTCTTCGGACCAGATGTCGAAGATGTCGCGCGGGTTGCTCGATTCGATGGATCGCTTCGCGATACGGAATGAGCGCGCGGACGGCTCCGGATTTGGCTCGGCTCGTGGCGCTGCGGCGGGATCGCGGTAAAGGAATTCTATCTATGAGCCGGGAAACACATATTGTGGGATTCCGCGTGGGACGCGAGACCTATGGCGTGCCCATCACCTCGCTGCATGAAATCGTGCGCGTGCCGGAGATCACGGCCGTGCCGGACGCTCCTTCGTATCTCGAAGGGGTGATCAATCTACGGGGCAAGATCGTCTCGGTGGTCGATCTGCGAAAGCGCTTTGGGCAGCAGTCGGCGGGCATCGACCGGCGAAGCCGGATTCTGGTCGTGGAACATCGCGGTCGCCTCGCCGGCATGATCGTGGACTCGGCATCTGAGGTCCTGAAGATTCCAGAGAGCGAAATTGAAGCCGCACCCACCATGATGGTGGAAGGCGGATTGGATTGCGTCACCGGACTTGGGAAATATCAGGGTCGTCTGATTATTTTGCTCGACATCAGCAAGATCCTGGCAGCGCGGGAAGCTGGAAGCGAGCCGGTGGCGGAAAAACCGGCGTCGACCGGCAGTGGTAAGGCGGGCGCCAAGGGCGCATCCGCCGGGAAGTAGCAGCGGGAATTAGCGGAACGAACCGACACCCATGGCCACCAGCGAAATGCCCGCACTCACGGACGCGGAACTAAAACTGCTTCAGGCGCTTGTCTACCAGGAGTGCGGCATGCACTTTGACGACCGGCGCACGCCGTTCCTACAGGACCGTCTGCAGCGCCGCTTGAAAGAGTGCCACCTGGATTCGTTCTACAGCTATTACCGGTTGCTCATCAGCCAGCAGGGGAAGCAGGAACTGTCGCAACTGGTGGAAAATCTCACGGTCAATGAGACCAGCTTTTTTCGCAACAAATCGCAGCTGGAGCTGTTTCAGCACGACGTGCTGGACGGCATTCTGAAGCGCAAGCAGGAACGACGCGACTACAGCGTGCGCATCTGGAGCGCCGGATGTTCGACGGGTCAAGAACCCTACACGATGGCGATGCAGGTAGCCGACGCCATGTCGTACCACTATCTGCGTCATCCTGTGCAAGCCGAATCGCCGATGCCGAGGCCGCTTGTGCCTGCGCCCTGGCGAGTGGAGATTCTGGCGAGCGATATCAACTATTCGGTGCTTCGCACGGCGCAGGAAGGCTCCTATAGCGAGCACCAGATGGCAGGCGTCGATTACGGCTACCGCCTGCGCTACTTCGATAAGGTTGGCGAACGCTACGCGGTAAAGCGAAGCGTCCGAGAGCTGGTGCACTTCGACTTTCACAACTTGAAAACGGAATACCTGCCGCAGCGCAACGACATAATTTTCTGCCGTAACGTGATGATGTATTTCGACGAGGCCGAACAGAAGCGTCTGGTGGAGAAGTTTTACCGCTGTTTGAATCCCCAGGGTTATCTGTTTGTCGGCCACGCCGAGAGTCTGCTTGGGTTAACCGAGAAATTCCAAATGGTGCACCGCAACAGCGGCACCGCGTATCAGCGAGTTGAGGTGAAGATGTGAGCGTCCCCCCAGACGACAGGATGAGCGAACTGCAGCAGTTGTTTTTTGAAAGTGCGGGGGAACTCGTCCAAAAATTAAATGACGAAGGCATGCGGCTGGAGAAGTCGCCAAGCGATGCCGAGACTGCGCGCAGCCTGCGCCGGACGGTTCATACGCTGAAAGGCGACTCGGCAGCGTGCGGCTTCCGCGAACTGAGCGAACTGTGTCACGAGTTCGAGGATGTGCTGACGCTCGGCAACTCAGCATCGGCGAGCCTGGTACCTGAAATCGCGCTGCGCGCCGCCGACGTGTTTACGGCGCTGCTGGCAGCGTACCGCAACGGCACGAAGCTCCCGAGCCTTTCTTCTCTGCGGGCCGACATTGCGCGTCTGGCACATGCGGATCCGAGCGCGAGCGGAAAAGGCGGCAAGAAGGCCTTGGGCAAGAAAACCCAGGGCAAGAAAACGGCGACAAAAAAAGCGCCGGTCAAGCCGGTCAAAAAGATCCGCTGGTCTGAATACGAACAACTGGCCATCGCCGCCGCCATGGCGGAGGGCCGGAGTGTTCATCACGTTCTGGTACAGATTGATCCGCAATGCGTGATGCCGATTGCCGGACGCCAGATGATCCAACTTGCTCTGTCAGGCCTTGGCGAGGTACTGGCTCTTTATCCTGTGGAAGGCAGTGTAGAGCCGGTGACCCTGGTGGAAGCGGCTCTGGCTACGGCGAAATCGGCGGAGCAGGTTCGGGCCAAGTGCAGCATTCCGACGATCTCTCAAAATGTTCGAGTCGTTCCTTTGGAGGCATCTGCGCTGGCATTGCCGGCTTCGGCAGGTTCGGCGACGGGATTAGAACCGAAGTCGAAAACGAAGTCCAAAACAAAGTCTGAAAGCCACTCCAACTCCGACGACAACTCCAACGACAACCCGATTCCGGAGGGGCACGATGAGGCTGCGGTCGATGCCGCAGAGGTTACGGCCGATGAAGCACCCTCGGTTCCGGGACCAGCACTCGCTACGGCGTCGACCGGGCCGGACAATGTTTTGCGCGTGGACGCGGAAAGAATCGACAGCGTACTGAACCTGGTTGGCGAGTTGATTCTGGCGAAATCGATGTTGCAGCAGGCGTTGCTCGAATTTGGACAGCGGTTTCCAAAGGATGTTTTGCGCGGCAAGTTTTCCGACGCCATGGCGTTCCAAGGGCGGGTGCTGAACGACCTGCAGCATTCAGTGATGAAGATCCGCATGGTACCGGTCGATCAACTGTTCCGGCGCTTCCCGCGCATCGTAAGAGACGTCGGCCGCACTTGCGGCAAAGAAGTGGAACTGACAATTCGTGGCGGACAAACCGATCTGGATAAAAGCATTCTGGATGCGATTGCGGAGCCGCTGACCCACCTTGTGCGCAATGCGGTGGGCCATGGCATCGAGAGCACTGAGGAGCGCGTCCGCGCAGGCAAGCGTGCGCAGGGGACGCTTCGTCTGGGAGCATTTCACCAGGGCAACCAGGTGGTGATCGAAGTCAGCGATGACGGACGCGGCATCGATGCGGAAAAAGTACGGCAGCGCGCTTTGTCGCAAGGATTGATCAAACCTGAACAAGCCGCGCGCATGACCGAGGCCGAGACTCTGGAGCTCATTCTGCAGCCAGGATTTTCGACGGCGGAAGAAATTACGGAACTCTCGGGCCGGGGCGTCGGACTCGATGTCGTGCAGAGCGTGCTTGGACGGCTCAAGGGAACGATCCAGATTGAAACCACGCAAGGGCGGGGCACAACTTTCCGGCTACGGCTCCCGCTGACGCTCGCCATTATCCGCGCGCTGTTGTTCCGCGTGGAGGGCCGGCTCTATGCCCTGCCGCTGAACGCGGTGGCGGAAATCGCGCGTACTACCGATGGGGAGATCCATCAGGTGGAGCACTATGACGTGCTGCAGTTGCGCAACGATGTGTTGCCCCTGCTGCGCCTGGGCGCCAAGCTACCAAGCGGGCCGGAGTCGGCGCAACGAAAAGTTTTTGTACTGGTGATCCATAGCGGGGAACGGAAGTTTGGCCTTATCGTCGACGCGCTTGAGGGTGAAGACGAGTTGGTCATCAAGGCGCTCGACGATCAGTCGATTTCGACCGATCTCGTGAGTGGAGCTTCGATTCTGGGCGATGGCAAGGTGGTACTCATCCTGAACATGATGGCGTTGATGGAACGCTTCACGCGCGGGCGCGCGGATGCCAAGGGCGCACCCATGACCGGCCTGTTGTCGGGCATCCTGCCCGCGAACCCGGTCGGGCTTCCCGCCGAAATGCGGACACGCGGCGCAGTCGGGGGCCAGGCATGAAGAAATTGCTGAAGGTCCTGGTGGTGGATGACTCGGCATTGATGCGCAAGCTGATACCGCGGATCCTCGAACAAGACAACTCGATCGAAGTGGTAGGCACGGCGATGGACGGCCACTTTGCCCTAAAGAAGATCGAGGACCTGTCACCGGATGTGATCACGCTCGACCTCGAAATGCCGGGTCTGAATGGAGTCGACACGCTGAAAGAAATCATGCGGCGCTGGCGCCTGCCGGTGATCGTCGTCAGTTCGCACAGCACGGCGGGCGCGTCGATCACGCTCAAGGCGCTGGCGCTCGGCGCGTTCGATTTCGTGGCCAAGCCAAAGGATGTTGCGGCGAACATGCCGGAGATTGCGCGCGAGTTGATCCGCAAGATACGGGCAGCGGCGCAGAGCGCTGGCGTCCAAGCACAATTCTTGCCGGGAGACGCGCGTCGGGACCTGCCACCAAAACTGCGGCCGATTGCACCGACACATATTTTTGCCCTTGGAGTTTCAACGGGCGGCCCGAATGCCTTGCAATATGTGTTTTCGCAATTGCCAGCGGATTTTTCCGGCAGCATCCTCGTCGTACAGCATATGCCCGACGGATTTACCGAACTATTTGCAAAAAGACTGGACGAAACTTGTCCGATCCGGGTGAAAGAAGCGCAATCGGGCGATTTGCTGCTGGCCGGACGGGCGTTGATTTGTCCAGGGAATCGGCACATGAAGGTGAAGAAGCTGCCGCTGGGTAACGTGGCGATCTTGGGCGAAGAAGCTCCGGTGAATGGCCATCGCCCTTCGGTGGATGTGCTGTTCAAGAGCGTGGCGGAAGAGTTTGGGCCACAAGCCATGGGCGTATTGATGACGGGGATGGGCGAAGACGGTGCGGCTGGTCTGGGCGAGATACGAGCCGCCGGAGGCTCCACGGTGGCACAGAGCCAGGAAACATGCGTGGTTTTTGGCATGCCGAAGGCGGCCATCGAACGGGGCTACGCCATGCGGGTAGCCGATCTTCAAGATCTACCTGAGATTTTGCAAGGGCAATGCTCGTCCGACCGGTCGCGGGGAGAAGTCCACGAGACCAAGCGGACGACTAGTGCCGGAAGTAACTAGAGTTATCTACCTAAAGTCTGTAGAACGTGTTTTAGTGATACGTGGGGAGGAGTGCCATGGAAAAGTTTGCGCCCGTAAAACGGAGCGAAGACGGACAGCCGGTTCGCTATCTGATCGTGGACGACTCCGTGTTTGCCCGCAAGAACCTGGCCCGGATGGTGGAAACCTTCGGGGGACAGGTAATCGGCGAGGCAGGCGACGGAGTATCGGCGATCAGCGAGTATGAACGGCTCACGCCCGATATCGTTCTAATGGATATCACCATGCCGCAGATGGAAGGCATCGAAGCGGCGGAGAAGATTGTACGCGACCATCCCGCAGCACGTATCGTGATGGTGTCGTCGGTTGGATATCAGGAAAATATTGTCGCCGCTTTACAGCGCGGCGCCCGCCACTTCGTGCAAAAACCGGTGAAGCCCGAAGTGCTCTACGAAGTCATCAAGTATGTCATGCGTGACGATGCAACAGCGCGCGGAGCGGGAGCTGGAGCTTAATTCATGCGGATGGACCTGATTCAGCCGTTCATCAACTCGGCCGACGCCGTACTGGCGCAGGGATTGCAGTCTCCCATTTCGATAGAAAACCTCAGCATGGAAGAAGAGGCCTATCGGAAGAAAGGGATGGCGGCCGAAGTCTGCCTCAAGGGCGAGATTGAAGGGCGAATCATTTTCGATGTGGACCTGGCGGCTGCGGTTCAGCTCGCCAGCCGTTTAGCGGGCGTCGAGGCATCCGAGACCAACGACGAATTGGTGCGCGAAGCTGTCTGCGAGCTCGCCAACCAGATCATCGGAAACGCCGTCACCACACTGAACGATCAGGGATTTCACTTTCACGTTTGTCCCCCAACCGTACTCACCTCCGAGCAAGGCAGCAAGAGCAGCGAAGATACCGAGGCGCTGGTCCTCGGCTTCACGACGTCCAGCGGCAACGTGTTTATGAATGTGGCGCTGCAGTATCATCGCCGCGAAGCCGCGGCGGCCGCAGGATAGTCTTAGTGGCGAGTGATTAGCGGCCACTGGCGAGTGGTGGTCGTCGGCAATTCCTCGAACGAATCCCAACTTCCCATAACCAAATTTGTCGTTAAGGCCTTTCCCCGCTGTCGAAGGGGAAACGCCTACGGGGAACGTTTAGGGACCAGCGAACAGGAAGACGGGATTTTGTGGGGGATTTATCGAACTGGGAGGAATCGGCAGGCGCGATCCGACCGGCTCCAACAGGCTATTGCTATAGGTGTCGTTCGAGGTGTCGATGATATTGACATTTCCTCCATCGCAGCTGGAAAGATAGGCTGCGGTACTGTCACCAGCGGCGGCCATCATGATTCGAAAGCGGGCGGACCGCTGGGTCGCGGATGGCGCGCAGAACGTATCGTAGGCAGGAAATCCTGGGAGTCCGATCGCAGTCTTAATGGCGTTACTTTTGGCGTCGATCACGGTCACCTGCGGACAGATGTACTGGGTTCCGCCAATCGCCGTCTCGTAGAAGCCGCCGACGTAGGCACGACTTCCGTCCGGCAGCGCCGCCACAGCCCCTACCGTGACTGGCTGAGTGCTGGTCGAAAAACAGGGATCGGTGCTAAAACGCGTGTCGGGCGAGACTGTCGGAATTGTGATTGGCCCGCCGGCCAGGTACTGCGGCGAAGATTGCGACACGTCTACGATCGCTACCTCCTGCCCTCCTGGAATATAAAGCCGATTTAGATTGCTGTCGTAAATCATGATGGTGGCGCCGGGCACGCTGATGGTGGGATATTCCGTCAGGAGGTCGGGTCCAGCAGTCGAGGTCGTATCGAGCGAAGCAAGGCCGCTCGACGTACCGCCAGCATTGGCTTCCAGCACAAACACACGCTGATTGTCGTTCCGGGGCACCAACCAAATGGGTGGTAAAGAAGTGTTGGCTGGCGAGATCACTCTGGCCGAGCGGTCCGCCGTGTTGAATCCGCTGATGGTGCTGTCGCCGTTGTTCGCCACATAAAGCTTGCTCTTGTCGGGCGTAACGGCCAATGCGATGGGGTTCTTGCCAACCGGGATGATGGTCGTCAAATTGTTGCTCAGGGTGCTGATCACACCGACCGATGGCGAGATTATCGTCGGTTGCGTCGGATCTGGAGGGTAGGTCGGCATGGTGACATAGGCGAAGTTGTCCGTTGGGGCGCCAGCCACGAAGTTGGATCCCGAATACGGCGGCAAAGAAATGGTGTTGCTGCTGCTGATCACTGTGCTGTTAAAGTTCAGCTTCGTAATCGAAGGACAAACGTTATAGACCTGCTGGTTCGGTGGGGGAGGATTAGGTGGAGGCGGAGTAGGCGGGTAGGTTACGTTACAAGTGGTGGTCAGGAGCGGTAACGGCAACGCCGGCTGGTCCAAATTTGTCGCCGCCTGATTGACGACCAGGACGCTCGAAGCAGTCAATTGCACCGCATGCACCGGGTGGACGTCGGCATCGTGGATGCTGACGTCAGAGCCGCCGGAGACGTCGATCACCATGGCGCTGCCCGCCACGAAAGTTCCGTTGTCATTGATGGAGACGACGCTGTGGGCCGCCCGAGGACTGGGAAAGGTTGGTGGATTGGGAATGATAATCGGTCGGAAAGTATCTCCGCAGCCCGAACAGATCACGTAAACCAGCGCCACAAACCCCAGCCAGAGAAACCGCTTCATTCAAACTCCACAGAGAAAATTGATGTTGCAGAGGAACCGATATTGTATCGGGAACCGGGCCGCGAGAGAAGCGACGGAGTCATTGAGCCATTCAGGTCAGAAGCCTCAAGCCGGGGGATTGGTTGGCCGGATGAATTAAATTGTCGCTGCCGGGATCCGATTCGAAGGGCGCAATCAGTCAATGCCTGAATGAGTCAATGATCGAATGACTCATCGAATGACCGAGTGATTCTTCTCATCGTCCACGGCGGGATTTCGCGTGGCCTTCGGCGGGCATCTCAGTAACTTTGGCTGATGCTGCCGGTTTTTTCGTCTGCGCGAGGCTCTCTTTTAGCGCCGCCATCAGATCGACCACCGGAGCCAATTTCTTCGGTTGCTCCACAGCCTGCACTTCCCCGCCCTCAAGTTTCGCGGCAATCATCTTTTTCAGATTTTCCTGGAAAGTATCGTGATATTTCTCCGGATCCCACTCGCCAGCCAGAGCCTCGATCAACTGATGCGCGACTTTAATCTCCGCGTCCTTGATCTCGACGTCGGGTGCACCGAAGGATTCGACCTCGCGTACTTCCTCGGCGTAATACATGGTGTGGAGCATCATTCCGCCTTTGTGTGGGCGCAAAAACACCGTGTATTCGCGATTGTGCATGGTTAATTTCGCGATGGCCACATACTCGCTCTCTTCGAGCGCCTTCGTGAGCAGCGCGTAGGGACGTCGTCCAGCCTCTTCGGGGACCATGTAATAGGAGGACTCAAAATAGACGGGATCGACTTCGCTCGTCTTCACGAATTCGAGGATCTCCATGGTCTTGGCGGTCTTGGGCTCGATCTTCTTGATTTCTTCTGGATCGATGATGATGTATTCGTCCTTGCGATATTCGTAGCCTTTGACGATGTCACTGCGCTCGAGGACCTGGTTGTCCGCCGGGCAAATGAGTTGCTGCTTCACACGATGGTGGTCGGTGCGATGCAACTGATTGAACGAGATGCTGCTGCTACGTGCGCCGGAGAACAGCCGCACCGGCATCGAGATTAATCCAAAGGTTAGATAGCCAGACCAGACTGAAGCCGCCATAGATTCATCCACAAATTCCGAAGTTCAGATGCGTGAACCGCACCGAGCGTACAAAAGTGTAGCGTAAATGAGGCAGTTTCGCTTCCGCCAGATTACGGGCGAATCCAAAGGACAAGCACTACCTGACGCGGTCGGTCGCTGCACGATACCGAATATAGTGTTAACGAAGGCGGACCACCTCTCGGCAGTGAACCGCCGACAGCAACGTCACTAGTCAGTTTCGTGGACATGAGATTCTAGAATGCTGAAGGCTGGAAGCTGAAAGCTGAAAGCTACCCTCTAATGCTGCATTCATTTCTACCCTACGCCTGGGCCACAACGCCGGCACATCTGGCCTTTGCCGCGGGATTAACGATCGGCTTCACCGTGTTGGCTCGCGCTTTGCGAGGCGTCAATCTGCCAGGCGCGCTCGCGGGCGGAGCGTCTTGTTTTTTGCTTTTTGCCGGTGCAGGTCCAGCCGCTTTCGCCGCGCTGGGCGCCTTGTTTCTGATGACCTGGATCGCGACTCGGCAGGGATATCGGAGGAAACTGGCGCTGGGCCTCGCCGAGCGCCGCGAAGGGCGCAGCGCGTGGCAGGTTCTGGCCAATCTGGCGGTCCCGGCCGGCGGCTCGGTTCTTTTTGGCGCGACGGGGAATCACTTCTGGATGGTTGCGACCGCGGCGGCCTTGTGCGAGGCCGCCAGCGATACAGTCGCCAGCGAAATCGGACAATCCCGCGGTGCCGCGGGGTTCCTGATCACAACCTGGGAACGAGTTCCGGCGGGCATGGACGGCGGCATCACTCTGATCGGCAGCTTCGCAGGACTGGCCGCAGGCGCGGTCATCGGGATCGTCGCTGCGGGTGGAGGAATGATTCGTTGGGCGGAGCTTTGGATTCCGGTGGCTGCGGGATTCGCGGGAATGCTCGTCGACAGCCTGTTCGGAGCGACGCTGCAACGCCGCGGGTGGATCAGCAATCAAGCGGTGAATTTTGCGGCGACACTGGCGGCGGCAGCACTGGCCGATGCCGTGATGCGTTAAGTTCTCTTCTTAACGCGGTCGAGCAGCATAAAGACGAACACGCCCAATAGGGCATTGGCCAAGCATGACAGGAGTTCGTGCGGCCAGCTTCTCGCCATCCGCAACCCTATCAGGCCACGCGCAGTTACAAAGTAGACGACCTCGTGCACGCCGTAGAAGAGGATGGTGAGCAGGAAGCGGGCACCAGCGTTTTCGACGTCGAGTTTGATTCCGAGCGAGGACGCGCCGAATCCCACCACCGTCTTCGCGATTCCAAACAAGCCGATGGGCTGATGCATCAGAGCGTCTTGCATGATGCCGATCACGCTCCCGGTCACCAAGCCGGCCAAGGGGTTGCGACGCGCGGTCGCAAAGCCGATGGTAACGAGCAAGGGCAGATCGAAAATCAGGAAAAAAGGAAACTTCAACGGCAGCCACACCTGCAGAAATAACGCGCCGAGTGGAATGAGCACCGTCGCCGGAATGCTGAACCGGTAAACCTCAACCTGCTCTCCGGATGTGTAAGTGATGGCCACGTTAGTGAGGGGCGTCCTCAACCGGTTGCGAATCAGCTGGAGGCTGCGGCTTGCCTTCGGTCATGGCCTTGACCGGCTTTGGCAGGGGTTTCGTCGTGTTCGAGGCCGTCGCCGGGGTTACAGACGGGGTTAGGGTTTGTGCCGTCGACGGGCCACTCGGAACAGGCTTAGGCTTTCCACCAGCCTCTGTCTTAGCTGGGACATTCGCCGGGAGATTCGCCGGCAGCGTCGCTGGATTGGCCGGCTTTGCAGTCGCGGGCGTCTTGTCGTTCGCGTCCGGTTTGACCGGCACGGAGGGCAGACGTTCCGCCAGAATGTCGACGGCGCGCGCAGCACCGGTTTGATCGGGCGCAGCCTGCCTTTCGTCGATCTTTGTTACCACGAGCACTTCTTCGAGCTTGCTCAAATCGGCGGCGGGGCGGACGTGAATGTTGAGAAAAAGCTCGCTCCCCTGTGAAACGCTGGTGACTTTGCCGATCAGCAGACCCTTGGGAAAAATCCCATCGCCGCCACTGGTGAGAACCTGCTCGCCAGCGAGCACGGCTTCATCGCTCATTACTTTTTCGAGCTGCACTTCGCCCGCCGGGGTTCCATGCAGAATGCCTTGCAGACGGGTCTTGTCCAGTAGCGCGCCGACACCGCTGGTCTGATCATTAATTAAGAGCACGACCGAAGTCGATCGATAGACGCGGAGCACCTTGCCCACAATCCCATCGGCCGTGATGACTGCCATGTCGGGCCGGATGCCGTCTTTTTCTCCCTTGTCGATATAAACCGAGCGAGACAATTCGCTGCCGCTGGATCCAATGACCTGGGCGGCCATGGTCTGGGAGATGAATTGTTCTTTGAAGGAAAGCAGAGCCTGCAAACGGCGCGCCTGATCCGCGTCCTGACTAATGCGGACCTGCTCCAGATTCATGCGTTCGATCTCGGCCTTGAGGGCGCGATTTTCGGCGCGAACTCCGCGCAGATAGAAGTAGTTGTGCCAGACATCGCTGGTTGAGGTCCGCGCCCAGGAAAGGACCTTTTCGAGAGGAGTGACCGCTCCAACCGCCCAAATGCGGATCAGGCGCGTTGGTTCGTTGTCGGTCGTGCGGCGGACTTGCACGGCCAAGCCAAGCACCTGCGCGAACAACACGCCGACGAGCACGATCAGATTGCGGTAGCGTCCGAGGACATCCATAGAAGCAGTGGTCGGTGGCTAGTGGTTAGTGGGTAGAAAAACCGTTGGATACCGACCACCAGCCACTAACCACTGATTTTTACTCGATTGAGATCTTGCGCAGCAGCTTGAAGTCCGAGAGCATTTTGCCCGTGCCGAGCACGACGCTGCACAGCGGATCGTCGGCAATCGAGACCGGCAATCCGGTTTCTTCGCGGATGCGCTTGTCCAAGTTCTTGATCAGCGCGCCTCCGCCGGTGAGCACGATGCCGCGGTCGCTGATATCGGCGGAAAGCTCGGGAGGCGTCCGCTCGAGCGCGACGCGGATGGCGTTCATGATGGTCGAAACGCATTCGCTGAGCGACTCGCGGATTTCGCTGTCGTCGACAGTGATCGTCTTGGGCACGCCCTCGATCAGGTTGCGTCCCTTGATTTCCATGGTGAGAGGCTTGTCGAGCGGATAGGCGGAGCCGATCTCCATTTTGATTTGTTCAGCGGTGCGCTCGCCGACCAGCAAGTTATATTTCCGCTTGAGGTAGTTCATGATGGCCTCGTCCATCTGATTGCCGGCCATGCGCACGGAACGCGAATAGACAATGCCGCTCAAAGAAATGACTGCGATGTCAGTGGTGCCGCCTCCGATGTCAACGACCATGTTGCCGCTCGGTTCGGTAATCGGCAGACCGGCGCCGATGGCCGCGACCATCGCTTGTTCGACAAGGTGCACTTCACTGGCTTTCGCGCGATAGGCGGAATCCATGACGGCGCGTTTTTCCACTTGCGTGATTTCCGAAGGTACGCCGATTACGATCCGGGGATGCACCAACATCTTGCGGTTGTGCGCCTTTTGAATGAAGTAGTTCAACATCTTTTCGGTGACTTTGAAATCGGCGATGACGCCGTCCTTCATGGGCTTGATCGCGACGATGTTGCCGGGCGTGCGCCCCAACATTTCTTTGGCTTCTTTGCCAACTGCTTCGACTTCGTTGGTGTTCTTGTTCAACGCGACGATGGAAGGCTCGTTGACGACAATGCCTTTGCCGCGCGCATACACCAGCGTGTTGGCCGTCCCGAGATCGATGGCGAGATCGCTCGAAAACATGCTGAACAGCGAACGCAAATTGTGCGATCGCGATGAGCCATTACTAAAGCCGTTGTTTGACATGGTGAAACTTCTCTCTCCCGGGAGTTCGTCCTGGAACCTGGGCTTACTTTACTTCCCGTACCCACCGCTCTCCGCTTGTTTTTTCTATTCTACTTGGATGTTCGGCAGAACAGGTTGTCAACTGGTTACCCGTTTGTTCCCGCGCTGATCTGAACCCCAATCGAACTCTTACTGAATCACAACTTTTTCCTGATGCGTATTCACTCCGCCTTTGGAGTTCTGCGCCGTCACCGTGATCAGGTTTTCTCCGTTCGGCAACGGCGGCGTGAAGTAGTGGAACGTGCCGTCGTCACTGACGAGCGCCACTTCCCTGCCATTCACCATCACACGAGCTCCCGACTCGGTTTTGCCGGTCACTTCGATCACGTGTCCGTGCTGCACGAAGGGATCGAGATCGAGCGACAGGTCAATCTTTTCCTGGGCTTTGACCACGATGGTAAAGCGATTCTTTTCGCTCTCCACCGACTCCTTGCCCGTCGCATCAAAGGATTGGATAGACCAATAGTACGCGCCGACAGGAAGGCCCGTCACGACCACACTGGGCGTTTCCACCTTGCGATCGAGAAGCAGAGACGAAAAGTAAGGATTGTGCGAGATACGCAGCCGGTACCCGACGGCGTTGGTCATTGGCGACCAGGCAAATTCGACTTCTTTCGCCTTCTCCCCAGGATTGATAAAGACAGGCATCATGTTGCCCGGCGTCATCGGCACTGGCGGCCCAATCTCCGTAGCCTTGGCCATGGTCTTCGACTCGCTTTGGAAACTGACCTTTTCCCATGTCGCCAGGTGAGCCACTTCTCCATTGCGCTCGACGTCGCCGCTGCCCTTCTTGACCAGAATCTCGTGCTGGTTGTCCTTAGGATCGTTGTGGACCATGGCAGACGAATCGGGAGCCAGCGAAGCCTTTGCGCCGGCGACGATCACTTGCGATTTGGATCCCTGGACGTAAGTCGCGGTCGTGAGATCGACGGTTCCGGTCGTAACCGCGACCGACACATTGGTCTGCTGCTGATCGTTAGCGGAGTTCTCTTCGATGACGATCAGCGAATCCTGTTTCACCGTGTAGTTGGTGCCGTCGTTGAAAACAATTTTCGCCATGCCTTCGGCGCCGGTCTGCACCACGTCGCCTTTTTCAAGCGGCACGTTGTAGTCGGCATTGATCCAACTATTGCCATTGCCTTTTCTGACGCGGATGGTACCGTCGAGGGCGGTGAAATGGGCTTGTTGCGCGACCGCAGGAGACGGTGTTTTGAGCGGAGGTGCAAGGCCAGCGACTTTGTCGAGCAATCCCGCCGAGAGCGAACCGGCCGCCTTCACCGTGGAGTCGGTGAATTTCGGAAACGCCATGTGCATCAGGAAACCGAAGATCGCCAACACGCCGAGCGCTGCCAAAATCACGCTGCGATAGGTGACTGTCTTCCACGCAACGTAAACTCCGGGCTTGTTGTTATTCGACACGAATGCGTGCCTGCCTCATCCTAAAGTTGAGAGATTGCTGGGTTTCGATCTCGCTGTGATCATCATATCCCCGGTGGGACGGGTATTAAACTTGGGTCAGGGGGTGAAGGGGTTACGAAAGTGACATAGTCGGGCACCAGCGCCTGAAAGAACCCATACGTTGAGCCGAATCATGGCCGAGGGAGATCGAACAACACAACATCCGAGTGCTCCTGCACTCGTTCGAGGACAGCTTCACGACCGTCTGGGGAGATGTCGAAGTCGCGAACATCGAAGTCCGGTGGGAGATTAGTCAACTGCCGCTCCGCGGCGGTTTCCAGGTCGATCAACCACAGATCCTTATGACGAATGTCTCCCTTCAGGAAGACGAGGCCACGCCTTCCGGCCAGGAAGACTAAGTGCCGCGCCCCGCGAGTTAAAGTCAGCGCGGGCAGAGGAACCGCCGCGGCCTCAGTGGCAACGGCTTTAACCGGAAACGTGGTGCCGATGTCAGGTCCCGAGTAAACAACAAAGCGGCCATCGGGCGACCACGCGGGCTCAACAGAATATTCCTTGACAAAGACGGTGGGTGGGCCACCGTCCAGTGGCACGCGGAACAGGTGGGGAACGCCATGATCGTTTGCTGCCGAACTGATGGACCGCGCGTCGGGCGCCCATGCCGGATCACCCTCCAAGTCGAGTGCATCGGTCACGATCCGGGCGTTCGTGCCATCGGCCTGCATAACATATAAGAACATTTGACCGTGTTGCCGGACTGAGAATGCGATGCTCTGTCCATCGGGAGCGATTGCCGGGCCGCCGATGACTTGCGCACCCGGAGCACTCCATAACTCCATGCCGGTTCCGTTGACGAGCTTCCAGACGCTTTCACTCGTACCTGTTGCGGAAACATAGAGAAGATAATTTGGACCCAATCGTGGCGAGAACCCAGTGCGGGTGGTCAGCGAGATCGGAGCAGCTGCCGAAATGCCCTTTCGGGAGTCATCGATCCGCAGGCGCCACAGAGTTCCCTTCGGATTTGCGGTCGCGAGAACCAGACGGTGACCGTCAGCGCTGGCCGCCAAGGACGTGTATTTATCAAGATCGGAGGTCAGGCGGTGGGGGATGCGGCGCTCGACGTCCATGCTATAAAGCCACGGCCCGCGGCCATCCGAATCGCTGGCGAGATACATCAGCGTCCGCCGATCTAACAGAACCGGACAAATGACGCGGCTATTATGCGACGTGATCCGCTCCGGAGCTCCGCCGCTGGGACGGATGCGCCAGATGTCCAATCTGTCAGGGAGTGAACCCTGTACGAAGTAGATAAAGGCATCGTCTGGTGACCACAAGGGATAGTGAGCGTGGATTCCGGCCGGAGCAGTAAAAATGGGTGGCGACTTAGTTTGCGGGCTACCGTCCGTGACGAACAATGGATCTCCGGGACCGGGGGTGTGGTAGGCCAGTCGAGAGCCGTCGTAGGACCAGTCAAACTCGGCTACGCCGGGGAGGTAAGGCTTCGGCTGTCCGCCCAACGTTGGCGCCGCCCAGATGCTGATGTCACCGGTGCTCGACCCGTCTGGCTTGCGAAACCAAAATGTGACGAGTGAGCCGTCTGGGGAGAATCCCAAGGTCCGGAGCGATGGATTGGCAAGCCCCGGGAAGTTCCCGCGAGTTAGGTTATGGAACTGTCCTGAACCGACCTGCGTCACCCAGACATCCATTCGTCCGTCGCGGTCAGAGAGAAACGCCACAAAATGACCGTCCCGTGACACAGCCGCGGCCTGCTCCACTCCCTCGAAGTCGGTGACGGTCTGTAGTCGCAGATTTGCAATGGGGCTTCGCCAGAAGTACTCGGTCCGCTGAAGCCGGAGGGTGGCGACAATCGCCAGCACGGCTGCCGCCAGCAGCGAGACGAACTTCCACGTGGCTGGGGAGGAGGGTTTCGCCGCGGATATCGACTGCGTAGCAAGTTCGGGTGAGGAGGCGGGATTGCCCTCGTCCGGCGTGGCTGGAAGTTTCCGGCTGCGCGCCCAATCGTCCAACTCCACCCGGGACGCGTAGACCGAACCCATCCTGTCGTGGAGGTGCCGGTGAACGGGCATCCCCTCCCGCTTCTCCCAGCGCTGGACCGTGGTCACGTCGCGGTTGAGGTACGACGCGATTTCCTTCCACGAATCCAGTCGGTCCTCGGACGATCTCGCGGACGGCGGCGTACTGGAAGACGGTTCGCCCATCGGCTTTCCTGATTGGTCCTCGGTTGTTGCGAGGCCCGGGGAGTCGATTGTATGCTCGGCGACCCTCACGGCAAAGCACGGCATTCGACGGCGAAACTGCCGTTCTGCGCATTGCCTTTTGACCGCGACCCCCAGATTGGGGGATTGTGTCCCAGCGTTTCCGGACGGCGACGTCAATAAAAGGAGTTCGATATGAGAAACAGGTTAGCGTGGTTGGCAGTTCTTAGTGCGGCGATCATCGGCATTGCAGGAAGTGCCTCGGCGACACCACCGGCAGGGTTCACGAGTACGACGACCGCTCAGGGGCAGGTCGGAGCATTCGATGTCATCAATTACTTTGTTTCCAGCAAAGACAAACTCTGGTTGTCCGCGCAAAAGACTAAAGGAAAATCAGACGAATATTTCTTGACCAATGTTTGGGAGCCGGGGGGAACCACGGGCTGGCACACGCACCCAGGCCATACTCTAATCATCGTCACGGCCGGGGCAGTAACTCACTATGATGCGCACGATCCCAAGTGCACGCCGCACGTGTATACAGCGGGGATGTCTTTTGTCGATCTTGGTGGCACCCACACACATATTGTCCGAAACGAAGGCAGTGTTGAGGCGACAGTGATTGCTTTCCGGCTCGTTCCGGCGGGTCAGCCAGGCCGGATTGACGAACCAGATCCTGGGAACTGCGCTTTCTAAGAAAAATCCGGAAACCACCACGGTCACGGGGTATCACGAAGGTATTCGGGACAAGGTCTACTTCGTGTACCTTCGTGGCCTTGGTGGTCATAGATTCGCGATTCAAGCCCCTACCCCACGATGACCTCGCTTGCCCGTCTTCACCCCGGTTGTTAGCATAGAAGTTCTGCACTTTTCCTCCGGAGGCTCCCTATGGCGACCGATACGATGACCAAGCCGGTAATTGCCGGCGGCACGACCAAAACCAGAGTTTTCAAGAACTTTATCGATGGCGAGTGGGTGGAATCGGCCAGCGGAGAGACTTTCGAAGACCGCAATCCCGCCGACACGCGCGAAGTGGTCGCCATCTTCCAGCGGTCAAATAAAGCAGACGTGGACGCCGCGGTCGACGCCGCCAAGCGCGCGTTTGCCAAATGGCGCCTGGTTCCTGCGCCGCGCCGAGCTGAGATGGTTTTCCGCGCCGCCGAGATCCTGATCGAGCGCAAAGAAGAGCACGCGCGCGATATGACTCGCGAAATGGGAAAGGTACTGAAAGAAACGCGCGGCGACGTCCAGGAAGCGATCGACGCCGCCTACTACAACGCCGGCGAAGGACGCCGTCTGTTTGGTCCAACCGTACCATCGGAACTGCCCAACAAATTCGCTATGGCCGTGCGCCAGCCGATCGGCGTCTGCGGCATGATCACGCCGTGGAATTTTCCGATGGCGATCTCATCGTGGAAGTTATTGCCCGCGATCGTTTGCGGCAACACGTGCGTCATCAAGCCCGCACAGGACACTCCGCTGTCTACTTTCAATCTGGTGCAAGCGTTGACGGACGCCGGCGTCCCACCGGGCGTGATCAACGTCATTGCCGGCTACGGCCCCGAAGCTGGGGCGCCTCTGACTGAGCATGCCTCGGTGCGAGCCGTTTCCTTCACCGGTTCGTCGGCAGTTGGCAGGACCATCGGGACGACGGCAGCTAAGAGTTTCAAGCCTTGCTCGCTCGAACTCGGGGGCAAGAATCCGATGATCGTGCTCGACGACGCCAATCTTGAGCTCGCGGTCGAAGGCGGACTCTGGGGCGCGTTCGGAACGACTGGGCAGCGTTGCACCGCGACCAGCCGCATCATCGTGCAGAAAGGCGTCTATCGCAAGTTCATCGATCACTTCGTCACGCGAGCCAAGACGATTAAAGTCGGCAACGGACTGGACGAAACCATCGAAATGGGTCCGGCGGTCAACGAGAAACAACTGGGCACCGATTTGAGCTACATCGAGATCGGCAAGAACGAAGGCGCGAAACTCGTCACCGGTGGCAACCGGCTTGAGAAGGGCGACCTTCAGTACGGCTGGTTTATCGAACCGACGGTTTTCGTCGACGTCGATCCGAAGATGCGAATCGCGCAGGAAGAAATCTTTGGGCCCGTGGTCTCAATCATTCCGTGCGACGGCCTCGAAGATGCCATCGGCATTGCCAACAACATCGAATACGGCCTGTCGTCTTCGCTTTACACAAAGGACGTGAACAAGGCGTTCGCGGCGGTGCGTGATCTCGAGACCGGCATCACCTACATCAACGCGCCGACGATCGGCGCTGAAGTCCACCTGCCTTTCGGAGGCACCAAGGCCACCGGCAATGGCCATCGCGAAGGCGGGATTGGCGCGATTGACTTTTATTCGGAGTGGAAAGCTGTGTACGTGGACTATTCGGATACGTTGCAAAAAGCGCAGATCGATCGGGGAGAGTAAAGCAGCCGTCAACTATCAGTTGGTTCGCGCTGACGGCTGATTTGCATTGGAAACGTATATGTCTGTCACTCAAACCCGCGAAATCGCTCCTGCCGCCCGCCTTGAAAACGTCCGGTACGCCATTCGCGACCTGGCCTGCATCGCCGATGAAGTCGCGAAGCAGGGACACAAAATTCTTCCGCTCAATATCGGCGATCCGCTCAACTTCGATTTTCAGACTCCCGCACATCTGATCGAAGCGGTCTACAAAGCCATGCGCGATGGGAAGAACGGATACTCGCCATCTTCCGGCATCCCGCAGGCTCTGGAAGCGATTCGCGGCGAGGCGGCGCGCAAGGGTATCTCGACCATTCAGGATGTCTTTGTCACTTCTGGTGTCAGCGAGACGGTGGACATCTGTTTGAGCGCGCTGCTCAATCCCGGCGACAACCTGCTGACGCCGTGCCCTGATTATCCGCTCTACTCCGCGGTTCTGGCGAAGATCGAGATTGGACTGAACGCTTATTACCTGAAAGAAGAGGACGGCTGGCAACCCGACCTCGACGACATCAAGAGAAAGATCACGCCGCGGACGCGTGGGATCGTTTTGATCAATCCCAACAATCCCACGGGATCGGTCTGCACGCGCAAGATGCTGGAGCAGATTGCGGAACTCGCTCGTCAGCATAACCTGATAATTTTCGCCGACGAAATTTACGACAAGCTGATCATCGATGACGATCGTCATGTGGCGATGGCGGCCGTTGCGCCCGATGTTCCGGTCATCACGTTCGGCGGGCTGTCGAAAAACTACCTCGCTCCGGGATGGCGCATTGGGTGGGGCATCGCGAGCGGCGAAGCTTCCATCATCAAACCATACTTAGAAGGTGTAAATAAGCTGTTGCGGGCTCGCTTGTGCGCGAATCATCCGGAACAATATGCCATCAAGCCCGCGCTTGAAGGTCCTCAGGACCACCTGACTGAAGTCAAGCATAAGCTGCGAAGACGGCGCGATCTGACGATGAAATGGTGTGCAGAAACTCCGCGCGTCAGTTGTGTTGCGCCGCGGGGAGCTTTCTATGCGTATCCGAGTATCGATATCCCGGAAGGCGACGATGTATTCGTAACCGAACTGATTCGCCAGAAATATGTAACGGTCGTGCACGGCTCAGGATTTGGGCAACATCCGGGGACGAAGCACTTCCGCATCGTTTTCCTGCCCGACGAAAAAACGCTTACCGCAGCTTACGCAGCGATCAGCGATTTCATGCGTGAGCGCTACGCCTAGGCTTGGGCGACGCCCCTAAGAAGCCATGTGGTGAACCACCTGTACGCTCTGCTCGTGGCACTTTGGTAACTCTACAGTGGCCGGGTGTGTTTCCTATACTGAGTGAGATACCAGTCGGGGATAAAACCACCTATGCGCCGAACGTTTCTATCCGCAGTTGTGTTGCTGCTCTCGACCTTGTCCTTCGGACAGAGCACTTCGCCTGAAGCTCTTTACGAACGCGGCATGGACGCGATCACTGGCGTCGGGCCGACCCGAAATGACGCCGCGGGAATGGACTACTTTCGGCGCTCGTCCGAGCTTGGGTACGGACCCGCTCAAATTGCGCTGGGCTACTACTACGAGACAGGCACGATGGCCGACCGTGATCCGTCGCGTGCGGCGGACCTGTATCGCAAAGCCGCTCAACAGGGCGACCCGCTGGCCGGTTGGCTAGCCGGACGAATCTACTTTCTTGGCAGCATGGGCTCGCGGGACCTCGACCAGGCACAGAAATTTCTCAAGATCGCAGCCGAGCAAAACAGTGCCTATGGCGCCTACTACCTGGGACGTTTGATGGCGGATCGCGATTTCACCAAGGCGCCACGCCTCTATAAAATCGCCGCCGATCAAGGGCTTCCGCAGGCGCAATATTTCTACGCCAAGACTTTGAAGGAAGGCCGCGGCGTCCCGCAGGACCGATTCACCGCCTACATCTGGTTCACCATTGCGCTCGACGCCGGATATTCCATTGCCGGCGCTGACCTCAATGAAATTGATCGCGGCAATTTTCTCACCGGCGATCAACTGACGGACGCGAAAGCAAAGGCGCGCGACCTGGAGCAAGTGGTGATTCGCGCCGTCACGGCGCGCGGCTGTTCAGGGTGGGAAGGCGAGTTCGACGAATACCCTACACCGCCTCCGCCAAAGCTGCAGCGCTTCTGCCACTAGATTGGTGAGCGCCTCAGCTCTACATCATTAGCATTTACACCATTTCCGTACCCCACAAATCGTGCAGGTGCACGATCCCAAGCAATCGCCGATCACCCTCGACGACCACCAGTGAGGTAATTTTGGTGTCCTCCATGCGCGCCAGCGCAGTCGCGGCAAATTCCTGCGCGCCAATCGTTTTCGGGTCTCGTGTCATACAGTCTTCGGCTGTCAGGTCGAGCGTGTCTTTGCCACGCTGCTGCAGCAGCCGTCGCAGATCGCCATCGCTGATGACTCCGAGCAAGCGGTCGCCGTCAACGACCGCCGTGATGCCGAGTTTCTTGCGCGACATTTCGTAGATCACGTCCGGCATCTTGGTCTTCGCGGTCACTCGTGGAACTGCATCGCCAGAGTGCATCAACGACTCCACTCGCGCCAGTCGCTTGCCGAGTTTCCCCCCGGGATGCAGGTTGGCAAAATCTTCTTCCTTGAAGCCGCGTTTTTCCGAAAGCGCGACGGCCAACGCGTCCCCAAGCGCGAGCATCGTGGTGGTCGAAGCCGTGGGAGCAAGGCCAAGCGAACAGGCCTCTTCGGAAATCGAACAATCGAGCGTGACGTCGGCCGCTGAGGCTAGAGTAGAAGGCGGTTTGGAACGGGCACCGCAGCTTGGCCCATCGGAAGTCGTGTCATCACAGGTCATAGCAATCAGCGGCACCTGGAGCCGCTTGATCGTCGCCATCAACTGCAGGATCTCCTCGGTCTCGCCGCTTGCCGAGAGCGCCAGCACAACGTCGCCGCGCACAATCACTCCAAGATCGCCATGCAACGCGTCCACGGGATGGAGATAGAGGGCGGGCGATCCGGTCGAACTCAGGGTCGCAGCGATCTTGCGGGCAATCAGGCCGCTCTTGCCCATCCCAGTGACCACGACGCGACCTTGACATCGCAAGAGACGTTCGAGCGCCCGGTCGAAATCGGCGGCCATCGGACCCGCCAGTCGGTCCGCCAGCGCCCGCAGCGCTTCAGCTTCGACACGGACCACACGTTCTCCAATAGGTTCCATGAAGGGGAAATGGTAGCAGAGTGATGGAGTCATCGGGGCGGGTGAACGGTCGGAACGCGCAGGAACAAAACGTTTTGAGGGTCGATGACCCGATCACCCGGGGGTTCGACATTTTCCCTGCATCATTTCGGTGAATCTTAGTCGTTATAACGATCATCTCTATGGCAGGAGGATTTACCCATGACCACAGCTAGCCCGGTAGCCAGTGCACCCGAGGTAAGCACCAAAGAAAACGCCACGATCACCAACTGGAACATTGATCCCGTTCACTCCAGCGCTCAGTTCAAGGTCAAACACATGATGATCTCGAACGTGAAGGGCGAATTTACCGCCGTCACCGGCGCTTTGACTCTCGACGAAAAAGACATCACGAAATCCCGTATCGAAGCGTCGATCGACGCGACGACGATCAACACCCGCGAGGCGCAGCGCGACGCGCACTTAAAAAGCGCTGACTTCCTCGACGTAGAAAAGTTTCCTACTCTCAGCTTCAAATCGACGCGCGTCACGAAAACCGGCGACGGCGAATTGTCCATCACGGGCGACCTGTCAATTCATGGCGTGACGCGCAGTGTGGTATTCGAAGTCGAAGGAGTGAGCGCTCCGACGAAAGACCCATGGGGAAACACGCGCATCGGACTGTCGGCCAGCACGCGCATCAGCCGTAAGGACTTCGGCCTGACGTGGAACGCGGCTCTTGAAACCGGCGGCATTCTCGTGGGCGAAGAAGTGACCATCACGTTGGATGTCCAGTTCGTCAAAGCATAAGCCGGTGTCTGACATCTCGGCGAAGCATTGCCTAGGTAAATGCAGTGAGTAAAAGCGGTTGACTAACAAAGGAGCAAAAGCAGAAATCATGGGGTATTCATCGGTCCCTGTCACGGATCACTCAAAGACTGATCGCTCAAAGATCGGAACGCATCCGTCGGCAACACAAGTGGAGCCGTATCGCTTGCCCGCGTCGGCGCACGTAGGACGAGTGCGGCTCGCGGTATCCGATCTTGAGCGTTCGGTCGATTTCTATAGCCAAGTGATCGGCCTCGCCGTCCTCAATCCGGGCACTCCGGAGGCACGTCTAGCCCAATTAGGGCCGCACGGCAGTAGGACCGTCCTGCTCGAACTCGAAGAGATTCCGGGTGTCCGCGGACTCGGCCAGGCCAAGCGGCTCGGTTTGTACCACACTGCGTTTCTATTACCCACTCGCGAAGCGCTCGGCAGTTTCGTCCAACATTTGGTCCGCCGTGGCACACCTTTTGCGGCGGCCGATCACCTTGTGAGCAAAGCAATCTATTTGACCGATCCCGACGGACTCGAGGTCGAGGTCTATGCCGACCGCCCTCGCGAGCAGTGGACACATCACGGCAGCGAGATCGACTTGACGACTAAGCCGCTTCGCCTCAACCAGCTTGTGGCAGAAGCGGAAAATAGTTGGACGGGTGCGCCTGCCAGTACCACCATAGGCCACGTTCACTTTTATGTGGGCGACCTTGCCGTGGCCGAAAGCTTTTATCACAGCGCGCTCGGACTCGACATCGTGACCCGGCGATTTCCCGGAGCATTATTCACTTCCGCCGGAGGCTATCACCACCACGTCGGACTCAACACCTGGGCCGCAGGCTCGCCGCTGGCATCAAGTCATGACCCCCGTCTGTTGTTCTGGGAGCTTGTTCTGCCAAACGAAGCGGAGATCAAACGGGTAAGGAAGAACATGATCGAAGCAGGCTATTCACCAGCGGCAACGCAGCTGGCCGGCCCGGCCTTTCAAGACCCCTGGGGTATCACTGTCGCGATGGTTAGTGGGTGAAGTTGAAACCGGATGACCCGCTCCGTTTAGAAGTGGTCGTCGACCGCATGGCCCGGATGTTCGAGGGCTCTGGCCTGGATGGCGCGATCCCAAGGGCCGCCTTGCCAATTGTCTTTGTGGCGTTCGGAGTGGATCCACGGCGGCAATGTCATCAGTAGCCTGCGACTGAGGGCGTGGAGATACGGTTCGTAGACGATTCGCAGATCGGCGAGTCGTTCCCATGTGTCAGGCTTATCGCTCACCGTAACGCCACGCCAGGCTAGCTCCGTTTTGACCCGATTTTGATCCGCTTCCGAGAGGCGGTCCGCATCATGCGGGCTGTATTGTGCATTGACCACCTGCGCAAGGTCGACCGCAGCGTGGCGAGCCATTGAAAATGTGAGCTTCGCCTGATCGGGATGAATGCCATCGACACCGGTCATCACGAGCGAGGTTACGTCGAGCATCACGGTCAACGCGGCCAGCCACGATTGGTTGCCATGCTGCGACCGGAAATAGCCAAGCACCGGATACGAAATCTGGCTGGCCAACAGGTCGGCAGACCACCGCTCCCAGTCGCGAAAAATACCGTCGAGCACTTTTTGGTCGGGACAGCAGCCGAGCCGGCCCAAGAATTCGACAGCAGTTGGGGGCGAACCGGCGCGCGCGTCGAGCAATGAAATTTCCACCTCGCGCGTGGCAAACGAACCATAAATCACCGGCAGATATCCCACCACGACGCCGAGAAACGCGAAGCCCATACCCGCTTCCATCACCGAGAGAGCGCGGGCCGCGGGGTTGTTGGGTGTGATATCTCCATAACCAAGGGTGAAGAAAGTTTCGCCGCTCAGATAAAGAAGCTTTCCGAAGGTAATTTTCTCTGTACCGAGCGATACGTGTTCGCCCAGCCCATATTGCATCAGCCCAAAACCGAAGATCAGACCCGCGGCCCAAAAACCTAGCAGGACGATCAGCGAGAGCGGCCCATAGTAGGCCAGAAAACCTTCGCGCCGATTCGTGGACTTGATATGGCGCCCAACTGCGGTCCAGAAGCGCCAGGTTTTCTTATAGAACAATGAGGCGATGCGAAAAGTGCGCTTAATGCGGCGCGGCAAGACCACGGTCTCAAACGCATCCATGAGGATGAGAAAGATGAGGACAGCGCCGGCGATTGATGCCCACCAATTCATAGCGATGAAATTCAGATGACGCCGGAATGGTAGCAGATTCAGATATCGATCTTGGAACGAACATGGGAACGAACAGTAACAATCCAGAAAATGAACTTCGCAATGAACGGCAGCGCGGGCTTTCGGTTCTCCTGTAAACTAGCCGCGATGAGACTCCCCCGCCTGCTGTGGGCTTGGCTGGTGTTGTTGCCGATCGTGATCTGGTCAACGCCGGACGCGATGGCGTCGGCCTATAACGCCCGTCCAAAACTCGTGGTCGTCATTGTGATCGACCAGTTTCGCGCCGACTATCTTGAACGCTATCGTGATCAGTTCGGTGACGGAGGATTCCGCCTGTTCATGGATCGTGGAGCTTATTTCACCGACTGCAATTACGACTACGCGAACACGCGCACGGCTCCCGGGCATGCAACTCTCTTGACGGGGAGCTATACCAGCGGCCATGGGATTGTGGCAAACGAATGGTGGGACCCGCTGAAAAAGAAGCGCGTGACATCGGTTGAGGATGATACGACGACGCTTTTTGGCCCGAGTCACGGCAGCCCCGGAGCGTCTCCCCGTAACCTGATGAGCGACACGCTGGGGGACGAATTGAAGTTGGCTACTGGAGGCAAGGCGCGGGTGTTCGCGGTTTCGCTGAAAGATCGCGCAGCTGTACTGCCGGCAGGCTTCTCGGGTGACGCAGCCTACTGGATCGATCCGAAATCCGGTGACTGGATCACGTCGACATACTATTTTTCGCAGCTGCCCGAGTGGGTGCTCAACTTCAACAGCAACCATCGCGTAGACAAATACTGGAATAAAGAATGGAAAGACCGCGACGGTGTGACGCTCGGGTCAACCGCTCCGCGTAATGGCAAAGATGGAAAACCTGCGGGATTCTATGAGGTCGTCGGATCGACTCCATTGGCCAACGACTACGAGTTCGAGTTTGCCAAAGAACTAGTGTTGTACGAGAAACTTGGAGCGGGTGCGGCTACGGACTTGCTCGTGGTAAGCCTCTCGGCCAACGACATTCTCGGACATCAGGTGGGCCCAGACTCTCCGCAGATGCGCGGTATGGCGCTCGAACTCGATCGCAGTCTGGCCGAGTTCTTTACTTTTCTGGGACACCAAGTCGGGATGGCCAACGTCTGGATGGCGTTATCAGCCGATCACGGCGTTGCTCCGTTGCCAGATGTTGCCAAGGCACTCCACCTGCCTGCGGCTGGCATCGACACGAAGTCTTTGCGCGATCAGATCAATTCTCTGCTCTCGAAAAAATACTCCAAGAAAGCCGACTACGTGCTCGATCTTGACTTCCCTAACGCGTGGCTGAGCGAAGAAGCTTTCGCGGGACACAAAGAATCCGACGCCGAAGCCGACACTGGCGAGGCCATGAAACAGGCGGGATGGACCGCCTACTTCACGAAGTCACAACTGGCGCACGGGGAGACTCCGGCCACGGAACTTGGCCGCCGTTACGCGCACAGCTATTCTCCCGAAGGTGGCTGGTATGTGCTCGGAGTGCCTCGTCCCTTTCAAGTCGGAATCACGAAGGGTACCGATCACGCGACTCCTTTCTCGTACGATACCCATGTGCCGCTTGCATTCTACGGTCTCGCCTTTCAGCCAGGAACCTATCGTACGCACGCCGAACCGGTGGATCTTGCAGTGACATTCGCGTCGTTACTTGGCATTAACGCCCCGGCGCAGGCTACGGGACGGGTATTAACGGAAGCGCTGCTGCCGCCGCATCGCCCGGGCGCTCAGCCGACATCTTCGTCACCTGCACCGACCCTCTCCCCATCGCCGTCGTTATCGCCACAGCCATTGACGCCGCCCGCAGGAGCCGCACAATGACGCCCATCAGCCCTCCTGATTTGAGTGTCAGCTTCGCCGGGATCGAGCTCAAAAACCCGATCATCGCGGCATCGGGTACATTCGGCTACGGAGTGGAATTTGAAGACATCGTGCATCTGGACCGGCTCGGCGGGTTGGTGGTCAAAGGGCTGTCGAAAGAGCCGATGACGGGCAATCCGCCACCGCGTTTGTTCGAAACGGCGGCGGGAATGCTCAACGCCATCGGGCTGCAAAATATCGGCGCGGCGGCGTTTCTCACTGAAAAGCTTCCCGCGCTGCGCGAAAAGAAGAACGTCGTGGTCTTTGCCAACGTGTTCGGCTATAACCGCGCAGATTACGAGCAGACGATTGAGATTCTGAATCAGGGCGAGGGCATTGCCGCCTACGAAATCAACGTTTCCTGTCCGAACACGGCCAGTGGAGGCATTCACTTCGGCAGCGATCCGCACCTGCTTGACGAAGTGGTGCGGAAAGCCAAGCACGCTGCGACGCGGCCGATCATCGTCAAGCTCTCGCCGAACGTCACGTCGATTGCGCAAATGGCCTACGTGGCACAGGAAGCGGGCGCAGACGCAATTTCTTTGGTGAATACGTTTGTCGCCATGGCCATCGATGCGGAGACACGGCGCCCGAGAATCGCCAACATTACGGCAGGTCTGTCCGGGCCCGCGATCAAGCCGATCGCGCTCCGTATGGTCTACGACGCAGCGCATGCAGTGAAAATTCCGGTCATTGGCATGGGAGGCATCAGCACTCCGGCGGACGTGGTGGAGTTCATGCTGGCCGGAGCGAGCGCAGTGCAAGTTGGGACGGCGAGTTACTTTGATCCGGTGGCGACGGAGACGCTGGTGGAGGAACTGACCGACTATTGCCGCGAGCGTCGGATCGAACGACTCAGTGATTTGACGGGCGGGATGCTTACAGACTGAAACGCCCCGCTTGCAGCGTCATGGGCTCCGCTGCACGAAAATCTGCTAGTCAGACGTCATTAGCCGCAAAAGCGAAATCGAACATTTCCTCTGGTCTGCTGGTTAGAAGCTGAACCGTGCCTGGAGCTCCAGAACGCGTCCTTCCAGGCCTGATGTTGCCGTGCCGAACTGCGGATTTATCAGCGGAACACCGGGACTGCTGTTGGAGGAGCTGACGGTTGTCGAGGTGGATCCAAATGAGAAGGGCGCGAGATTGAGCTTGTTAAAAACATTATAGGCAGTCATCCGGAGTTGGATTTTGGCACCCTCTCCGACGAACCTCATCCTGGGCAAGCCAAACTCCTTCAGGACACTGATATCAATGTCCTGATAGCGCGGTCCACGGAAACTGTTTCGTCCGATTCCGGGGGGTTCGGGCAGGCAGGGATTTCCGCAGGTCGTCTCCAGGTCGAAATAAGGATTGAGACCAGAGGTAACTGCTGGAAAATTCCCGGACGTCGGGGGTAGGAATGCCGAGGTATCGTAATTTTGACCGGCACCGCCGTTATATCGAGTGGGTCGAATCGGACAAATCGTGTTGAATCCGATTACCGGGCAAACATTGTCAGACACGGGGGTCCAAGGGAATCCGGAATGAAACTGATAAATTCCATTGAGTTCCCAGCCGCCGACAACTTTGCCCCAGAAATCGGTTCGGGTACGAAGAATCGGCAAATCCCATACCGCATAGGCTCGGAAATTGTGGGTGGCGTCGTAGTCCGAGGGGCCACGTTCGGTGTGATCGTCAATCGGGTAGGTTTGGTTGGTGACGAAGCCGGGGCCTTCGGCCGATAGTTGGTCGATCGACTTGCTATAGGTGTATTGAACGTTAGCCGAGAGTCCGTGGTGGAAACGATGTTCAAACTGAGTGGTCAGCGCATTGAAATCCGTGTTGGTGTCAGGCACGAAATTAAATATCTGATTGAGGCTCTTGTTTGGAATTGGGTAAAAGTAGGACAGGTTCGTGATGCGCGTCAGATGGTGGCCGGCACTACCCTGATACCCCACGGTGAAGACCCAGTCTCCAGGAAAGCTGTACTGCATCTGTGTGGAGTAGAGATAGACATACGGAACTGGCATATTCACTGGGTTGGCGTAGATGTTTGGCGGAACGTATGGTCCGCCCTGCACAAATATGGGCAAACCATTTGATCCCAGCCCGGTTGCCAACACAGAATTTCCTGGATAGCTGAGCGGGTTGTTGCTGGTGCCTGTGTTGAAAAGGATCTGACCGCTTACAAAGGGGTTAGAGGACGTACCGCAACAGATTCCGTAACTAGCCACATCCGGTGGATTATTGCGGGTGTTGTTGAAGACATTGTCATCGAAGCGGTCGTAAGCGATGCCGAAGCCGCCACGAAAGACGAGCTTGCTGTTATATCTTTCGGGACTCCAGGCGAAACCCAGGCGCGGACCGAAATGGAGCCACGTCGATTTCCACTGCTGGCGGGGATTAATTTCTGATCCGTCTTGTAACCCATTGACCGGATCGCTTGTGGGCACGAAATTCGTGAGATTTCCTTTCGCCTCAGTCGGTGGAGCGTAGTATTCCCAACGCAAACCGAGGTTAATCGTTAAATTTGGACGAAGCTTCCAGTCGTTTTGCACGAACACGCCATAGGTGGATGAGCGGAAATACTGAGGCCGGGATATTGGGGCTGAACCCGTGATTGGATTGACTTCGATTTGTTCGAAGATCGGCGTTCCGTTCGCGAAATTCCACGGTCCCTGAAATACCTGATCGGGGCGGGCGCCGCCAATCAAGGCGTCGTTGTCTTGCTCCCGGCTGAACTCGAAGCCAAACTTGAATGCCTTGTTGCCGATCACTTTCGAGAGCATATCGCGAAATGCGAATGTGTTTTCTCCCGTGATTGCCGGAGTATTGTCCCCCTGTTGCGCTCCATAGCGAACGCGCTCTCCTTGCGGAAAACCTTGAATTTCGATCCGCGGAATGGCCCAGTTCACTTGAGGATTGGCAGTGATGCCGTTGTATCCGTAGCGCGTGAAGTTGAAGCGCGCCTCATTGACGGTGGTCGGGTTAATAACTCTTATCCAGGAGAGGAAACCGCTCGGGCTGAAGTTCTTGGTGCCGAAGTCCGCGTTGGGGCGTCCTTGCGCGGAAGCGTCGGCTGCGAGGGTGTTGAGATATGTGAGGAACACATTTATAGAAAAGAAGTTCTTGTCAGAGTTGTAGTCTAGGCGAGCGTTGTACTGATCTCCCTTGGTCGATGCTGGCAGAAAGATTTCCGCAATCTCAAGGTCGGGAACGCCATCGAACCCGCCCCCAATGCCGTTAGAGAAAGTACTAGTAGAGTCGTACATGTTGTAGGGACCAACGGGAGAGCCGATATCCATTCCGGTACCGACGATATTGCAGGTGCCAGCAGAAAAACCAGTACAACTGGGGGGTAGCAATTGGCTGATGCGGGGCGTGAGACCGCTTTGACCAAGGATCGTTGCAACCGGAGTTCCCGGGCGAAGCGCCAGAAGAGCGGCGTCGTATTGGGGCGTTTCCACGTACTGAGGTTGGAAAGTAGTGTTGTTGGCTCGCGCGCCTTCGTAGTTGAAGAAGAAGAAAAGTTTGTTCTTAATGATCGGTCCGCCAAGGGTACCCGCGAACTGGCGTAAGGCATCGTCATCGCGCAGCGGCGGGGCGAAGCTCGAACCCGCGAAGCCGCCAAACTTGTTGAACGCGTTGAAATTCGGGTCGTGATATAGAAATAATCCCCCGCCGTGGAAAGCATTGGTTCCGCTCTTAGTGACGGTCTTGATGTGAGCGCCGGAGCTACGTCCATCGGACGCGTCGTAGTCGTTGGAGAGAACCGTGATTTCCTGCACCGATTCGATGCTGGGGGTGATTACCGCCGCGCCACCCCATGCCAGACTATTCGCGCTGACGCCATCCACCAGATAGTCATTGGAAGTGACGCGTTGTCCCATGGCGCTGATCGGCTGCTGGTTCTCGATTTGGAAGATTGCGGTGTTCGATCCGCCCGGACCAGCCGATCCACTGACTGCCCCCGACCCGTTTGGGAAACCGGCGGAGCGACCATCGCCAAAACGGGCGCCATCTCCGAAAACTCCCGGGGCGAGGCGAATCAACTCATAAGGATCGCGATCAATCTCCGGCAGGTTCTGCACTTCTGGCGTGGTCAGAGTTCCGCTGATTGTGGCATCTTCGGTTTGGAGGGCTGCCGGGGCTGCCGTTACATTGACCGTCTCCCGTCCTCCGCCCAGTTGCATGGTTACGTCGAACCCGCGAACGGTCTCCGCTTCGACAACTACACCGGCAAGCGTGGAAGTCTTGAAACCCTTCGCGTCAATACTTACCGTGTAGGTGCCGGGAGGTAGCTGCGAAATTCTGTAGAAGCCGGAGGCATTGCTGGTCGCAGTGTGCGGCACGCGAGTGGCGTCTTCGGTAGCGGTAATGGACGCGCCTGAAACGACTGCGCCGGTGTTGTCTCGAACCGTGCCTTGCAGTCCGGCTTGAAATTGCGCTAGTGAGGGCACAACGCCCAACATCAGAATCGTGATCAGCCGCAAGAAAACACACAGACGTGGTCGACGCATGGCAGCCCTCAAGACCGGATTGCGAAAGTGCTTCACGACCCGGGCGCAAGAAAATGAAAGCGTTTATGCAGAACGCTTCCCTCAGAGTGTCAAAGGATGGCTAGGGTTGGTTGAGTCGAGATTTTTTTTTGTTCGGGAGTTGCTGCCAGTGGTTGACGGACTCTCTATTTTGATGGACTGTCTATAGGATCCAATCACCGGGTTGGATTTTGTTAGTCTCGATTGACGCGCGAGCCAGGTTGGAACAGGCCACGAACGGGTTGCCGCTGGAATCTCAATTGGCTGCGTCTGGCTAGTGTCCGCTGGAGTGCCAGATCGAACCTGGCGACTGGTAGTTCAGTCCTTCACCCCAGACCACGTGCGTGTCACCGTGGCTGTCGATCGCCATTCCGAAATAATCGCCGAAGGGAAAGCGGAAGCCTTCTTTACTGATGTAGCGATAACCAGGCACGTAGTTGGAGATGCGAATCTCTTCTCCCCATGTCGCTCCGCCGTTGCTCGAACTGCGGTAGTAGGTGTTCCACAACGGAGAGTTGGTCGTCGGATTCGTCGTTGAGTTCGGCGCGGAATTTCGCGCGTCCATCCAGGCAATACGCACATCGCCGGAGTTGCCGGCCACGATAGCTGGGAAGCCGTGCTCAACGTTGGGCTCGGCATAGGAGACACTAATGCGCGACAGCCAGCTTTCTCCGCCGTTGGTGGAGGAGGAAAAGTAGATGCGCTGCGGGCCGAAAGGCGAGTTGCCGGCGCTCCAGAGGGCGTAAAGGGTTCCGTCGGCATCGGAGGTAAGCGATACCTGGGCACCAAGGAAGCCTTCGCCGCATTCTTCTTCTTTGCAGCCGGGCGCAGCCGAGGAAACGTCGAGCAGGGAGGCACTCCACGACTTGCCTGCATCGCCCGATTTCGCGACATACAGGTTGACGGCGCCGCGCGCGCCTCCAGCTTTCGAGTAAGACGCCCACGCAAGATACGCGTTGCCGGTGGGATCGACGGTGGCGGAGCCGAGCAAAGACCATCCGGGACGGCTCTCGGCGTTTACGCGCGTCGGAGTGAAACTGCGTCCGGCATCCTGCGACACGGCAACCCAGACTTCTTCTTCATGATTAAAGGCGACGTAAACATTCTGTCCACGGACGGCAAGCGCCGGTTTATCCAGCTCCACTTCACTGCGGACGGCCATCGTAAAAGACCAGGTGTTTCCCGAATCGACCGACTTGGCTAGCATGACGGCGCGCTTATGGTTCTGAAGCCACGCCGTATACACCGTATGACGATCGGAGGGATCGATGACGATCTGCGCGTCGTACTGGCCGGAATCAGACTCTAGCATCACGTGCGGAGCCTGCCAGGTCTTGCCGCTATCTGCGCTAGCGACCAATAACATGGTGGGAATGCGGCAATCCTTGCAATCCCGGAGACGACCGTAATGGGGATAGAGAACGTAGACGCGTCCCGAGCCGTCGGCAGCGACGGCGGGCTCCCATTGGTCTCCGGTAAGGAGTCCGACTCTTTTCTGCGCTGAAAATTGAGGAGCTGCGGCCCAAGCCACGCTTGTGAGCACACATAAAAATACGACGAGTTTGGAGAACGCCAACCGCATGAAAAATTACAACCTGGGGGATGGAGGGAAGAACAAAACCTTTGTGAACTTTATCGCGAACCCGGGCGGCGGTCAACATTCCCTTAGTACTTTCGGGCGAGCCGTCACACCGAGAGTGTAAAGTTATGTGGTCGGTCGAAAAACGATTTTCAGGATTCCGAGAATAAACAGGCAACAGCTCGATCACCCATGAACGCAATTTCCCTCACCTGGCAACCCGAAGGCGCATTTCACCACGTAGGTTTTGTCGTCGCCTCGATTCCTAGGACAGTACAGGGATTCTCCGCCATGTTGCAGACGGACTGGGACGAGCAAATTATCCATGACCCGAACCAAGACGTCCGCGTGACGTTCCTCAAGAGTCGCCGCCCCGGCGATCCGCTATGGGAGCTAGTGGAACCCGTCGATGAAAAATCGCCGGTATATCCCTTCGCTATGAAGGGCGGCGGACTGCACCACGTTTGTTATGTTGTCGACAATCTGGAACAGGCGCTCGCCGATGCCCGCGCACTGGGGGCACTGGTCACACGCCAACCCATGCCCGCGGTAGCGTTTGGCGGGCGGCGCATCGCATGGATTTACACCAAGAACCGGCTGCTGATCGAATATCTGGAGCGTTGAAGGGATGCCCGAAGCATCGCGGCAAGCAACATGAGCAAGTTGACATCAGCGGATATAATTCAGAGCAGGCTGTGCCTGATATTCGTCTAACTTATTTAGTATCCGTATTTTGTGTGACTTAGGCCCGCCGCAGATCAAATCTTAATTCGCCCTTCAATGTCCGATCTACAGTCCAATCCAGCCTCCCGAGATCGCATCCCGGCAAATTTGCGGCCTGAAATCGACGCTCTGATCGCGAATGGCGAGTTCGATCTTCCTTCGCGCCGACTCGCTGAGCTGTGGCGACATGATCCGGCGTCGGGCACCGCGAGCTTTGTAATTTCGCGGCTGGATCAGATCAGCGATAAGATCGCTCTCCCTAAGTTCAAGCTCGCCATTCTGCGCTCGTTCACGGTCGAGCCGATCGTGCCTCTTCTGCGCGCCGAGGCATTCGCCTATGGGATCGATCTAGAAGTCCACGTCTGCGATTTCAATACCTACGTGCAAGATGTGGTGGATCCCGCGAGTTCGCTCTACCGCTTCGCTCCGAATGCGGCTGTGCTTGCGGTGCGGGCCGATCAAGCAGCGCCGGAACTGTGGCGCGACTTCGCCGACTTGTCGCCGGAAGCGGCGCGGCGAGCAACCGAGCAGGCGATTCAGAGCTACGAGCAGTGCATCGGAGCATTCCGAAAGCACAGCCAGGCGGCGCTGATCGTGCATACACTCGAACGGCCGTCCACTCCAGGCCTCGGAGTTTTGGACGACCAATCGGATGCTGGACAATCCGGACTCATCCGGCAGATCAATCGTGAGCTGCGGCGCATGGCTGCGCAATTCCGCGGAGTGTACGCGCTCGATTACGACGCTCTGGTGGCGCGGCATGGCGCCGCGCATTGGCACGACGAGCGGAAGTGGCTGACGGCACGCCTTCCCATCGCGGCCAATCATCTCGTCGATATGGCACGCGAGTGGATGCGTTTCATCGTTCCCCTCAGCGGCCGCACTGCCAAGGTCGTGGTCGTCGATCTGGATAACACGCTCTGGGGCGGCGTGATCGGCGAAGATGGCATGACGGGGATAAAAATCGGGCCCGAATATCCGGGCGCGGCGTTTCAAGCCCTGCAGCGCACGCTGCTCGACCTGTCGCGCAAAGGAATTCTGCTGGCCGTCTGCAGCAAGAACAATCTCGACGATGCGATGGAAGCTATCGAAAAGCATCCGGGCATGCTGGTGCGCGCGAAACACTTTGCAGCGGTGCGAATTAACTGGATGGACAAGGCGCAAAATCTCCGCGAGATTGCCCAAGAATTAAATGTCGGCATCGATGCGCTCGCCTTCGTCGACGACAATCCTTTTGAGCGGGAGCAGGTTCGCGCCACACTGCCCGAGGTTACTGTCATTGATCTGCCGAAGAATCCGCTGGAATATTCCGGGGCTGTGAGAAATTGCGCAGTCTTCGAACGGCTGACGCTTTCGTCCGAAGACCAGCAGCGCACAGCGATGTATGCCGAGCAGAAGCAAAGGGCAAGCGCGGAGCAGACTTTTCAATCGAAAGAGGATTTCTTTCGTTACCTCGAACAAGAAGCCGAGCTCGAAGCGGTATCAGATTTGACTCTGGCACGGGTATCGCAGCTTACCCAGAAAACCAACCAGTTCAACCTGACGACGCGGCGTTACAGCGAGGCGCAAATCGCCGAGATGTCGAGCCGGCCTGAGTGGCAGATATATTCCATCAAAGTGCGCGATCGTTTTGGCGACCACGGACTGGTCGGCGTGGCGATTACGCATGATCAAGGCGAACAGTGTGAGATCGACGCGTTTCTGTTGAGCTGCCGCGTCATCGGACGAACGGTCGAAACCGCGCTGCTCGCGCACCTGGCGGAAAGCGCTGCCCACCGCGGCCGGAAGCAATTGTTTGGGTGGTTCCTACCGACGAAGAAAAATGCCCCGGCGCGGGATTTCTACGAGCAACATGGCTTTGAGCGGCAGGAATCGAACGGGGCGGGTTCGCTGTGGACGCTCGATCTCGTGACCTCCACGTTGCGCCGCCCGGAATGGATTAAGCTGAGAGTGAGCGAAAGAATGGCAGAAACGACGACCGGAGGAAAGATTTGACAGCCAGCACGTTCGAGCAGGTGCGCAGCGTAGCCAGTGACATCTTCGGCGTTCCCGCCGAGAAAATCACCGCCGAATCTTCGCCCGAGACCATCGAGAATTGGGACTCCATGCAGCATCTGAACCTGGTTCTAGCCGTGGAAGAAAAGTTTGGCGTGCAACTCGATCCCGAAGACATCGAGCAGATGAAGAACATCGGCGCGGTCGCGAAGGTGGTCGAAAAGCTGCAATCGGCGTCGCACTAGGAATGCTCGGTTGAAGCACATCCATGGCCATCGTCATTCAGCCCTATCGCCCCGAGCACGAACTTGCAGTCGCTGATTTTAATCAGCGCCTGCGACAAGCAGGCGAAGACCAGAACATGGTGTTTTACCGCTGGGCCGAGCCACGATGGCTGCCGCGGACCGCGGACTCCCGCATCTATAACGAGTTCTTCGTAGCGGTCGATGGGGGAATCGTCCGCGGTGGCTACGCACTGAAGACGCAGGAATTCTTTTTCCCCGACGGCAAAATCCGTTCAATCGGCTACTATCATCATCCACTTTCCGAAGGCATCGTCGACAAAGCACATGCCATCGTCGGTACTCTGCTGTTGCGCGACGCGATGCAGCGCGCAACACTTCTTTACTGTCTCGGCATGGGTGGATACGACAATCCCCTACCGCGAATGCTGGTCCGTCTTGGCTGGGCGCATTGTCTGGTTCCGTTTTTCTTTCGCGTGGTGAATCCCGGGCGGTTTCTGCGAAATATGCACACGCTCCGGTCGTCGCCGCTGCGGAATGTTGTGCTGGATCTCGCCGCCTACAGCGGCGCGGGATGGGCCGGTTCCAAGCTGTTCCAGGGCTATCGCGCAATGCTCGCGCCGAAGTCGAGCGCCGATTGCCAGGAAGTTGCCAGCTTCGAGGACAGCGATTCGGCAAGGGATGCGGGGGCGATCTGGGAAAAGGCGCGCACGACCTGTTCGTTCACCGCCGTACACGATGGTGAGGCGCTGCGAGTTCTGTATCCGACGGTGGGAACTCATCTCCGACGAATTTTCGCGAAGCGCAACGGCACAACGATTGGGTGGGCGGTTGTCGGCGAACGCCGCAAAGACGCGAAATACGGGAACATGCGTGTCGCGTCCGTCGTCGATTGCTTTGCGCTCCCCGAAGATCACTTCGCTGTCGTTAGTTGCGCAACGCGCGCACTCGAACGGGAAGGATTTGACTTGATCCTCACCAATCAGAGCCATGAAGCATGGGGCAGGGCGTTCAAGGCTGCGGGATATCTTCCGGGTCCATCTAATTTTCTTTTTGCCGCTTCGAAGAAGCTGGCCGAACTGCTGGCTCCGTTTGCGGAGGTGCGTCCGCGGATGCATCTTACTCGCGCCGACGGAGATGGGCTACCGGCAAATTTCTAGATCGTCAGAAGTGCGTTTCCCCAAACAAAGCGGATCCGAAACCAGAATGCTATGCTTCTTTCTCCAAATGAAGTCCGCCTGACGGCGACGACGAAATGCTGCTCGTCCTAAAATACTTCGCATTCGCGTTCAGCGCTCTTCTGCCGCTGATCAATCCTCTGGGGTCGGCGATCGTGTTTCTTGGATTGGTGGGAAACGCGCCGCCAGAAGTATTCCGCAAGCTATCGCGTCGTATCGCGATCACCACGACACTTTTCCTGCTCGTGATCGAACTAGTCGGCGCGGCCTTGCTACGGTTCTTCGGCATTTCCTTACCCGTAGTCCAGGTCGCGGGAGGATTCGTTTTGGCAGCGATGGGGTGGGGGCTTTTAAATAACAGCAATTCCGCCGCGAGCAAAGAGAAATCAGATGTCGTTACGGCAGATTTTCGGTCTCTGGACGAAAAAGTTTTCTTCCCTTTCACTTTCCCTGTAACGGCCGGCCCGGGCACGATCGTCGTCATGCTCACGTTGAACGCGCACGCGTCACAGGTTCAAGTGGTCGACGATTTTCTCAGTCACCTTGGAATTTTCCTGGCGGCGGTTTTGCTCAGTTTCGGCGTGTATCTCTGTTATCGGTACGCGCCAAGGATCACGCAGAAAATCGCTCCGCAAACGGTGAACGGAATCCTGCGCGTGGTCGCCTTTATTCTTCTTTGCATCGGAGTGCAGATTGCGTGGAACGGATTGAAGGTTCTGATAAAGACGGTGCAGTAGGCGTGCAACGCAACTGCCTCCACCTCCGCCGCGAGAAGATCTCAATGCGCGGCGTGAGTGATCTCTGGTGCGGCTGCTTCCATCTCGGTAGAAAGCTTATAGCCGAGTTGCTTCATCAGCGGTCCCCAATGGGCCTCCATGTAGGTGACGGTCTTTTCGGGGAGAACGGCTCGCCACCCTCCGGACGATGCTTTACGCACGAAGGGCTTGTCGCTCCGCGTGTGGAAGGTCGCGACCCACTTCTTGCCTTGTGTCTCTTCCATCTTGCGCATATTGGCGGCTGAGCTTCTTTCGATCGCTTGATCGATGCGCGCTGGATCGGGATCGAGGCCCATGAACCGCGCCACCCGCCCAAGTTCGCGCCGCTGATCCGACTGCAAATCTTCGTAGCGCATCAGGATGAAGTTATCGTGTCCCTGACGTGTCGCCATCCAACTGTTGACGTGGTCGGCCCAGGAACCGATGCGCCGCCAGAAGTTTCCGTCCATCCACATGGGAACGAACTCTTCGATCGGACAACCATCAGGGATGGAACGCAGCTTCATTTCCCAGTGGTAGTTGGAAATCGCGACATCGCGCGGGTCGCGCACGATATAAATGATGCGGCGATAGCGAGCGTCGAAGCACTCGTGGCTCTTGAGCACGCGCGGACGCGGAAGGCGGCGCAACACCCAGTCGGCGGTCTTATACATGTCGGGAACAAGGCGCTCAACGTTGAGGAACGTGACCGGTTCGGTTGGATTCACGAAATTGCCGACGAGGAAACGCGTCCAAGTGTTGCCGGAACGCGGATAGGAGGTCAGGAAAACGTCGTCGTCGAAAATTGTGATCTCGCGCTCCAAGAGCGTGCGGCGAAAGAGCACGTCGTGAACGCGCGACAGATGCCGGAAGGCCCTGCGTACCAGTAATGCCATCGGTGTGCTTCCCCTAAATAATCTACTCTTCGGCCGGGCTGCGTTCGGCGCCACGTTCTGCACTGAGGCGGTTACCTTGCAGCCATCCGAGAAATTTTTGTTTGCGCGCAAACATATTGCGGGCCTCGTTACGCAATGTGCCCACGATCTGATAACGGGACTTCGTAAACCAGGGCACGCGATGCGGCTTGCACCCGTACTTTTCTTTGTAGGTTCCTTCGCCGCCCCAGTCGAAAATCTTTATGCCGCGATTTTTCCAATAGCGCATCGCGTACCAGTGGCAAGCTTCGTTTGGGCGAAGGTTCTGATAGGCGCGAAAGCTGGCGTTTCCCCAGAACTCGGCGATCTGATTGAAACCCGGATAAATTCCGGTGGCGATGCACTTCCCTTCCGGATCACGCGCGCGAAGCAGCAGAATGTTGCCGCCGGGTTCCAGATTGCGCACGAGCGAGCGCACACGTTCGACGGAATAGGTCGGAACCAGAGACTGCTTGGCGAAAACATCCTTCAGTTGTTCGTAATATTCGTCGGCGAAGGCAAGATCATGGGCTTCTTCGATTTTCAGTCCGCTCTTCTCCGCCTTGCGGATGCAGCGACGGCAGGCGCTTTCCATGCCGTTAAATAATTCTTCTTCGGAGCGCGACAGGTCGGTGCGGTAGGAGGCGTAGTACTCTGTCTTGAATCCCGCCGACTCACCGTCTTCGAAAGTAAAATGTGGATCGGAGACTTCCAGGTGCAGGCACTTGAGATCATCCCAGGCAAATTTCTCGAGGGCTTCAAGAGCGGCGCGGCGCGGGATTTCGGGATTGAGATTGAAGCCGACGTACGGAGTCGTCCAACCGGGAAAGGAACTGCCGAGAACTTTCATACCGAACTTCGAGAAGGTGAGGCCAGTGAAATATCCGAGAACTTCGTTTTGCTCGCGCAGTTCGGCCAGGACCGGCGTCGCGTTCTGCGATTCGGCGATGAATAGCAGCCATTCGCGCGTCTGGAAGACGGTGCGATCGGCGTAAGCGTCGAGTCGTTTCCAGTCGGCGGATTTTGTTTCGATACGATGGACCTTCATGCTTGTGGTGACCTTGCCGGGTCAGACTTACCAGCAAATCCCTTCATACTTCCGTGCACCGCCTGGCCGCTTCGCCTTATCCAAATGAATCAGATCAATCACAATCTGCTCCGGCCGCAGATGGCTGGCCAAGCGTTCTTTGCTCGCTGATTTGTTGCCGAGAATCACGACTTCGGCAGCTTTGAGCGTGCCTTCGAGGTCGGCAGATAATACCGATCCGATGTGCGGGATGACTTCTTCGATGTACTGGCGATTGGAGCCCGCGAGGCGGCCGAGCGAAACATCTTCGTCCCAGATTTTTACCTCGAGACCCTCACCCATCAGGCGCTTGATCAATTGCACCTGCGGACTCTCGCGCAGATCGTCGGTGCCCGCTTTGAAGCTGAGGCCGAGTTGAGCAATTTTCTTCTTGCCCGTGTCTAACACCATCTCCACGGCGCGATCGACGTGCTCGGCGTTGCTCGGCATCAAGGATTCGAGCATGGGTAATTTGAGATCGAGTTCTTTGGCTTTGTAAGTAATCGCGCGCAAATCTTTCGGAAGACACGAGCCGCCAAAAGCGAATCCCGGAGAAAGGTATGCGGGCGAAATGTTGAGCTTGGTGTCGGAGGTAAAGATCTTCGTGACCTCCTGGGCGTCGACGCCAAGATGCTTGCACACGGTTCCCATTTCATTGGCGAAGCCAACTTTGACCGCGTGGTAACAATTGGAGAAGTACTTCACCATTTCGGCCACGGGAATCGTGGTTTCGTAGAGGGTACCGGGCGTCTCTTTATAGAGTTCGCGCAGTGGAGCAAGATGCCGGGTGTCGCTCGCGCCAAGGATCGTGTAGGGCGGGTTCAAAAAGTCGGCGACGGCGCTGCCTTCGCGCATGAACTCGGGGTTGTAGCAGACGGTGAAGTCCTCCCCGCACTTCTTGCCACTTTCTTTCTCGATAATCGGGAGGACCACGGTTTCGGTAGTCCCAGCGAGCACGGTGCTGCGCAACACAAAAACATGCGGCGACTTTTTCTGGCGGATGGCCGCGCCGATCTCTCGGGCCACGCTCTCAATATGGCTCAGGTCGAGTTTGCCGTTTTTCAGGCTGGGCGTCCCGACGCAGACGAACGACACTTCGGAATTCATGACCGCTTCGGTCGGGTCGGTGGTCGCGCAGAGCAGGCCTGCGCGGTGCGCTTCGGCGACCATTTCACTCATACGCGCTTCAACGATGGGCGTACGGCCCGAGCCGAGCATCTCAACTTTGGCGCGGCTCACGTCCACGCCGATGACTTTATGCCCCATGGAAGCGAAGCAGGCGGCCGAGACCGAGCCGACGTATCCCAACCCAAAAATGCTGACGGACAAGCCCAAGCGAACTCTCCTAAGAATTGACAATCTGGGGGAAGCAGAACCCACCCAGAACTATACCAACCCTGAAACGGGTAGTAGCAAACCGCTCTCCATTGGGGCGCTGTGGGCAGCGCACAGTGGATCATATCTTGCTTGTTATGAGCGCATTACGAGATATCTCTGAGGCAGGTTGCTGCGGTCAAGCAGCTCAGGGCAAAAAGTGGACATCTTTTTCCACTCGAGGGAAGCGAAATGGGTCAATTTGGCCGCAATTCCGCGGTAAATAGCACGGCCGACCCCGTCCGAAACCGTGGTCCGGCGAGGCTATCGACGGTAACCGGGCGCGTCGAGGCTGGCCTTTTCAGCATGTAAGATGAGGGTGAGGAAATCGTGGCTTCCCGATGGCAACGTAAAGCGGCGCGCGTATCCCGTATGGATTGGGAAGAGGTGCGGGTGCGCCTGAGCCAGGAATTCCACAAGCAAACCGACCTGCTTCGGCACCGGGCCGGAGTAGGAACCGGGACAATCAAACTGGACAGTGCGTCGGCGACACCGCCAAAGAATTTCTTCTCTCCCGATGGAAAAAACTCGGAGCGTGCGGCGCTATTGCGCACCCATCTGCCCGAAGAGGCGGCGCACATCGTGACCGAGGCCGATGAAATTTGTGAAGGCAGGTTTCGATTACTTGGCTATCAGCATCTGAAATTCACTCGCGCCGGCGGCAGTTCAAAATACATCGATTGGCATCTCGACCCCGTCCATGGCAAGCGCGCGCCACTGGACCCGTGGTTCAAAATTCCCTTTCTCGATTTCGCCGCAGTCGGCGACCACAAGGTCACCTGGGAATTGAACCGGCATCAGCATCTAGTGACGCTGGCGAAGGCACGACTGCTCGCCGGAGATGAAAAATACACGCGTGAACTGAGAGGGCAGTGGCAAAGTTGGATCGCGGCGAATCCGTATCCGCTCGGCATCAACTGGGGCAGCACGCTCGAGGTGGCTTTCCGGAGCTTGTCGTGGATGTGGGTGGACCAGTTACTTGCCGAAGCGACCGAGTGTGTCGAGTTTCGCGCGGAACTCGCTCCGGCGCTTGCGTTTCACGGGCGTTACATCGAACGCTATCTATCGACATATTTTTCCCCAAACACCCATTTGCTGGGTGAAGCGGTGGCTCTGTTCTTCCTAGGCACACTGTATCCACAAATGCCGCGGGCCGCGCACTGGAAGCGATCGGGCTGGCAAATTGTTTTGCACGAGGCGGGACGGCAGGTTCGTCCCGATGGCGTTTATTTCGAGCAATCGCTCCACTACCACGTTTACGCGCTCGACTTCTTTCTCTATGCACGAATGCTCGCGTCGCAGAATGGAGAGGCGATCCCTCCGGCGTATGACGCGGTGCTTGGACGCATGCTCGATGTTGTCGCGGCTCTCGCACAAGCGGGGCCAGCGGAAGGTTTCGGCGACGACGATGGCGGGCGTTTGTGGAATCCGCGGCGCAACCGGACTGAGAATATGTCGGATCCGCTGGCGCTGGGCGCAATGATTTATGCTCGGGAATTCCCGACGGCGCGATTGACGGAAGAAGCAATCTGGCTCTTCGGCAGGCGGGCCATCGATGAGTTGCGAGCTGAGTTGTTGCCAGCCAGGAACTATCTAGCCCCGTATTCGATCGCGTTTCGCGACGGCGGAGTGTATGTGCTCGCAAGCGCCGAGCCTTTCCCACAAACGATAGTGGTTGACGCTGGGCCGCAGGGCGTAGGGCGCTCGGGGCATGGACACGCAGACGCGCTCAGCGTCCGCCTCACCATGGACGGCCGGAGGTGGCTGGTCGATTCCGGGAGCAACGTTTACATTTCGAAAGATCCGGCAGACCGTGACACCTTTCGCGGGACGGGTGCGCACAACACTCTTCGCGTAGACGGCGTCGATCAGGCAGTTGCGGGCGAACCTTTTTCGTGGACGGAGATCCCGACTACAGACACGAACAATTGGATTGCGGGCAGAAGTTTCACCTACTTCGCAGGAAGCCATGACGGGTACGAGCGGCTGGCCGACCCGGTTACTCATCGGCGGCACGTGCTCAGTGTTGCAGGCATGTGGCTGATTCGCGATCAGGCGCTCGGCAAAGCGGAGCACGAACTGGAGTTACGGTGGCACTTCTCCGCCGATCTTGAGGTGCGAAGCCCGGCGCGGGGACGAGTCGAAATATCAACAGCGGGCGATGCACCCGGAGCGGCAAGCATGACTCTTCTCATGCCACAGGAAACGGTCTGGTCTGATGCGATTGAAATCAGCCGAACTCTTCTTTCCCCCGCGTACGGTGCGTTGCAATCGGCACCGCTAGTGCGGTGCGCGGCACGCGTGGCATTGCCGGCTGAGACAGCGACGTTGCTGGCGCCTCGCCGACAGGCTGTCAGGAAGTCAGGCGATTGCCCGCTCGATGCCGATGTTAATGTCAACGAGCCCAGCTTCGCCAGCATGGCGGGCGCGGCCGTGCAGGTCTATGAAGTCGACTATCATTATCGTGATGAGAGCCACGCGTTCTTTTTCGCACTCGATTCAGCTTCAGCGGACAAGGAGTGGAATTTCGGGCCGTGGTCTTCCGATGCAAGCCTATTGTATTGCCGCATCGAAAGAGAAAAGCTTGTGCATCTGATCGCGATCGGGGGAACTGAGGTCGCATGGCAGGGCCAGCCCTTGTTGCGGATGCCGGGAAATTCCACAGAGCAACCGACAGGACGGCCGGAAGAAGGAACAGGCTTTTTCGAATGGCGCAAACACGACGCACTGATGGCCGCTTCCGGGGACGAGTTCACGGTGACGCCGTTGTTTGAGCAATTGACTGGCGGTGCTGCGGTTTCGGCGTCCGCATCTAACTCCACGTCGTCTCACCAAACGTCGTCTAATCAACCGTCGTCAACCCTCGCGGAGAAGCGCTGAATGTGCGGGATCGCTGGAATACTCGAATTCGGGCGGGACAAAAGGGCGAGTGCCGCTGCTCTGCGCGAAATGTGTCGCGTGATCACACATCGCGGCCCTGACGACGAAGGTTTTTATACCGACGGTGCGGTTGGCATCGGAATGCGACGGCTGAGTATTGTCGACGTCGCGGGTGGACACCAGCCCATTTCGAACGAAGACGGCACCCTGTGGATCGTCTTTAACGGCGAGATCTACAACCATCTCGCGCTGCGCGAACAACTGATCGCGCGAGGCCATCGCTATGTCACGCACAGCGATACTGAGACAGTCATTCATCTGTTCGAGGAATACGGGCCCGACTGCGTCCAACATCTGCGGGGAATGTTTGCTTTTGCGATCTGGAATCGCAACACGAAGACTCTGTTCATCGCGCGAGATCGGCTGGGGATCAAGCCGCTCTACTACAAGCTAACCTCGGATCGCCTGCTGTTCGGGTCGGAAATCAAGGCGGTGCTCGCCCACGGCGGAATTCGTCCCGAGTTCAATCGCGCGGCGCTGCCGGAGTTCCTGGCGTTTGGATATCTGTCTGGCGAGGAGAGTTTCTACAACGGAATCACGAAGCTGCTACCCGGACACACTATGACGATTGGTCCGGATAGCCAGCCGCAGATCCGGCAGTACTGGGATCTGGACGCGTCGAAGACGCACGAGTCGCGCGACGAGAGCTATTACGTCGCAAGCTATCGCGAACTGCTTGAAGGAGCGGTCAACAGTCACCTGATGAGCGACGTGCCGCTCGGAGTATTCCTGAGCGGCGGGGTGGATTCGAGCGCGGTGGCGGCTTTGATGACAAAGCTGCGGCGCGAACCGGTCGAGACTTTTTCCGTCGGTTACTCAGAGCAAACCTATAGCGAATTGCCTTTTGCACGTACGGTGTCGGATCACATCAAGTCGAAACATCACGAAGTGCAGGTCAGTGAGCAGCAGTTTTTTGACGCACTGCCGCACTTGATCTGGCACGAGGATGAGCCAATCGTCTGGCCTTCTAGCATCTCGCTGTATTTTGTGGCGCGTCTTGCCCGCGAGCGAGTCACTGTGGTGCTTACCGGCGAAGGTGCGGACGAGACTTTGGCCGGTTATACCCGCTACGCCTTCACGTTGAAAAACGCGGCGATGGATCGGGCGTACCGGAGTGTGGTTCCCAGTTTTCTGCGCAGCGGGCTGCGCAATCAGGTTGCAACCTCTGCCCTGCTCGGCGCAACTTTACGTAGAAAACTCGAGCATACTTTCCTGGGTAAAGACGGCGAATCCTGGGCCTCCTTTTATTTCGACAATTTCTTTTCCGCGTTCAGCGGAGCCGAACAAACCGGGTTACTCACACCGGAGTTCGCCCGAGAAGCCTCGCCCAGCACGGCATACAAGCATGTCCTCGAGTATTGGGAGCATTCGTCGGGCGAGATGCTGCAGCGGCTGCTTTACACCGACATCAAAACGTACCTTGTGGAGCTGCTCATGAAGCAAGACAACATGAGCATGGCGGCATCCATTGAGAGCCGCGTGCCGTTTCTGGATCACGTGCTGGTTGAATTCGCGACGCGGATTCCACGTGAGGTGCAGATTCAAGGGCTGGCTGGGAAACGGATTCTCAAGAAAGCTGTCGAAGACTTGCTGCCGCACGAAATTCTTTACCGGCCGAAGCTGGGATTTCCGACTCCGTGGAGCGGCTGGCTGGCTGGACCGCGGCTGGAAACGATCCGGGAGATGTTGCTTGAACCGCGCAGTCTCGATCGCGGATACTTCCGACGCGAGGCGATCGAGCAGCTCTTCAACGAGCACCGGGCGCAGCATCGCGATAATTATGATCGCATCTGGCGGTTGCTCAATCTCGAATTGTGGCACCGCGTTTGTCTTGAAGGCGAAGCGCACGACGAGGTTGGCGACCCCACGATGAAGTTGGCGACGACGAGGTAGCGAAATGCCCGCCCGGCGGATGCTATGCTCTGTACCGTATGCGCCCTCGTCTGATCACCGTACTTTCCAGTTTAGTTTTCACTTTAGTCACGCTGACTGCGGTTGCCCAGGAACCTTTCCTCAACACCAAACAATGGACCGCGTTGCGCGACGAATCAAACGGGGCCGCCGCTTATGAAAACCTCCGCTACCTGACCAGCCTCCATCGAGTCCCTGCGACGCCCGAATTCGATCAGGCGGCGCAATTCATTTTGCAGCGCGCGAAAGAGTATGGCCTGACGGACGCGCACAGCGAACAGTTCCCGATCGATGGCGTCAAGCCCTACGGACTGATGCGTTCGTATCTTGGATGGACGGTGGAAGAGGGCAGACTCTGGGAGGTGCGCCCCGAGCATCTGCTGCTCGGTGATTGGAAGACGGACCCAATCCGTCTCGCTGACTACAGTCGCAGCGCTGACGTGGAGACGCAACTAATCGACATCGGCGACGGCGCGAAGGAAGCCGATTATTCCGGAAAGGATGTTCGCGGGAAGATTGTGCTCGCCGATGGCGTTCTGGGCCGAGTACAGGAACTTGCGGTCGTGGCACATGGCGCGGCTGGCATCGTCAGCGACATGCCGAATCAGATGACGGCCTGGTCTGGTTTGGATCCGACGATTATCCGCTGGGGACATCTGGAAGCGCGCGCACCCTCAGGCTTCGCGTTTATGGTCTCGCGCCAGACTGCCGAGTCACTGAGGGCGCGGCTGCGCGGCGGAGAAGTTGTCGTCCTCAATGCCCACGTGAAGGCGACTGTGGGCCCTGGCCACTGGACGGTCGTCACCGCAACGATTCCTGGCTCCGATCCTGCTGCCGGAGAAATTGTTTACAGCTGTCACCTCGATCACGAACGTCCCGGCGCCAACGACAATGGTAGCGGTTGCGTCACCATTCTCGAATCGGCGCGCGTGCTCGCCCGTTTGATCGACTCAGGCCAACTTGCGCGGCCGAAGCGGACACTTCGCTTCACATGGGGGCCCGAAATCGAAGGCACGATGGCGTTTCTGGCTAGCCATCCCGAAATCAAGCAACGGCTGCGCGCCAATATTCACATGGATATGGTCGGCGGCGATCCTTTCAAAAACAAGTCCATATTCCACGTGACTGGCACGCCCTGGTCGCTGCCGAGTTTTGTGACCGATGTGGGGGCAGTTTTTCTAGAGGCGATTCGTGTGGGAGCGAGCGGATATGCCGCGGGGGAACTGCCAGCCGAAGATGGCATTGTAGAAACTCGCGCCGGTGGCAAAGGCACCCGCAACGAACTCATCGCGGACGTGACACCGTACTCCGCGGGCAGCGACCATGATGATTACGACTCGTCAACCATTGCGGTACCGTCACTCTATTTGCGCGATTGGCCGGATATCTACATTCACACCGACCACGACAGTCTCGAACAAATCGATCCGACAAAATTACGGCGCGTGGCTGTGCTCGGCGCGGCTTCGGGATACGTTTACGCAAGTGTCACTCCGGAACAGCTGCCGACTCTCGTGCCGTTCGTCACGGCGCAGGCTCAAGCTCGGCTGGCGCAGGTTATGGGACCAGCTCAGCAGTTGGTGGGCAACCCGCAGATGGATCCCGCCGTCGCCTGGTACGAAGCGCGGAACCTTGTAAGTCAGACATTGCAGCGCGAACTCGGGACGCTGCACTCGCTAGTTCAACATGCAGGCGGGACGCCGCAGGCACAGTTTGAATCGGACGGAACAAAAGCTCTGACGGAACAGGCGGCCGGCTACCAGAATGAACTCGATGCGCAGGCGAAAATGCGAGGAGCCGGAGGAACATCGCCGAAATCGCCATGGGCGGGCGATGCGGATGCAAAGCGGGTACCGGTCCGCATCGGCGATTTCGGTCCACTCACGTACCAGAACGACGATGTACTGCTGACGCGCCTTGGGAAGGAGCGCTACGCGAAAATTAAATTGATCAATAGTGAAGCGACAATGCTCCTCAATGTGCGCGACCAGGGCGAACTCTACGCTTATGAGATCGCCAACTTCGTAAACGGAAAGCGTGCCGTGGGGGAAATCCGCGACGCGGTGTCCGCCGAATACGGCCCTCTGCCCCTCGCTGTTGTCGCCGACTATCTTCAGGCGTGTGCTGAGGCTGGAGTAATCCAGTGGAAGTAACTCGATGCAGCGGAACGAACTTATAAGATCAGTTGCAAACCAGAAGCGGTAGCAATAGAGTACCTTGCGGGCGGGAAAGGACACGCGATTGAAAATCTCGCAAAAAGGGCTCTACGCGCTGCAAGCGATCATGACGTTAGGCCGCCGCTACGGAGCCGAGACGGTCAAGATCCGCGACATCGCTACCGATAGTGACCTGCCAGAGAAGTTTCTTGAGTTAATCCTATTGGAGATGAAAAACGCCCGTATTGTCGAGAGCGTGCGCGGAGCCAAAGGTGGCTACCGATTGAGGCGTCCACCAGAGGACATCAAGCTGAGTGAGATTATTCGTCTTGTGGATGGCCCACTGGCGCCTTTCGGCGATGCCGACCAGTTGCGCAGTCTGATCGTGACCGATCCGGACCATCGGGCGCTCTACGGCGTGTTTCTGGAAGTGCGGGATGCTGCCGCCAAGATTCTTGAAAGCACCAGCGTGGCTGATATTGTGCGCGCGGGCGACAAGCCCCGGAAACGACCGCGGTCGAAAAAGAAGAAGACCAAGCAGAGTCCGGCTTTATCGATTGTCGCGAAAGACGTCGCGAAAGACGCAAATAGTGGCTAGTTCCTGACAGCTACGCCAGTACCTTCTCATACTCACTGTAGACGCCCTTGAAATCCGTGATTTCGTGGTTGCTCTCGAAATGCCAGATTCGGGTGGCGACTTCGTCGATCAGGTCTTCGTCATGCGTCACCAACAAGACCGTCCCCTGATAGCGCTGCAGAGAAATATTGAGCGCGTTAATCGACTCCAGATCCAAATGGTTGGTCGGTTCGTCGAGGACGAGGAGGTTGGGCTTCTGCAGCATTAGTTTGCAGAAGAGCAGGCGGGCGGCTTCGCCGCCGGAGAGAACTTCCGTCCGCTTTTCAGCATCGTCGCGGGGAAAGAGCATCTGGCCCAATATGCCGCGAATCTCCTCGGTGGATGCCGCCGGATCCCACTGATGCAGCCACTCCAGAACTTTGATGCCGGGTTCGATGACTGCTTTGTGATCCTGGGGAAAATATCCCACTGCGGCTTCGTGTCCCCATATGACTTTTCCGCCATCGATGAATGGCCCGTCATAACCGCTCGTCTTCTTCAATTCCGACTCTGAAACCGTGGACGAATTCGCCAGGAGCGCGTTCACGAGAGTCGTCTTGCCCGAGCCGTTACGGCCCATCAACGCGATTTTCTCGCCGCGCACGACACTGGCAGTGAAACCGGCGATCACTTTTGCCTGATCGTACGATTTCGTGACGCCTTCAATCTCGAGAATGTGCTTTCCAGACGGCCGTTTCTGCTCGAACTTCAAGTATGGACGTTGAATGTTCGATCTCGCCAACTCCGTAACCTGCAAGCGCTCGACTTCTTTGCGCCGCGACTGCACCTGGCTGGAACGCGTTCCGGCGGCGAAACGCGCGATGAACTCGTTGAGCTGGGCAATCTTCTTTTCGCGCTGCGCGTTTTGCCCTTCGATCTGGGAGCGAATCTGGGTCTTCGCGATCACCATGTCATCGTAGGTACCGGTGTAGGTGATGATGGTCTCGTAATCGATGTCGGCAATGTGGGTGCAGACGCCGTTCAGGAAGTGGCGGTCGTGCGAAATCACGATCAGCACGCCTTCATACTCGTTGAGAAAATTCTTAAGCCAGTGGATCGAATCGAGATCGAGGTTGTTGGTCGGCTCGTCGAGCAGCAGTGCCTGAGGATGGCCAAACAAAGCCTGCGCCAGCAGCACGCGCACTTTTTGCCCACCCGGCAACTCCGACATGAGTCGCTCATGTTGATCGTCGGGGATGTCGAGGCCCTGCAGCAAAATTGCTGCGTCGCTCTCGGCGGTATAGCCATCTTCCTCACCGACGATGCCTTCGAGTTCGCCAAGCTTCATGCCATCGGCATCGGTCATCTCGGTCTTTGCGTAGATGATCTCGCGCTCTTCGAGAGCGTTCCACAGGCGGCGATTGCCCATGATGACCGTGTCGATGACACGATATTTGTCGAAGGCAAATTGATCCTGGCTCAAAACGCCAAGCTTTCGCGGACGGACGACAGTTCCCTTTTGCGGTTCAAGTTCGCCGGTCAGCAGCTTCATGAACGTGGACTTGCCCGCCCCGTTCGGCCCGGTCAGGCCGTAACGCTTTCCCGGAGTAAACCCGGTGGATACTTCGTCAAATAGAACTTTGGCGCCGTAGCGCATGGACACATTGCTGACTGAAATCATGGTCTTTAGGGAACTGCGGGAATCGATCCAATCGGAGGAAACGCAGCTGCTCATTACAAGAATATCACGAGCATTTCCTCGGCGTAGCCGATACCGTTGCTTCCGTCAGATTCCGTGTTAGCCTCTAACAGCCTCCCTGAAAGCGGACTCTATGAACGATCCTCATTCTTCTTCCATCAATCTTCAGGCCATCGCGCGCCAGGTCATGCAGGCGCACGGGTTCCAACCTGATTTTTCGCCGGACACGCTAAAACAGCTTGCGGATGTCAGCGCCCATCCGCCGCAACTGGCCTCGTCCGACAAAGTGCAGGATCTGCGGGATTTACTTTGGTCATCGATCGACAACGACACTTCGAAAGATCTCGATCAGATCGAAGTCGCGGAGCGCCTGCCAAATGGCGATATTAAGGTCAGGATCGGCATCGCCGATGTCGATGCTTTTGTCGGCGAGGGTTCTCCGATCGACCAACACGCGGCTCGCGAGACTACCTCCGTCTATACCGGCGTGAGCATCTTCCCCATGCTGCCGAATGTGCTTTCTACCGGCGCCTCGTCCTTGCTTCCAGACGTGGATCGGCCAGCGGTTGTAACCGAATACGTCGTCGGAGCGAACGGGACGGTCGGTAGCAGTAACGTGTATCGAGGGATCGTCCGCAATAAAGCTCAACTCACCTATAACGGCGTCGGGGCGTGGCTCGACGGTACGGGCGCGGCTCCGCCAAAAGTAGCGGCCTCGGCCGAACTGCAAGCGCAGCTCAAGCTACAGGATCAAGTGGCTCAGGCATTGAAGAAACTGCGCTATGAAAATGGCGCGCTGAACATCGACACGGCGGAAGTTGTCCCTTTGCTTCTGAGCGAGCAGGTGGTCGACGTCGTTAAAACGGAGAAAAACCGCGCCACCGACCTGATCGAAGACTTCATGGTCGCAGCCAACGGTGTGGTGGCGCGGCTACTGGAGAAAGTATCCTCGTTGCGCCGGATCGTCAGAACTCCAGCGCATTGGGATGGCCTGGTTCGCCTGGCTGGCGCGCAGGGCGAAAAACTGCCGGCCACGCCCGACTCCAAGGAGCTCAATGATTTTCTGATCAAACGCAAAGCCGCCGACCCAGATCATTTCGCCGACCTGTCACTCGCTGTAATAAAGCTGATCGGGCCCGGAGTGTATGTGCTGGAACGGCCCGGCGATCCTCCTCAGGGACACTTTGGACTGGCGGTGCAGGATTACACGCACTCGACCGCCCCCAATCGGCGCTTCGCCGACGTGGTGACGCAAAGGCTGATCAAGAGTCTTCTGGATGGAAAACCCGGTCCTTATTCCGACGACGATCTCGAGGGTATCGCGGCCAACTGCACCGAGAAAGGCGACGCCGCAAGAAAAGTCGAACGGGAAATGACCAAGCGGCTGTCAGCTCTGGCAGTGAGCAATCGCGTGGGCGATGTCTTCGATGCGATGGTCACGGGAGTGACTCCGAAGGGGACGTTCGTGCGCGTCTCGCAGCCGCACATGGAAGGTCTGTTGACAAACGCCGCGTCAGGGCTGCACGTAGGCGACCAACTCCGCGCACGGCTCAGCCGGACCGACGTGCAGCACGGATACATTGATTTCATGGAAGTGTGAAGCTGATCTGGCTGATTCAGTGAAGGATTCGTTTTTCTTTCCGCGTTTTATATTGCCCGGCCCGCCGCTTGGGTGGCGGCTATGTGGGGTCGTGGAGTAAGGCCGGGCAATTCTGTTCTATTCAGGATTGCTCTTGCCCACTTTATATCTCAGGAGCGAGTTCCCTGCCTGTGACGACCATCACCGATGTTTGTGACGGCATTTACGCGTTATGTTCGGCGTTACCCGGAATTCGTGGGTAACCAACCAGATAAGTGATCGGCATTTTTCCCGACGTCTCTCCGGTTTCCCAGTGGTATTCGGGGCCGGTGAGGCGAGAGACGATCGCGCGCAATTCCTCAGGGCGGTAGGTTCGAAGGCAAGAGACTGTGCCATCGAACAACATCAACACAGGAACGATCGGCACCACGTAGGTCCAGAGCAACCGGGTCCAGTGAAATGGACGGATCCACGGCGTGCAGACGAACAGCATGAAGATCCAAGCCCATACCAGGAGGATTGCAGCAGGAGCGCGCCGCGTGACTTCAAATATGCCGATGCCTTCACCGGCGTCGACAGCATTCTGAAGTATGCCTTGGGCTTGTTCTGGCGCGAAATGGTGGAACGACGTGAACATGGTGCGCACACCGCGCACGCCGCAAACGTTCATCACGTCGACCGGCCCAGGGAAAAAAGCAATGTGATTGCCGGAAGTGGTGGCAACATTTTGATGCGCGCCAAGGTTTGGAAACTTGTCGGTCAGCCATATCTGAAGAGGCTGGGCTGTGCCATTCGTCGTCCGGGCCTTGATCCTCTGAGCGAGATCGCGCCACGGTCCGCCCCCGCCAGAACACATATCGACAATCGACTGGCTGCCCGTGGCGTCAAGCACGCATTGCAGCCGCGGGACCATCGGCCTGAAAGCAGGTACAAGATTGACCCCAAACTGAAGCGAATCCGTGATCTGGTCACGAATCGAGGTGGGCAACCACGGCTGTTCATTAATTTCGATGAAATGGATGCGAGGCATTTTGGGCTTTCGTCAGAGGAGTAGTATCTACGGCGTTGGCGTTTTCGTCGATGGGCTCCTTCTGATTATCGAGCTATGGATCGAGATTCGGTAAATAGGCATCGGTTAAACTACTTGAGACTACTGACAACCAGCCACTAGCTACTAAGCGACGAAATGATCAAAGCTCCCCGAGGAACTCGCGACCTTCTACCGCCGGACACTGCGCTCTGGAACTTCGTCGAAGCCGCTGTGCGCGACGTCTTCCGCGCCTACAACTTCCAGGAGATCCGTACTCCGATCTTCGAGTCGACCGAACTGTTTGCACGAGGCGTCGGAGAAGAGACCGACATCGTTACGAAGGAGATGTTCACCTGGGAGGATCGCGGGCGCGCAGAAAGCGATCATGGACAATCCCTGACGCTGCGCCCCGAGAATACTGCCGGCGTGGTGCGCGCCTACATCGAGCACAAACTTTGGGACCGTGGCCTCAACAAGCTGTTCTATATCGGACCACAATTTCGCCGCGAGCGTCCGCAAAAAGGACGCTACCGGCAGTTCTATCAGATCGGAGCGGAAGTTATCGGCCCGGCCACAGCCGGCAGCGCGTCCCCAGCCCGAGACGCGGAGATTCTGGAACTGCTAGCGACGCTGCTGGACCGCGTTGGCATCACGGACTGGACTCTGGAACTCAACTCCATCGGCACGCCCGCCGACCGTGTCAAGTTTAACGAGGCCCTCCGCGCCGCGCTCCTTCCGGTTGTTGGCGGCATGTGTTCCGATTGCCAGCGCCGGGCTGTCACCAATCCGCTACGAGTCTTCGACTGCAAAGTCCCGGAAGACCAGCCCATCATCGACGGGCTGCCGACGATCTCGCAGTTTTTGAGCGACGAGAGTCGCGCGCATTTCAGTGAAGTCAAAGAAATCCTGAACGCACTCGCGATTCCTTACACGGAAACGCCGCGTCTGGTGCGCGGTTTGGATTACTACGGATTGACTGCCTTCGAATTCACCCACGGCTCGCTCGGTGCACAGAACGCAATTCTCGGCGGCGGACGCTACGATGGATTGTCGGAAGCGTTAGGCGGCCCTCCAGCTCCCGGGATCGGCTTTGCGATCGGCGAAGACCGGATTGTGCTTTCATTGACGGCATCGGCGGAGTCGGTTTTACGCAAGCCTGACGTTTATGTAACTCCACTCGGCGCAGGTATGAATCGTGAAGCAGCTCGCCTTGCCCGTGAATTGCGCCGTCATGATCTTGTTGTCGAGTTGGGCGATGAGTCGTTTCGGCTGAAAAAATCATTCGAAACGGCCGAGAAGACCGGATCACGCTACATCCTCATCGTCGGCGGCAATGAAGTGGCAGCGAATGCGTTCGCACTGAAGCATCTCGCTTCAGGCGAGCAGGTCACAGTGCCTCGCTCGGAACTCGCGCAACGGATTTTGCAAAAGTAGAATCGTGCGACAGGAGAGAAAATATGCGAACGGCTTCCCTTTTACGTGCAACCCTGTGTGCAGCATTTCTCGCGTCCACGGTCGCCTGGACCCAAGCTTCCGCCACGGCTTCCGCGTTTGAACAACAATTGGTCGATCAGCAGAAGCAGTTCTTGCAGGCGGAACAGAGCAAGAACGCGACTACGGTCGATCGCTCTGTGGCCGATGATTTCCAGGGCATCGGAACCAACGGTGATTTCTACGACAAAAGTGAAGTGGTAGATTCCGCACGAGAGGGAATGCCTTCGGGGACTCGCGCCTACGAGTTCCACGTCATCAAATTGAACGACAGCTCTGCGGTCGTCGCCTACAACCTGATTCTGCCGGGAGGCCATCCCCGTTATCGCCACATGTCCGATACGTGGGCGAAGATCGACGGGCAATGGAAGCTGAAATTTCGACAGATCACGCCGAATCTTTGGAGCGCCAACGACCTGGATTAAAACCCGCGTCAGCCAGTCTCTTCGAATGTGACATCTCCGGTCGACTCAGGCACAGCGTGGGTTCTGGAGCCGGCCCGCCAGTGGTAAACTCCCGCCATGACCACCAAGAAGAAAACCAAATCCAAGAAAACAGCCGCCAAGACCAAACCCGCAAAGAAAGCGGCTAAGAAAAAACCGATTAAGAAACGACCGATAACGAATAAGAAGGCCGCGTCGAGAAAACCGGCAGCGAAGAAAAAGCACGCAGCCAAGAAGTTGGCTGTAAAAACTAAAGTCGTCAGCAAAAAGAAGAAGACCACCGCGAAGCCGCCCAGGAAACAGATTCGCGGAAGGAGCCAAAGTTCGGAGATCGAGTCTTTCAACGCGGAAGAATCGCGGGCCCGATCGGCGGGACAATCCGGGGGACTGCAAGGATTGTCGGACGCAGCGGAGGCGGATTCCGAAAGCGTGGACAAGTTGGTGGAAGAAGGAAACGCGTTCGAAGCCGGAGTGGTGTCAGGAGTGGAAGCCGCCGACAACGCGGACGAGCAGGAAGTGCGCACGCACGAGGTCCCAGAGGACGACGTTCCGGACGAATATCTCGACCAGGACTAGAGGATTGCGAAAGCGGCGCGGCATGCGCTTAGTGGACATCGCGTCTGCCGGCCGCTGTAGAAATCGTTGTTAGAGATAGTGGCATGAGGTGACGAGCTAGTCGGACAAGGCGAGATAGTCGTCGTGGAGCCCGTCACTGATTGAGACGGGATTGCTGCCGTCGAGACCGGCCTTGTAGACCTGGTTGAGTTCGAGGGTTGTGTCGTTGAAGGTGTAGTACAGGGTTGAGTTGAGAACGATTGCCTCGTAAGAAACCGGAATCAAAACGGTGTCGCTACTGCCGTCGATGTTGACGCTCTCAATATCGTTTCCCGTCTCGGTGCCGCCAACAAAAATGATTTTCTTGCCGTCGGGTGTGAAAGATGCGAGGTCCGTCCACATCGTTCGGGTGCCGGTCACGGTCGTCGTCGCCGTGCCGTCCGGCTTAACGGTGTAGATACCCCAATTGGTCGCGCCCTCGCACACGAATGTAATCAGCGTGCTGCTCGCATTAAAGCTGCCGCTATAACAATCGTTCATCCCAGTCGGGAACGTCGGTGTGAGATCCAAATCTCCAGTACCATCGACCTTGATGACGTGGATATGGTCATCGTTGTCTTCGCTATACATCACGAGCTTGCCATTGGGCGAGATGCGAACAAAGTTGATCTCCGAGGCCGAGGCCGTGGTCGTCGTCAAGTTCAATGCGCCGGTTCCGTCGATTTTCTGCACCCATGCGTCCGAGCCCGAATAGAACGCGACCATCGTGCCATCCGCTGAAATTGATGGATAGTACACATTGTTGCTGCTAAACGGAACGGCCGTGACGGCCGAACCGTCGAGTTTCGACCAGAAAAGGGGGGTGGCCGGCGTGACTGTGCGGTTAGAAATGAATGTCAACGCGGTAAATTGTGGAACAGAAGAAGAACTGTCTCCGCAGGCAGCGGTGAATAACGTGGCCAGAGACAGCAAGATCAGCAGTAGCAAGGGTTGCTTTTTCAAGGTTGCTCCTAATGTTTGAAGGTCGTGGTGCGATCGCTCAGTTGCTTTCGGGCCACTCAGAAATCGAACATAGGGCGTAATCGTTGCGTCCGCAACGGTACGAAGAGACGTAGGGATTTTCCTATGACCACAGGGAGTGACAGATAATCCGGTCAACGTCCCGGATAATCCCATTCGGGCTTATGCTTCAACGCAGTATCTTCAACACGGTATGATGGGCGTTCTGTGACAAGCCTGTCGGGTCCTTTGACCTGATTCGGCAGAGACTTCGCAAGGCAACGACGCTAACGATTTGAGGGGCATCGTTCATGACAGCGGAAGAGAATCGACTGGCGGAATCCGGAGCGCGCAAGAGGCACTGGAAGCGCTGGGGCCCTTACCTCAGCGAACGTGCATGGGGAACGGTGCGCGAAGACTACAGTGCCACCGGGGACGCCTGGGAATACTTTCCCCACGATCATGCGCGGTCGCGCGCCTACCGCTGGAATGAAGACGGCCTGGCGGGCATCTCAGACCGACGTCAGACCATCTGCTTCGCTATCGCGCTGTGGAACGAGCGCGATCCATTCCTCAAAGAACGACTCTTCGGCCTAACCGGCAACCAGGGGAATCATGGCGAGGACGTGAAGGAATATTACTTCTACCTCGACTCGACGCCGACGCATTCCTACATGAAGTATCTGTACAAGTATCCGCAAGCCGAGTTCCCCTACCAGCAGTTGCTGGATGAAAATCGCCGCCGAAATAAAACTGAGCCGGAGTTTGAATTGCTAGACACGGGCGTGTTTGACCGCGATCGCTACTTCGACGTATTCGTCGAATACGCAAAGGCCGATGTCGAGGATGTCCTGATCAAGATCACGGTCACAAATCGCAGTCCCGACGCGGCCAATTTACGCCTGCTGCCCACCGTCTGGTTCCGAAACACATGGTCCTGGGGACACTCGCATCGCCGACCGGAACTGCGGCAGACAAGTCATGCGCCCGATCCAGTGATTGAATTGACACCTCACGCTAAGAAAAACGACCTCACCAGCAAGCACCCGTCAACCAAACGGTGGCTCCACTGCGAGGGCGCTCCCGAGCTGCTCTTCACCGAGAATGAGACCAACGCGAAGCTCTTATTCGGATCTGAAAACCGGACTCCTTATGTCAAGGACGGCATCGACAACTACATCGTGCGGGGCGCCAAAGAATCCGTGAATCACGACTGCGAAGGCACCAAAGCGGCGGCGCATTACACGCTAAGGCTTGGTCCGGGCGAGACGAAGACGATTCGTCTGCGTTTGGCTGACAACCATTTCAAACAAGATAGCGCCTTCGACGGCTTCGATCGAGTCTTCACCCATCGCCTGCGCGAGGCCGAAGAATTCTATGCCACGGTGATTCCCGAAGAGCTTTCACCAGACGCGCGCAACGTCATGCGTCAAGGCTTTGCCGGGATGCTGTGGTCGAAGCAGTTCTATCACTACGTCGTCAACGATTGGCTGAAGGGCGATCCGGGCAATCCGCCGCCACCTGCGGAACGCCGGCGCGGCCGGAATCACGACTGGACCCATCTCTACAACTCGGACGTAATCTCCATGCCCGACAAGTGGGAGTACCCGTGGTATGCGGCCTGGGACCTGGCTTTTCACTGCATCCCGTTGGCGCTGGTTGATTCCGACTTTGCGAAAGATCAGCTGACGCTGATGTTGCGGGAGTGGTACATGCATCCGAACGGACAGATTCCTGCGTATGAGTGGGCGTTTGGCGACGTCAATCCTCCGGTCCATGCCTGGGCGGCATGGCGCGTTTACAAGATCGACAAACGGCGCAAGGGCAAAGGCGATCGTGAGTTTCTGAAGCGCGTTTTCCATAAGCTCATGCTCAACTTCACCTGGTGGGTGAATCGTAAAGACGCCGACGGCATGAACATCTTCCAGGGCGGATTCCTCGGGCTCGACAACATCGGAGTGTTCGACCGCAGCGCTCCGTTGCCGACGGGAGGCTACATTCAACAGTCCGATGGCACCAGTTGGATGGCGATGTACACATTGAACCTGCTCGCCATCGCACTCGAACTAGCGACCGAAGAGACCGTCTATGAAGACGTGGCCAGCAAATTTTGGGAGCACTTCATCTACATAGCGCACGCCATGTGTCATCGCGGCAGCGACAGCATGGGACTGTGGAACGAAGAAGACGGCTTCTTCTATGACGTATTGCGATTACCTGACGGCACGCAGTTTCCGATGAAGATCCGCTCCATGGTGGGGTTGATCCCGTTGTTTGCGGTTGAGACGCTGGATTCGGTGGCGCTCGACAGACTGCCGGATTTCAAGCGGCGTTTCGAGTGGTTCATCGAGAATCGTCCGGACCTGACCGAAAACATGGCGTGCATGGATATCGAGGGCATGGGCAATCGCAGACTGCTCTCGATCGCCGACGAGGAGCAACTGCGCCGCATTCTTCACTACATGCTCGACGAGCGCGAGTTTCTTTCACCGTACGGCATTCGTGCGCTGTCACAGTATCACCGCGATCATCCTTACCGGCTCAACGTCCACGGCATGGAGCACCGGGTTGACTACGAGCCGGGCGAATCGAGCACGGGGCTGTTCGGCGGAAACTCCAACTGGCGGGGCCCGATGTGGTTCCCGGTGAATTATCTGCTGGTCGAGTCACTGCAGAAATTCCATCATTACCTCGGCGATAACTTCAAGGTTGAGTTCCCTACGGGCTCAGGGAATCCGATGACGCTGTGGCAGGTGGCCGGAGAACTGTCGCGGCGCATGACCAGCATTTTTCTGCAAGATGAAAACGGCCGTCGTCCTGTATTCGGCGACGCGGAAAAATTTCAGACCGATCCGCATTGGCGCGACCTGATCCTTTTCTACGAATATTTCCACGGCGACACTGGAGCGGGATTGGGCGCCAGCCATCAAACGGGCTGGACTGGCATTGTCGCCAAGGTAGTGCAGCAGAGCGGCGAGGCGCAAAAAGGCAAAAAATTTGGAGCGACGTTCGAACAAGTGCCCGCCGACTGACGTCGCGGAACTACTGAAGTCTGGAACTCTGGGTCGCCTGCTGGCGTATTACACGGCTAGAGGGACGACAATGCCTGGATCAGATCGCGCAATTCAAGGAAATCTCAATCGCATTCCCGCAAGTCTGAGCAATACCCCGTCAACACCCCTGTGGGTCAGGGCGGTTGTCGTGCTGTGTGGCGTGCTCATGGCAACGGGAGCGGTCCTGGCATTTGTTCGCCCCCAGATGCTGGTGTCTCCTCACGACGAGATCAACGGGGCGGTTCGAATTTACGCGGGCTATCTCACGTCGCGCAACTTGACGATCGCTTTGATGCTGCTCGCGGCCGTGGCATTGCACGCTCGCAATATGCTCAATAGCCTGATCCTGCTGACCGGGTTCGTTCAGGTGCTCGATGCCGTCGTCGACATTGCGGAAGGCCGATGGGTGATTGTGGCGGGAGTCGCGATCCTGGCTATCTTGTTCTTTCTCGCCGCGGCTCGGCTCTCCGGGTATCCATTCTGGAAGGTTGAAGCCTGGCGTCTGGGCGACGCGACACCGGAATAGATTCCAGCGATCGAACTGGACGACACGTCCGCGCCGCGCGAGTCGGGTTGGACTATCGGTTACACTGGCGGCGGAGAATTTCATGGCACGCTGTGTCTCCTGTAGCGCTGAACTGTCCATCGCAAGCCGCTTCTGTTCAGTCTGCGGCGCGCCCGCAGGATCGCCAACAGGGTCGGATGATGCGACGCTCACGTCGCTCCCGAATCCGGTGAAGGTTTCCGCTCCGCGCATTGTCTCCGATGACGCGGCGACGATGGAGTTCGCAGCCCCGAAATCTCCCCAGCGTCCCGCCTCATCGTCGTCCTCGCGGCCGCCCAGCTCCTCCGCTTTCTCTTTGAACTTAAACGACGGACGCTTTCTTCCCGGGCGTCTGCTCGCCGGGCGCTACCGCATCGTCGCACTGCTTGGCCGCGGAGGCATGGGCGAAGTCTACCGCGCCGACGACCTCACTCTCGGGCAACCGGTTGCGCTTAAGTTTCTGCCCGAAGAAGCATCGCGCGATGAAAATCTGCTGGAACGCTTCCGCAACGAGGTCCGTATCGCGCGCCGCGTTTCGCATCCGAACGTTTGCCGCGTCTATGACGTCGGAGAGGTCGATGGCAACACGTTCTTCACCATGGAATACGTGGACGGCGAAGACCTGGCTTCACTGCTGCGCCGCATTGGCCGCCTGCCGCAAGATAAGGCAATCGAAATCGCGCGTCAGCTCTGTGCCGGATTGGCGGCAGCGCACGCCAAAGGCGTGCTGCATCGCGATCTGAAGCCGGCGAACATCATGCTCGATGGCCGCGGACAGGTGGTGATGACGGATTTTGGCCTTGCCGGCCTCATCGATCAGATTCACGGTGCGGATATTCGCAGCGGAACCCCGGCCTACATGTCGCCGGAGCAACTCGCGGGCAAGGAAGTCACGGCGCAAAGCGATCTCTACTCGCTCGGCCTTGTGCTCTACGAAATCTTTACCGGCAAGCGGGCTTTCACGGCGGAAGCCCTGACGGCAGTCGTGCGGGGCGGTGACGCGTCGGCTCCCAGCAAGCCGTCTTCGGTGGTGAAAGATCTTGACCCGGCCATCGAACGCGTCATCCTTCGTTGCCTTGAGCCGGAGCCGCGCTACCGTCCGGCGTCGGCGATCAGCGTGGCGGGCGCATTGCCCGGTGGCGATCCTCTGGCAGCCGCGCTGGCGGCTGGCGAAACGCCATCTCCAGAAATGGTTGCGGCGGCCGGCGAAACCGCAGGGCTGGCACCCCGGATCGCGATTGCCTGCCTTGCGGCAATCTTGATTGGGCTCGCGGGAGCCGTCTATCTCAGTATTCGAAACAGTGGACTCGACAAGATGGGAGCGGACTTGCCGCCGGAGGTACTCACCCAGAAGGCGCACGAGACCATCGCACGACTCGGATACGAAGGCCGGCCAACGGATAGCGTTTTCGATTTCGACTACGACATAAATTTTGTCGACTATGTAGAGAAGAACGACAAGCCTCGCCCGCAATGGGATCAAATCCTAAAGGCTCGCCCGTCAGTGCTTCAGTACTGGTACCGGCAGAGTCCGGAGGCGATGATTGCAACCGGGTTTCGCGACTATTTGCTCACGCCAGGCATCGTGAGCCAGAGAGATCCGGCCCCGACGTTGTCGGGCATGATTCGACTACAGCTCGATTTGCGAGGGCGGCTGGTGGCATTCGAGGCCATCCCGCCGGAGAAAGCAGACCCTCCCGCGGTCGCCGCGCCGCCATTTGACTGGAAGATTTTATTCAACGAGGCAGGTCTCGATCTATCGCAATTTCAGACGGCACAGCCTGTCTGGAATTCCCTGGCGTCACCGGACACGCGCGCTGCTTGGACGGGAAAATGGCCGGGCACCGAGCGGCCGTTGCGCGTCGAGGCCGCTGCTTTTCAAGGTAAGCCAGTCTACTTCTATCTCATTGGCGATTGGACACAACCGCCGCGGATGCCGAAGCCGCAGGAAGGTGGCGTGAAAGCAGCGGAAATTATTTCGGTGTCCGTCGTTTTGGTCGTAATCGTTGGCGCGTTATGGCTGGCCCGACTCAACTATCGACGAGGGCGCGGAGATCGACAGGGCGCACAACGTCTGGCGACCACAGTGTTTGGACTGCTGCTGATGTTGTGGGTGCTGCGTACCCACTTTGTTCTCGGCTTCGGCTTTTTCGAGCTATTGTTTCTGGCCATCAGCACGGCTCTGTTCTTGTCCAGTTTGACCTTCGTGCTTTATCTGGCGGTTGAACCTTACGTTCGCCGCTATTGGCCGCAGGCCATCATCTCGTGGAGCCGCCTGTTAACCGGCGGCATACGCGATGTTCTAGTCGGTCGCGATGTTCTTTTTGGTGTGCTGCTCGGGATGATCTGGATCGTGATCATCAAAACTCGCACCGTTGTGATGCTAAAGCTCGGAGCGGTCCCTGAATTGCTTTCGTCCGACTTACTGATGGGGAGCAGAAAGGCTCTGGGTGTCTGGCTGTCTCAGATTCCGGGTTCGATCTTAAACACGCTGGAATTCTTCCTTATTTTCCTGGGATTAAAACTTGCCCTTAGGAAAGACTGGTTGTCGGCGATCGCGTTTGTGGCAATTTTTACGACATCAAAATCGCTCGGTTCGACTCACCCCGTTGTGGAGGTGGTGACCTGGATCTTAATCTGGAGCATCCTGGCCCTCATTGTTTACCGCTTCGGATTGGTTGCTCTGGCCTGTGCGATCTTTACCGTCGATTTGCTTGCCAATTTGCCTTTGACCGCTGATTTATCGGCTTGGTATTTCGGCACGTCAGCATTTGCACTGCTGAGCGTAGTGGCATTGGCGGTTTGGGGTTTCTATCACGCACTCGGCAGCGAGGCGTGGCAAAACAAGGACTGGGAGAACTAACGATTGGGAGAACTAGCGAGTAGTCGATCCATGCGAACAAATCGGGGCGACTAAGTATTACAACTGAGTCATATGATTGAAGTGTTACGACCCGGTTAGCTTGACTCTTATTTCTTCCGGCAATCGTTCGCGAATTTCGGGCGGCAGCCGGTCGTGGACATGACGCGCTCCGAGCTTGGCAGCGTCCACCATCACCATCGGCGCCGGGGTTGCGACCGCGACCGCCAACCAGATCAAAGCGGACAAACCAAAGCCAGCCAAAGCGCCGACCTCAAGCCAAAAAGCGTGGCGTGGACCGAAATATCGGATCAATGCAAACGCGAGTAAAAAAACCAGGCCCGAAGCCGAAGCCATTCCGATCAGCGCAATATCGACGACGCGATGCAGCTTCTGGCGGCCGCGGCAGTGCTCGCATTCGGCAAAATGCAGTTCGTAGTCGCCGCGCATCTCCGGGGCAATGCCGGAAATGTCGTAACGCCATCCCGCGAGGATCTTCCCTACGATGGGATCCACACACTGACTCATAAGACGTTAGAACCGAAAAAGTTATAAACGGATGGCTGGAAGAACTTCCGCTTGCGAGGCCAGCAGCACTCGGTTACTCCACAGGCCGGGCCGGGCGCCGAGCGCCTTTTCTGCCGCGGTCCGCGCGAGTTCGGGATGGTTATTCTGTTCAGACAGGTGCGCCAATACTAAGTACTCGGCCCCTCCATCATAGTCGTTGGTAAAGAATTCCGCGAGTGAGTCATTAGACAAATGGCCGACCCGGCTCATCACGCGCTGTTTGACCGACCACGGATACGGCCCCGAACGCAGCATCTCGAGATCGTGATTCGACTCCATGACTAATACGCTGCAGCCGCGCAAATGGTTCCGCACGTTGGTTGGCATGTAACCGAGGTCGGTGGCAAAGCCGACCTTGACGCCTTCGGCACGAAAGGTGAAGCCCACGGGGTCGGCAGCGTCATGCGGAATGGTGAAGGGCATGACCTCGATGTCACCGATGCGAAATCCGCGTCCGGCCGAAAAATGCTCCGATTTCGGCAGCTCCGGAATCACGCCTTCGGCGTCGCGAACCGCGCGGCTCCAGGCATGACGTGTCGGCGCGGTGATAAATACCGGGACACTCAGTTTCTTCGCCAGTCGCTGCAAGCCGTTGACATGGTCGGAATGCTCGTGCGTGATCAGGATCGCGGAAATATCTTCGGTGCGCTCACCGAGGGCCTTCAGGCGTTTGAAGGTCTCGCGGCCCGACAGTCCGGCGTCGACCAGGATGCGGGTCGCACTGGTCGCGACGAGGGCGCAGTTTCCACGACTGCCGCTCGCCAATACCGACACCGACACTCCCATGGCCGTAGCTTACGCCGAGCGGCTGTGGAAACGGGAAGAGTTTTTCACGAGCCGGTACCTTTGATGAGACTGCCCCGCATGGACCCCTAGTCTATTTCGTTTGCTGTAGCGCGCGAGCCTGATTGGCAAACAGGAGCACGCCCCTGGCACGGGCGTCCGCCTCAAGACTCGCCAGATGAGCGCGGGCGTCTGGCGAGCCGGACCACAACTCAATCTCTGCCAAGGCAAGCCGGGCCTGATAGTCATAGATGCGGTAACCAAACTTGCGGGCAGCCGCCGCCATCGCTTCCAGTTCCCGATGAGCGTCAGTTCCCTTACCCGATTTCGCTTTCACGCGCGCGTCTGCCAGAGTGGCTTCGAACAAAGGAGTCTGACCTCCCGACTGGCGCGAGAGGGTGACCGCAACGGTCGCCGCAGCGCTTGCCTCCTGCAATTTGCTTTGCGCCAAGAGACCGCGCGCAAGCAAGGCATGAGCCACAGCGCTACTGGCGGTGGAATTGATCTTGTCGAAAGTGGTGGCAGCCTCACGCGCCAGCCCCTCTGAGTCGGAGAAGCGCCCGTCGGCGAGCGCAACGAAAGCGAGTGCAGTCTGGGTTTGAGCGGCGAAGTCCTCAATTTTCAATTCCTGGCAAAGCTTGAGCGCTTGTTCGTATCGCTTGCGTGCCGCCCCAAGCTCGCCTCTCGCCGTCAGTACGTCGCCCAGCCCCGACATCGGATAAGGTTGTCCGCCGGCATAGCTGATTTCCGTGGCCAGCGCGAGCGCCTGGTCGAAATACTTTTTTGCATCCTCAAGATTGCCCATCTCGACCGACAGGTTGCCGAGATTGTTAAGCGTGGCCGACGAGCCACGGCGATCGCCGATCTGATTGAAGGCAGCCAGCGACTGTTGCTGCATTTTGAGGGAGCCGGTAAGGTCTCCGAGACCATCGAGCGCGTTCGCGATGTTGCCATAGTCGCTTGCGAGCGACGCCGGATCGTTGACGCTCTGATCGAATTTCAAAGCGCGATCATAATATTTTTCCGCGTCCTGCAATTTTCCCTGCTGGTAGGAAATATTTCCCAGACGCTCGAATGAACCTCGCGTACTTTTGCCGGCTCCCAATTGCTGAAAAACAACCAGCGCCGCTTCAATCTTTTTTCTCGATCCCTCGAAGTCACCCTGATCGAACAAGACATCCGCGTCCATGAGGAGGGTGCGGGCCGCGCCCTGGCGATGGCCAGCGGAGGAATAAAGCTCGCGTGCCTGCGCCGCCAGTTGCAACGACTTATCGGATTGCCCGAGGCGCTCGCTAGCGTTCGCCTCCACCTGCAAAGCCTCGGCCACCAGGAGACTCGCGCCCACCGCGCGTCCCTGATTGGCAGCGCGCTCGGCCGACGATTGCTGGCGCTTGAAGTCGCTTTGCGACATGGCGATGTTGGCGTCGGCCAGATCGATGCGTGCGCCTTCGGCTTCTGACACAGGCAGTTTGCGCAGTTCGGCGAGCGTTGCTTCGGCATCGCTGCCGCGCCCGGCACTAACCTGAGCGCGAATCAGGAACAAGCCATAGTCCACGCGATCGGGAAAAAACTGCCACAGCGCGTGGTAACTTTCGACGGCAGCGGGGCCGTCGGCAAGTGTTTCGTGAGCCCGCGCTTCAATCAGTAAACGTTCTTCACCCGAAGACTTGGAAGACAACTCAAGCGCGCGCCGTGCCTGGTCTTTCGCTTTCGCATCGTAGCCCAGCGTCAACCAGGCTTGCGCCAGCGCCGAGTGAGCGGGAGCGTAGCCCGGATCGATAGCCACGGCCTTCTCCAACAAGTCTCGCGCAGCCAGTGCGTCAAAGAGGCGAAGCTTTTCTATTCCCTCAGCGTAGAGGCGAGCGGCCTCGGGCTTAGAAGGCAATGACGTGCGGACCGCAGCAGACTGCTCGTCCGAAAGTGCGGCCATACCCAGTTTCGCGCGCAATTCCGCTCCCGCTTTCGAGACCAAACTATCGATCTCAGACTCACTTCCCTTCTCGGACACGGAAGCTAGGGTCTCGCCAGCGGCCGTATCCTGCAGGCGCAGATCAAGCCGCAGCAATCCATCGCCGAGCGGCAGGAAGGAGCCGACCACGACGTCGTCACTGCCAAGATTTTGGCGGATACGAGTAAGAGTCTGCTGACTATAGCTGTCAGCATCGGGAAGCGCGAGACTCGCTCGCATCTGACTGACACTCTCTCCGGGAATCGTTCTCATCTGGTCGCCCTGGCTGAGTTCGGTGGTCATCAGTTCCGAGAGCGCGGTCGATAACCAAGATTTTTCCGGATTGCCGGAAAGATTCTTGAACCCAAGCACAGCGATTGACCGGCGGCGTTGAGCAGGCGTCGAAACTGCAGTCTCTTTCTTGCGATGCGTGAGCACATATCCGCCCAACCCCGCGGCGATTACGATGGCGAGGGCAGCAGCGGCACCGACAATCACCATCGGTCTCGAGTGAGATTGGCCGGCGGGTTTCGGCGGCGGGGAAAGAACCGATCCGGTCGACGTCTGCAACTCCAGTCCAACCGCTAACTCGCCGGCCGTCTGATAGCGCTGCGATGGGTCCTTGGCGAGCGCTTTTCGAATCACTTCGTCTAAAACGGCGGGCACCGCAGGATTGATCTGCGCAGCGTGCTCGACAGTTTTATTGAGGATCGAATTGATGAGGAGCGCGGAATTTTTCTCCACAAACGGTCGTTGCCCGGTCGCCATTTCGTAAAGAACGGCACCGGCCGACCAGACATCGCTGCGCGCGTCTGGCGCTTCTCCGCGCAATTGTTCCGGAGCCATGTATGGCAGGGTTCCGGTCACTTCCTGCGACTGCGTGAGCGTGACGGTGAGGCCCTGGTCGCTAGCCTGCGGCATAAGCTGCGCGAGGCCAAAGTCGAGAATCTTGAGCCGCCCGTCGGTGGTCAGGCGAAGATTGCCGGGCTTCAGGTCGCGATGCACGATTCCCTGCGAGTGCGCAGCCGAGAGTCCTTGTGCCAATTGCAATCCGAGGCGAAATACATCAGGCGCGGGAAGCGCGCCGGCAGCAAGCTTCGCATCGAGCGTCATGCCGGCGATGTATTCGGTGACCAGGAAATCGAGGTCGTTTTCGCTGCCAAATTCGTGGATGGTGGCGATATTCGGATGATTCAGGCGAGCCAAAGACAAAGCTTCTTTGCGAAAACGCTTGCGCGCGGCTTCGTCGGCGAGAGAACCGGGACGCAGGACTTTGATGGCAACGTCGCGGTCGAGTTGCTCATCGTGAGCGCGGTAAACAACGCCGACGCCGCCCACACCGATTTTTTCAACGATCCGGTAATGCGACAGCGTCTGTCCGATCATACCGGCCTAACGAGAGGGGTTAAGGAACCACGCAGGGTCAAGCATACCAGCGATTGGGACTCGCTCTCGCCGGTGGCTCACTTTTTCGCAAACAGATTGTCAGCCACGTTGCGCCCCACGGCGCCACCGAATGCGCCCGCGATGCCGGGAACGAAGGCGAGGAACGATTCGTAGATCTGGGCACGCTCGGGCTTCTGCGAAAGAAAGAAATACGCCAGCCACTCGACGATCGGAACAAAGATTCCAACCAGCAAAACCCAACGCCACGGCTTTCGAGGCCGCAGGATCCCCAACAGCATGCAGGACGCGAGCACGACCATCGCCGTCAACAGCAAGTCGCTAACTTTGATGTCGACCCAGCCCGCGAGAGTTCCGAAAAGAGCAGCCAGCCCATAGTAATAGCCATCACGCCCGGCCCGTCCTTCCGGAAAAATCTCGCCCCACGCACTGGTCATAAATCAATTCCGATGATGAGTTATCGTGAAACTGGCTGCGAGCTTCGGGCTCCAAGCGGGCAGGTTGCTCAGAGCCGATCGATTTCTAATAGGTGTAAAACCCACGGCCGCTCTTGCGCCCCAACCAGCCCGCGTCCACCATCTTGATCAGCAGCGGACATGGGCGATATTTCGGATCACCCAAGCCGTCCTGCATCACGCGCATGATATCAAGACAGACATCGAGCCCGATAAAATCGGCCAGCGTCAACGGCCCCATCGGGTGCGCCATGCCGAGCTTGAAGACTTCGTCGATCGCTTGCGGCGTGGCTACACCTTCCATGACCGCATACATCGCTTCATTGAGCAGCGGCATGAGCACGCGGTTCGATACAAATCCGGGGGCGTCGTTGACCTCGACCGGCGTTTTTTCAAGTTTCACAGCCAAATCGCGAACTGTATCAAATGTGGCCTGGGAAGTAGCAAGACCACGGATCACTTCGACCAACTTCATCACCGGTACCGGATTAAAAAAATGCATTCCGATGACTTTATCGGCGCGTCCGGTCAGGGCCCCGATCTTCGTGATCGAAATCGACGACGTATTCGTCGCCAGAATCACATCGGGACGCGCGATACGATCGAGTTCGCGGAAGATCTCGGCCTTGATCTGAAATTTTTCTGTTGCCGCTTCGATGATCAGATCGCAATCCGCAAGCTTTGCCCGATCCACGGTCCCCGTGATGAGGCTGAGCGTGGAAGCTTTTTCCTGGGCCGTAATTTTGTTCTTGGCCAGTTCTCGATCGAGGTTTTTGGCAATCGTAGCCAGACCGCGATCCAGGAAGCGCTGGTCGACATCGCACAGCACGACATCAAATCCGCTGCGCGCAAAGACGTGGGCGATCCCATTGCCCATGGCTCCCGCCCCAATCACTCCCACCCGCCGGATGGCCATCGCTTACCTCGAGTCACAAAACGCGATTTATAGAAACGACGATAAGAAACTCTGAAGTTTAGCAGAGTGACTGGCTCAAGAAACGGAGTGGCAGGTGCCGTCGTGGCGCCACGGATGCCGTGTCCAGCGCGAATTCCGCTGCGAATTCCGCCCTGCGGGCCGTGATCTTCCGTGATCTCGGAAGGACGCCTGCCAGTTGCTAAGCTTCGAGTGAGTTCCAGGAGGGCATGTGCCCGCAACCGCTCAGAAGTCAGCTCCGCAAACTACTCAAAAATCGACCGTTAAGGTCCTATATGGTGAGTCCGACGAGAAGACTCTTGCCGCCCAATCCGCCGAAATGCAAAAGGCCGGGCATCACGTCACCACCGCCCTCAACCGCAAGGGCGTGCAGGACGCGCTCAAAAGCGACGCCTTCGACCTCGTGATCCTGGGGTCCACGTTGTCCAAGGAAGATCGTCATCACCTGCCCTACATGGTCAAGAAGGCCCACGAGGGAACGAAGGTGTTGGTCATGCACGCCGGGTCGCGCCACCACGAAGTCGACGCCGCCATCGACCCCACGATGAGTATGCACAGGATTCTCGAAAAGATTGCGGCTCTACTACAACCGCAGGCATAAGGGCAGCTCGCGGATAAAACTCGCTTATAAAAAAGGTCTGGCCAGCCGGAGAGAGTGACCGGCCAGACCTGCAACATCCACTTCCAGGCGAACCAGGTTTAGACGAACCAGGTTTGTTCCGAGACGGGCTCAGGTAGGAATTCCGCCCCGAACACTTTCCCATTCTCAAATACCCAAAGAATTTCAGTTGTCATGATCGTGTCAACTTGTGGTTAAGTTCTGTGCGGGATCAGCGTGAAAGCTCTACAAAAATAAAATGGGCCGCCAGCCAAGAAGCGGTGACTCTTCCTTGGCTATCGGCCCATTCGATCCGGACTAGGATCGAGGTGATAGTCTCATCGTAGACCCGCAGGTGCGATTGTCAAGCATCAAGTTTCGCTGTTTTCCCGAGTGCCAAAGTCGGAAAATTCCCACAGAAAAGCGACTGAATTCGTTGACGCCATTAGTTCCGGAATGTTATTTTTGTTAGTTCTAGAAGTGACCGTCTTCCAGCCGTATCAGCCAGCGGGACCAGAAGGATTGGATCGTCAGTTCGATCATCAGTTTCGATAATCGGAAAGATCTCAGAAAATGGAACAGACACTCCGACAATTAGGCGAATTACTGCTCGGAGCCATCCCTACCGTCATCCTGCTGCTGGCTCTTTATATTCTTTACACGGTCCTGGTCTATCGCCCTCTGTCGGCCGTGCTCGCCGAACGCCGGAGCCGGACTCTGGGTGCAATGGAAAAAGCCCGCGCCGACATCGCCGCCGCCGAGGCGCGTACAGCGGAATACGAACAGCGACTGCGTGAAGCGCGGCAGAAAATCTTCAAGAGTCAGGAAGCGCGCCGCCAACATGCGACGCAGGCCCGCAGCCAGGCGGTCAACGAAGCCCGAACGAAGGCTCAGCACCAAGTCAAGAACGCGCGTACCACCCTGGCAGAAGACAAGCAGCAAGCAATGTCAAAACTGGAGTCAGAGGCGGGGAAACTGGCCACCAGAATTGTTCAGGCAGTTTTGCGCCCCATGTCATCCCCTACTCAGGTCGGTGGGCAATGACGACACGACGACTCCCGCCAACGACGCGCGGCTTGCTGGCGCTCGCGCTTCTGGCAGTGTTGGTTGGGCTCCCGGCACGATCTTTCGTGCTCGCACAGCAACAGCCTCCATCGCAGTCGGCTTCGGAGTCCGCAAAAGCGGAAACGGCGAAGGAAGGTCAGCAAGCGGGCGCCGAGCATCAGTCGGCTAGAACATCTACCGAAACAGCGGAACAAGAGGAAGAAGAAAACGTAAAGCTTAAACATTCCTCCCCAGTGCAATGGCTGGCGACCAAGATTAATTTGAGTGTGCATGGGGCGCATCTGGCCGCGGTCGGATTTAACTTTGCCATCGTCGTGGCTATCGTTGTTTGGGCCGGATACAAACTTGTTCCAGGCATGTTGCGCAGCCGCAGCGCGGCGATCCAGACGGCACTCGAAGAAGCGCGGACGGCGAGCCAGGATGCAAATCGACGATTGGCCGACATCGAAAACCGCCTTCGACGTTTGGATGTTGAAATCGGACAGATGCAAGCCAAGGCTGAAAAGGAAGCCGAAGCCGAGGAAGGCCGCATTCTGAAGGCCGGCGAAGAAGATATTAGGAAAGTGGTACTCGCCGCCGAGCACGAAATCGACCTGGCCGCCAAGCAAGCCCGGCGCGAACTCAGTACCCATACGGCAAGCCTGGCAATTTCACTGGCGCGCCAACAGATCAACGTGGATTCCAATACCGACCAGGTTCTGGTCCGCACTTTCGCGACAAAGTTGGCTTCGCCTTCTCAGAAAAACGATGGCGGAAAGGATGGCCGCTAACCATGGCATCCGTCGTCGGCACCTACGCGCGGGCTTTCGCCGATGTTGTCATGCGAATGGAATTGAAGTCGACGCCCGAGGGTGCAGGCACGCACCTCGATCCCGATCGGACGTTGCGAGAGTTGGACGAAATAAGAATACTGTTGCATCGCAACATTCAGTTGCGACGCGTACTCGAAAATCCGTCGATTCCCGGTGAGCAGAAGCGGTCGGTACTCGATGCGATCGCCGCCAAGATGGGGATTACGCGGCAGGTGAAGAATTTCATTGCCGTCATCACCGATCACCGACGACTGCCACTGCTCGGCGAAATCGCGAAACAGTTTGAAGCGGAATTAAACGACCGTCGCGGCTTCGCGGACGCGCAGGTAAGCAGCGCGCGCGAATTGAGCGACCCGGAAGAGAAACTAATCGAAGCTCAGATCCTGTCGCTGACCGGCAAGAAGCGCGTGAAGGCAAAATACGACGTGGACCCGGCGCTGTTAGGCGGAGCAGTCGTGCAAGTCGGCAGCACGATCTACGACGGTTCAGTAAAAGGACAGTTGGAAAAGATTCGCCAGAGGTTGGAGGATGGCAGCTTCTAGCTGCTCGCCTCGCCGTACAAGAAGTTTCAGAGAAAAGGCATAGATATTTATCGCACGAGCTAGAAACTGATTCTTATGGCCCAAATTAAAGCAGACGAAATCACGCAATTAATCCGCGAGCAGATCGAGAATTACGAGTCGAAAATCGCGGTCGACGAAGTTGGCACGGTCATCACGCTTGGCGACGGCATCGCCCGAGTCTATGGCCTGGACAAGGTCATGGCGGGAGAGCTCCTCAGCTTCCCGCACAATGTCGCCGGAATCGCCATGAACCTGGAAGAAGACCAAGTCGGCGTGGTTCTTCTTGGCGAATATACGGAAATCAAAGAAGGTGACGAGGTGAAGCGCACCGGACGCATCATGAGCGTTCCGGTCGGCGACGCCCTGATCGGCCGCGTCGTCAATTCGCTCGGCGTGCCCATCGACGACAAAGGTCCAATCGCGACCGACAAGTTTATTGCGCTGGAACGCATCGCTCCCGGCGTCATCGATCGTCAACCCGTGCGCGAACCGATGGCCACCGGACTCAAGGCGATCGATTCCATGATCCCCATCGGCCGGGGACAGCGCGAACTCATCATAGGCGACCGCCAGACGGGCAAGACCGCCGTCGCCCTCGACACCATCATCAACAGCAAGGGCAACAACCTGATCTGCATCTACAACGCGATCGGCCAGAAGCGCAGCTCGATTGCGCAGGTGGTAAAGATTCTCGAAGATGCGGGAGCGATGGAGTACACCATCGTGGTCGCCGCGTCTGCTTCCGAACCCGCACCGATGCAGTACATCTCTCCCTATGCGGCTTGCGCCATGGGAGAGTTCTTTCGCGACAACGGACGACACGCCCTCTGCATCTACGACGATCTATCAAAGCACGCCGCATCCTATCGCGAAATCTCGCTTCTGTTGCGTCGCCCTCCCGGTCGCGAAGCGTATCCCGGCGATGTGTTTTACCTCCACTCGCGCCTGTTAGAACGCGCCGCGAAAGTGAGCGACCGCTTAGGTGGAGGATCCCTGACCGCATTGCCGATTATCGAAACTCAGGCCGGCGACGTTTCTGCTTATATTCCGACCAACGTGATTTCGATCACCGACGGCCAAATCTATTTGGAAACCGACCTCTTCAACCAGGGCGTGCGTCCGGCGGTCAACGTTGGATTGTCAGTCAGCCGCGTCGGCGGCAGCGCGCAGATTAAAGCGATGCGGCAAGTGGCTGGAACGCTGAAGCTCGAACTCGCGCAATACCGGGAACTGGCGGCCTTTGCGCAATTCGGCAGCGATCTCGATAAAGCGACGCAATCGCAGTTGAATCGTGGCCAAAGATTGGTGGAGCTGCTGAAGCAGGCTCAGTTCTCGCCGCTGCCATTTTCAAAGCAAATTCTCGCGATCTTCGCAGGTACCAGCGGAGTTCTCGATGATCTGCCGGTAAATCAGGTTCGCGATTTCGAAAAAGACCTCTACAAATACGTAGACACCACAAATCCAGGCCTGCTCAACACGATCATGGAAAAGAAGGTCCTGGACGACAACTTGAAAGCCGAGATGTCGCGCGTGATCAAGGAAGCAAAGCAGCAGTTTGTGGATTCAAGACAAGCAGTAGCGAAGTAAAAGTTCTCAGTTCCCTGTTCTCAGTTCTCAGTTAACTCGCAAGGCGTGGGCGGACTGAACTGAGAACTGAGAACTGAGAACTGAGAACTGGGAACTGGGAACTGGGAACTCGTAAATGGCTAACATTCTCGATATCCGGCGCCGTATCCGCAGCGTGGTCAACACGCGGCAGATCACCAAGGCGATGAAGACGGTCTCGGCGGCGAAATTGCGCCGCGCCCAGGAGAGCGCTCTGGCTGCACGCCCGTATTCGCAGATGTTGACCAACGTTCTCAAGTCGCTGGTCGGGCGAGCCGAGATTTACGATTCCGTCACCGGGCAACCGCTTCATCCATTGCTCACCGAGCGTGAGGAGAAAACCATCCTGCTCGGTGTAGTTACGGGAGACAAAGGACTCGCCGGCGCCTTCAATACCAATATTCTGAAGATGGCGATGAAGTTCATCGAGTCCAAGCCCGACCAGGATATCGACATCGTTTGCATCGGGCGCAAGGGCCGTGATTTTATGCGCCGCCGCTTCCCGCTGGCGCCGTCGTCGCAACCCGAAGCTGAGATCGCGCTGCCGCGCGCTGGCCGAATACAAATCGTGGCAGAGCATGTGGGAGTGCTCGGCAAACTCGAATATTCCTTTGCCGACACGCTGAGCAGGAACGTAATTGAAGCTTACGGGCGATCCGAAATTGACGGCTTCTACATTCTCTTCAACGAGTTCAAGTCGGTGATCGCGCAACGTCTGGTGGCCGAGCGCGTCCTGCCGATGCGCGCCATCGGAACCGTCGACATCACGTTGGCGGAAGAAGCGACGCAAGAAGAACGCAAACAAAGACTGGAAGCGGCGAAAACCGCGGGAGTCGGCGTCCGACCGGCCGATACCCACGCAGTCGATGAAGCGGCATCCGGTTTCGGAGCAGCAAACGTTGATTACATCTACGAGCAACCGCCCTCCCAACTTTTCGAGGGAATTCTGCCGAAGTATATCGGCACCCAAGTTTTTCGCGCGCTCCTCGAGTCGGTGGCGGCCGAGCACGCAGCCCGTATGACAGCGATGGACGCTGCCACGAGCAACGCCAGTGACATGATCGAATCCCTGACGCTCATCATGAACCGAGCGCGCCAGGCGAAGATCACAAAAGAAATTATTGAAATCGTAAGTGGAGCAGCAGCGCAGTAGCAGAGGACTTATGTCAGAAAATGTGGGACACGTAATCCAGATCGCCGGCCCCGCCGTCGATGTCCAATTCAGCGAAGCCGCGATGCCGCCGATTTATGAGGCGCTGCGCGTGGTCAGCGACGGCTTCATCGTGCCAACGCCCATCAACGTGATTCTCGAAGTGCAGCAGCACCTCGGTGAAGGCCGCGTGCGCTGCGTTGCCATGGAGGCAACCGACGGCATGGTGCGCGGAATGAAAGCCATCGATCAGGGCGGACCGATCTCCGCTCCCGTGGGCCGCGGCACGCTTGGCCGGGTCATGAACGTGATCGGCGAACCAGTCGACAACCTCGGCCCGATTGCCTGCGATAAGCGAATGCCCATTCACCGACTCGCTCCCGCCTTTGATGAACAGTCCACTACCGCGGAAATGTTTGAGACGGGAGTCAAAGTCGTCGATCTGATTCAGCCGTTCTTGAAAGGCGGCAAGATCGGACTGTTCGGTGGCGCCGGCGTCGGCAAAACCGTCGTCATCATGGAGTTGATCAACAACGTCGCGAAGCAGCACGGAGGTTTCTCCGTGTTCGCCGGAGTCGGCGAGCGCACCCGTGAAGGCAACGATCTCTGGCTCGAAATGAGTGAGTCTGGAGTGATCAAACCGGGCAAGCCCGCCGAATCCAAGGCCGCATTGATTTACGGCCAGATGACGGAACCCCCCGGAGCACGTCTGCGCGTGGCGTTGACCGCACTGACGGTCGCCGAATACTTCCGCGACGAAGAAGGTAGCGACACACTTCTCTTCATCGACAACATTTTCCGATTCACTCAGGCCGGCTCCGAAGTGTCAGCGTTGCTAGGCAGAATGCCGAGCGCCGTCGGTTATCAGCCGAACCTAGCGACGGAAATGGGCGAGCTGCAAGAGCGCATCACGTCCACAAAGAAAGGTTCGGTAACTTCGGTACAGGCAATCTACGTGCCCGCCGACGATTTGACGGACCCCGCGCCCGCCACCACGTTCGCTCACCTCGATGCGACGACCGTTCTCTCGCGCGCGTTAACTGAGATCGGTATTTATCCGGCGGTCGATCCTCTGGCTTCGACCTCACGCATTCTCGACCCGCGCATCGTCGGACAAGAGCACTACGACGTCGCGCAGATGGTGAAGAAAACTTTGCAGACCTATAAAGACCTGCAAGACATCATCGCCATTCTCGGCATCGACGAACTTAGCGAAGATCAGAAGGTTACGGTCGCGCGCGCCCGCAAGATCCAAAAATTCCTGTCGCAGCCTTTCTTTGTGGCCGAACAGTTCACGGGAACTCCGGGACGTTACGTAAAGATTGCCGACACGGTAAAGGGCTTCCGCGGCATCGTCGAAGGAAAGTACGACGACATCCCCGAACAGGCGTTTTACATGAAGGGGACGATCGACGAAGTGCTGGAAACGGCAGAAAAGATGAAAGCCGCATAACCTGGCAACTACTGAATGCCCGATACTTTTCAACTCGAGATCGTAACTCCGGTAAAGCTTCTGGTGCAGGATGCCGCCGAGGAGGCGCAGATTCCAGGATTGAGCGGCTACCTCGGAATTCTTCCTGGCCACGCTCCCCTGCTCACGGAGCTGGCCGTCGGCGTGATCACCTATAAGGCGAGCGGCCAGACGCACACTTTGGCCGTGGCCTGGGGCTTTGCTGAAGTGTTGCCGGGTAAAGTTACGATTCTGGCGGAAGCCGCCGAGCGACCCCAGGAGATTGACGTGGAACGCGCCCGCGAAGCCAAGACCCGCGCCGAACGGTTGCTGAAGAGCAATGATCCCGGAATCGATTACCGGCGCGCGGAAGATGCGTTGCTGCGGGCCGAAACGCGCCTGGACGTTGCGAAAGAAAAGTAGGGTTGGTCCGTCGTGCGATCCTGTCGTGCGATCAGCAGATTTATTGCAAAGTTACCAGGACTTGAATGACTCCTGCGCCTGCAGGCAGTGATTCCATCGCCTTTCCAACTACAGCTCCTAGCATTCGGCTGCGATCAGTTCCTCGCATGGCATACCCGGGACGCGAAGAAGTGACCAGCAGGTCGCCCCGAGTAATCGGACCATTCTCGGCGGTAACTTTGCAGGGGACAATTCCGATCACCGCCAAAGGAACTTCGGCTGGCGCAGGGTCGTCGATCGAGTGCGGACTGGCCAGAACGCCGGGCTTCGTCGAATAAATCCCAGCCACCGCCGTGGCGTAGGCGTGATGAGCGCGGGACAAGTGACGATCAGCTTCAGAGTCAATCTCAAGCACATCACCCGGCTCATACCCCGAGCGGTCGCCGCCGACGGCTGCGGACTCGGCAAAATCGGCACCGCTCGAAAAAAGTCCTCCGTCAGCATAGACCGCGCCGTTGAGGTCAACACGGAATTTATGCACCGTGTTTGTCATCCCTAAATAAAGGTTGCCGCCGCTCCCATTCACCACCACGCCGCCGTTGATGACGCCATTGCTTTTGATGGTTTCTACATCAAGAGCATAGTCTGTATAAGGCGTACTGGTCCCGATGCCGACCGCGACAGAGTGGGTTCCAGTTGCCCCGAGGATCAGCGCGTTGTTCTCCCCCACTACGGAACCAGCTCCGATCGCAGTGGCGTTGGTGAGAGGATCGATGGATACGCCTGATCCTACCCCGAGGAACGTGTTGTTCGAACCCGTCGTGCTGCCATTGCCGCTGTAGTACCCGATCGCGGTGTTGTTATTTCCCACTGAGTTCGAGAGCAGAGCATCCTCGCCAATTGCCGTATTTGAACCGCCCGTCAGATTGCTAGCGAGGGCGCTTACACCAGCAGCTGTATTGTCGGCTCCATTTGTATTGCCGCTGAGCGCCTGTTCCCCTAGGCCAGTATTGTCGTAGCCTTCCTGATTGTTAAACAGTGAGTATCCGCCCACAGCCGTGTTGAGCTGCCCTGAGTTTTGGGAAAGCGTGTAGGCTCCGACCGCCGTATTGGCACCGCCTGTGCTGGTGTTCACAAGGAGCGCGTGGAAACCGATGGCCGTGTTCGACGTGCTCGTGGTCGAGGGGCTTCCGGCAAATCCGAGGGAGACATTTTGTTTGGCGTAGGTGCCGACGCCAAAGGGATTGCTTCCGATGAGAAACTCGCTGCCGGCCACCGTACCGCTGGCGGTCACGTTTCCCTTCACGGTTTGATTGCCCGTGAACGTATTTGCTACTTTCAGCCGCGGCACCTGAGTTGTGTCGAGGTTCAGTGTGACGTTGCCGCTTGTGCCGCCACCGGTGAGGTCGGTGCCAGCCGTAACCCCCGTGATCTGGGCATGGAGCAGACAGCAACACATCAGACTTGAGAGAACAATGGAGAGCGCCGTGAACTTCGCTTTCATACGATCACCTCACTCGATCAAAATTGGACATCGTCACTGCCGAACCTCACAGTCGAACCGAGGGGCAATCCCGCCTCGCGAATCGCGAAGCGGGACCGTCGCGTTGGTTGCCACCGCCAAGTTAAATAGGCCTATACGTGCTGACCACGGTTTGCGTTGTGCCTTTGTTCACGGTCATCGACCAGAACTGCGCGATCGATCCATCTCCATGGAATGGATGGGGCGCGATCAGGGCAAAAGGCAGGCATGGATTCGGTCCCGACTGCTGCAATTGCGCGTAGGTGTCGTACCCGAAGTTGATGTTGAAGGTGTTGTTGGTGATTCCCAGGCCGCGTTGCGACGGCTCGAGGCCAAATGCACTCTGCGACGTATAGTCGAAGTCGTTTCCCGTTTGATCGCCGTCAGCGTCCACGTCTGCGTAGCGCATGATGTATGCCTGGCGAGACTCACCGCTCAGATTCTTGAGCGCCATCGACACCTTGGCGGATCCCGGCGCGGTGGCGGTGGCGGGAACATTGGTGATTTTTTGCGTCAACTGCCAGAGGCCGTCACTGGTCTTGCGAATGACAGTGACCAGGTTGCCGCTGTGCGTGAGCGTCGCGGTTCCCCAGTTGAGGCTGGCTCCGTCCGCGTAATCGAAATAGCCGACGCCGCTGGTCACGTCACAAATGCCATACCCTTCACCAATGCCACCGACAGCAATCATTTCTCCGCCTGCGACGCTGAATTGCGCGATGTTTCCATTGGCGGTGACGCAAAATTGAGTGGCATTGGTGCTACTTCCGCTCGAAAACGTCACATCACAGGCCGTTGTCGAATCCGGGCTCGCCGGGTTTCCCAGTTGCGTTCTATCCTGCGCCAGAGCAAGAGACGAAATCGCGATCATGATGACGAATTGGATCAGTTGTTTGAACATTTCAGACATCCTCCTTCTGGTTCACGTTGCTCCAGACAGCAAATTGAGGACTTCGTCGGAAACATTCCGTCCTCTGTCTCTAACAGCGCAATGCAGGGGTGAATCCGATCATCAGTTCGAAAATAGTGCGGAAATCTTTTCTCGGGTTGCAGGAACAATCTCGTAACTATCCGATTTTTCAATCAGTTCGTTGACATCGGATGCCCCTCCCGCTACTCTAGCTAGCCAAACGCTTCCCCCCTCTTTGGGAGCTTCATGGGGCAAGACTCAGCGGGCGAGATCACTCAATTGTTGCAGGGCTGGCGCAGCGGAGACCGCAGGTCTCTGGATGCCCTGCTGCCCATCGTTTACAACGAGTTGCGGCGACTAGCCCATTATCAATTGCGTCAGGAACGTCCCGATCACACGTTGCAAAGCGCCGCACTGGTCCACGAAGCGTACGTTCGGCTCGTCGGCCTGAACCCACCTCAATGGGAGAGCCGCTCCCACTTCTTCGCGATCGCGGCCCAGCAGATGCGGCAAATTCTGGTCGACTACGCACGTCGGCGTCGAGCCGAAAAACGAGGAGGAGGTGAAGAAACGGTCTCACTCGAAGACACCTCGGAGCTGTCGCCAAAGAAAGCCCGTGATCTGGACGTTGTCGCCCTCGACGATGCGTTGAATGCGCTGGCGCAGGTCGACGAGCGTAAAGCACGAGTCGTCGAACTCCGCTTCTTCGGCGGGCTGACCTTCGAAGAGACGGCCGAGGTGCTGAAGGTATCTGCGGTTACCGTGTCACGCGACTGGAGTACCGCTCGAGCCTGGCTTCATCGTGAGATGAATCGTGAGACTTCCGATGGACGCTGAGCGCTGGAAACGAATCGACGATCTGCTGCAGTCGGCCTTGGGAGTGCCGCGCGAGCAGCAGGAGAAGTTTCTGCTCCAAGCCTGTGGCGATGACTCTGCGCTGTTTCAGGAAGTCCAGTCGCTGTTGACCGCGCACTTTAAGTCGGCCAGCTTTCTGGAACTACCGACGAGCAACGACCTCGCACTGACCCCCGTCGGCACAACTGCCCGGGCCAAACCTCTCGTCGCCGGAGAGAGCGTTTCCCACTATCGCGTGCTCGGGCCACTCGGCAGCGGCGGCATGGGCGTGGTCTATAAGGCCGAAGACACGTCGCTGGGGCGAGCGGTAGCATTGAAATTCCTCCCAGAAGATTCGGCGCAGGATCCTGCCGCACTCGAGCGCTTTCGACGCGAGGCGCGAGCCGCCTCGGCGCTGAACCATCCCAACATCTGCACGATCTACGAAATAGGCGCACATAAACAGCAAGCCTTCATCGCCATGGAGTTTCTCGATGGCATGACACTACGGCAGCGCATCGGCACGCGTCCGCTCGAGACCGAAGACTTGCTGACACTCGCAATCGAGATTGCTGATGCCCTCGACGCAGCGCATTGCGAAGGGATTGTCCATCGCGACATCAAACCGGCGAATATTTTTGTCACCACGCGCGGCCACGCCAAAGTACTGGACTTCGGTCTCGCCAAGCTGACCGGCGCTCGCCGATCAACAGGCACAAGTGGTGAGGAAGAAACAATCCAGATCGCCGAACCGCTGACCAGCCGAGGATCGGCGCTCGGAACCGTGGCCTACATGTCGCCGGAGCAAGCACGTGCAAAAGAATTAGACATTCGGACCGACCTGTTTTCGTTTGGCGCGGTGCTCTATGAAATGGCCACTTCGAAGCAGGCGTTTCGCGGCGAGAGCGAAGCAACCATCTACGACGCGATTCTGAATCACGAGCCCGTACCGCCCGAAGAATTAAACCCGCAGCTCCCAATGACGTTGGGCGAGATCATCCGCAAAGCGCTGGAGAAGGATCGGAATCTGCGCTATCAGCATGCAGCCGACATCCGCACCGATCTGCAGCGGATGAAGCGCGACAGCGAGAGCGGTCGGCTAGCCGCGACAAGTTCGAGCTCCAGGCGGCCCGCTGGAACGGCTCCTACTCAGTGGAAGACAGTCGGCAAGATCGTTGTTCCCGCCCTCGTGCTCTTCGCCGTAATTGCAGCGGGACTCCACTATCGGTCGCAACACGCCGCTCCTCTGACCGATAAGGACACCATTGTTCTTTCTGATTTTTCGAACAGCACCGGCGACCCGGTGTTCGATGACGCATTGAAGCAGGGCCTCTCGGTGCAATTAGAACAATCACCATTTCTCGAGATCGTTTCCGACCACAGGACGAGCGAAACGCTAAAGCTGATGGGCCGTTCGCCTGGGGAACGGCTGACCCCTGAAACGACGCGCGAGGTATGCGTTCGGACCGGGAGCAAGGCCATGCTGAACGGCTCGATTGCGAGCCTTGGCACTCAGTACGTGGTCGGCTTGAAGGCCGTTAGCTGCGAGACCGGGGATGTACTCGCCGAGGCGCAGGAACGAGCTGCGGGCAAGGAAGAGGTCCTGAAAGCTCTGGACGCAGCCGCGATCAGTCTGCGCTCGAAGCTTGGTGAATCGCTCAGTTCGGTGCAGAAGTTCGCCACGCCGCTGTCAGAGGCAACGACACCATCTTTGGAGGCGTTGAAGGCCTACAGCCAGGGCCAGAAGGTGCGGCACACACAAGGAGAGACAGCCGCACTTCCGTTTCTCAAGAAGGCGGTGGAATTGGACCCGAATTTTGCCGTGGCCTACGCAACCATTTCGTCCGTCTATGGCAATCTCGGCGAACTCGGGCGCGCGGCGGAGTATGGAAGCAAGGCATACGATCTGCGAGAAAAGGCGAGCGAGCGGGAACGCCTGGGTATCGAGACCAACTATTACGGCTCGGTGACGGGAGAGTTGGAGAAACAGGCACAGGTGCTGGATCTGTGGTATCAGACTTATCCCAAACGCTTCGACCGCTGCATGGATGTGGCAGCAATTTCTATGTCTCTGGGCAATCACGAGAAGGCGTTAGAGCAGTGTCTGGAGACCCCGCCGATCCCGGGCGTCCACTATGTCCATTTCGTCAACCTCGGCGAGATCTACACGAACCTCAATCGGTTCGACGAGGCCGAGGCGACATACAAACAAGCGGAGCAACTCAACGTAGAGGGTGAGATCCTGCAACTGAACCGCTACCAGTTGGCGTTTCTGAAAGGAGATGAAGAGCGGATGGCGACGCTCGGAGCGGCAGTGGCAGGCAAGCCGGGGTGGGACGACTGGCTGATGGCTGCAGAGGCCGACACCGAGGCATGGCATGGCAGATTGAAGAACGCGCGCGCGCTGACCCAGCAGGCGATGGACGCGTCAAAGCGCGTCGACGCCATCGAAGCGGCAGCGGGCGCTCAGGCGGTCGAAGCGCTGCGCGAAGCAGAGTTCGGCAACCGGGAACGAGCACGCGGTGATGCGCTCGCCGCTGTCAAACTGGCAGCGAACCGCGATGTGTCGAGCGTTGCAGCGCTCGCTCTGGCGCGAGCAGGTGACGTAACCGGGGCGGAAAAACTGGCGGCCGATCTCGACAAGAATTCCCCGGTTGCGACGGTGGTCCAAGGATACTGGCTACCCAGTATTCGGGCCGCGTTTGCGCTGCAACACAAGGATCCGCGGCGCGCGATCGAACTGTTGCAGCTCGGCGGCACCATCGAACTGGGTCAACCCGGGGGCCTTAACGTAACACTGTGTCCAGCTTATCTGCGCGGAGAAGCCTATCTCATGCTTCGCGATGGTCATCAGGCCGCGGGAGAGTTTCGCAAATTCATCGATCATCGGGGAATCGTCGTGAATTTCCCGTGGGGAGCACTCGCACGCCTTGGACTGGCTCGGGCTTACGCCCTCAGTGGCGACGCGGTCAATGCCAGCGCAGCCTACCGGGATTTTCTGAATCTCTGGAAGGACGCCGACCCTGATATCCCCATCCTCAAAGAAGCCCGAGCGGAATACACAAAATTGCTGGAAACCAATTGACTCACTCTATGGGCAGCAGATTGCTCATCGCCGGCAGGCTGTGCTCGGAAACGGCAGTTGAAATTTCCGATGGATACTGAGCGCTGGAAACAGATCGACGACCTTCTGCAGTCGGCATTGCAGGTGCCAACTGGTCAGCAGGAAGAATTTCTTCGTCGCGTCTGCGGCAACGATGCTGACTTGCAACGAGAGGTTTCGTCCTTGCTGAGCTCGCATCATGAAGCCGACAGTTTTCTGGAACAACCCCTCATCAACGTGGCGGAGATGTCTCTCCCTGAGTCGGACCGGAAGTCTGATGATTCCGTGATCGGGCGAGTTATTTCGCACTATCGCATCCTCAGTCATCTCGGCCATGGCGGCATGGGGAGTGTGTGGCTCGCCGAGCGTGACGACGGCCGATTCGAGCGCCAGGCAGCGATCAAGTTCCTGAACATCGCGGTCAACAGTCCTCTGAGCCTAGAGCGATTTAAGCGCGAAGGCGCAATCCTGGGCCGGCTAGCGCACCCTCATATCGCCGAGCTGATCGATGCTGGAGTCACACCTGCTGGAGAGCCGTACCTAGTCCTCGAGCATGTTCAGGGCAGACATATCGATGAATACTGCGATGAACGCCGGCTCGATATCGACAGCCGAATTAACTTGTTTCTCGACGTGTTAAGCGCGGTGGGCCACTCCCACAACAATCTCATCGTTCACCGAGACATCAAACCTGCCAACGTGCTGGTCCGAGAGGATGGTCAGGTCAAGCTACTGGATTTTGGCATTGCAAAACTGCTCTCTGATCACGATGATCCCGAAGCTCCAACGCGGCTCACGCTCGAGGGCGACAAGGCTTTGACGCCTCGCTTCGCGGCGCCGGAACAAATCATGTCCGGCCCGATCACGACTGCCACCGACGTCTACGCACTCGGCGTCCTGCTTTACCTTCTGTTGAGCGGCGAGCATTCCGCCGGACCTGGCCCGCATTCCCCGACCCAACTCGTCCGAATTATTGTCGAACTGGAAACGCCGAAAATGACGTCGGCGATCGCTTCGGCTGGCGCGTCAGCCGGCGTGGAGGCCGCGGCAACGGTAGCGGCAAACCGCGGCACAACTGCCGACGGACTGCAACGCCAGCTCCGCGGAGATCTCGACACGATTGTCGGTAAAACTCTGAAAAAGGATCCCGCGGAACGGTACGTTTCTGTTGCCGCGCTGGCCGACGACCTTCGTCGATACCTGAGACACGAGCCCATCAGCGCTCGACCGGACACCATCAGCTATCGGGTTGGTAAGTTTGTACACCGGAATCGTGTGGCAGTCACGGTGGCGGCCACTACTCTCGCGCTCGTCATTGCCAGCCTGTCTGCTGGACTCTATGTTGCCAATCGTCAGCGTGCGCTGGCACAAAAACGCTTTCTTGAAGCCCGACAACTGGCCAACAAGTTTATCGATCTTGACGAGCAAATCAGAGGGTTGCCCGGCTCCACGAAGGTCAGGAACCAGATCGTGTCAGACACTTTGCAATACCTGACCGATCTAGGAAGGGATGCGTCCGGAGACAAGGATCTGGCGCTCGAAATCGCTCTCGCTTATATCAAGGTCGCGCATGTCCAAGGTGATTCCACCTCGCCGAACCTGGGCCAGTTTTCGGATTCAGAAATGAGTTTGAAAAATGCGGAGCGATTTATTGAGCCCGTTTTAGCTCAAGACCCCCACAACCGTGCCGGGCGGCTTCTCTCGGCGACCATCGCCCATGACCTAATGATCTTGTCTGATGTTCAGGGCCGTATTGACGAAGGTGGGGCCGATGCCGATAGGGCTGCCGAACAACTGGAGCACTTCGTCGCATTGGGAAACCTCACGCCCGCGGAAATTTACGGCGTGGTTTATCGATTTGGAAATATAGCCGACGAATACGATACGGTGAGGCAGTTTGACAAGGCAACGCAATCTGCTCAACGCGCGCTGCAGCTCGCCGGAAAGGATGCTGGCGCGCACCGAATGGACGGCAATCTCTTCGACGCTCTCGGATATGCGCAGTGGCAAGCCGGGCATCTGGATGAGGCGCTCGCCAGCCTGCAAGAGTCTGTGGCGGTCGCCGAGAAGCAAGCTGCCACTGGACATACAACGCTCCGATTAAATGAGGTCGGCAATTTGTTGCACGAAGGCATGATTTTGGGAAAAGCCGACGGCGAGCTTAGCCTTGGCCGCTCGGCAGAAGCGCTCGAGACTTTCCGGAAAGCATTTGCCATCGCGGACGAAATCGCTGAGGGAGATCCCAACGACGCTCTCAGCCGCCACCACGTGGCTGAGGTAGGTTTGGAGATCGGGAATATTCTGCGCCACACAAACCCGCGGGAGGCTTTGGCCGTCTACGATCACTCTCTGGCCAGAATCCGGGAGGCGAAATCCAACTCTCAAACGCAACGCGATGAGGCCGAGTTACTAGTGGCTTCGTCTTACGCCGAGCGGTGGATTGGCCATGTTGACGAGGCGAGACATCGCATCGACAAAGGCCTGAGCCTGCTGAGTGACGCAAAAGTCTATCCGGCGGAGAAAATCGAGCCAATGAGTGCAGCCGATCACGCCGTGCGAGCTTCCGCCGATTTTCTTGCCGCAACCGGTCAGTACGATCAGGCGATCAACGAGTATCGGGAACTCCAAACAAAACTCTCGGCATGGAATCTCGACCCAGACAACGATCTTCGCGATGCGGTTTGTCTTTCACGGACGTGGCTGGCTCAGGCTGAACTTTTCAGGCACGGTCGGCGCAGCGATGAGGCTGGCGAACTGGAGGCTCGCAGTCAATCGCTCCTGAGACATTGGACGGAAAAACTTCCCGGCTATCCACTCGCACTGAGACAAGCATTCCTCCCGGAATCGAGGTTGAATCAAGTTGCGCGGCCCCAGGTTGGGTTCTAGCGTGACCGAACTGGGCGGTGCTTTTGCCGTGCTTCATAGGTGACTTCGCCGGTGGATTCGCGCACGACGAGTTCAGGCTCAACGATAATTTCTTTCAAGAGATCGGTGTCTATGGGATTGATGTCTAGGAGATCCGTGTCCGGGTGACCCGCCTCCTTGTTGCGCGCGACCGCGGGCCTCGGACTGTCGCGAACGATGCGGCGCAACACTGTCTCCGCGGCAATCTTCCCCATCTTGCGCAGAGGTTGGCGGACCGTGGTCAATGCCGGATTCTGAAAGGAGGCGCTCTGAATATCGTCGAAGCCAACCACCGAGATATCTTCGGGCACGCACAGCCCCTCTTCCCGCAAAGCTCGAATCGCGCCGATCGCCGAAATATCGTTGAAGGTGAACATCGCGGAGAAGGGTTCGCGTTTCCCGAGCAATCGGCGAGTGACCTGATAACCCACATCGGAAGTGGGCAGGTTCCCTTCTAACTGGATAGCCAATTTCGGATGAACGGTGAGGCCGAGTTTCTTTGCAGCCAGAACGATCGACTCCCATCGCGATTCCGTATCGGAGCTGAATTCCTGTCCTTTGACGAACGCAATACGCCTGTGACCAAGCGAAAAGAGATGTTCCAACGCGAGCTCTGCGGCGCGGCGGTGATTGAGCAGAATGTTCGTGACTCCCTTCACATCGTTGCGTCCGGAAACGGCAACCACTGGAATTGGCAGAGCATGGCGCAACGCCGTATCAACGGCAATCAGTCCTTCGACGGAGCGCTCTAGAAGCAGCTTGGGATATTCGTCGATCAAGTCAGCACGATGATGATGACTGGCGACAAAATAAAAATATCCCTCCTGCAACAGATGTTCCTCAATGCCGCTCATGACCAGGGTCTCGTACCCTTCGCTGATTTCCGGAACCAGCACTCCGATGGTGAAGCTGCGCTGAGTGCGCAGAGAACGCGCCATGAAATTGGGGCGATAATTGAACTTCTGCGCGGCCGCGAAAATCTGGTCCTTGGTCGCCTTGGGAATGGAGTCGGCTACGGCCGACCGGTTCATCACGAGTGAAAGCGTGGCCGGTGAAAGGCCGAGGTAGTCGGCGAGAAACTTGAGGCTGACTTTTTGTCCGGGCTCATGGGTGACGGGCGACCCGTTTTTTGTCTTCTTTGGCTTGCTCATCTTTGAATGTGGACGGCCTTGATCCGCGCCGTTTTGATGCGTCCTGCGATTCGTTCGTTACCGAATTCACAGGCGTCGGACTGCCTCGATGGTATACCGGCACCGGGTGATTTGAGCGACTTAGTAAATTTGCGGTCTTTGGGGTTCAAAGACTTAGGGATGGATAAACCCAGGGCTTTGAAAATGAAACAAGTTAACGGTGAAGTATTTTGTTTTGATGGAGTTAGCCAAAACGGAAGTGATTCATAGGCCGAGTTCAGTTAAGCCTGCGTGTTCGTCTGGGCGGCGACCCAAGGGCCAAAGAAATAACCGATCCTGCTCCTTGATGGCGAGATCGTTGATGCTGGCATAGCGGAGTCTCGAGAGCCCGGAGGCGTCGAACTCCCAGTTCTCGTTGCCGTAGGCGCGGTGCCATTGCCCGGTTTTGTCATGCGACTCGTAGGCGAAACGGACGGCAATTCTGTTGCCGTCGAAAGACCAGAGTTCCTTGATGAGGCGGTAGTCGAGTTCTTCACTCCACTTGCGGGTAAGGAAGGCAACGATCTCGGCGCGACCGTGGAGAAACTCGGAGCGGTTGCGCCAGTATGAATCGATCGAGTAGCCGCGTGAGACCCGCTCAGGGTCACGGGAATTCCAATTATCTTCGACGGCGCGGATTTTCAGAATCGCAGTCTCTCGCGTGAACGGAGGTATAAGGCTGATCGTGGTGTTTGGCTGCGCGTTCATGGCAGGTTCCTCTTTTGATTTTGTGCCCCACTGAAAGGGGGCAATTGGAATCCGCGGTGTGCGGTATCGTCGGACGGGCGGAATTCGGTACCGGTGGCCGAGGTTATTGCAAGGAATTGTAGCGGTTGTTGGGGTTGTGGCAAAGAACTGCAGGTCGATTCGCCGCGGCGACCCGCGTCCGCAGCTTGCCGGACATGCCAAGGGCTTTTTCTACAATAACATAGGCGCCAGTATCGCCTCCGCCCGATACAGCAAACTTCAGAATCAACTACAGGGGCCTCCTGATGGGAGACCTGTCGCCATTTCGCTAGTCTCTTTTACGAACGGTGCAGTGCTTTCAAGGGTTTGGGGGCCAGCGCACCGAATTCAGTCGTCAAGGAGAACAGAGTGGCTACTTGTGCGGTATCCGCGAGCGCAACAGCTGTACTTCCGATAGGGGTGGTTACCCGATTCGATCAAAACCCGCGAAATACTGTGGTTACCCGATTCGATCAAAACCCGCGAAATACTTCTGACGGGAATCTGATTCGGCGCGCCCAAGGAGGCGACGAACAGGCCTTTGCCACGCTTTACGAACTGCACAAGAAACGGGTATATGCGGTTTGTTTGCGGATGACCAAGGATGTGGCCGACGCCGAAGATCTGACGCAGGAAGCGTTTTTGCAGGTGTTTCGCAGCATCCACTCGTTCCGGGGAGATTCGGCATTTTCCACGTGGCTGTACCGGATAGCAGTCAATGCAGTGTTGATGAAACTGCGACGCCGGAAACGTCCGACCGTAGTATCTCTGGATGAACCAATGTCAGCGGATTCGCCTTCTCTAAAACGTGAGGTTGGAAAGCCGGATCCGAGACTGGGCGGAGCGGTTGACCGCATCGCATTGCGACGAGCCGTGGCGGAACTGCCGACCGGCTGTCGCCAGATCTTCGAGCTACACGAGGTTGAGGGGTATCAACACCACGAGATCGCGGGACTGTTGCAATGCTCGGTAGGCAATTCGAAATCACAACTCCACAAGGCAAAAATGAAGATGCGGGACATTCTGGTTCCGCGGAAAATGATGCAAAGTTCTGCGGTGTCGCAAAGCCGCGCAGTCTAAGCTAGTCGTTTGCTTCAGTTCGCTCACTTCAGTTCGACCACCGCCAGGCCGTGAGCGGGTATGGTCAACTCGAGCTGGCCGTTTTCTAATTTGCGAACTTCTGGCGGAGGAATATCGGCGGCGCGCCGGAGGTCTTTCAATTGCGATTGGGTGGGCGAACGCGGCGCGCCCATGCTCTCGTAAACGCGGTGAACATCGCCGTGATCCTGGTCGACACGCCAGATGGTTGCGTGAGCTGCCTTCGTGCCTTTGAAAGAGAAGGTCAGCGACTTGGCCGAGCCTGCGGCATCCGGGGGCGCGTAGTTCCATGCTGCCAATACGAGGGTTCCGTTGCTGTTTCGCGTGAGCAGCGCGCTGTCGGAGTCAAGATTTATGCGTTGATTCCCCAGCTTGTGCAGGACCGCGAATGCGGCATAGGCCGGTTTCGGAACCCCTCCTGCGGCGATGAGTCCATAACCACCATAAAACGGAGTCTTCACCACGCCCTGCTCTTCAAACACATCGGAAAATGTCCAGTAGGACATCATCTCGGTCAGGCCGTCGCACTGTCGGATGGTATCCGGCAGCCACGACGCCATGAAGACCGAATCGGTTATGGCGGGTTCGTTTCGATAGGTGGCGTTGAACTCACTCCAAATCAGGGGGATTTTGGCCATGGCCGACGAAATAATCTCGTCATGAACTTTGCCAACCGCGCGACACACCATTTTGTCGCGGGGAATTACTTCATTCGTGCCGAAGACGTCTTTCGCCGAGTCGTCGCCGTAAACATGCGTTGAGACAAAATCCACGGGAATGCCATTGGCTGCGCAGTGTTGAATGAAAGCGCCGACCCACGCGGCTTGGGCAGTTGCGGGACCTCCAACTCTTAGCCGGGGACTTACGGCCTTCAGCGCGCGAGCCGCGTGATCATAGAGTTCCCAATACGTCGATTGTTTGGGATCTCCGGCCCAAAAATCGAGGTTGGGCTCATTCCACACCTCGAAATACCAGTTGCTTACTTCGTCGATTCCGTAGCGTTGCACCAGATGGCCCGCGAAGGATGAAATCAGAGATTCCCATTTTTGCCAGTCCTTCGGGGGCGAAACATTTTGCTTGTACCAGAAGGGATGGAGAGCGTCACGCGCGGCCAGCTTCTTTGGCATGAAACTCAACTCGACAAACGGTCGAACATCATTTTCGAGCAGGCCGTCGTAAATCTGATCGACATAGGAAAAGTTATAGACCGGCTGGCCCTGGCTATCCTCGTCGTAGAGGCCAACTTCGTCGTGAAAAATGGCGTGAAAGCGGACGTAGCGAAATCCCGTCGCCCGTTTGACCGTCTTCAAGTCGTCTCGGTAACTCTGGCGGAGAGTGAGGATCGCGCGACCTGAGCCGAACATCTGCTCCCAAAAATGCGGGAAGGGGTGGGAGGCGGCATTCGCGTCGACGACGATTGGCTGCGGAGGCGCGTTTGTTTGCGCATACGCACACGCCAAATAGACGCCTGAAAGGTACACCGATGCGAGGAGAAAGAAGGTCGCGGATCTGGAAAGTTTCTTCATGTTCACGAGCCCCCAGCAGCGTGGCGGAGCTGCGGTGAGAATTATTGTAATCCGTCGCGTTAATAAAATCCGTGCGAGCCGAACGAACCCGTCAGAGTTCAAACGGCTACGGGCGGATAAAGCAGGGACTACATGAGTGCGGATTGTGAGCTACAGGTTCGCACGGATTCATTGAAACCCCGTTGAAAACTATGATTGCGCGTGGAAAGTACGTATAGCAGAAGAAGAATCGGAGGATTCGTCATGCTCAACTGGGCGGTAACGTTTTTCGTGATCGCGCTCGTCGCCGCGATCCTGGGTTTCACTGGCGTCGCCGTAGCGGCGGCTGGGATTGCGAAACTGATCTTTATCGTTTTCCTGGTGCTGTTTCTGGTTTCTCTTGTCGCCCACCGTGGCCGACGAAGCAGTGTCTAGGAAGCAGTGTCTAGATTGGACTGATTGTTTTGTTGTGTAACGGTTGTCTGTTGTCTAAGGAGACCCACTCCAAGGAGACTACTCCAGGGAGACTCACAAGGAGACTCACGATCATGAACATCAAAGTGTTGGCAAGCAGAATAGTCATTCTTTCGCTGGTGCTGGGCGGAGGTGTCGTGCTTTACGCGCAGGAACAGCGCGACGAGCCCAAACAAGATGAACCCAAGCAACAAGAGACGCGGCCACCCGAGAAACAGAACCGGGACAAGGATAAGGCTGCGAAGCCGGACGAGAAACCGTCAAAACAGGACGCTACTAAAGCCAGCCAGGACGATCACGGGCAAATGCAGCGTGCGGGAGGCCATGGCGGCGGCCGCATCCCAGACGACAAATTTCGCGCTCACTTCGGACGCCAACACACATTCGCCGTTCATCAACCCAAGATGGTCAACGGGCAGCCACAATTTCAATACGGCGGTTACTCATTCACCATTGTCGACGCGTGGCCGGCGGGATGGGCGTACACGGACGATTGCTATATCGATGAGATCAATGGCGAATATTTTCTCTTCGACCTTCTTCATCCGGGCGTGCAGATAGCTCTGATTGTCGTAATGTGACGCCTCGGATGAGAGCGGACGTTGTTTGGTGACACACCGTGGCGGCCTTCGCGCAGGGCGGAACGTAGCCATGCCGAAGGCCACGCGGCGCGATCAAATTCAAACTCGACCGCAAACCTTGCCGATCATGGCAGCAACTAACCTACGTTGTCGATACCAGTTGTCGATAAATTCAAGAGGCACGGTGGGAACCGCGCAGAAAAAGGAGTCATTCATGGCAGACGATCTGGAACGAAAAGGACAAGGCGGACAATCCGGACAAGGGCAACAGGGTGGTCAATCCGGGCAACACGGACAGGGCCAGCAGAGCGGGCAGCAGCCCGGCCAGCAACAGCAGGAACCGCAGAAAAAAGGCGGTCAGACCCAGAACGAGAATGAAGAAGACCAGAATCGCGACCGTCAACGCCGCGCATCCTAGTTGTCTTCGTGCAGCACTCGAGAGTCCCAGCCTGTTTGGTGGGACTTTTTTTTAGCGCGAGGAAGGTTTACTTAGTTCGAAGGTGCCTTTCGCGCTAGTGCTGTGAATTCGCGATGTTGGCTGATGGCCTCCACGGCCTCGACCAGATCACGAGCCAGGTTAGACTTCACGACGTAGCCGCGGGCTCCGGCCGCGAGGGCTTCACGCATCATGTGTGAGGAATCATGTTGCGTGACGAACAATACTTCTAGCCCGGGATTATTCTGCTTAATGATGCGGCAGGCTTCAATGCCATTCATTCTGGGCATGGTGACATCCAGCACGACGACATCGGGACGAAGAGCAGCGACCTTCTCGACGGCTTCGAGTCCGTCGGAAGCCTCATCGACAACGTCTAAATCGTCTCGGCCTTGCAGCAGAGTCCTGAGCCCCTGCCTCACAACGGGGTGATCATCGACCAGCAAAATACGGACCATAGCCTTTTCCCAACTCTGTGCAGCAGAAGTGTTCTACAGACAACTACCGGCTTCGAATAGGGAGTCTGGAATCCGGCTACGGTTCGGTCCCTCGACGTGCCCTACTCAGGCACTGGAGAGAATATGTCAAATGAATGCGCGTATGCTAACATGGCGCGGCGCCGACCACGAATACGGCGAATCCTGTATTCGATCTAAATCTATTCGATCCACCTATTCGATTCGATCTAATGCCAGCGGCCGGAATCAACGATCATTGGTCTCTTTTATCATTGTCTCACTTAATGTCTCACTTATTGTCTGAATCACTGTCTCGCCGCACTGGCTTCCGGGAAGTAGGTGCCCCGGCGCAGAAGCGCCTCGACGGCTTCAACGATCGAACCGACATCCCACTTGGCGCAGAGACCGCGGATCCCCGTCTTGCGAGCTTCTTCGCCGAGTTGTTTGGAAGGATGAATGGTAATCATCAGAATAGGGATTTCGGGAGAGAGCAGTGCCATCTGCCGGGCGACTTCAAGCCCGTTCAAGTCTGGCATTTGGAAATCGAGCAGGACGACATCGGGAGGATGTTCGCTGATCCACTGTAAGGCTTCTCGTCCGGTGGGGGCCTGGTAACAAACCTTCCAGGTGGGCTGCTGTTCGAGAAGGGAGCGAAGATAATTTCGCGCCGCTGGATTATCGTCCGCTAAAACAATTCGCACCAAACCGGACCCTTCCTGTTCTTCGCGGCTGCCGTCAGACACAGCTGTTCAAGACGCCGTTCGGTTCGCGCAGAGCCAAGCGGGTGGGGACGAGCAGTTCGACCAAGGTCCCCGGTTCCCGGTTGGTAAGGCGCAACTCTCCGCCAAATTCGCGGGCACGCTGCTTCATGCCACCAATGCCCACTCCGACACTCTCCGGGCGCAACTCTGCAATCCGGTCGTCGATTCCCTTCCCATCGTCGAGCACCGCGACGACGATCTGTTCATCTTTTTGCGTCAGGGTAATGCACACCTTCTTGGCCCCGGAGTGGCGATAGACGTTGGTAAGTGCCTCCTGAACGATGCGGAAGACGGCGGTTTCGATGTCGGGCGCCAAGCGGGGAAAGTCGGTGGGCCGCACTTCGAGCAAGGTTTCGATGCCGCTGCGTTTGGCGAGACCCTCGACGTACCAGCCCAAGGCCGACTGGAGGCCGACCTCATCGAGAAGAGGCGGATGCAAGAGGTGAGACATGGTGCGCACTTCCTGAATTGCGCGATCAATAATGGCACTGGCCTGAACCCAGGTTTCCTCTTGCGGTTGAGAAGGCTTTTGCAAAAACATCTTGTCTAAAACCATCTTGGCCACGGCAAGTTCCTGGCCGAGCCCGTCATGGAGGTCGCGCGCAATGCGACGCCGCTCCTGATCTTGCATGGTCATCAAACGCACCGACAGGCGGCGCAATTCGTCGGTGCGAGTGTCCACCATCTTCTCGAGTTGTGCGGCGCTGTCCCGAATCGATTGCTCAAGCACCTTGCTGTCGTGAATGTCGCAGCAGGTCCCATACCACTTGATGATCTTGCCGGCATCGTCGCGAATCGGCAGGGCGCGCGCCCGGAACCAGCGATAGGTTCCCTCTGCCGAGAGAATGCGATACTCGGCTTCGTAGTTGGCGCCGGATTCGACGCAGCGCAACCAGTGGAGCATGGCCTGATCTTTATCTTCCTGGTGCACATAATCGAGCCAGCCGAATCCAGTTGCGGACCCTGGAGCCGCCCCGGTGTAGTCATAAAAACGGTCGCTGATGTAGTCCCTGGAACCGTCGGGCATGCGACTAAAGATGATGTCTGGAGCGGTGTGAATAATGGCGTCGAGTTCCTGATTTTTACTGATGAGTTCGGCATTGAGCTGCAAAAGCAGATCGGCCTTTGTTCCTAGTTCCTCGGTGCGCTCCAAAACGCGGCGTTCGAGATCGCGATTTAGGGCTTCTAATTGCGTCGTCTTACGGTGAAGTTCGGCAAAGACTCTGACTTTAGCGCGGAGAAGTTCTTGAATGACCGGCACGGAAATATAGTCGACGGCTCCATGCTCGTATCCTTTGAGCCGGTCGAGATCGGTGAGATGCACCGCTGAGATGAAAATGATGGCGGTGCGTTGAAAACGAGGATGCTGGCGAATCATATTGGCCAGCTCAAAACCGTCTAACTCGGGCATGCTGACGTCCATGAGCACGACTGCGACATCAGTCTTCAGCAGAATTTCGAGGGCTTTTTTCGCCGAAGTGGCCTTGATGAGATTCTCGCCAAGTTCAGCCAGCATGACCTCGTAGCTGAGAAGCTTGGCAGGCTGGTCATCCACCATCAGAATATTGACTTTAGTGTCTGTGACCATCAGGTTCTCCGTACCGTTCGAGTAATCGTCTTTGTTCGACGACGTTGTCGCGACGGCATTGTAGCGAAAACTTTCATCTGTGCAGCCACATGCGCAACGACGACAGTAGCTGTTCGGTATTCACCGGTTTTGCCAGATACTCGGACGCGCCAGCCTCCAGACACTTTTCGCGATCTCCCTTCATTGCTTTTGCGGTGAGAGCGATGATGGGCAGGCGCTGGAGGGAAATGTTCTGACGCATGACGCGCATGGTTTCGTAGCCATCCATTTCGGGCATCATGATGTCCATCAGGACGATCGCGATCTCGGGCGTGGAGTCAAGTTTTGCGATGGCTTCGCGGCCCGTTCCAGCGGTGATGACGTTCATGCCGCGGCGTTCGAGCACGCTGCTGAGAGCGAAGATGTTGCGCACATCGTCATCGACGACCAAGACTTTTTTGCCGACGAGCGCGTCGTCAGAGTGGTGCAGGCGATCGAGCATTCGCTGTTTTTCCGGCGGGAGATCGGCAACGACGCGATGGAGAAACAATGCGGTTTCGTCCAGCAGACGCTCCGGAGATTCGACTCCCTTGACCACAACGCTGCGGGCGAGGGCATGGAGGCGGGCGTCTTCTTCCGGCGAGAGCTCTTTGCCAGTGAAGACAATGACTGGCAAGTCGCAGAGGGCGGGAGTGTCGCGGAAGCGCTCAAGCACGTCAAAGCCGGAGATATCGGGCAGACGCAGGTCGAGAACGACGCAGTCAAACGTTTCCTGGTTCACGACGCTAATCGCCTCTTCACCGCTGGAGACGGTGCGGACGTCGATGTCGTCATAGCCGAGCAGTTCGCGGATGCTGAGTTGTTCGGCGGGATTATCCTCGACGACCAACAAACGCTTGCGACGAGGGGTCGAGTACTCTTTGATGCGTGTCAAGGCCGTTTCCAATCCCGCCGGTGTGGTGGGCTTGGTGACGAAGGCAAAAGCGCCACGAGCGAGGCCGTGATGACGGTCTTCATCCAGGGTGAGCATCTGCACAGGAATGTGGCGCGTGGACGGGTCTTGCTTCAAGTGGTTGAGGACGGTCCAGCCCATCATGTCGGGCAGAAACACGTCGAGGGAGACGGCGGTGGGATGGAACTCGCGAGCAAGGGCGAGCGCCTCGGCCCCGCGCAACGCGACCAGCACTTTGAATCCCTTGTCGCGGGAAAGATCGCGCAAGACGCGGGCGTAGTGCGGATCGTCTTCGACGATGAGGAGGACGGCGTCGTCGGGGAGGAGATTTTCGCGGTCGTCCGGAATCTTCTCGATTGGATGCTCAGCCACGCCGACAACGGATAAGGTTTTGGGCAAAACGGAAGCCGGCGAGTGACGCTCGGCGGTTGCGGCGCTGGAAGGACCGACATAGGTTTGGGGCAAGTAGAGCGTGAACGTGCTTCCGCGACCTGGGGCGCTACGCAACTGGATTTCACCGCCGAGCAGACTTGCCAACTCGCGGCTGATGGCGAGACCCAGACCGGTGCCTCCGTACTTACGACTGGTGCCGGCGTCTGCCTGCTGGAAAGCCTCAAAGATGATGCGCTGCTTATCGAACGGGATGCCGATACCAGTGTCAGAAACTTCGAAGGCCACGACGGATGCGGCGTTGGCGAGAATCGGATGTTCTTCGCTCCAACCGCTCTTGGCCGTCGACACCGACAAACGAACGCCACCGAGTTCGGTGAACTTGAAAGCATTCGAGAGTAGGTTCTTCAGCACCTGTTGCAGACGCTTGGAGTCTGTGACCACGCTACGAGCGAGGTGCGGATCGGTATGCACCTCGAAGGTGAGGTGGCGATTTTCGGCCTCATGCCGGAACGGACGTTCCACGGTATCGAGGAGGCTAGCGAAGAAGACCTCGTCGGCTTCGACCGAGACGGTGCCGGATTCGATCTTCGACAAGTCAAGAATGTCAGTGATCAGGTTCAACAGGTCGGTGCCGGCGCCGTGAATCGTGCGCGAGAACTCGACTTGCTTGGGCGACAGGTTGCCATCGGGGTTGTCGCTGAGTTGCTGACCGAGAACGAGAATGCTATTGAGTGGTGTGCGCAACTCGTGCGACATGTTCGCCAGGAATTCAGACTTGTATTTCGAGGTCAGAGCCAACTCTTTGGCCTTCTCTTCCAAGGCGCGGCGAGCCTGCTCGATTTCCTGGTTTTTGCGTTCGACTTCAACGTTCTGCTCGGCGAGTTGCTGCGCTTTTTGAGCCAGCTGCTCGTTGGTTTGTTGCAACTCCTTCTGCTGCATCTGGAGTTCGGTGGCCAACTGTTGCGACTGCTTGAGCAGGCCTTCTGTCTGCATCGTGGCCTCGATACTGTTGAGCACGATGCCGATGCTGGCCGTGAGCTGTTCGAGAAAAGCCAGATGGGATGTAGTGAAGTTGCCAAGCGAGGCGAGTTCGATGACAGCCTTGACGCGATCTTCGAAGAGGACCGGAAGGACGATGACATTTCTGGGAACGGATTCGAACAGTCCGGAGCGAATGGAAATTGTGTTCGGGGGCAAATCGGAAATCAGCATCCGCCGTTTCTCGGCGGCGCACTGACCGACGAGACCTTCGCCAATCTTCAGGCGACGGAGATGTCCGTCTTCGCCGTCGCCGGCAAAAGCAGAGAGGAGAACCATCTCCGCAGATTCGTCGGTGCCCATCTGGTAGATGACGCCTTGCTGAGCATTGACGAGCGGTGAGAGTTCGGAGAGCAGCAGGCGTCCCACGGTCGCCAGGTCACGTTGCCCCTGTAACATGCCGGTAAAGCGAGCAAGGTTGGTCTTGAGCCAATCCTGTTCTGTGTTGCGGTCGGTGGTGAGGCGGAGGTTGTCGATCATGGTGTTGATGTTGTCTTTCAACTCCGCCACTTCGCCGCTGGCTTCGACCTGGATGGATCGCGTGAGATCGCCTTTGGTGACAGCTGTCGCAACTTCCGCGATGGCTCGCACCTGGTTGGTCAAGTTGTCGGCCAGCAGGTTGACGTTTCCGGTGAGATCTTTCCAGGTGCCGGCTGCGCCGGGGACGTTGGCCTGGCCGCCGAGGCGGCCTTCGACGCCGACTTCGCGAGCGACGGTGGTGACCTGGTCGGCAAAGGTGGCCAAGGTGTCGGTCATGTTGTTGATGGTTTCGGCCAGAGCGGCGACTTCGCCTTTGGCGTTGACGGTCAGCTTCTGAGTGAGTTCTCCGTTGGCGACGGCGGTGACGACCTTTACGATGACGCGCACTTGCTCGGTGAGGTTGGCCGCCATCACGTTCACGTTGTCGGTAAGATCCTTCCAAGTGCCGGCGACGCCTGGGACTTGCGCTTGTCCGCCGAGCTTACCTTCTGTGCCGACTTCGCGAGCAACACGAGTGACTTCTGCGGCGAAGGCGTTGAGCTGGTCGACCATCGTGTTGATGGTGTTTTTGAGTTCGAGAATTTCGCCTTTGACGTCGACCGTGATTTTGCGCGACAGATCGCCGCGGGCGACAGCTGTGGTGACTTCGGCAATATTGCGGACCTGGCCCGTGAGGTTGCCCGCCATCGAGTTGACGGAATCGGTGAGATCTTTCCATGTGCCTGCAACGCCGGGGACGTTGGCTTGACCACCGAGGCGGCCTTCACTGCCGACCTCGCGCGCCACGCGAGTGACTTCGCCGGCGAAGGCGTTCAACTGGTCGACCATGGTATTGATGGTGTCTTTCAGCAGCAGAATCTCGCCGCTGACGTTGACGGTGATCTTTTTCGACAGATCGCCGCTGGCGATTGCGGTGGAAACCTCGGCGATATTGCGGACCTGGCCCGTGAGGTTACTGGCCATGGAGTTCACCGAATCGGTGAGATCCTTCCAAGTGCCGCCGACACCGGGCACCTGTGCCTGGCCGCCGAGCTTGCCGTCGGTTCCCACCTCGCGGGCGACGCGCGTGACTTCTGAGGCAAACGATCGCAACTGATCGACCATCGTGTTGATGGTGTCTTTGAGTTCCAGAATTTCACCGCGCACATCGACGGTGATTTTGCGCGACAAATCACCGCGCGCGACCGCCATGGAGACTTCGGCGATGTTACGGACCTGGCCGGTGAGGTTGCTGGCCATGAAGTTCACGTTGTCGGTGAGATCTTTCCAGGTTCCGGCCACGCCGGGGACCTGGGCTTGTCCGCCAAGTTTGCCTTCGGTACCGACTTCGCGAGCGACGCGCGTGACTTCGCCGGCGAACGCGTTGAGCTGATCGACCATCGTATTGATGGTGTTTTTCAGTTCGAGAATTTCGCCTTTTACGTCGACTGTGATCTTGCGCGACAGGTCGCCGCGGGCAACGGCCGTGGTTACTTCGGCAATGTTACGCACCTGGCCAGTAAGATTGCCTGCCATGGAGTTCACCGAGTCGGTGAGATCTTTCCAGGTGCCGGCGACTCCGGGGACATTGGCCTGTCCACCGAGCCGGCCTTCGCTGCCAACTTCGCGAGCGACGCGCGTGACTTCTCCGGCGAAACGGTTGAGCTGGTCGACCATCGTGTTCAGGGTTTCTTTCAGTTGAAGAATTTCGCCACGGACGTCTACCGTGATCTTGCGCGAGAGATCGCCGTTGGCGATGGCGGTGGCGACTTCGGCGATGTTACGGACCTGGCCAGTTAGGTTGCTGGCCATGAAGTTGACGTTGTCGGTCAGATCCTTCCAGGTGCCGCCGACGCCGGGGACCTGGGCCTGTCCGCCTAACTTGCCTTCAGTGCCGACTTCGCGGGCGACGCGCGTGACTTCTCCGGCGAAGGCGTTGAGCTGATCGACCATCGTGTTGATGGTGTCTTTGAGTTCAAGAATTTCGCCTTTGACGTCGACCGTGATTTTGCGCGACAAATCGCCGCGGGCAACGGCCGTTGTAACTTCGGCAATGTTGCGAACCTGAGCCGTCAAGTTACCGGCCATGGCATTGACGGAGTCGGTCAAATCTTTCCAGGTGCCGGCGACACCGACGACGACGGCCTGGCCACCGAGTTTTCCGTCGGTGCCGACCTCGCGAGCGACGCGCGTAACTTCAGACGCGAAGGATCGCAGCTGGTCGACCATCGTGTTGATGGCTTCTTTGAGCTGGAGGATTTCGCCGCGAACATCGACGGTGATTTTGCGGGACAGGTCGCCGCTGGCGACAGCGGTGGCGACTTCGGCGATGTTGCGGACTTGGCCGGTGAGGTTGCTGGCCATGGAGTTGACAGAATCGGTGAGATCTTTCCAGGTGCCGGCGACGCCGGGTACGACTGCCTGGCCGCCAAGTTTGCCGTCGGTGCCGACCTCGCGGGCGACGCGGGTGACCTCCGCGGTAAAAACTCCGAGTTGCTGAATCATCGTGTTGACGATGCTGGCTGAGCGCAGGAACTCGCCTTCGAGCGGGCGGCCATCGACGTCGAGGCGGACGGTCTGGGTGAGATTTCCCTGGGCGACAGCGGCGATGGCGCGGGTGACTTCTGCGGTTGGACGAAGCAAATCTTCTACGAGAGTGTTGACGGAAACCTCGATATCGCCCCACGCCCCTCGGACTTCGTGGAAGCGGAGCCGCTCGCGAGTGCGGCCTTCTTTGCCGACGACCTGTCCGACTCTTTTCAATTCCTGCGCCATCTGTTGATTGGCGGCAACAATGGAATTGAAAGTGTCGGCGATCTTGCCCTCCAGGCCTGTCCAGGAGCCGGGCAGACGGACGGAAAAGTCTCCGTCGCGCATGGTTTGCAGGCTAGCGAGAATTACGCTCAAATCCGCCGAGGGATCTGCGACGAGGACCGGATGCCCGTTGCCTTTCTCGTCGGTATGGCGTTCCGTAACGCCTTCCGCATGGCTTTCGCCATTGGCAAGGGCTGCCGTTTGCCGGCTATTTCTTTTCATCGTGGTCTCCTGGACCAAGGGAGGTCCAGCATTTAATTGGGGCGCCGTATCTTGTGGGCGGACACACCGCCGGTATCGACGCCAGATGCAACCATCTGTTGATGACGATCCTAGGAATTAACACTAAAAGCTAATGCTCAGCATCAAGTTAATGCTCAACTTTGGAGCTAACTTAACATTGTCTGTTTATCACGGACAACTCTGAGCCGACTCTAGGGTCTTTACTGTAGGGGGAGAAAGGGATCGTATGGTGCCCGAACGCGGTCCCATGATTGGACTGGCAATCAAGCTGCGGCGGTCAGTGCCGCCTGGCTTGCATCCAATGCAGCGCATTCCCGGGCTCCGCTGCGCCGAAATACTTCGACAGCCTCGATGGCCTTCGCCTTTTCCGAGCAAGTGACGTAGACGAGAACTCCCATTTCGCGAAGTTCGTTTTCAAAGCGATCGGCGTCGACCTCGGAAAATCCCAATCCCACAAGAGGATTCTCATCGCCGCAGAGACCGGCGGAATCATCACCCATGATGAGATCGTGAAGGAAGGCTCGTGAACGAATGAAGAGTCCAACGGTTGGAATCACAACGGCACCGAGCTTCATCAGCCAAGAGACTAATTCCACAGAGGCAGCGCTCGCCTCACGTTCCACGTCCAGAACATTAGCCTGGCGCATAACCGTGGCGATGTGGTGCCGGGGCTGAACCATAAGGCAGATCTGTTCACTACCAAATCCCGACTGGTGGAGCATCTGCACCACGTGCTGCAGCGATACGTCTTGCGGATAACTACCGTAGGCAGCTGATGTGTTTGGCGCCATGACGAGATCTCCAAATCGAGTCGCGGATTTGTGACGAGCCCCCCGGTGCACACGAGGGTTCTGCAGCATCACTCTACAAAATCCGCCTGGGCATGAAACTCGGGTAGATACTGTAGTTAGACGCTCGACGTTCAATCGGTGGCCGTGGTTGCCGTTACCATCGTTGCGGCTGCCATCGTTTTTAGCCGCCGAGTCCTGTTTTGGCGTTGTCGCCTCGTGTTTTGGCGTTGTCGCCTCCGGGGGAGCCTCGACGGTGACTTCGACATCGGCACCCGGCTTGAGCTTCACCTTCTCACCGTTCTCATCAATGAGTGTGTTCTCGATTCGAATCTCTCGATAAAGATGGTCAGCCCTTTCGATAGTTATCTGGGCCTTCTCGGAATCACCAGGGGCGATGGGCCTAATGATTTTTTCGACCGTCGCGGGCAGAGTTGTACTTGGCTTCTCAGCACTTGGCTTCTCAGTCATAAGGAACCTTCAGCAATACAAAACACAATAGATGTTTATTTGTGCTCACGCTAGGCCTCACTGATTCATCCAAACCGTTGCAACGATGCCCAGATAACACCGCGTAGCCCGCCCGTCGAATCTTCACCCCTCGGTGCCGGTTGACGGCATGTTCGCAATCGTCTGACGAATCTTCCCGGCCGCGGACGATGCAGAATCGAAAACTTTGTTCTTGGCGTCAACCGCCTTTTCACGAACAGCCCGGCGGGTCTCCCAGCCGGCTGCCGGAGCCAAGAGAATTCCCAACCCAGCTCCCACGCCGACACCAAGCAATAAACCCGTCACTCGCGAGGCCCAGTGATTTCGGCCGCGAAGCGCTCTGACGGCATGTTCCAAACGATCGACAGCGTCTTCGTACTTATCGGCAACGGCGTCACTGACATCGCTATATTTGCCGGCAATCGTGTCGCTGACCTCGTCTCCACGTTTCTTGACGGTATCGGCAACGGTGGCCCGGACTTTTGGGTCGGTAAACAACAGGCTCAACTTCGCAGCTACCCGGACCCAATCGCTCATCCTGTTTTTGACACCAGTGTTACGCATAATTGTCCTCGCTATTCTCGTATCAGAGCTACATCCAAGCCTGACTTTACTGGCACAGGGCTCGCCGGAGTATCGGTGCGTTCTTGTAGAACGAAGGCGGGGCGCTTGTAGCTGGATTGCTGCGAGTGCAAGGACGCCTCGTGAGGAATCGAGTCGCGCAGTCTTGCCTCACCATCGGGTAAATGTTGTAGTTTCGTTCGCCGTTGACTAGATGGAAGACGGCGAGGCTCGATTTAATGTCGTCATGGTCGCATGCGGCAGGGTCGGCGATTCTCTACGAGATATGCCTGATGGCTCAGTCGTACGAGTCGCGCTAGTCTTGAGGGCGTTGGCGAACGGTGACGCGGCACAGGTTTTTGCCGTTTCCCTGTCTCGGATTCATCCGAAGCGGAACGGCGACAGGATGAATCACGCGCACCGTCCCGTCACAACCGATCTTACTTCTTAGCTCGCCTAGATACCTTACTTACGCAGCTCCCAAATCCTGCGAACAGAAAATGGAAACGCACCGCCATTGCCGCGCGGTGCGTTTCCTCATGAACAGCGTTCTACTGAAAGCAATTTAGTGGGGAGGGCGGGCCGCGGCGTGCTGGGCCGGAGCCTGCATTCTCGTCTGCATGGCCTGGTTTTGCTGGACATGCTTTTGTTGCAACTGCTGGGTCTGTTGCTGATGACGCGCTTCGACCTGCTGTTTCTGCGCTTCATTGTTCTGTTTGGCTACCTTTTGGTCTTCTTTTTCCTGCTGTTGCTGAAGTTTTTGGCGTTCCTTCTGTTGCTGAGCGTATTGCTTTTCCTGCTGCTGCTGGAATTTCTTATCCTGCTTCGCGTCACCCGTATTTGCAGGAGCAGGTCGTTCCGCCGGGGGAAGCTCGCGCACATGTCCGGCGGGATTGGCTTGAGCAGTGTTATTGGAGGGGCGAGTATTCGCGGGTCGGGCAGACGTGCTCTCCCGCGCTTGATTTTCGCCATGGTTGGCAGGCGGAGTATAGCGCCCACCGGCTTCGCTGGCCCTTACTGCGTTGGCTTTGAAATCTCCGGGCCGGGCGGTGGCAGCGACTTCGGGTCTTCCCTGGTTCACGGAAGCGCGTTGCTGCTGGTTGGAATGGGCTTCCTGAAGATGTTGGTTCTGAGCCGCGACGGGTCCAACATGTCTTTGCTGCGCGGCAGCTTCTTGTTCCGCAGTCGCCCGCGCAGTGATTCCGCCGTTGCCGCCGTTATAGCTGACGTGGTTGACGGTCGTGCGATTCACGGTCGTGTTGTAGACGTTGTGAATGTTCTCGACGTTTACATTCAGAACCGCCCGATTATAGAAGAAATGACCGTTATCCCAGCGGCCGCCCTCGAAGCCAGTTCCGAAATAACCGAAACCATAGTCGATGCCTCCATAAAATCCAACGGTCGGCCCCCAATACCCGTCATAGAACATGAAGCCGTTTCCACCCCAGCCCCAATATCCGGGCGTCCAGAGAAAGCCAACTTCGGGAGCCATAACCCATGTGCCGGGCACCCAGTAATAGTCGTCGAAATCATCGCCCCATGCCCAGTACCCGGGTGTCCAGAGATATCCATCGCCGGGACAAATGGGTTGCTCATAGACCGGCAGTGGCGGCGGAGCGAAGCCGACAACGATGCCGACGGCGCCAGACGCCGATGCCGATAGGCACAGCATGACAACCGCGAACAAGAATGTACTTATGAAACGAATACGCATGTTGTGTTTCCTCTGCTCATCATCCCTCGTTTGCCCGTTAATGCTGTGGTTCCGCGGGTTGCGTGGATCGAGCGTCGAAACTTCGAGTTCACTACTTCACTTCACTTCGAGTTCCCAGTTCTCAGCAGACGTTTTTTCACTGAGAACTCGGAACTGGCAACATCACCGACTCGGATTGATCGCAGCCGCGCAGCTGACGTGCCCGCACTGGCAGGCGATCTCGGTCATATTCAAAGCTTCGGTACAGAACTGGCTGCAGAACTTGCTGTCTGGAGCGGCTGGGCACCGGCAAGCCGCATGCGCACATTTATCGAGCGTTTCAGCATTCATGGTTACCTCCAGTCGTCAGATTGCTATTCGTTGGACTGCAATTTCTTCAGACTCCAATTCTTCCTCAGGCTTCGTCAGACCGCCGAACGGCGGCCACCAAGTAAATCGACGATCAGAACGACGACCGCGACCACGAGCAGTAAATGAATGAGGCTGCCGGCGATGTGAAGTCCGAAACCCAAGAGCCACAAAATCATAAGAACGGCCACAATTGCCCATGCCAATCGCATTTTTCACCGCCTCCTCAAGACAGCGCACAACTCAACGTTTTCAGGGTACGTGCCACGGGTTCAGGCACCAATCGTGTGTGGGTTGTAGGAGTCGGCGGAGGATCCTGTAGGTCAGGGTAAGTCGTGCGCCGGCAGCGTCTCAGCGGAAAAGGCTGTTGCTTCGGTTGTGGCGGCGGCCTGGAGGCCATCCAGTTCCTGTAAAGATTTTTGCCAGCGGTCTCGCGATTTCTTCCTTTGAGACGGAGGGGTGCGGTCAACATAAAACTGCAGGATGTTTTCTTTCAGCTCCGGTGTAAGGAGAGCAAACTTTTGCTGCGAAAGCCGATCGAGCAGGTCAGCATAGGTGCTATCCGCGAGGTCATACTCGCCCGCGGCGGTGAGTGCTCCGGTATCGCAGTCGCGATTGTCGAGACGCAAGAGCCCGGAACGCAACTGATCGAGAACTTTCTGATATTCGTCAGAGGTCGTGTCCACACTCTTCACGAAGAGGTTTTCGGTTTCAGTCGTCGGCACTTTGAAGTCGATCGCCTTGAAGGGCCCGACCTTGGGGACCAACCGAAATAGAAAGGCCATGAATCTGGCGCCCAGACCGGGCTTGTGATAGTCGCGTCCCCACTCCTTCTCGAAATCGGAGCGCGAGATGCGATATAAGAATTTCTTCTTCGAGAAATTCGGCGTCTCGCGAACGATGTCGGTGCGTTTGCTCAAGAGAGCGACCCGCGTCATCTCGGGTATTATCCTGCTCACCGAACGCCGGTAGGTGCCGATCGCCAGATCTTCACTAAGAAACAAGCTTTTCAAATCAAGGCCGTAGGTCTCCTGGAAAGCGCGCTCCAGAAGGGGCTTGGAGACCATGAAACCGATAAAGTCGTGGTAAGCATCGGGCGCGTAGCGATTTTTGGCTACTTGTGTCACATCGAATCCAAATTCCACACGTAAGTGCGCCTTTGGGTTCTCGCCATAGGTCACGAGTTTCCCATAGCGAGCACTAAGTTTTGGATAGTCCTGAGCGACGGCGCGATTGATCGCGGGATGGCCGCTAATGTCAGAAACATAGTGAGCCAGGGCGCCCAACGCGAATGCATATTCGTTTACGTCGGTGGAGTCCCGGAGCAGCGTCATTACGAAATCACCGCTGCGTACGTAGTGAACCAGATTGCTGAAATTCTTGTTGCCGAAGGGATAGTAACCCATGTCCTGAATCACGCTGCCGCCGTAGGCGTAGGCATGCGCCTCGCGAAGCTGTTCCTCCGAAGTATCGGGAAAGCGCTGCAAGAGCAGCAGGCGGATATGGTCTTTCCACAGGAGGTCGACAATTTCTTCGTGGGTCAGAACAGAATAGGCGTTACATGCCTGGGCTACGAACAATGCCAATGCGGCGACCAACGCTACCCGAACTGGCGTCTTGGCAAGGCGGCTCATTTGGTGGACTTCATTCTCGTGGATTTCATGTCGTGGACTTCATGGGTTCCAGTGTGCTCGGTTTACGGATGAGCGAAGCAGGAGGGCCCGAAATCATGACTGAGCGAACATTATCATTACTGGTCTAACCAATACTGAGCAAAACATTACATAGTGCTGATCCTGATGTAGCGGCGCATGTCTGGCAGAGAACTGATGAATGCATATCCGGCCAGAAGCACGGTTGTGGCCACAGCTACCCTGGAGAGTATAAGAATCGCCTTGTTCATAGAGCCTCCTGCTCGTCAGTTAGTTGCCTTAAGCGCTTCGTCCGGTAACCCCGGAGCGAATAAATTCTCGTCCGCCACGGGGCGATCAATCGCGCTGCCTCAGGTGCTGGCAGTAACGCTCTCCCGAAGAGGTCCCGGCCGGGGGTTTGAGCCCTGGCTCTGGATGAGAAATGAAACCATCTGCTGAAGACTGGTGACCACGCCATCGGCAACGCCGGAGCCGAGTCGATCTTGCGCTGCGTCGGGTCCGCCGTCGAAGTTCCATAATCCGACAAGTAATTTCAGGTTTGGCTCGCGCTGACGCAGTCGCTTGCAAAGGGCGCGCGCCTGACCGGCAGCAAAAGGAGGAAGGGCAGAAATAACCGCGAGTTGTGGATGATGTGTGGGCAGTTGATTCATGAGGTCCGCACGTGAAATCACCGGGAGTTGAAGAACATCGCACCCAAGGTCCTCCAGGAACTGCGCAGCCATGATGGCAACGAGTTCATCAGCCTCGTCGGAGGCGGGGACACAGAGCACGCGAAGTCCCGATAATGTTGTAGTCGGGGCGTTATCGCGGTCGTTATTGAGATCCACGGGAGCATCGTTGCCGAGAGGCGGGTTGTTGCCGGAACGCGCCTGATTGTGAGACCTCTCGCCAAGTTCTTCGATGAAATCGCGGGTGTTCTGGAAGACGAAACTGGTAGTTGGCGGTTCGAGCACATTCAAGTGCCGGTCCTGCTCGGCTAGTGTGAGTGCGGGAATGAGAACGGAATCGTAAAAAGAAATTACCGATGTGTCTTTGAGGTATCCCTCCGCAATTTCCCTGGCCTCCTCGTCATCGAGCGCTAACAGCCGCTGGTAGAAGTGAGCTTCGACGGCAAGAACCGGCTCGGCGCCCAGCAACACCTCGAGAAAATTCAATTGGGGCACGTAGCGGCCCATGAGGATGAGACAAACAGTGAGGGGCGTCGACAAGATCAAACCGACGGGGCCCCATAGGATCGTCCAGAAGACTGCGGCCACGAGAATGGCCAGCGACGAAATGCCCGTATGGTTGCCATAGAGCCAGGGCTCGATGACATTTCCAACGATGACTTCCAGCACTAGGAACAAGCCGAATATCAGGGCCGCCTCGCGCCATCCGGGAAAGACGGCGAGAGCCATCGCCATGGGGAACACGGTCGCGATCGGAGTCCCGATATAGGGAACGAAACGCAGCAAGCTGGCGAGAACTCCCCAGAGCAGGGCGTGAGGTATTCCAAGCCCATAGGCTCCAATTCCGAAAATCGCGCCGTAGACGATGTTGACAACGAATTGCAACAGCAGGTAGCGGCTCAAGCGGCGCGAGCCGTCGTCCAGTGCTCGCGTCACGACGCTCAAGTGACCCTGACCGGCGAGACGGATGACACGATTCCGAAGGTCCTCGCGCTTGATCATCATAAAAAGCGTGAAGACAATCACCATCGCGGACGTTTCCAAGATACCGGTGAGCGGGCCAATCACGGCCCGCAAGTATTGCGGGGCGTTCGAAGGAGGCTGAGCGACCTGGACCGGGATTGGCCGACTGCTCGAAGTCTTGCCGGTTTTTTTATCCAAAGTAGACTGCGACGCGGCGGACAGATCATCGCTCAGTTCGGCGACGGTGTTGGTTGCCTTCTTCAGGCGACCGCCGTCAGGCAAGCGAACCGACTGAATTTTGTGGTGGAGAGTGGATTCGTAGCTGGGAAGTTGGTCGACGATCGTCATGAGCTGACCAGCAACCAGCCAGCCCAAGGAACTGAACCCAACGAACGCCAGCGTTAAAACGATCAGAACCGCAGGCACCCTGCCGAAACGACACTTCTCGAGCCATCCGACGACGGGTGTCAGCAAGAAAGCCAGGACTACAGCCAAGGCGAGGGGAATCAGCACCTGTCGTCCGAAGTACAAACCAACGATCACCACGACGATGGCAATCAATGTTAAGAGTCGCGAAGAAGCGGTGACGTCATCGTTCGGGACAACGTTCGGGATCAAGAGACCTGCCTGACCGGGACTGCAGTGCTGTGGAGTTTTGAGGAGTTCGGCTTCGAAATCTTCCACAATGCAGCGAGCGCATTGGCGGCATCACTTAAGGCGCGCTTCTGGAGACTCACGGCGTCGATATGAAGAGGAATGGAACTGCGGCGCACGAGCGGCCCGCCGTCGCCTTCGCAGAGTATGGCCAGCGATTGATCAAAAATGTTCTTCAGACGATTGGCGGATCCGGATTGTTCATTCGCGGTTCGCGTATTAGTCATGATAATTCCTGCTTTCAGGGTTCATCGCTTTTCAGGATGGATCGTTTTCGTGTTGCGTCGATTCAGGTTGCATCCTAAGAAGACTGGCCGCATCGAGCAATACAGCCAATCATTGACAGAGGAGCGCTCGATGGAGGAGCGATTCGGCTGGTCGCCGGTAATCAACTTTGGAAGTAACTTTTGGCGTGGAACTCAAGGAAGGCGAGGAGCAGGAGCCAGTACCGAATCCGGCTCCTGCTCGAAAGGTGGGATCAGTCGAGGAATTACATTGCATCCATCGCAGAATAGCCTGGGTGGGAGCGAGCCGAAATCCCGGTGAACTTGTACTTCGTTTCAGGAATCGCTGTAGTTCTGTGAAGGATCGCTTGGGTCGCGAAGCAAGGGCTGCGCCTGAAAGTGCGCGCGGATTCCTGTCGCAAGGGCGCTTACGCGCAAATCGAGTCTACGGCATGGTTCCTCCGGATCTAGGGTCCGGAGCGGATGGAATGGAGTGGAGTTCGGAAACTATGGTGGTGTGACGCAACTAATCCCGGTGCTCGGATCAGGGCACAGAAGAGGTTTGACATGAAATTAGGAATCGCAGCAAAACGCTTCTTAGCGCTGACGACCGCGGCTCTGATTTTCACGAGCCTGACCTGGGCCGCCGACAAGGACGAATCGGATATCAACAAGCGTATCGATACGTCCGCTCACGTTTTGAACGAGATCATGGCGACTCCGGATAAAGCCATCCCCGATGGAATCATGCACGAAGCAAAGTGCATAGCAGTTGTGCCCTCGCTGGTGAAAATCGCGCTCGGCTTCGGCGGGGACCACGGCAAGGGAGTAGCAACGTGCAGGACACGCGAGGGGTGGAGCGCGCCAGCACCGATCACCGTGACGGGTGGCAGCTGGGGTCTCCAGATCGGAGGGCAGGCAACCGACCTGGTTCTCATCGTTATGACCGATCAGGGCATGGAACACCTGCTTTCCAGCCACTTCAAGCTCGGGGCAGACGCTTCCGCAGCGGCTGGCCCGGTTGGGCGTGATGCCGCTGCCGGCACCGACATCAAGATGAGAGCGGAAGTGCTGACCTACTCTCGCAACCGGGGCATTTTTGCGGGCATCGACCTATCGGGAACCGCGATATCGCAGGATAAGGATGAAACGCAGATCCTCTACGGCAAGATGATTCCGTTTCAGGAGATCCTGCACGGCAAGGTTCCAGCGCCGGCCGGAAGCGAGCCTTTCCTGGCAGCTGTTCGCAGATACTCAATCCAATCGAAGGATCAGGCTGTGAATACCGCTCCTACTCGCTAGGCAAACTGGATTTGGACCGTCCAGTGAACGGCCAGGCGGCGGCCTGGCCGTTTCTTTTTTTGTATTCGCGTTTTTGTATTTGTAGGAAGTTATGGAAATTGGACGATCTTCGCTACATCGCCAAATCCGCGACTCTACATGCTGACACCGATGTCGAATAGTCATCCAATCCCGATACTTTGGTGGTGATTGCAAGACCGTGATTTCAAGGCCGTGATTCCGAGATCGGATTCGCGACCGGCAGTTGATCGGGGCTGGGTGCGCGTGAGCGGTCGTCTGGCCCCGAAATGAAATTCAATTGGCACAGGGCGATGCGCGTCCGGTGACTTCTTTTAATAAAGGAGCGAAACACATGTACACGATTGTGCTGATCCTTCTCGTATTACTCCTTATCGGCGCCCTGCCGACGTGGCCTTATAGCAGCGGGTGGGGATATTACCCAAGTGGAGGTCTGGGCCTGGTGCTGGTGATTGTGCTGGTGCTGGTTTTGATGGGTCGCGTCTAGCGGACGTCTAACTGGTGGAAGGCGGCATAGGGTCAACGACAGTCTCTCCCAGACGTGGATCGGGCGAGAGTAATCGCATTGGGTCACAGTCATCGAGTGCTTGGAGAATCTGATGAACGAGAGAAACGACTCTTTCGGAGTCAGGTTCTTCAGCAGCCTCGGCGCAGAGTTCGCGCCAGTCTTTTCGATCGACCGGAACCATTAGATTGTCTCCGCGTGATGTGACTACGGTAGGGGAGAAAGCAAGTATCGTGCCACGGAGCTAAGTTGTTGATTACCGGCTGCGGAGTTGGGCTCAGCGTGTAATTTGGGCAGGTCGGACGGGAGAAAAGACATCGAGGATCAGGCATTCGATGTATTGCCCCGCCATCAACACACGCATACGGTTGTTTTATGGGGCGTCTAGGGACGACGGAAGACGGTCGGGTGACACGCATTTTCGTGGTTGACGACAATGCTGCGGTGCGGCGGTATCTTCGCAGCATTTTGGAACAGCAGCAGGGTTGGCGAGTGTGCGACGAAGCGCGCAACGGGGAAGAAGCGGTGGAAAGATTCAACCAGGTTCATCCCGACGTCGTCATACTGGATTTTCAGATGCCCTTTATGAATGGCCTCGAAGCTGCGCGAGCCATCGCGCGACTATCCCCTAAGACGCCGATTCTCATGGTCACCCTGTACTTGACCAAACAACTTTCGGAGGAAGCACGGAGGGTTGGCGTGCGCGGCGCGTGCGCGAAGATGGAACTGAACAGCGTGGTCGATGCGGTGGGAGCCCTATTGCGGAAAGAGACATATTTCCAGAAGGCGAGCTAGCTGGCCGCCGAAATGGTGGTTTGCTCCTCGCTCGGAGAGATCGGTATGCTGGCGGAAACCAGTATGCCCGGCGCGCTGGACTGGATGCTAAAGTCGCCGCCGAGATCGCGGATGCGTTCGCGCATTCCAGCCAATCCAACGCCTGAGCTGGCTGCGCCATTGCGAAGGCCAGTCAGTACTTCCGGCGCGATTCCTTTTCCATAATCGCGGACGCTGAGAATTACGCGACTACGCAAGAGTCCGAGCGAAACCAGTTCAAGTGAAACCTCGGCTTTATTGCTGCCGGAATGGCGATGGATATTTGTTAGGCTCTCCTGCAACACGCGGAAGAGTCCGAGCGCGACTGGTTTCGGGAGACTCCCCAGGTCTTCCGGAAGGTTGGCGTTGATTTCGATGCCGCTGCGCTGGGCGAACCCATCGAGATACCATTTCGCGGCGGAAACAACTCCAGCCTCATCCAAAAGAGGTGGATGCAACAAGTGCGAAATTGTCCGGGTCTCAGCCATAGCTTGATCGAGAAGTTGAATCGCCTCGGTGAGGAAAATGTCTTTGCGCTGCTGAACGAATAACTCCAGATTCATCTTGGCCCCGGCAAGGTATTGTCCGAGGCTGTCGTGGAGTTCGCGGGAAAATTTTCTGCGCTCGGCATCCTGCAACTGCAAGAGGCGGCCAGTGAGGCGGCGAAGCGATTCCTCGCTGTCGCGGACGGTTCTTTCGGCCAGCTCGCGCGCCGCCAGCTCCGCCGACAATAGACGGTAGTTTACAGCGAAGAGTTCAATCGCCAGGATAAAGGCGACCGCGAGGGTGACAACGGTCACGACGAACAAGCGACGCGAATTTTGTTTTCTACTTTCGAGAAGACGGTCTTCTTCCTCTCGCATCTGCTGCATGATCGCGGTGATTTCGGAAGAGACGGGCACGGCCTCGCGAGACAAAGCGGCTTGCCCATCTTCGTAATCGGGCGATTGTTTTGTCAGTGCGATCGATTTCCGCAAAAGGGCGGCTCTGCGGTCGATGACTTCTTCAAGGCGCGAACATAGCTCCTGTTGCCTGGGATTGTCCCTGGTCAACTCTCGCAAGGAGTGGAGGCTCGACGGAATATCGGCCAGAGCGGCCTGGAACTGATTGAAAAAATCGTCACCGCCATCGAGCACGTAGGCACTTCGGGCGCGTCCGGCACGGGAAAGCGCCGAATCAATGTCCCCAACCGCAGCCCGGACTTCATGGGTGTGGACAACCCACCTTTCACTTTCCAACAAACGGGCGGTCGCGAAGTAGGTCGCCAGACCGCTCAAGAACAGCAACATTAAAGCCGACGCGAACGCGGCCTGAGCTTTCTTGCGTGGAGACATTGATTTTCGGTCGAACACTACATTCTACAGTGTCGAATACGGATGGTCTGGGGCTGGGTTCGGCTGCGATCAAGTTCACCCGCGAGCCTTAACATTTTTTCTGTATCTCTTTCGATGGTCGCATGCCGAAGGACATTGAGCCATTGTGTTTCTAGTCTCCTGACTCGTGGCGACGCCAGCGAACTGCGACAATTTCTCGATCGCGCGGCGCCGACCGCCAACCCGACGCGGCGGGTCACGACGAGGCCTCACTTCGGGTTGGTCCGGAAGATGAAGATACTGACAACGGAGACTTGCACTCGGTACTGGCCAGGAAACGCAGTCCGCGCAAGGCATCGGTAAGCTCACGCGACTCTTCGGTGGAGTCGGAATCGTCGGTCTTGATTTCCGCGACCCGCCGCAGAATCGCCCTTTCGGCCTCGTCGATCCGCAGTGGCAGATGCTCGGGACGAAGTTCAAGCATCGCCGCTTGATGTAGCTTTCTCCATTCCGTGCAGTTATTCATGTTGACACCTCATTCTGCTCAGCCTTCTCAGCGTACATCCCCCACTAAAAAAGGGTGGGAATATTGCTTGCGCAAGAACTAAAGAAGCAGCCGGAAAGGCGAGACCGCGCTGGGTATGCTGCGAAGCCTAAAAGTATGCTAAAAGAATTTTATACGAAGATGCAGAAAATGCTTGACAGCAACAAAAAAGGATTTTATATAGATTTTGTATCGTATGTTTAAACTTTTCATGGAACGGATTGCGTATGGCTAAAGAAACCGGCGGTAAGAATCCGAAAGGCGCCCTGAAGTATTCCCGCGTCATTCTGGCTGACATCCGAAGAACACGGCGTGGGAAGCACCACGACTTGCTGGGCGGTATTTTTGAGGATTTGGAATCCTTGCCGACTGGATCGGCGATGAAGATTCCCCTCTCTGAAGTGGATGGAACAACTCTGGCCAACCTGCGTTCGGCGGTCCATCGCGCGTCGGTATCAAGAGGTCTGGGTGTCGAGACCCTGTCGGACGAAGAAAACCTCTACATATGGAAAACAGCGAAATAGAAAGTGGCTGTCAGTTTGCGGCTTTGGCGTCTACAGGATTAGCTGTATATCGCTGCGCCGCAGCGAGGAGCTAAGCTCAAGCCCGACATTGGCTTGAGCCAAAATTCGTCAAAACAGAGTTCGCCAGAGCAAATTCGACAAACACACTTCGTCAAGCAGCGCCAGTCAGACCAAGATTGTCCAATGGCGTTGGCTAGGCAGGGTTCGCAAGCAGAGAGACCGGACTAGAGAGTGCAAAGCAAGAGCGCAAAGCAGTCGGTCGCGGAGGTCATTCGAATGAACATCGCAGCGGTTCCGGAATTTGATGTTCCCGCGCTGACGCCCGCCACAAATTGGAAGCACACGGTCCAGTTCTATGGGGAGGACTCGTCTCTGCTTGACGAGTTGAGCGGTTTCGTTGGTGCCGAACTCGTCGCGGGAGACGCGGCGGTTGTGATCGCAACCAAGGCACACCGGGAAGGCATAGCACAGCGGCTGCAATCGCGGGGATTTGACACCGCGAAGGCAGTAGAGGAGGGCCGCTACATCGCCCTGGACGCGGACGAGACCCTGGCGAAGTTTATGCGCAACGGATGGCCCGATGCCGACCTGTTTGCCGATGTCGTGGGCAGTGTGCTGCGACAAGCCTCGGTCGCGGGAGGAAACGATCGCCGCGTTGCCGCTTTTGGGGAAATGGTCGCTCTGTTGTGGGCAAGGGGCGATACCGAGGCGGCGGTCCGACTGGAACAACTCTGGAACGGCCTGGCGCATATGTACAACTTCTCCCTCCGGTGCGCGTATCCGATGAGCGCCTTTCATCGGCAGGACGATGGGGACTCGTTTCTGAAGATTTGCGGGGAACACTCGCACGTGATTCCGGTCGAAAGCTACACGACGCTGGCCAACGATGAGGAACGGTTGCGGAGCATTACCCGCTTGCAGCAGAAGGCGTTGGCACTTGAGACCGAGATGGCCGAGCGCAAACAGGTCGAGGAAGCATTGCGCCGGGTTCAAGCCGAACTTGAATTGCAGGTTGAGCAGCGCACAGCCGCGCTGCGACAGCTGTCTTCGCGTTTGCTGAGTCTGCAGGACTCGGAGCGGCGGCGGATCGCTCGCGAACTGCATGACAGCCTGGGGCAGTATCTGGTGGGACTAAAGCTGAATGCACATATGCTGAGGAAGTCACCGGAGAGCGACGAACTGTGGTCGGAAGCAGATCGCTTGACGGAGCAATGCATTTGCGAGGTCCGCACTCTGTCTTACTTGCTCCATCCGCCAACGATGGATGCGGCCGGATTTACTTCCGCCGCGCGTTGGTATGTCGAGGGCTACAGCCAGCGCAGCGGAGTCAGCGTGAACCTGGACGCACCGGCAGACTTGGAGCGGTTGCCGGACGCGGTCGAATTGGCGTTGTTCCGTGTGTTGCAAGAAGCTTTAACCAATGTGCACAGGCACTCCGGGGCTTCGGCGGCTGACGTGGTGATTCGACACGACGCCGAACAGGTGATCCTGGAAGTAAGCGATAACGGCCGCGGGATGCCGGAGGAATTGCTGGAACAGTTTTACAAGACGGGTTCTGGTATGGGCGTAGGTATCGCAGGTATCCAAGAGCGAGTGCGGGAGCTGCGAGGAAAACTGACCCTTGAATCCGACAGCACTGGCACGCTGGTGCGGGTCGCGCTCCCACTTGAGGCATAGTGCAAGTGGACGACGACGGCTTCGGCCTCTTGGAGGCGGCCAGCGGAAATGACGGTATGACAGTTCGTATTCTGGTGGTAGACGATCACCCGGTCGTGAGGCAGGGACTGAGGACGTTGCTGAGGAGTCGTCCCGAGTGGGAAATCATCGATGAGGCAGAAGACGGAATCGAAGCGGTGGAAAAAGCCGATCGATTGAAGCCGGATGTAGTTTTGCTCGACGTCGGAATGCCGAGAATGGATGGGTTGGAAGCCTGTCGACGAATTCGCAAGACGGTACCGAATTCTGAAGTTTTGATTGTGACGCAACATGACTCGCCGCAAATGCTGCGCGAAGCGGTGAGCGCGGGGGCACGAGGTTACGTAGTGAAATCTGATGCGGCAAGGGATTTGCTGGCTGCGGTGGAGTCGGTGACGCAGCACAAGTTTTTTACAGCGCGGAAGCGCGGACTAGATGGCGATTCCAAATGAAGTTTTAGAACCTGGCTCGATTCTTATGGAGGCTAAGCGATGAAACTCCGGATCCTGATAGCTGATGATCACGAACTGGTACGACGAGGATTGTGCTCTCTTCTGCAATCGCGTGAAGGGTGGGAGATCTGTGGAGACGCGAAAGACGGCCGCGAAGCCGTCGATAAGGCGAGGCAGTTGAAACCGGACGTCGTGATCCTGGACGTCGGGATGCCCAATCTGAACGGTCTGGCTGCAACCAGGCAACTACTGCAACAGCAACCGCAGTTGAAAATCATCGTCCTGACGATCACGGATTCGGACCAGGTGATTCGGGAGGCTCTGGATGCGGGCGCGCGCGGCTTCGTGTTGAAATCGGACGCGGCTCGCGACTTGGTGTCGGCAGTGGAAGCACTGGAACGGAACCGTATGTTCTTTACGCCTCGTGTGAACGACATGGTATTGGCGGGCTTTCTCGACAAGGGGTATAAGCCGGCGAACGGAGAAGCGCCGAAGTTACCGACGTTGACCCCGCGCGAGCGTGAGGTGATTCAACTTCTGGCGGAGGGCAAGAGTTCCAAGGAAGTCGCCTCTCTTCTCAATCTAAGCACCAAAACCGCCGAGACCCATCGCAGCAACATCATGCGCAAGCTCGACATACACTCGATTAGGGACCTAGTGGTTTATGCGGTCAAGAACGACATTATTCAGGTGCAAGTTTCCCAGCAGTTGACCGCATCAGCAGAAGGTTCCGTCGCGTAGCCCGGACAACAAGAAAAAAGGGAAGCCGAAAATCGGCTTCCCTTTTGGGCTTTAAGTGGCGCCCGTACCGGGTTAGCTGGCCCGGCGTCTTTCGATATCGCGGATCTGGTCGGTATCGCTCTCATTGTCCACTGTCCGGTCGAGAGCGGCATTCCATTCCTTCACTTGCTTCTCCGCCACCTCGCGAGCGATTCCATACCTTTCCTGGATGGTGCCGACCAACTGATCTTGCCTTCCATCGATGACATCGATGTCATCATCGGTCAGTTTGCCCCAGCGTTCCTTCACCGAACCCTTCACCTGTTTCCACTTGCCCTGCAACTGATCTGAATTCATTTTGCATCCTCCGTTATTTATTTATTGAGTTCAAGTACGTTGGTTACGGGACATCCATGGTTACGAGACATCCACGGATGTCATCGACATCGCTGTTGCCGGTTGCGTTCCGCGAACTAGACGGCTCGGGGAAGGTCCATCCTGGGTTGATCAGATTTCGCCTCGCCGGTCGACGAGATGTCTTGCGCTCCGGTAGCCTCAAGGATGAGCTTGGCGCGTTTTGTATCGTCCGAGTTGTCGGTGTGGACCGAGAGCAAAATGCCGCCGTCCTTGACCCGGCCCTCATAGCGCTTGGCCTCATATTCGGGGATTCCGAGTCCGACCAACGCCCCGGCGATGCC